>Ga0193751_1000040_pt1 | contig 110390 bp, 180 predicted proteins | sample L1c2metaG_FD_143050 | JGI IMG/M metagenome (GOLD analysis project Ga0193751, IMG submission 143050) | Soil microbial communities from a riparian zone of the East river system, Colorado, United States - L1c2 | ecosystem: Environmental > Terrestrial > Soil > Riparian zone | place: USA: East... | reverse complement strand
GAGAGAGAGAGAGGGAGAGAGAGAGAGAGAGAGAGAGAGAGAGAGAGAGAGATCCGAGCGGTTAGGGCCCTCCAGCAGTCTTGTTAGTCGCCATCATGTTAGTAATTTTATTGGTGACTTCGATAAGGGCCGTTATCCCCAACTCGCGGTAGGGAACACAGTGTCGGATTGCGGATTCGCTAGCATCCCCGACCTGCCCGCCATCTGGCTGTAACAACCAACAACACACAGGAGACACACAACCGATGACTGCCAGCCTGCTGAGTGTGCCCGATACCAGCGGCCACACCGAGATCAAGTGGGACCCGAACATTCCGGCCGAGGTCGAGAACGCCCGCGCCGCGTTCACGCGCATGAAGGGTGAGCACAAGTACCTGGCATACCGGGTGAACGCCGACAGGTCCCGTGATCTTCTGCGCGAGTTCGATCCGGCCGCCACGGAAATCGTGATGATGCCCCAGACCCAGGGTGGCTGACACTAGCCATGCCTGATGAGAGCCCCGTAGAGCCGGCCCCGACCATTCGCGCTGGCCAGTGGGCATTAAACGGCTCTACGGGGTCTCTCAACAGCACCGGCGGGTATTGGATCAACCCCGTCACGTACAGCTATTCCAGCACCACAGTGTCGGTGTCGACCTGGGCAACGACTACGAGCAGCACCGCACCCATAGGGAACCGTCCCGTGCGCATGCAGCCCGGCTCGATAGCCCGTATGAACGTGCCCACTCAACAACTCACACCCGAAGAAGAGGCAGACCACACCCGGCGACAGGCGGAGTACCAGGAACGAATCGCACAGCGTCGGCGGGAACGCGAAAGTGCGGAGGAGCGGGCGCGAGAGCTGCTATTTAGGTTCCTCAACGATGCCCAGCGCGCCCAATACGAGGACGACGGCACGTTTGATTTCGTCGGCAACCTCGGTACGCACTACCGCATCGGACCCGGCACCAACGGCAACGTGACCTGGTATTCCGACAACCAACGCCGGGGTCAGCTCTGTGCACACCCACGTATGCGCGACCCTGATGGCAACTTGATACCTGAACCCGATCTGCACCTGGGGCAGCTCTTCGCGCTCACCGTCGATGAGGCCAAGTGGCTGGGGCATGCCAATCTACACGCCGGGAATTGGCCTCCCACACACCAACCCGAAGTACACGCCACGCAATTAGCCGCTTGACACAATCGCGCCAACCAACCATCACACACCGAGGGATAACCATGCCTGAAATGCATATTAAACTCGTCAACTCTGACCTGATTACCGGCGATGAGATTCAGTTCCGCGACGACGATCAGAAGCTGATCACCCTACCGAAGAACGCCACGTACTCCGGCGTCATCGACATGCTCAAGGCGAAGAAGCGGGAACAGGAAACTGTCGCCAACTTCACGCGCAACTACAACTTCCGCCCGAACGACGGTGCGGTCGCGGTGTCCATCGTGCTCAAGGCCCGCTACGGCATGACCATGGGCAAAGCCACCCACACCATGTTCGGCGACGAGCCGCCCCAGGTGCTAGAGGTCCCGGTCGGCCCCGGCGGCAAGAAGGTGCAGGCGCCGTGGGGTCGGATTCAGATCCCGGCGATCGAAGGCGGCGACGTCTACCTCGGTACCACCAACCACCGCGACTACGGCCGGATCTTCCACATCGCGGTCGAGGCCAAGCGCATGTACGGCAAGGAGATCGAGGAGTTTTTCGCCGACGTCGCCGAGCAGCTCAAGAACGCGTCGATCTACCGCGGCCAGGCCGTATGCGGGGCCGACGAGCTCACGTTTATCGAGGATCTCGACAAGTTCGACCCCAACCAGATCGTGTTCGACACCAAGGTTCAGAGTTCCCTGGACGCCGCACTATTCGCTCCGTTGCGTCACCCGCAGTCCTACCGCAACGAGAAAATCCCGCTCAAGAGGGCGGTGTTGCTCTACGGGCCATACGGAACAGGTAAAAGTTCTATCGGAATGATGACGGCCAAGGAAGCGGTGCGGGCCGGCTGGACGTTCGTGATGGCCCGACCCGGCCGGGACCAGGTCAAGGACGTACTCACCACGGCCCGACTGTATGCCCCGGCTGTGGTGTGGGTAGAGGACGTCGACACCGACACCGGCAGCACGAACCCCAAGGCCGTGTCCGAAATGCTCGATGCGTTCGACGGAATCAACACTAAGTCCGGCGAAATCATCGTGGCTATGTCGAGCAATCACATCAAGAAGGTCCCGCCGGGAATGCTGCGTCCGGGCCGGCTGGATTACGTACTGGAGATTGCCGAGCTGGACCGGGCCGCCACCGAGAAGCTGATCCGGGTGGTGGTCGCCGCGGGCAAACTCGCCGACAATGTTGATTTCGACACCGTATTTGCGGAGATGTCTGGGTTCCTGCCGGCGTTCATTAAGGCCACCGCTGACCGGGCCCGTTCGTTCGCTATTCACCGGATGAACGGCAGCACCGACTACGTACTAACCACCGAAGACCTGGTCGGTGCCGCTCGGAGCCTGCACCCGCAGCTCAAGCTCCACCAGGACGCCGCCGACCCGGAGCCGCTGCCCACCCTGGACAAGGTTATCGAGAAGCGTGTCACCGCCGCCGTAGCCGGGATGCGTGTCACGGGGTTCGAGCCGATGGGTGTGATGGCGAAGATTGCGCCGCCGGCCGAGCCCGTGCGCAACGGCAGCTTCTAAGAAAACGAGGATGGGTGAGGGCGGGCGTGTGATGGCTAGTTACCGACGGCGCAGGATCACGATGTGGCTGGCGCATTATCGAGCGCACATCACCTTCATCTGGGCTGGACTCATTGGATACCGCATGCTCGTTTCCGCCTTCAGGCCTGTTTTCGAACCTATCTATATGGTGTTTCTGCTGGTTGTGGTTGCTGCTCTACTGGCCGATCTCCGTCACTTGTCGATCGTGTGCACCCGCTGTGCGGAGGAGTTCCCTCTCGACGGCGCTGTCCAGGCGGTGCGACGGATGGCGCTACTACGGGGCTATCACAAGCACTATATGCCCGCCGCGTTCGTGCAGCTCGTATTCGTTGTGCTCTCGTTCTGGCTGCCTCCAGCACTCATCGTTGCGGTGTTGATGCAAGGCGCCAGCGTTGTTGTCTTTTCCCTACACCGCCGGCTCACCCGCTGGTGTCCGTACTGCCGGGACTGGAACGGCCGCTACGAGGTGACGTTTGTGATCCCGCCAACCCCGACCGGAGAGAGGACGCAGTGAGTCAGCAGGCACAACGCAGGCAACAAGAGCAAAAGCGCCCGTGTTGGTACGGATGCAAACACCCTCTTGCCGATCACCGCTCCATCGCGGGCCCAGGCAACACCGCATTCTGTTATTCCTGCATGGGTGTATGCGGTTCCAGAACCTACCGAGAAGGACGGTGAGCGTAGTGCGCAGGATGGCTCTGGTTGTTGTGGGCGTTCTGAGCGTGTTGCTGGTCCGTCGCCTTGGCGGATGGCTGCTCGACATAGCGACCGCGGAGGACCCCTATCCTCGGGAAGAGGAAGACGATGAGCATGACACGTGAGCCCGAGCCGGCGCCGCGCAGGGGATCCCCCTATCGCATACGGTTCTGGCAGCCCACCGCCCTGGTGCTCCTACTCCTCGTGTCCGCCATTGTAAACATCGCGGGCTCCACCGTGGTCTCCATCATTGTGGGTGTGGTGGATGTGGTGCTGATATGGATCGTTATTCGCCTTGAGGGCCGGATTCGTTGCCTGGAACAGCGCGTGTGGCGGGACGGTCGGCGATGGTAATGATGCTGTTCGGCGTGGCCATATTCTTCTTCGCGGCCACGCTGACCGCGGCGATGGCCGGCTACCTGTTGGGCTGTGGCCAAGATCAAACCGCGGCCATGAAGATCCCGCTGCCACGATCACCGGGTGGCCATGAGCGTCGGGTGGCCACGAAGGTCCAACAGTGGCCGTTCAATGCGGGCCACGGTCACCGAGTGCGGTCACCGCGATGACCCCCGATGAGGCACTCGCCGAGCTGCGTGCGCACACCGAGTGTCATTGCGCGCTGAACTACACCACCAGCGGGCGCCACCACCCGGACTGCGCGGCGGAGTGGGCGGAAGACGTGATGGTGGTGACCGCCGAACTGGCGCGGTTGCGTGCGAGGCTGGCCAGAGAACAAGGCGAGGCGCGATGACGGCCCCCGACGGTCTCACCGTGGACGAAGCGCTCGCGGTATTGCGGCTGGTGCCGGAGTGTGCACGCGCACTGACCACTGAGCTGGAACGATTGCGCACGATCGACCAACAGCGTCGCCAGGATCGGCTGTTGAGCGCTGGGGAGCCACACGCCTACCTCTCCACCGCCTGTCAGCACGCCCTGCACTCAGATTGTCGGCGGGATTGCAAGTTTTGTAGTGAGCCCTGCCGGTGTGACTGCCACCGGGGCGCCGAGGTCCCCGCGATCGTGCCGACACCTCCCGCGGCGGACAGCCCTAGCGAGTACATGGCGGTCCCGCGATGACACGCTTGATCAACTTTGAAGACGTCGTGCGCGCGTGGGAGGAGAGACGCAACGCCACGGGTTTTGCCGGCGTTCGCTATCGTGCCGTCGACACCTACCGCGATTGGCGAAGGCGCGTGCGCGAGGTGCCTCGCCGGGTCAAGTGGGCGCATCAGCGTGTTGTGCGTGGCTGGGATGACCGGGCGGTGTGGGGTCTGGACACCCATCTGACCTTGGTCCTCGGGCGGCAGCTGGTGACGATGTCGGAGATCGCGCACGGCTACCCAGGCCCGGAGTACCCGTACGAGCGGTGGGTTGCCGACCTCAAAACCCACGGCGATGCCCTGCTGGCCTACAGCACCCAATTCGATCACAGCCTGGATGAGTGGGAAACGCTCTACCAGCCTGCCCGAGCAGCCCTGTTGTGGGTTGCGGACAACCTACCGGCCTTGTGGGATTGAGGACGCTATGACGATTGAACACCGAGTCACTGGAATGACTTGTGATCACCCCGGCTGCTACGCGCGGCTGGACGTGCCTGGTGCCGAGAAATTCCTGTTGCCGAGCAAGGCCCTGCGTGCGCTCGCGGCGGCGTGGTGTCGCTGGAGCCCACCCAACTCCAACGGGGACTTCTGCCCAACCCACAAAGCGGAGCACCTGTGACCGAGGACATGTGGGTCTTCCTGATCATCGGGATGGCGGTGGGCGCCTACGTCGGCTACTACGTCGGCCGGTGGCGCGCGGAGGTCGGGAAGGCGCACCACGAGATGATCAAGAACTGGAACTCGCGCCGTAACTACCGGAGCTGACTGATGACCACCAATCGGCGCGTGATGATCCGAAGACCGACGAACGGAGCACAGGTGAGCAAGCCAGACAAGCCCGCGGCCGTCGTGCGGGGTTCGGATGGACGTTTCACCCGGCAGGAACCGCCGTACACCGTGTTGCACATGGGTCGGGAGTGGTACTCCGGGGAGCTACCGATCGGGGCTGAGCTGGCCAAAGAGATCACCGACGCCGCCACGCCTCCACCGCCGGCCGACGGCGAGGGAGGTTCCGAGACCGTCGAGGCCGCACCAGAGCCGGCGACCGAGGACACCCCGTCGTGAGCGCGCGCTGCCCTGGCCCATGCATGATATGTGGGCGTACCGAGGTGCTCACGTGGAATCGGAAGACCAAGCGTAGGGCGTGGGTGGTGGTCACTGATTGGTTGTGCCCGAACTGTGCGCACCCCCAACCGGCCCGGCCTCTCCCGTCACCGATGGTGCAGGCGATGGCGCGTAAGGCCGCCGCGGAAGCCCAGTACAACCGGGAGGTCGAGCTGACGTACCAGCTTCGCCGGGCAGCAGCAGCGGTTGCAGCGGGTGAGTTCATGCGGCCAGTCATCTGACCCCCGTCCGACCGGCCTACGGCTTGGCTAGGGATGCTCCGTTGCGTGGGTTGGGCAGAAGTCTCCGTCGGAGCTGGGCTTTTTCCAGCCACACCACGCCGCCGCTAGTTCTCGCAAGCCCCTCGTGGACATGAGGGTGCACTCGGCAGGCACCACCAACCGCACCTCACAGCCGGGGTGATCGCAGATAATCCCGGTCACTTGCCGCTCGATCGTCATGACGTAATCCCCATTCGTCCTCGGCGTCAGTCCCAACCTTTGGCGCAAGCTGCCGCATCACCGTGACTCGCTACTGATCGTCGTGCTCGCCTGAGGCCAGGTTGGTCACACGGGATAGGTCATCGCCCACCAAGCCACGAACCCGAGGAACCCGAGGTGCCCGGTCAGGATGATCAGGAAGTCGTAGGGCTCACCGAACATCCCGCCGACGCGGGGGTAGTCGGACTTGTTGATGGGGTTCGCCATGGTGGCGTCCTTTAGCGGTAGGGGCAGTTTTTGCTGTGGGGTGGGCTACCAGAGTACGGCGAGGCCCACACCCCGCACCCCGGGCATTTCTGGTCTGACTTCGGCTCCGGGGTGATGTATACCGTGCCCGCGACGGGGCGGTCGGGCCAGGCGGGCCAGGTCACCTTGCGCGCGCCGGCCGCGATGACACCAATCTCATCGAGGAACTCGTGGCTGGGATTCGAGTCTTGTGCCATGGGGGTCATCCGTTCGTGTGCGATGCGGGGTGCGGAGGGCAGCAAGTGCGGCTTCGAGGTCGTCAAGGCGGGATGGTTCGCTGGGGGGCCAGGATGCCGGGCGGTCGCGCTCGCGTTGCTCACGGACGGGTGGCGTCGACACCGCGACGAGGTCATCGGGTAGCAGTGCAGATCCAGTGACCAGTTCTGACGGATCTCCATACCTCCACCAGCCGGGGTGAGCAGTGACCCACCTGCCAGCGTATCCCACGACGACTCCAGCTGGAGATGCCAGTCAGCGACGGTGCGCCATCCCCGTTGCGCCGCTCGCCGGACAGCCTCCGGGCATTGCGTCGGGTTGGCCATCGTCTCGGTCCACTCCCGGGCGAGCCACGTGAGAGCCTCACGCGGGTTGGTCGCCACCACCTGGCACGATCCCACCACCGGCAAAATGTCCGCATTGCGGAACCGGCGCTCGTTTAGTTTGCCGTTGGGGAGAAAAATGGCGTCTTCATACTTGAGTAGATGCCAGTGTGTGATCCCACGTTCCCGCCACCGGCCCGCGTCGACCAAGCCGTCGATGAACGCGGTGTAGCTCGTGGGCACGAACGTCATGCTCAGCTCTCCCCCTTCTTACTCAGATCGCTACGGGCCCCTTGCCCAGGTCGTGGCCAGTTGCGCACCGCCTCCGCGTCCCACAGCCGACGCCGTTTCTCGTCGTAGCCCAGCAGCGGTTGCGGCGCCCGACCAGCACGCACGTAACTCCGCCACGTCGAAGGGACGATGCTCCATTCCGCCGCGCACTCGTCCACGGTCCAGGTCTCGGGCACGCCAGCCGCCGTCATTGCACGGTTCAGCAGGTTGTCCACGTCGAACTCGGGATCGGGCTCGTCGGGGTGGAAGATCTCGGTGAGCGCGGCCTTGACCTGGTCGTCGGCATCGTCCGCCACCTCAGACCTCCCGCTCGGTCACAGTGATCGTGTCGTCGCCGACCTCAGCCGCTGAGGTGTAGTCCCACGCCAGCCATAGGTGCCCATCGCGGCAGACTCCTGGCTCGGTGTCGGAGCCGGTACGAACTTCCTCGCAGCGATCCTCGTCGGTCTCGTCGGCTTCCAGGGGCTCGGCCAGGCGCCCTAGGGCCTCCCGCAGCTCGGTGACCAGACGAGTCTTGATCTCGGCGTTGGTCTTGGCGAGCTCCTGGTCACGAGCGATCAGCAGGCGGGTGGCTACCACGCGGATCTCTTCGTCGGTGGGCTCGTCGCCGGCCGGCTCGACAACCTCCCAATCCACCGACAGCCACTCACCGCAGCCGTGCCTCTGGTCCCATTCCTCGATCTCTCCTCCGACGCATGCGCCGCCGTTGATCTGCACCGGGCACTGATCGACAACGCGCTGACCAGGCTGGTGGCAACGGGGGCAGTCGTTGTAGGCGCGATCCACCCACACCACGGTCTCCCGCAGCTCGGTCTGATACGGGTCGGTAGCGGTCAGGGTGGTGGCGTGGCTGTGCGGGCGGGTGGGCAGCACGGTAGTGGTCATTGGTCAGCTCTCCTCGGCGGTGCTTTCAAGGTGGAGGTGATGGCGACGTTGCTGGTGTAGCGATCGGTGAGTTCCCACCCGGCTTCGATGTGGATGATCTCGAAGCGGTCGCCCGGGTGGCCGGTGGTGACGTAGTGGCCGAGGTTGATCCGGGTCCACTCCAGCCAACTCACTGGATCTCCGGCGTGCCTGGTGTGCCTTCTCGGCCGTGGATGTTTCGGGTCATCCCAAGGGCCTCCGGCGCATTGTCGAGCGCGTACCGCTGTGTCTGCGCGTAAAGGCGGCGAAGAGCAAGGTCAGGCGTCAGGCCATAGCTGATCAGCCAAGGCGCTCGTTGGCGATACCTCCGTACTCGAACCTGCGCCCTCCACCGGCCACCTCCGATGGATTGGTAGTGCAGCGTGACCTCGGGGTACCCCGACAGGCGCTCCGCGAGCCGGGATAGCCGCGCCGCCTGCCATGTCGCGTTGTCGGTGTTCGGCTCGATATGACTGCCAGTACTGGGTGCGCTCACGACTCCTCCTCCGTGATCCGTGGGCGTTGGTCAAAGTCCTCCAACGTTCCGGCCAGGTCATCAAGCTCTTCTAGCCAGGCAGAGATCGTGACCGCCTCGTCGATGTCCGTCCACCACTGGGGCTGCCGGTCATACCGCGCACGCAGCACGCCGAGCGCCTCGTTCAGCTCGCTACCCAGGGCATACACGGCCTTCATGACGTCGTCGGACAGCTCGAACTTGGGTGTCTTCATGGCGCGCTTGGTGTGCGTGCGTTCACTGGGGGTGCTCATGATCACATCTCCTTATCGGGTGCGTCGGCGTTTCCCGCCTTGACCACGAGGGGTAGCGCGTTGTTAAGGCTGTCTAGCGCGGTTTCGATCAGCTCGATCTGGGTTTGAATAGACTCTCGGAAGTCTGCGTCATGGTCCTCGGTCTGGGCCCCGATATCGACTAACCGGCCGCGCTCAGACTTTAGGGCCTCCCAGGCATCCCGGGCTTTACGGATTACCTCGGGGCTCAGCAGTGCATCGACCCGCCTGTCAGAATCCTCGTATCTATCGATCGGATCATCGACGTTGCCACCGAAGTGGGTCATGATCACGCCTCGTTTTCGGGTGCGTCGGTATGGGCTGAGGGTCCGCAGGAGTGGTCGCGGGCGCTGAGTTCGCAGCCGCACGGAAGTACGCCATCGAACCCGATGGCGTACCCTGTCCAGTCGTGACACGCCCCGCAGTAGCCCTCGCGGACGTCGTTGGGGTTGGCGCTCGTACGGTGGCAGCGCGTGCACGTGAATGTGATCATGTAGGAACCTTAGCACACGGTGTTGCAAAGTGGCTAGGGTCAGTTCTCAGTCAGCTTCTCGCGTTGGGGATGGGCTTCACCAGGGCCTCGACGTCGCTGACCTTGATCCTGATCAGGCGCTTGGCCTGGCCGACGGTGTAACCGGGGATCTCCCCCTCGTTGATCCACCGGTGCAGCGTGCGCGCCGAAATGCTCAACTTCTCCGCCGCCTCCGCGACAGTCAGGTACTCGACGGCCATGGCGCCATTCTACCAACCACAGCAGGACACTCAGCCCGACTTGCGCCCCGGCTCCCGCACCGACTTGGCCTCCCCGATCGGGGTCACGTTGCCAGCGACCAGCTCGGACAGCGCGTCGGCGATCACCCGGTCCCGGGCTTGCGACGCGTGCTGGTAGCGCAGGGCCATGGTGGGAGTGGTGTGTCCCAGTCGGTTCATCAGCTCCGCGAGGGTGGCGCCGGTCGACGCGGCCAGCACGGCACCGGTATGGCGCAGATCGTGGAAGCGTAGGTCGGGGCGGCCGGCGGCCTCGCGGGCGTAGGCGAACATCCTGTGGTTGGTGGATACCGCGAGGTGGTCGCCGCTGTAGGCGCGGAATAGCAGTCCGTCCGGGCCACCCTCAGCGTGATCGCGTAGATGCGCCTTGATTGCAGGCATCAGGTGCGGCGGGATGGCCACCGGGCGCCGCGCCGCCTCGCTCTTGGGCCCCTTGACCAGGCGACCGTGACTCGTGGTGACGACACCCCGACGGATACGCACCACCTGTTTGGTCAGGTCGATGTCGGACCGACGTAGTTCCGCAAGCTCCCCGAACCGCAGCGCGCACCACGCGCCCAGCAAGATCATCAGCTGATATTGGTTAGGCATCGCCTTGACGATAGTCTCCAGCTCAGCCAGGCTCGCCGGCTCGATCTCCTTCGCACGTTTCACTTCACCAGCCCCCCGGATCCGGCACGGGTTGGCGGGGATGATCTCGTCAGTCACCGCTGTGTGCATGATCGAGGACAGCAGGCGGTAGGCGTGCGCACGGCAGGTCGGTCGATCTTTGGTTTTGATCTTCTTGCCGTTGCGGGTCACCTCCCCGGCGCGGGCGAGCTTTGCGTGCCAGGCGCGCACCATGGCCGGCGTGATGTCTGGAATCGGGATGTCGCCGAGCGGCGGGTAGATGTGGTTGCGCAGTAACCGCGCGTACAGCTCGCGGGTGCGCACCGCCAGCTCGCGGTCGACGAGCCACGGATTGGCGTACTCCCGCAAGGTGACTGGGGGTGCCTCGGGCTTGGCCGGCGGTAGCCATGCGTCGCGCACGATCTCCGACTGCCGTATCGACAACCACGCGTTGGCGGCGGTCTTGGTACCGAAGGTGAGCGGGCCGCCGTCCTCCTCGCGGCGCGCGGTATAGGTGATTCCGTCCGGGCCGGTGTAGCGGGCTTGGAAGCGCCCGGAGGGGAGTTTGCGGACGCTGCCGAAGGTGGCCTTGCGGGGGGCCTGGCCCATGATCAAACCTTTCAATATGCCAGATTCGTGCCAGATCGTGCCAGATCGAGTGTACTTCTATGGCCGTCTCTGACTTCTGAGTCCAGCGGGATCGAGTCTCATTTGTGCAGGTAGATGGGCTTCTAAGGACGTCTATGGGTATTGTTTGGGTGCCTAACGACCACCCTGAGAGCTGCGGCAGCATCTGTTTCGTAGTTCAGTATACATGCTGGTCAAGCCCATATCGGGCAAGATTCACATGGTTTCGTGCCAGATTCGTGCCAGATACAAATGAGGCGGATCTGTATCACGGGGCAAGAGCGCAGGCGGTACCGATCTTCGGTAACCTGGCTTACGTGAGTGGAATCTGGTTCACGTCCGACACCCACTTCGGGCACAACGCGATGGCGGCCACCGGGAAAGGCTGGCGCCCGTTCGCGACCGTCGAGGAACACGACGAGCACCTCATCGAGCGATGGAACGCGGTAGTACGCCCGGACGATCACGTGTGGCACCTCGGCGACGTCGGCGGACCCCGGTCGGATGATCATGCCCTCGCCTGCGTTGCCCGGTGCAACGGACACAAGCACCTCATCGCCGGCAACCACGACGCCCCGTGGCCCGGCCATCGCCACGCCCACCGGCGCCAACGAACGTGGTTGGAGGTGTTCGATTCGGTCCAGGCGTTCGCCCGCCGCCGGGTCGCTAAGAATCTTGAGGTGGTGCTGTCCCATTTTCCTTATGAGGGCGACCGCGGCGAACCCGAGCGCTACCCGCAGTACCGGCTGCGCGACAAGGGTCTGTGGCTACTCCACGGGCACGTCCACGACGCATGGGCGGTGGACGGCCGGCAAATCAACGTGGGGGTGGACGTCTGCGACTGGCGCCCGATCGGACTACACGAAGTTCACACGTTGATCAAGGAAGGTTCCTGATGACCGAGCCTGAACCGGACCAGACCGCGGATTACGACGAGGCGGAGCTGCTGGAGAAGCTGGGCGCTGAGTACCCGCCCAACGACGACGCCACGCCGAAGATATGACCGAACCCCTCCCTCCGAGCTTGGGCGCTGTTGATCATTTCATGACCGAGGTTGACGACACGCACTGCGGACGTTGCGGCACGGCGGTGGACCCGTTCGAAGTTGAGATCGTGACGGTGCTCCGCTGGACGCCGGACTCCACGAAGGTCGGGCGCAACGAACTGATCAACACGTTCTGTATGTCCTGCTGGCGAGCGATCGTCGCGGCGACACCACCCCTGCCACCCGATCTCGCAGGGGCGCTCGAACTCGTCGCCGAGCTAGAGGCCGAGCATGGGCCGGTAACTGAGGCCGAGCTGGGAGAGCTGCGTCGAGTATGGCCGCTGTCATGACTGAGCCGACGGGCTACCTGGCCATGCCGTGCCGGTGCGGGCACCTGGCCTACGTGCACCGTGTCGAGGGCCGGACGACGCGCTACTTCGGTGAGTGCGATACCCGGTGCGGGTGCGTCCTGTTCGCGGAATCGGGTAACGTGGAGATCGAGCGGGCGGCCAAAGATGCGCTCCGGACGGGTAACGCCGCCGATGGCCCCGTCCACCCACACACCGGCTAGCCCCCGTCAGCGGGCCCCTTAGATGCCACGACCTACGTTTCAGAGTCTCGATTTCTCCCAGTTCCACCCGCTCGATCACCTTCCCGGTAGTCGGCGCTGCCGCGATCTACCCGGTGGCCCGCGCAACCATCTCAGCCTCGCGTGGGAGTACCGGTGGAAGCGCGAGCTGCACGCCGAAACGCTGTGCAGGCTCGGGAAACACCGCATGTGCGACGCGTGGTCTCAAGGGCGCGGCGATCATCGGGCCTGCTGGTACTGCCACCGCAACGGGTAGATCAGATGGCTCGGCCGCCCGGGTATACACTGTGATGAGCTGGGCGGCCGGTCTATAGCGCGCGCATGGGGCCGGAGTAAGCGCCGAGCACGGGGCACCCTCGCGTCCATAGCAATCGCCAGACGGGCCGGGGGTGCCCCACCTATGCGGCATGGGCCTCGATGAACCGGGCAAGTGTCATGCTGGCCACATATGGCTCATCCGCCTCGGGGCACGATGCGTCGTCGTCATGGTGATCGTGCGCGAGGGCCAGATACGCGAGGAGTAGATCGGCGTTGATGACCTTGCCGACGACAGCCGACGGGTAGCGTGCTGCGTGCTGGCGGACCTGTTCGATTGGTATCACGCGGCGGCTCCGACGGTAGCTAGATCGAGAATGGAGACGTTGCCCTCGGGCGTTGACCCATCACAGTCCAAAGCGATCACCTTACAGTCACCCCGATCATGATGGAACTGATAGGTCAGCCGGCGGTGGTAGTGCCCGTGCCGCCAGATTCGTGGGGTTAGCGCCCGGCCGATATCAGTCATCACCTGGCGGTTCGCTGCGGAGTCCAGGTCGGGGATCAGCCCGTCGATGGGGAAGTCCGCCGGGGCGTCGTGGCTGAACAGGATGTCGACCGGCCCGATGGCTTTGGCGTCGTCGATCTCGACCAGGCTCAGGATCTCCTCGGGCCACCAGCTCTTGAGCCCGTACTCGCGCTCTTGCTGCTGGCACCACTCCCGGTCGATCGACACCGCTCCCCCGACCGCCGCCATCGGAACACCGTCCCACTCCCACGACGCGACCCGGCCGGTGTAGAAGATCCGCGGTGTCAGCTGGTAGTGCCCGTCGGGGCTGAGCGGGGCGGCCTCGGCCATGAGCGCGAGCTGGGCATGATCCTCGTGGTTGCCGGGCAGGAAGTGTAGGTCGATCCCCGCAGCGTCCAGGGCATCCGTCAGTCGTTGCAACCGCATGTCCTGATGGGGGCCCATCCCGACGAAGCCGAAGTCGCCGACTTGCACGAGCTTCTCCGCGCCTTGCTCCACCGCGTACGGGATCACGCTGTTGCACACCCAGGCCATATTCCCGTGGGTATCTCCCACAACAGCAATGATCACATGGCCACCCCCATTCTCAGGTTTGGCCGCTGCGTGATCTTCATGGCCGTTGATCTTGGCCGTGGCCGTAAAGATCGAACAGCGGCCATAATGTGCAGCCGCGTCAATAGCTGTCACTCATCATCATCGTCGGTGGCCATGGCCGCTTGCCGATCTTCGTCGGTGAAGGTGGCCGGCGCTCCCGTGGCCGCGGTCGCCACGTACGTATGCATCGAGTTGTATGCGGCTTTGGTACCGACGCCCGACGCGCTGTACGTCATGGAGCGGCTCACCCGGATCCCGAGATTGGCGCCGGTGGCGATGGCGTCCTGATTGGCACCCAGGTACAGGATCTCCCAGCCGTAGTGGCTTTCTTGGTGCTCGACCACGGCCTTGATGGTGTCCCAGGTAAACTCACGGGAACTGTTCTCCGCGCCGTCAGTCATCACGGCATAGATCACCGTTCCCGGGCGCTGGTCCTCCGGCAGCGCGGCCAGCTCAGCACCGAACTCCCCAATCGAGCGCCCCATAGCGTCGAGCAGCGCGGTACTGCCCCGGGGCTGAAGGGTGAATGTCGGAGCGTCTTTCGCCAGCACGGACGGGTGCACAAGTTCGTATTCCATGTCGAACTGAGCCAGCCGGATGGTGCGTCGGCCGGTGGTCTGCGCGGCCTGACTGACGATGAACTCGTGGATACCTGCTTCGGCGGACTCGCGGATGGACTGCATAGAGCCACTGCGGTCGACCAGTAGCATGATCGCGGTGTAGTTCGGATCGGTCAACGTCATCCTCTTTCGTGTGCGGTCTGTTACGTTGGGGTGAGCGACGGGACTTGAACCCGCTAAATTTCCAGGTCCACAACCTGGCGCCTCGGCCACTTTGGCTTCGCTCACAGCTTCCCCACCAGGAGTCGGACCTGGACTACCGACACCAAAAGACGGCGTGCTGCCAGTTACACTACAGGGAATTGTGAAATGGGTGAATTTACGAGGGGCGTGCTGTCTACACCATTAGCTCGGTATCGGCGTCCCGACGTTGAGCGTCACGCGGGAGTCATCACCCGGTCTACCCCTCTCTCGTGCCCGAGGAGAGATTCGAACTCTCAACCACATGGGTCTAAGCCATGGTCCTCTTCCAGTTGGGATACCCGGGCGTTGCTAGAATACTACGTCTCGGTGGCGAGAGTCGAACTCGCAACCCACCGGGTTTGAGCCGGCGTCCTCTACCAGTTGGGATACACCGAGATCTACCACGTACCCCCGGAGTGATTCGAACACTCACTGTACGGTGCTTAAGGCCGTTGCTTCTCCCAGTTGAGCGACGGGGGCTTGTGTAGTCCAGGGCGAGAGATTCGAACTCCCTAAGCCGAAGCAACGGGGCTACAACCCGTCCCACCTCGCCATCGGTGGCGGCCCTGGTTGGCGGCGAGTGCAGGATTCGAACCTGCGCGGGGTTGCCCCCGACTACCGTTTTCGAAACGGCTACCATACCACTCGGTCAACTCGCCATAGTGTCTCAGTAGAACCTTTAGTCGGGATGGCGGGACTCGAACCCACGACTTTCGGTTCCCAAAACCGACACTCTGAACCAACTGAGCTACATCCCGTTCGTGCATCGGCTGGCCTAGACCCACGTGGTAAGAGCTGGTGTCGAACCAGCGGCCTCCGACTCTTCAGATCGGCGCTCTACCAGCTGAGCTATCTCACCGTAGTTGCGGGAGTGGGATTCGAACCCACGATCTCCGGGTTATGAGCCCAGTATGCTACCAGCTGCACCATCCCGCTGTGGAGCCGGGAACCAGCGCCGGCCGGCGTGCACTCCGGACTCGAACTGACCTGGTACGGGGTCACTGGCCCCGGCGCTATCCATCCTCACCCCGACGGAGATCGTCTGTCAAGGCCTCGTTTTCCCCGTCATGGAGTTCGCCACGATCAGCGAGAGGCTCGTCCTCCCACCACGGCCAGGACGGATCGTCGTCGCCCATCATCGTGGCCCACGCAACCCACTGCTCCCGGTCAACGGGGATGCTCAGCTGATACCTGATGTGCCGCTCATTCACGCCGTAAGCCCACGCAACAAGACTGCCGCACAGCCGGTGCCGACTCAACGCGCAGACGCCATCGGCGGCATGGACGAGCGCATCCCACCACCAGCGGCATTCACTGATGTCCAGCAGAACCTGACCGTCGTCTCGGTAGCGGAAGCTGAAGTGCTTCATCATGGCCTCCGGGCCGGTACAGCGGGGACACCAGTACGCAACCAGTTCAGCAGCCGCGGCACCCGCTCGTCGTGTTGAAAGCAGTCCAGCTCGGTGTGCGCGATCTGGGCTTCAAGGTCGGGCCGCAGCACCCGCAGGACGTTATACACCGTCTGGCCATGGCGCCACTCCGGTTGGAATTTCCGGGTGACCTCGACGACGGTCTCGAAAGTGAGGAACTCAAGATCATTCACGGTGTCCTCGGCTTCCAATCAGGGCACTCCCGCCCGGGTACGTCACCCATCACCTTGCCACACTCGCCGCAGGTGTATACGTGCTGGCACGACCAGTACCAGTCGCCCTTACCGACCCATCGGCGCACACCATCGACCCAGGTCCACGCATGCTTTTCATGCCAGCGGCAGAGTGCGTGCGGGTTGTCGGCGCCGTAACGGGCCAGCATGTAAAGGCCGTTTTTCCCTGGCGTCACCCCAATGACGTGCTCCCGGCCGGGAACGCCCCGGCACCAACGGCGGGTGTTCTTCCGGCTGCGATGCGGGTGGACCTCTGGTGAGGTAATACGAACCTCATCCCGCTTGGGCGTAGTATTCCACTCGGTGTCCATAGCCGCGACGCTATCACGCAATAACCGCTATAGTCTGGTGGCATTACCCCCTCGACTAGGAGAACGAATGGCTCAAGAAGTAACCGTCGTCCTGCAAGATGACATGGACGGCAGCACCGGGGACGACGTAGCACTCGTGGAGTTCGCCCTCGACGGACGGACCTACGAGATCGACCTGTCCAGCGAGAACGCCGAGAAGTTGCGCGCCGGCCTCGCCCCGTTTGTAGGGGCAGCGCGGCGACCATCCGCCAGTTCCCGTGGCGGGCCAAAGCGCGTCCGGCCCGGGGCCACGGACAAGGAGAAACTGGCGGACATCCGCACGTGGGCCAGGGAGCGTGGTTTCACGGTGAGAGACAAGGGCCGGATCCCCAACGAGATCCTCAACGCCTATCACGCCGGATAGCTAGCCCAGCGCGGGGTCCGGGCCTGCCGCCCCCAACATGGCAGGCCCGGACTCCGGCGAGATCACCCCCGGAACGTGAGCTGGAGGTACCCGTCGCTGGCGGCCCAACTCAACCCGATCACATCGGCGATCTTTGCCTTGAACTCACCACTCGCGCCCCGACCGGGGATCGTCACAGGCAGACCCATCTGACGGTCGCCTGCGCATACCAATTGTCGGGTAGCGAGCATCAGCCCGGATTCAGCGTCACGGTAGTCATAGCCGTCGACCTCCCCGAACACCACTACTCCCACCCGCTGCGTCGGCCCGCTCATCGTCTCAGTGGCCATCCTGGTTCGCACCCCACGCATCCCGTAGTAGCGCGACGGCCTGGGCTATGACTGCCGGGTCTTCAATGCGGTCCGGAAGGCCTTGAGCGCGACGTGTCCGGGTGACGTACTCGGCGAGGGTTTCTTCGTCATCGGCAACGTGATGCATCTCAGCCATATCGACCCTTTCTTCCGGAGCTAATAGTCATAGCGGTTCTCCTCTCAGCCGCCGGTAGGGCCGGATCCTAGCTTGATATCCACCCACGACTGCCCATTACGCGGGAACGGATGGTGCTCGATAGACCGCACAATGCGGCGAACCCCATCGGCCAGGTACACCGGCTCACCCTGATGTGGGATCACGGTAAGGTTGACCCACATATACCCCGTGCCGGAGTCGTCAACGATGGTGAAACACACTTTCATGGTTGATCCCTCTCCGGGCATTCGTACTCCGTGTGGTGCGCCATAGCTGGCCCGATCTGGGATTCGTCGTCGATCCGTTGTCCTTGCCCGCAGTGACCACACACGAGCGTGGTCGGGACAAGAGCAATAGCGCCGTTCCACTGGACAGGGATACCGTGACGATGTGCCACCGTGTGGAACGCACCGTAGCCAGCGAACCAGAACATCGGCGCAGCGATCAGCATCAGCCAATGGTCCCACGGCGTCGGGGAGAAGAAGTTGAGCAGGATCCAGCCGTACAGACACAGGCCGGGCCCGGCGATGTGAAGTATGTGCCGCGGACGGATCCATCTAAATCTCATCGGCGATCCCTATCTCTTTCCATGCTGTCCGTTCGGTGGCTTCATCGCGGGCTAGCGCGGTACGCACGGCATAGACGGAAGCCGCCGGTTGCCATCCCCGCTCCGTTCCGCGCCAAAGGTATACGTACCCGCCCTGAATGGACACGTGATGCGTACTTGTGATCGGTATGAGCGGTGGGATGGACGTGCACGGGTTCGACGCCGACTGATCCCGCTTGGATGTCATCACATACCCCCGGCTTTCACACCCTCTCCACCGTCAGGCTCAGGGGCACTCATCGGGCCCCCACTCGTCTTCCATCTTGACCCAGGCACGGTCGAATTCATCTTGGGTCCGGATCGGCGGCTCGTCGGCGGTGCTCTCGTCAGGTTCGTCGGGGTCACTCACGAGGCGCCGGCTGTCGTTTTGACTTTCTCAATGTAGTCAATGACCGCCGCCACCGGAATACGGATTGAACGGCGGCCCACCAGGCAGGAGGTGAGGGTGCCGGCCTCGACCAGCCGGTAGACCGTCATTTTGGACACCCGCAGCCGGGCAGCCACCTCGGCAACGGTGAAAAACTCACTGCCATTGCAGTCCATGTCCAGATTACTTTTCGATCGCCTTGGGGCGCCTCACCTTGGCTGTCACCGTCGTGCGCCACTTCTCCCCGACGAGCTTAGGATCCTGTGCGCGGAACGCCGCCCAATGGCCCAGAGTAAGCCTGGCGGGGGGATAGGTGTTGCCGTGCTCGTCGTGCCATGCCTTACACGCGGTGACCTCTTCGGACGTGTGCCTGCCCGAGTCGATGTATGTACGGGTGGCCGGTAGCCGTGAGGCGTCATCGTGTGCCGGCGCCGGTGGGGTCGAGTCGTCATGTGCTGGGGCCGGCGGTGAGGCCAGGGAACCGTTGCGGGTCTGCGGCGGAGTCCGGGTGGCGGATGGCAGCGCCGGGGCCTTTGTACCCATGATGGCGCGCAGAGCTTCGGGAATCCGTGCGGCGCTCACGCGGTTGGTGCGCTCGGCTGCTCTTATGAAAGGTGCGAGAACCCCGTAGAGAGTGTCCGCATTGTCGGGATGTAGATCGACTTTAAAGCCAACGCCTTCCAGGCCGAACTCTACGGATCGCGCTCCGTCTCGGCCGTCCAGGTCGTCGATCGTGCGGGTCGTTACTAACTGGCTCATTGCGTCTCCTGTGTGTAAGTACCGGTGATCTGGAGCACTCACATGGCTCCTTAGCGTGGTGCGGGCGTTCAGTACTGGGGCGATGGGTGGGAAAAACGGACCGGCGGCGCAACCTCACGACGGGGCGCCCGCACGTGGGCAACACCGCCAGGGCAACGCTCCGGGGCATACATGCCGCCCTCAACCCGCGAGTCGGGCCGCTGACGGATCCGCACTAGCGCGTTCGCTGGCAGCGTGGTGTGTGAGGTGTGCAGCCCGTTGTGAAACAACTTCACCATGTCACCGACCACGCGGATTTGGATCACGAGCTGGCCGTTGACGTGATCACCCAATCGGACCTCATGGGCGCGGACGGTGTGAGTCGGCATGGAAGACGTGGTCATGTGGACCTTTCTCGGTGGTGAAGGACGAAACGCGTGGTATCAGGGTGCCTTAGGGTGCGTCAGGGGCACAACGGGACCCGCCCAGACCCACAGGAATATCACTCGATCGAGGGTAACGGTGAACGGCCCGCAGGTGCACACAACGGACCCTTAGAAACCTTCAGGCACATAGACATGAGCGATGCGTTATCCCTCACGTCGCGCGGCTAAACACGTCCACGACGTGGTTGCCTCCGCGCTCGGCTATGCGCACCAGATCGGCCACCGTCTCCGCGCTCAAACCGAGCGTCTGGCCGTCCTCGTTGGCTGTCCCGGTCACCACCGCGGTACCGAGATAGCTCTGCCGCAGCGGACGCCCGCACGCCAGCAGGACCAGCCCGGTAGTTCGGGGGTTCCACGCTGGCACAGGCTCGACGATGAGCGCTTCCTCGTCAGTCCACAGTGTGATGTCGTAGTCGTGGATCTCCAGTGGCTCAACCTGCGTGCAGCCGATCTCGCGGTAGAGCGGGACGAACTGATGAGGGTCTGTGGCGTCCCACTCGATGGTGCACATCTCCCCAGCAGGCGGGATCACCAGGGCGTAGCTCGTCATGACGGTCGTCCCGTCCGTTCATCGCCCCGCCCGCGGACGTGCACCGGATTCCCGACAACGGCGTTGGTCAGTCGGGTGAGGGAGTGCGCGACAACGCCGGAGTTCACACCTCGCGCCTCGGGGAGCAGGGCTGCCACCACCGGACCGGTGCCGCGCTCGTGGTGGAGCCGCCAGAGGATGCCGTCGCGGCCGGCGAGCTGAATCGAGCGGACCGGAACGGTGGTGGGTGCGGTGTCAGCGCAGACCACAACCATCGTCTCGGTAAGCATCGCCCAGCCGTAAATCTGGTAGCCGTCCATGCCCCTCGGTATGTAGAGGTCGGCGCCGGGGTGATCGGAGGTCACGTTGCGGGCGGCGTGTTCCATGGTGGTCGCCAGGTCGTACAGGGCACGCCCGACGTGACCTTCGCACTTGTAGTACTTGGCGTCGAACAGAGCTTGCACCACATCATCCCAGCGCATGTCGGCGTCAGCATCGGAGGGATTGCGCAACACCTCAAACAGCCGGTCCTCGTTCAGTGGGTGTCCAAACCCGCGTGTGTCGGCGTCGGCGTCGACCCTGAGAAGAAGCTGATGTATGGCTTCGAGTTGGGGATCGTCGGCGCACAGTTGTAACATCTGTGTGTCGTCCGATATGTCGGTGTCAGTCATGGTTTGTCTTCGTTCCTAGTCGTTTCGCCAGAACGCCTGAAAACGCGCATGCCAAAAAACCCCATGGTTGCAATCAGGGTCTAGCGCGGGCCGGCGTAGGTGCCGGTCCGTGAGCTACAGATGTGACACTCTCTCCTGCTTAGTGCTTCACCGAGCAATCAATCACCCCGGCCGGCTCGTGTGTCGCCATGTGCCCCTAGAGGCATCGATGGTCTCATGTCGCAGCAATATAACGGGCGCGATCGGGGAATGGTAGGCGGGGGTGCCGATTGAGCGGACTGCGTGACCGTCAAGGAAATGAAGGTCTCGATTCCGTAAGGGAGGCTCCCCTAAGTACTGAGGCATCGGTGATCGAATCAGTCCGGAAGGGTGGCCGCTAAACGTCGCGCCTCGCGGAAGATAGCCTCCCCTAAAAGCCGCGGGCACTGGATCGCTGAATTGATCTTGATAACCCAGGAGTTGACGTCGGACACCGCCAGTAACCCATCGGTCATAGGTACGAACTCGAGGCGCACTTGCGCGGGGAGAGACCCATCTGACGACGGCAGCGAATCGCGCTGTCCTGGTGGGAATGATGTGACCATAGGGGGCATTGGACACCCAAAATGAGCAGTGGAAAACCCTCAAGATCAATGCTGATAACAACTGAGAATAGGTTCACCCGTGTGAGGTAGACCTCACCCTGCGAAGTCAGGTCGTGGCCGAGTGTTACCGGAGCTGAGATCGCTCGTCCGGGTCGCGGACCATCCGTTGGCCATCACCTCAGGCAGGCCCACGACGGGCGTGGCGTTGGGCTTGATCTTGGCAACCCGGCCGCTGAGGGCTCCGTCCACACGTAGCCGGCGCAGGATCTCGGCGGTGGCACGGGTGATCAGGGCGGCCAGGGCCTCGTTGTCCAGCTGACCAAACTCGGTCGGTTGCGTCTCGACCCGAGGGCGATTGGTCAACCGGACACCCAGCACGTTTTCCAGCTGCACTAGATGGCGGGTCGGCTGCTGGCGGCCGTTCTCCCAGTTACTTACGGTCTTGCGATCAACACCGACGCGCTCCGCTACCTCGGCATGCGTCAACCCCAGTGACTGCCGCGCCGCGCGGAGGATCGCCCCGATGGGGACCTGACCGCCGTCTGTATCCATCGCGCTCTGACCACCGACCATGCCCACAGGATCCCTTAGGGGGCCATAGGGACACAACACCCCCTGCTGGTCCATTCGGGTAGATCCTTGCAACCTTGGGTAATCAGATAGCGGTGCGTGGTGGCGTTGTGGGGTGTTCGGGGCTTAACGTGGCCTTCGCCGGCACCTGGACGCCCCCACCGGGCTTCCCCCGCCCCCTAGGCGCCGCACCCCCAACCATCCCTACCCGATGAGAGCAGCATCTATGAGCAGTCCACGAGGCACCCCGCCGGAGCAGCCAGAAGCGCTGACGGTGGCTGAGATGGCCCGCAGGCTGCGGATTCCCTACAAGAAGGCTCTCCGTCTGCTCCACACCGGCAAGGTCCGCGGCGTACAGATCGACCGGGTCTGGCGGGTCGACGCCGCCGATGTGACCAGGTACTTGCGCGGAGATCGCCGCGACGATGACAGCCAGGTCTCCGCATGACCGACACCCCACGCAGCGCCAGCACCCCCAGCGAGCTGGTCCCCGTCCCGATCACCACAGCCGAGATTGAGGCCATGTCAGATGCTCAACGAGGCGTGGTCATCACTCAGGCGCTGGTCGAGTCACGAGCCTGGCTCGCGGTCGCCACCAAGGGCAGCGACCCGACGCCCATCGCCGCGTTCCGGGTGTGGGCGGCCACCGTGCACGAAATGACCCGGCAGAAGGGCCTCGCACAGGAGATCCAGCTCGACGCCCTTGAAATGGTCAGAAGGGCCGAACGTGGCATTGGCCAGGCGATCCGCAACGGCCAGGAAGCCGGCGAAATCCGCGGACGGAATGAGAGCGGCAACTTCCGTGGCAACCAACACCAAACTGGTTCAGGTCACCTGGTGGCCCCCACCAAACCCGGCCCGACGGATTTCGCCCGCAAGAGCGCGCTACTCGGGTCTGGTCCCAGTAAGCCTGGGATCTACCGATTGACCGACGATGTGACCAACGACGAGTTCGACGCAGCGCTCGCGGAAGGTCGTACAGAAAACAACCTGACACGGGCCAACATCGCGCGCAAGGTCCAGAACGCCGCTGATGAACGGCTCAAGCGACCTGTGACCGAACGCATCGAACAAATCCGTGTATTGGCGCAGCGTCATACCTCGCACGAGATCGCCGACCAACTTGGGTTACTTCCCCTCTACGTTCGCAGACTCGCCGCCCGAAGCGGCATTGAGATTCGTGCTGACCGCATCATCGGTAAAGCGCGAAACACGGTGGACCCCATCGCAGTGATCGGGTCCACCGTGGATGACATCGCAAACACCGTGAGGGCCACCGAAAGCCTTCTCAATCTTGACGACTTCGACCAAGTCTATGCGGCCGAAGCGACAAAATGGGTGCAATCCCTTGATGAATCCATGCGCTACTTGCGCAAACTCCGGAAGGAACTGAACCACCGTGCCCAAGCAGCCTAACACCGACGGAGACGTTCAGCGACACGCTGAAATTCAGAGCGTCGCCCTCGCCGTCATGCGCGTCTCACCGCTCGTGCAGCGCGAACTCAAGCCCTACCACGTCAACCACCTGATCGCGCAGTTCGACATCGAGCAGGTGGGTGTGCCCACCCTGAACTACCGCGACGGTCACCACTACGTGATCGACGGACAGCACCGTATTGAGGCGATGCGTGGAATGGGGCTCGGTGAGACGAAGCTCGATTGCGCCGTGTTCAGCGGCCTCACCGATCAGCAGGAAGCCGAAATGTTCCTGCGTCTCAACAATGTGTTGGCTGTCAACGGCTTCGATAGGTATCGGGTCGGTGTCCAGGCGGGCCGCGAGGAAGACTGCGCCCTCAGCGACATCCTCGACGAGCTGGGCCTGCACGTGTCGATGGACAGGACGGAGGGCTCGGTGCACTGCATCGGCACCCTGCGGCGTATCTACCAGCAGACCGGCGGCGACAACCTGAGCCGCACCTTGCGGATCGTGCACACCGCTTATGGCGACTTCGGGTTGGCCTCGGCGGTCATCGACGGGATCGGGATCCTGCTGCATCGCTACGAAGGCCAGCTCCACGACACCGACGTCATCGCCCGGTTCGCCACCATCCCCGGTGGCCTCAACGCGCTGCTGGCCCTGGCCGAGAAGACCAAGCAAAAGACGCACTGCTCGCGTCGGTTCGCCGTGGCCGCGGCCGGCGTAGAGATCCTGAACGGTGCGAAGGGTATTCGCCTGGGCAACTGGTTCCGCGAGAACAGCCGGCGCAAGGCCGCCGCATAGGGGAATCACAGTCAGGGGAGGGGCCACGGCAGCTTGGCAGCGGATGCGTGGCCCCTCTCAAGGGCGCATCCTAGCGCGCACAGAGAGGTATGACCAGGTATGACGACGTCCGTCGCCGTGCGCGACTACGGCACCGAAATGCGTCGGGTGATTGACAGCGCCACCAGCTCCGGCGCCTATACGTCCTGTGTGGTGGCCACTGAGATAGTAGAGCGACTGCGGGTTGAGGATCCCGAGCTGGTCGACGGGTGGCTGCGGGCTCAGGCGACGCAGTTCATTCGAATGGCGATCAATGACCGGGACCGTTCGATCCGCACCGCCGCCCGGCACCGAGCACGACCCGCCGCATTCGCCGAAGCGGTCACGACACACCAGGCCGGCGACAGTACGCAATTGCGAGGGTGGCTGGACGTGCCCTTCACGTTGGAAGACGGCTCCCGCAAACCACTCGGGAAACTGCGACGGGATGACCTGCTCTACGTCGCGGGCACTTACGCACGACGGACCGAAGACAACCGACTCATGGACGCGTTTATGACTGCCCTGGCCAAAAAGGTTGGCACCCGAACCGTCAGCGAGCATTACGCCGATCACGAACTCACCACGATGTTTGATTCTCTGCGCAAGTACGGGCGGTAAACGACACTCCCGTTTCGACGAGCCGCGCCATCCCCGACCCAGGCCTTTCGACATGCCGATACATCCCCTCCCTACCCCCTTCGACAAGCTACTCCCTGCCGCCCCAACCCCATCCGACAGGCCAAGCCGTGACCATCCCTACCCACGCCGCCCCGACCGGCCAACACTGCCTAGCCGGTCGACAAGCCGCCCCTACCCGACCCATGTCGTTCGACAAGCCGCGCCTACCCGACCCATGCCATTCGACACGATTCGAGTCGATCCCCATGAGCACCCTGCCACCCGATGTGGACGACGTCACTCGGATCAACGCTGAGGTAGCGGCTTCCATGCGGGCGGCGGCCTACAACCAGGCAACCCGCCGCTGATGGACCCCGGAACGATTGTGCTGATGGTGTACCTAGCGGGCGTGCTGGGGTTCCTGGTACCCACCGCACGATGGTTTCTCAACTCCATGGGCGACCCCATTGAAACCGAAGACTACGTGGGTGCAGCGGTCATGTCCCTGTGCTGCGTGTGGTTGTGGCCATTTTATCTGCCGGGCTGGTGGATCGTGATGCTGTTGAAGAACTCCGATAAGAAATGACATTCCGGCTCGACACTCCGTCCCCATCCCCGTCAGCTCTGTCCGACTGACCATCCCGTAACCACACCATGCCCTTCCGACAAGCCATCCCATCCAGCCCCGATCCACTCCGACAAGCCATCCCGGCACCATGCCCTTCCGACAAGCCACGCCAAGATCCCACCCAATCCGACTATCCAACCCGAACCACGCCGACGAGCCTAACCAGCCAGCGCCGTCCCGACCCCCTCCGACGAGCCAATCCCTACCTACCCGCACCGACGAGCCGACCCGCGTCCGCCCAACCCCGTTAACCGACGAGCCCGCTCATATCCCCCCAAGCCATTCGACAAACCGAACCCTGATCAGACCCATCCCGACTAGCCAACCCGCCACGCCCCAGACCGATCCAATCCGACTAACCGACCCACTCCGACAAGCCATCCCAAGACGACCCCCTCCGACAAGCCACCCCAGGCCCTACCGCCCCGACCCCCTCCCATCCGACGGGCCGACCCCGTTCCGCCCCGACCCCCTCCCCTCCCATCCGACTGGCCGACCCCAACCACATCAACCCCGCACCATTCCGACCAGCCGTGCCCTACCGCGCCGCACCGGACCGCTCCTATCCGACGAGCCATGCCGTACCGAGCCGTCCCGGCCCATACCGACAAGCCCACCCATCCCAATCCCATCCGACATCCCAGAGGCAGCCCAAACCAGCCCCCTCCGACTACCCGATCCGGTCCCGCTCCCGCCCTAACCCGACATGCCACGCCGCGCCACGCCGGTCCGCTCCGACAAAACCACCCCATGCCAAGCCCCGATCGTGTCTGCCCACACCCGACTATCCGCACCAAACCTGTTTCCTGCCCATCCCGACGAGCCGTCCCGTTTCCAGGCCACATCAGGCCGTACCCCCTCCGACAAGCCGCGCCTGCCCGAGACCGTGACCAATTCGCTCCGACTACCCGACTCAACGCCTGCCCCATCCGACAAACCGCGCCATCCCGAACCAGTCCCGTACGACAAGCCGCGCCGCGCCTGCCCCACCCCCCGCCCTCCGCCCCACCAACCCGTTCCGACGGGCCGCCCCGCCCCGCCCCAATCCCCTCCCGTCCGACTATCCTCACCAACCCAACAAAGGAGAACCCGAAATGAGCTCAACTGATGTATTCGCCGCCTACCACAAGCAAGCATGGCCCTTTACCTACAAGGGGACGCTTTTGGTGGACCGCATTGCCGGCGGTACCCCGACCGATCCGAAGGTGGCCGAGGGGTGGATCCGCCGTCATATGGGCGAGCAGTCCGACCAGGCCATTCGGGAGATGGTGGCCACGACCATGCTGGAGCGGGGCGTCAGTCCCGAGGCAGCCGTGGAAGAGGTCAACACCAATAGGCACCTTCTCGGTTTTAAGCGTGACGACCGGGGCCTATACCTGGAAGGCCGTTGTCTGAAATCAGCTATCAAGGAGGCGTGCAACGTGTGTGTTGCGGCCGGCAAGCTCAAGTCACGGGGGTGGGGTGCGACCAATAAGGGGTCCACGGGTTTTATCGCCGAGCACGTCATGGTGGTGGACAACAAACTGCATTTCGACCGCACCGAGGCGACGGGAATCGAGCAGCGTTTCGTGCACGTCCACACCGGTAACGGGATCCGCTACGACGAGTACTGCGACAACGTGGAACTGCACTTCACCGTGGTCACGGACTTCCTCATCACCGACGAACAGTGGGCGCTGATCTGGCTCACCGGTGCGAAGCAAGGCATCGGTGGGACGCGTTCACAGGGCTACGGGACCTACACCGTAACGAAGTGGGACAAGGTCTAAATGGCTGACCTCGACTGGTGGTCACCCACCAACGGACCCCAACGCACCCTCGCGCTGGCGGCGATGGACCAACACCGCAGCGATTATCACGATATTCTGTTCCGCCCCAACGGGCCTATCGTAATCATGCGTCGGTGGTTGGCCAGGGGTATGGATCCCGGTGAGGTCATCTCTCGCATGGTAACGGCTTTCGAAGAGCACGAACTCGCCACAGCGCACGACTGGGCATCGCTCGTAGCGCACCTCATGTACCTCGTAGCCGCCCAAAACGAAATGCGTACACATCCGGAAAGGGAACGCGCATGACAGCTGAGGTCTCACGCGAACTCAGGGCCTCGATCGCCATCCTGGGCAGCATGGTTCGCCAAAAAGCCTCCAACGGCAATATCGAGATAATGCAAGAGATAGCCGCAGCAAGAGCCGTGTGTGAGGCGTTGGTGGGTGTCGAGGAATTCCGTCGGTGGGAAGACTGGCTGGTCCCCCGGCACATCGCCGTCAACGCCGCACTCAACGGCCAACCACCACCGGCGAGACGGTGATCCCATGAGCGCTCCCGACCGACCTGGCTGCCACCTCTGTGGGGATGAGATCTCCCGCAGTCTGGCGGAAATGCTCGATCACCTGCGTGTCATACACCCCGATGTGTACGGCGAGGGCCCCGAGGAGTGGGCTGACGGCGGGCTGGTCTACTACGAAGATGCTGACGACTGGGACAAGGAGTAAATCATGACTGAGATCACGACCGAGCCCGAGCTGAATGTACCGTTGTTCCGGAAGGTCATGGAGCACGTCACCGCGCACCCAGAAGAATTAGATCTGGACGTGTGGATCGCCCACCGAACCTGCGGCACACGCGGGTGTATTGCGGGGTGGACCGTCCTGCTGAGCGGTTACGAACCGCACTTCGGCCCGTACGACAGCGTTCATACCGGGTATCTCACGACAGGAGAACGTGTCAAAGCTGTCGCTCAGCGAGAACTAGGTCTCACCGATAGCCAAGCCTCCGACCTGTTCTTCGCCACCGCCGATATCGACGCTGTGTGGGACCTGATCGAAGAATATTCCCACGGGGCAATCACCCGACCGCCGGCATGAACGCTCCCGACGACGGATACCAGCAACCCGCTCGTCACACACCTTCTGTACCTTATCGCGACCGCACCTAACGCGGATAGGGAGGGCTATGGCTGAGTACCCCCAACTGAATATTCCACCGCCCGATGTCGCGGCGCTGGTCACTGAACTGAACCGCACCCGTCGGATACTAGATGCGGCTCGTCGGTGGCCGGCGCCGTTACCGGGTTCGACCCGCGACATCAATTTGCATAGGCTGATCACACGTGAGGTGACGCTTACCGAAGTGATGAACATCCTGCACGGAACTGTGGGATACAGATACGGTTCCGAGGGTGTACGCGACGATCCACCGCGTGACCAGGGCGAACAGCTGACGTTTGACTACACAACAATGCGGGCCGAACTTCCCGAACCTGGGAGGTATTCCCCTCTCGACGGGAGGGTCCGCGGTAAATAGGATGGGGGTTCGACCGGGAGCCGGGGGCGCAGCTGTCGCCTTCGGTTTTTCCGATGGGGAGACACACACGCACATCTGACGTTATAGGACGACCCCGCACACCCACTCGGGCCTGGAAACCACCGGGTGTGCAGGGCCGGCGACACGGCCAATTCAGGGAGAGGTACCCGTCGCATGTCCACCATAGCGCCCCTTAGGGGGTCACCGCTACCCATCCCCACCCACCAATCGCGCGGTCACTCTGCCGCGTCCTATACGCAACCGTTGACGGCGGCCCAACTGGAATGGCGCAAGCGCGCCGCCTGCCTGGGAGCTGATCCCCACGTGTTCGACCCGCTGGCGGCGCACGGCAACCGAGTACTCCCAGCGGCGATCGCGGCGGCGGCGTTGCGGTACTGCGCCAACTGCCCCGTACTCGCCCAGTGCCGCGACGAGGCCGATGCCAACCACTACCTGGTGGGGCTGTGGGGTGGGGCCTACCGCACCCGACGCTCCGACCGGCACATCGGCCGCGGCTACAAGCGGGTGGACCTACTGACCCCGATCCCGCGCGCCGGCTCGGACCCGTCATGACCACCATCGAGCCCACCCCCGACACCCGACTCCACCAGCTCGCCGCGGCCTACGACGCCGCCAAAGCCACAGCCGACGAGGCAACGGAGCGACTGAACGAGATCAAAGACGGGATCAAGGCCGAGCTGGTCGCCGCCGCCCCCGGTGAGAAGTCCGTCCTGCTCAAAAGCGCCGACCTACACACCCCACTACGGCTCTCGGCGAGCGTGCAATGGCGGCTGGACAGCAAAAGCTTGCGCGCGGACCTACCCGAGACATACGTGAAATACGCGAAGCAAACCACCATCTGGAGTCTGCGAGTCGCGTCATGAACTTCAAGAAAAGCAGTTACAGCGCCATCACCTGCGTCACTGTAGCCCAGCTAGGGGACGGCACGATTGGTGTGAGGGATTCGAAGGTCGCCGACGGGCCGATGCTCAGTTTCACTGCGGATGAATGGGCAGCGTTTGTGGCCGGCGTGAAAAACAACGAGTTCGATTTCGGTACATCGAATATGACTCAGACACCATCCGTGGGGCGAATTTGTCACTACGTCAGCCATGGAACCCCGGTACAGCCAGACGGCAGCCAGACATACACCTCCGTATGCCGCGCGGCCATCGTCACGGAAGTGAGCGACAACGCGGGATTCGGCCCTGTAGTTGGTTTGTGTGTCCTCAACCCGACTGGGCAGTTCTTCAACCGCGGCGTTGAACAAGACGAGCGCACTAAAGCCGGCGGTACCTGGCACTGGCCGGAGCGTGTGTCATGAACTTCAAAGCCAGCAGCCGATGCACCCGAGGCGATTGCGTGCTCGTGGCTGTACTGGACAACGGCATGATCGCTCTTAAGCGCTCCACAACTGACGACGCTGACGCATTGTGGTTCACCCGAAACGAGTGGATTGCGTTCATCGCTGGCGTAAAAAACAACGAATTCGATTTCGGGGGTATACCTCATGACTGACCAGCAACCACGCAAGGAATGGCCCGTGGCCGGCGAGTACCAGGCATACGGATTGGGCGCTGGGCTGGGGGCGTGGTTCGAGTCACCCCCGGACGCTCGCTCGGAGGTGCGTGACGACATTGATGGGGATGGTGGAGATGGTGGCGACGAAACGGTGATGGATGCCCGAGCCGATTAAGCAAGTCCCCGGCGGTTTCTTCGAGATCGACCCTGAAAACTCGACCCACCGACGGACCTGGCCGGATCCCCGCGCCTCGAAGGAAGCCTGTTGGAAAGCGGCACACAGCCCTAAAACGCTCACCCTGCAGGACGTCCGTCGGTTGGCCAGCGCGGCCGAGGCATACGCCTACGTGTTCTCCGTCTCGCAAAAAACATTCCTGCCCAGCCATTCCGCGATCCGCGCACACCTGGCTAAGAACGGAGAGAAGGGTGGAGAGGGTGGTGATGGATGACCACTGCTGAATCCTTGCGTCGCAAGGCCACGAACGCGACAATGACCGGCAGCATCCTGCGTATTCAGATGGTGAAGCCGGCACCGAAGTCGCGTGAGGACATCTGGCTCAGCCTGTTCGTCGGACTCGCGTGGCTCCCAGCGGCCGGCGCCCTGCTCATGCTGGGGTTCTCCGCCGCACATTCGATGTGGTCCGTCGTACCAGCACCCGATTTCTGGACGTCGGTACAGCTCTACATCGGTGTGCGGGTGCTGTCCGCCGCGATCCACCACGAACGGAATGGGTGGTGGGAATGACGGCACCCACGGCTGCGGAATTCATGACGGCCCCAGCCCCCCTCAACGGATCATCGGCATGGGCTAGTCGGTACGCGGTTGAATTGCGTCGAGTTATCCACGAGCACGCCGCCCAAGCCCCCAGGTCGCTGCAGGCCCACCTCGGGCCCTCAGAGCTTGGGGCGGTATGTTGCCGCCAGGTAGCCGCCAAACTCGCGGGGCTCCCGTCGACTAATCACGTCGCGGATCCCTTTCCGTCGTGGCGAGGCCAAGCCCTACACGTCGCGGCAGCCGATGCGTTTGCCGGAGACAACGAACGGTCGGGAGAGATTCGTTGGGTAGTCGAGCAGCGCGTCACGCCCCATCCCGATCACCCGGGTACAGCTGATTTGTATGACGCTCGGGAGCAAGCTTGTGTAGACCACAAATTCCTATCGCCAACGAGCATGGGTAAAATCCGCGCCGCTGACGGGCCTCCCCGCCATTACGTGGTTCAGCTATTGCTCTACGCGCATGGTTATCGATTAATGGGCCTGCCTGTCAAACGGGTGGTGCTGGCCGCGTACCCGGCCGCTGCTGGCTCGCTCGATGGACTGTGGGTGTGGGAGCGTGAGTACTCCGCAGCCGACGACGTCTTACTGGCAGAAGTATTCGCGCAGACCAAGGCTCGTAAACAGTGGGCCATTAAATTGCTCACCGGAGAAGCGACGCTGATGGATGTACCAGCAACCCCAGAGGACGCGTCGTGCTACTTCTGCTCGCAATTCCGCCCGCAGTCCGCACATGACGGTGGCGCGGGATGCCCTGGTCACGTAGGGAAAGCGGCATGAGGAAAATCGTGGAGATCGCGCACGGCACCCGCAATGGTTATCAGCAGTGCGTGAAGCGGGATGAAGGTTCGTGTGTCGACTGTCGGACAGCGGCGAGGGAATACGTTGCGACGCTGACGACCGACATTCCGCACGGCACCCTCTACGGCTACCTGCGCTGCCATCAACGTCCCGAGGGGTCCTGTGGGCCTTGTCGGGCGGCGCACGCGGATCGGCGGAAGAAAGTGGATACGCCGGTCGAGAGCGCATCGGATAAAGGATAGAGGAATACACGACAGGAACGGCACGCGTCGTCACTCGGGCCTGGAAACCACCGACACGCGCGCCGCACATCATTCAGGGAGAGGACACGCACGTGAATGCACCGCAATACAACCCGAACTTCCCCGGTACAGGGACCGGCTTTCCCCCAGGGCAACCGCAATACCCACAGCCGCCCTACGCCCCGCAGTATCAGCAGCCGCAATACCAGCCCCCCACTCAGCAGTACCCGCAGCAGCCCCAACCGCCGCAGCAGGAGTTGATGGCCGGCTCGCTCGACGCCTATTTCAGCCAGCCCTCGACCGGCGGTGGGGCGGCGCTCAAGTTCGCCACGGTCGGCACCACGCACACGGTGATTGTCTCGCGCCCGATCACCGACGCCGACGTGCAGCAGCAAACCCAGCGCGGCACCAACCAGCCGGCTACGTTCCGCGACGGGCGTCCCAAGTTCGTGCTGCGGGTGCCGTGCCTGATCCAACCGTCACAGGATCACCCCGACGGGCAGGCTCAGTGGTGGTGCGCGGGTGCGGCGCGTGACGAGTTGACCCGGGCGATGGCGGAGGGGGGCGCTCCGGCGGGTCCTCCCGAGGCCGGCGCCACCATCCAGGTGACCAAGACCGGGGAACGTCCGAGTGGTGCGGGGATGAACCCGGCGGCGGTCTATTCGGTGCGGTACTGGCGTCCCGAGGGTGGGGCTGTGCGGAACGGTGGCGGCGGCAACACGCAATCAGCGGCGCTTCCGGAGTCGATTCCGCTGCCCACCCCGCCGCCGGTGGCCCCACCGATCGCTCCGCACATGCCGCCACCCCTCGATATCCACCCGCCGGTCCCAGGCGTCATCCCCCCGGTGTCAGATCCGCCGGGTGGGCTCAGCCCTGAGCAGCAGGCTCTGCTCGCCCGGCTCACCAGTCAGGTCAGTGGCTGAGTCAGTTGTTTGACCGGAGTCCGCTCGCCGCCGCTATCGCCGCATTCCTGTCCACCCTGCTTCTCGTGGTGGGGGTGGTGTTGGCGGTGGTGAGCGGGATCTGGTGGTTAACCATTTACGGATGTGTGGCCGGCGGGGTGGCGCTGTACCTGCTGCTCTCCTGGCCATAAAGAAACGGCGCCACCCCGCAAAAACCACAGGTGGCGCCGTTTCCCGACCTGCCCCGCACGACTAGGGCAATTCCATTTTTGTGCACCGGACGCGTCGTGTCAAGAGGGGTGCCTAATGCCAGCCACGATCGTCGGTGAGCTATCCGCGGACGAATCCAGCATCGTGTTGATGGCGGCCGGCGCGGAGCACGACGTCATCCACGCATCCCGGCAGATCGCGTTGTGCACGCCCCTGGTCAAGCAATCGAAACCGCCCGGTGCGCTGGTCATGGCCGCGAGTTGGCCGGGCGTCGTGCAACTCGCCTCCACATTCGGAACGGGGTGGGCGCCGGGTCCCCGGCTGACCGAGTGGATTACGTCCCAGGTAGCGGCCCGGTTACCCGATTCGTCGCCGGCTGGGCTGTCGGTTACGCCACCGCCGGGGATGGTGCCGCGCTCGTATCAAGTGTCGGGCGCTCAGATGATTTCCGCGCTTGGGCGGGCTTTACTTTTCGACGAGGCAGGTCCGCAGCCGGTGACAACGCCGATCCTCACACCGGAGGGCTGGACCCGGCTTGGTGATCTCGCACCGGGCGACACCGTGTACGGCGCGAATGGGTGTCAACAGCGCGTCCGGCAGGTCAAGAGGTTCTCCGACGGGCACGCCGTCTACCGCGTAACCCTCAACGATCGAACCAGCACGCTGGCCACTGCTGAGCACCGCTGGCACGTCTACACACATAACGAGCGTCACGGGAATCGTGGAGGCGGCCGCGTACTGACCACGTCCCTACTCGCGCTAGCCGGGTTACACGGTCCGAACGGCAGGCAAGGCCGAGCTGCGAAGTTCTTCCTTCCCCAGCAGCCGGTTCTGCGAGATCTCGGTAACGCCTCCGCCGAGCTGCCGCTAGATTCGTACGTCTACGGCGCGCTCCTGGGCGACGGCGCCCTCGGTGGGGCTGATCTGTCGATTACGTGCCCGGACGCTTTCATCCTAGATCGGGTTGAGAAAGCAGCAGCTCAACTCGGCACCTCCTCACGGCGACCAACTGGCGACCGTTGTCCGAGTGTGCATTTCCATCGCAATGGCGAGCTTCCATCCCAGTTGGCTGACCTCGGTGCCCGGGAGGGGGCGGCCGCCAAATTCGTGCATTCGTGTTATCGACTCGCGTCAGAAGGTGTTCGTCGTAGCGTCCTGGCCGGACTCCTCGACACCGACGGGACGGTTAACAAGGTTGGCGCCGGGGTGGAGTTCTCGTCGGCCTCACCCCAGCTTGCCGCGGATGTCGCCTGGCTCGCGCGCTCACTGGGAGCCGTTGTCACCGAATCGGACCCCCAGCCCGCCGGCTACCGTAATGCGAGCGGCGAGCGGGTCGAGTGTCTCCCGAAGCACCGCGTGCTAATCCGCTTTCCCGCGGACGGGCCGAATCCCTTCGCGCTACCCCGCAAGGGCGACATCTGGGCAGCTGCCGCGCAACGGGTGCAGCGACGAAACCCGCCTCGAACGATCGAGTCGATCGAACGTGCCGGCTACGCCGAGGTGTGCTGCATCGAGTTGGACTCGGACGACGAGCACGTCTACCTCACCGACACCGCACTGATTCCTACCCACAACACCGGGAAAACCCCAACCACCATCTTGGGCTTGGTCGAACGTGCGGAAGTCGCTCCTGTGCTGCCGGTGGTGGTGGTGTGCCCGGCGTCGGTGGTGGATCCCTGGGTCGAAACCTTCCAGAACTGGGCACCGCAGTGGCGCACCGTCGCCTGGCGTGGAATACCGGCGCGTCGACATGCCTTGTCCGGCATCGCTGATGTCTATGTGTCCAGCTATGACACCGCCTGGCGCGACACCGGTAGTGCGTCGAAACCGGGCCCGTTACTGCGGATGCGTCCTGTGTCTGTTGTGGCGGATGAGTCACATTTGCTCAAATCCGTAGGCGCGAATCGGTCTAGAGCATCGCGTCAATTAGCCCGTCGTGCCAGCAACTTCGTCGCGCTATCCGGAACCCCGATCACACACCATCCTGGCAACCTCTGGACCACCCTCGACGCCCTGGCACCGACCGCGTGGCCGTCGAAAGAACGCTGGTGCAACCGCTACCTGCTGTCCATCCCCGGCGACTACTCCGAAACCGTCCTGGGACTGCACCCGGCCACTCAAGAGGAATTCCGCACCGCGCTGCTCGGGCAGTACCGGCGGGTGGCGAAAGCCGATGTGCTCACCGAGCTACCCCCGAAGGTGTACAGCGTCCGCACCGTCGAACTCCCGGCCGAATACCGGCGTACCTATGACGCGATGGAAGCCGACATGCTCGCCGAGCTGCCCGACGGCACCGAAATGTCCGTCATGGGAATCCTGGCGCAGCTGACCCGGCTGTCGCAATTAGCTTCCGCCGCAACAGACGTGCACACGACAACGGAAATCATTACCGTTAACGGGCTCGACGTAGAGCAGATTCACCAGTCGGTCACCCTGAAAGCGCCCAGCTGGAAAGTCGACGCCCTCCTCGAAATCTGCGCCGAGCGCCCCGAAACGTCGGTGGTGGCATTCGCACCCTCCCGTCAGTTGGTGATGTTGGCCGGGGAGGCCGCGGCTGGGGCTGGGCGTCGGGTGGGCTACATCGTCGGTGGGCAATCCATGACTGAACGGACTAAGACAATTGCGGCGTTCCAATCGGGTGAGCTGGATCTGATTTGCGCCACCACGGGGGCCGGCGGGGTTGGAATCACACTCACAGCGGCGTCGTGTTGCGTGTTTTTGCAACGTCCCTGGTCGCTGGTGGAAGCGCTCCAGAGTGAAGATCGGCTGCATCGGATAGGGAGTGAGGGGCACGAATGTATTGAAATCATAGATGTGCTGGCCAAAAACACGATTGATACCCGTGTGAGATCGGTATTGCGAGAGAAAGCCGGGCAACTTGGGGACCTAGTTCAGGATCCGCGCATTGTGGCTGAGCTGCTGGGTGGCGCGTCTGTTCGCAAATTGAGGAAGGCATCGTGACGATCCCGACATTCATTCAAGGCGACGCCCGCAATCTGCCATTAGCCGACGAGTCGGTTGATCTGATCGTTACCTCCCCGCCGTACTTCGGGCTGCGTGACTACGGGATCGAGGGGCAGATCGGTGGTGAGCCCACGCCGGCCGAGTTCCTGGACGCGCTGATCGTCTGCACTGCCGAGATGGTCCGGGTACTCAAGCCCACGGGGTCAATCTTCATCAACCTCGGCGACAAGTACTCCACCGGCAACAGCGGACAGTCCGGCCTGGCCAAGCTCGGCGCGCGGCATCGGGGTGGGGGTCTCAGTGATCAGCACGCCAAACGTCGCTCAGGCCGGGTCGCCGGAGTCCCACCGAAGTCTCTGCTGCTGTTGCCCGAGCGCTTCCGGATCCGCGCGGTGGACGAACTGGGGCTGATCGCCAGGGCAGTGGTGATCTGGTCCAAGCCCAACCCCATTCCCGAGTCCGTCACTGATCGGGTCCGTCGCTCGCATGAGGACTGGATCCACCTCACCCTGCGACCGCGCTACTACAGCTCGATCGACGCTATCCGGGAGCCGCACACCGACAACTCGGCACACGCGCGGAACCGACGCGATCGGCCAGACGCCCGGCTCGACCTGGCCGGCGGCGGTCGCACTAGCACCCAGAATCCCCGCGGCAAACTACCCGGCTCGGTCTGGTCCATCACAGCACAGCCGCTGACGGTCCCCGCCGACCTCGGGATCAAGCACTTCGCTGCGTTTCCGATGGAGTGGCCTAGGCGGCTCATCAAAGGCTGGTCCCCCGTCGGCGGTGTCGTGCTCGATCCGTTCTCTGGTACCGGCACCACAGCCATCGTTGCGGTAGCCCTTGGTCGGATGGGTATTGGCGTCGAGCTTTCCCCCGACTACATCCGGCTAGCCCAATGGCGGGCACGCAATCCAGGGCAGTTGGCAAAAGCTAGCGAATCGGGGAAAGCGTCGTAATGGACCACGAACTTCGCTATCGACCTGGCTTTACGGGGCTTGCACATCTCGGTATCCCCAACAACACCAGACCCCACTGGTATTGCACGTGCGGGCAGTGGCGCATCAACCGCGATCACAAAGGCAGCCCGTTCGAAAAGACCGCCACCACACACCACCGACGGCACGTCAAACAAACAGGAGAGCAGTAAGCGTGAACGTCCCCATTTGTTTTATCGACACAGAATCTGATGGTATACATCCCACCCGCAAACCCTGGGAGATCGCCCTCATTCTGCGTCGCCCCGGTAAGCCTGAGATCACCTGGTCGGCGTTCGTCGAGATTGACCTGTCCACCGCCGATCTGTTCGGGCTCAACGTGGGGCGCTTCTATGGCCGGCACCCGCTCGGGCAGTTCATCAAGTTCGGCAACGGTGGCGTACCTCCCGCACCGAACGGCCAACACCAGTACGTCACCCGTCGATCGGCCGCGTTGCGGGTTGCCCAGCTCACCCACGGCGCGCATCTGGTTGGGGCGGTACCCCATTTCGACACCGAGATATTCGACCGGCTGCTGCGTGATCACGGGCTGGCGCCGTCGTGGCATTATCACCTTTGCGATGTGGAAAACCTCGCCGTGGGGTATCTCGCGGGTCAAGGTAGCCCGCTCCTGCCCCCGTGGAACTCCGACGACCTATCGGAAGCGTTAAAGCTCGACCCAATCCCCGAGGACAAGAGACACACCGCGCTGGGTGATGCCCAGTTTGCCCAGAAGATCTGGGACAAGGTGATGGGCGAATGAGCGTCATGGGGAGTCTCCCGACGCCACCCACCTACGCACCCACACGTATACCCCCGACAAAACCGGTATCTGAACCACCCGACCTGGTCAATCACCCGCCGCACTATACGTCCGGGCCGTTCCGTTGTTCGTCGTGCGGGCATCCCATCGAATGCATCGACATTACCCGGCATTTTCCATTCGCGTTGGGCAACGTTATTAAGTACCTATGGCGCGAAGGACTCAAAGGCACGTCGATTCAGGATCTGGAGAAAAGCGCTTGGTATTTAGCCGACGAGATCGCCGAACGAAAGCGGATGGAAGGTACAGCATGACGACCTACAGGTTTGACCAAGTAGTCGCCCGTCGACAGCAATCGGGTAGGTGCCCGACCTGCGGGAAGCGGAGCGTGCGCACCAGGTTGAGAGAGTGGCTCGACGTCCTAGAGGCGACCCTGTCTCGTGTCGAGGACGCAAATAGGCCTCGGGAGGAACGGAAATGACACTTGCGTACTTCCCGGACCTGACATCCGCGCCAAGTCGCATGGTCCCGCTTGCTCCCAACTCAGCCGGCAGTCCCCGCAGTTCCCTGAGCTACAGCGTTGGATCGTCGGCCGTGTACGTGCCAGACGACGACGAGGCCGACGGTGACGTCCGTGCCTACGTCTCCCGCCTCTGGGCTGAGGACTGGGACTGCGAGGACGACGCGATCTACGACGATCTCTAAGAGTGATCACTCCTGGCGATCTCCGGTCCGTCTGGTTTCCTTTCAGCAGGAGCGAGGATGAGCCGTACAAGAAGCGGCCAGTGCTGGTCTTGGCTGTGCACGGCGCCGCTCCTGACCGGGCAGTTCTGGTCGCAATGGTGACCAGTAACGCACAACAAAAACCCTGACGGTTCGGTCAAAAGCTACGCCGAAGTCAAAGCCGCCCTCGAAGCGAAAGCCGACGCCTGGATACCGGACTTTGAGCACTGGAAATGCGCGGAGAAGCGGTTCGCCGAGGAACAGCGTACACACACACAGGAGAGAGCAATGAGCGCACAACGCGACCCGTGGATGCCCAGCGGACCGTTCCCCACACCGAAGGGTGAGCCCGTACCACGACTGTCCGCCGAACAGCTGGACCTCTTAGAACGAATGAGAGGCTGCCCCACCCCAGGGGACGCGAGTATCCGCTGCCCGCATCACGTCAAGAACTATCGGGACGCCGAGCGGGACATCTGGGAGCCCGCCCCTTGTCCGTACAAGCCGCGCCCTGATGGTTCGTGCCCCAGGGTTGAGTATCACGTGGCCGCGCCCATAAGCCCGTTTCCTGACGCACCAGCCCGTATACCTCCGTCGGCGGACCCGCTGCAACTCGACAAGGACTGCTGGCTATACGCCTGGATCGAACCAGATACCCGCAACATCCCCCACGAACGCGGTAAAGCCTACCCGCGGGCACCGGATGCCGTCGATGGGGTCTGCATTGAAGTAGCCCGGGATGGATACTCCGCCGATTACGAAGCGCGTGAAACCTGGCTGAACCGGGACAACGCCCTCGCGCTACGGGATTGGCTCACCCGCTGGCTGGACGGTGCCTCATGAGCGCGGAAGGGGGTGAGCCGAATGGGTGATGACGATGAGACTGACTGCGAATGCGGACAGACGCACATAGATCCGGAAGACGACGACTGACGTAAACACCCAAGGGCGCTGGCACCGAGGAGGGGTTGACAATCTCAATTTACTGCAGCTTTTGCATCTTCGATGGGGAAGAACCCGACTGGCCGGCGCCCCTGGTGTATCAGCGCTCTCACGTGCTCCCGTCGATGGGCGACGACCGGGGTGGGCATTTCCATCTGGCGTCCATTCCACCCTGGATCACCCGGGACGGGAAGTGTCTCGCCGGGAAAGAGTGTAGCCCAGCGGCATTCGATGAGGGTGTCTGTTGCGAAAACTACGACGGTCACAACTACTGGCCCTATCTTCGCGTCACACTGTCGTCCCCTATTCCCGATGAAGACACCTGCGTATTGGACCGGTCTCAGGTGCTGGCGCTGCGGGACGCGTTGTCGGAATGGCTCGAACACACCGCCGAGGACACGACATGAGCGATTCGGAAGGGCCTGTGCCGATCGGGCCGGTGCTCGACCAGCTGGGCATCACCATTGACCTGGCGCCGCAAGACCGGCTGGTGGAAGTGATGGTGCTGGCCAAGGTCATGAACCTCGACGACGGAATGCCGAGTCTGTACACCGTCTCGAACGATCTGGATTGGATTCAAATGCACGGGTTACTCGCCGCCGCCAAACAGGTCATGCACGTCATTGATCCGGAAGGGCGGGAGTAGCCATGGCGGCGCCAGTGATTGTGGTCGATTGTGAATGTAGTGGCTTTGACCCGCGCGTGCACCAGGTAATCGAGGTCGCGTGGTGGAATCTCAATACCGACGAGCGTGGCTGTTTCATCCCCGTACATGACCCTACCAACGTCATTGCCGTCGCGCACCCGGAAGCGCTCAAGGTCAACCGCTACATCGATCGCATCGCCACGGCGCCGCAAGACTTCGACGGTAGCGAATTAGCCAGGCTCCATTCCCGGCTCTCGGGTGACAGCCTCTATTACCGGGCGGTGATGGTTGGCTCCAACCCCAAGTTCGACGCCCGCTTCCTGGCACCGCTATTCGGTCGAGCGGGGTTGTGTGGGGATCCGTGGGGTGCGCTATGGGATCTCTCGGTTGAGGTGGGGCGGCTGTTCGGGCTGGACATGAGCCGTCGGCCGGGACTGACCCGAATCTGCGAACTTCTCGGGGTTGAACCGGGGGATCACACAGCGGCGGGGGACGTTCAGGCCACCGGTTTGTGTTTCCGCGAGCTGGCTCGGCGCCTGTCATGACTCGGATGCTCGTTCACGTCTACCTCGGGGCGGCGCTGACGTGGTCGCTGCTGGTGGCGTTCTCCCTCATCGCTCTACCCGCCGGGGTCACCGCCGCCGTCACGGCCATTGTCGGCGCCCCGTCGATCGCCGTTCTGGTCAACGCCGTGTTCGTGGTCCGTCGGGAGATCACATCCACGCGGCGCTCGAACGGTGGCGAGTCATGACCGATACCGCCGAACTCACGGTCATTGGCTGCGATCCGGGACCCACCACCGGCATCTGTGCCCTGCACTACCGGGCCGGCGCGCTGGTCAGGCACGGGTTTGCGCAGGTCTCGCACAACTGGGTGGAGATGGTGCTGGACACGCTCACCGACGACGCCGCGAGCACCCTCACCCCTGGTGACCTGATCATCGCGGTAGAGCGTTTCGTCGTGGGCCCGCGAGCAGCTCGTTCGTCTACGCCGGCAGCTGGGCAGATCACCCGTCGACTCATTGAGACCATCGCCAGCACCTACACCGGGCGAGACGGGATTCCGGTCGTGCAGCGCTCAGCCGCCGAAGTTAAGCCCTGGGCATCGAACTCCCGCCTCGATGCCGCGGGGCTGCTCTCGTCGCTGGCCGGGATGCCGCACGCTAGAGATGCAGCGAGGCAAGCCATCTATTGCGCGGTGCACGACCGAGGCGTCCCTGACCCGTTAAGCCGGCGTGGGGGCCCGTGATGGCGGCGCTGACGGTGTGGCCGGGAACTGGTGGGCGTCCCGTCGTACTTGATCTATTTGCGGGCGGCGGCGGCGCGGGGGCCGGTTATCAACGCGCCGGGTTCGCAACGGTCGGGGTGGATTGGGTCGAGCAACCGCGTTACCCGGGGCCGTGCCTAGTCGCCGACGTCATGGAATTGGGCGTCACGGGAGTTCAGGAATTAGCGCATCGGTGGGGCGCGGTTGCAATTGCGGCAAGCCCTCCGTGCCAGGCGTATTCGCCGCTGAATGCGTACAACAAAAAGACTTACCCCGATCTGGTGGGGCCGGTACGTGACATTCTGGAGGCCGTGGGTATGCCCTTTGTCATCGAAAACGTGGTACAGGCCCCGCTGATTCGGCCGACCATACTGTGCGGATCCATGTTCGGATTACGGGTATATAGACACCGCGGATTTGAGACATCGTTCCCGTCGATCGAACCCGAACACCCCGCTCACCAGGCCAGATGCGCCCGAAACGGGTATCTACCTGAGCCTGACCAGTACATGACAATCTCAGGGGGAAAGCATTCTCGGGTGTGGCGGCTGCGGGCGGCTGAGGTGATGGGTGTGCCGTGGATGACCACCATTCGAGAAGTGTGCGAGTCGATCCCACCGCGCTATACGGAATTTATTGGGGCACAGCTCATGGGGCATCTGCGACGGTCCGGGCTGATTGACGGAGTGACGGCGGAATGAGCACCAGGCCAGCAATCGCAGCGATTCCGACCCGTTACGCCGGCTGTCATTTCCGCTCCCGTTTGGAAGCTCGATGGGCGGTATTCTTTGACCACATGCGGATCGACTGGGTATACGAGCCTGAGGGTTTCACTACGGCCCGGTCCGCTCGATTCGAGTTCGGCCAATCCGGTGTGGTGATGCAATGAATTCCCCTGTGTTCGCATCCGCTCTGAGCGCGTACTACACCGCCGGCTGGCGCGGGATCCTGCCTGTTCCGCCCGCCGAGAAGTTTCCACCACCCACCGGGTTCACCGGCGCCGACGGGATCGACACGTCGCCCGAACAGCTCACCGCGTGGTCGGAGGGTGTGTACGCCGATTACTCCATCGCGCTGCGGCTACCCGCCGGGGTGATCGGGCTTGACGTCGACCACTACACCAAGGTCGTGCCGGGGGAATCGGGTGCGGCCGACCGGGAGGTAGTCAAAAATGGTGCCGACGTGCTCGCGGGGTATGAGGCGAGCTGGGGTGTGCTGCCGGCTACCTGGATCTCCACCGCCCGGGGCAGTGAGACCGGACCAGGGCCGTCGGGTATTCGGCTGTTTCGCGTTCCGGCCGGGCGGTATGGCACGCATTTGGGGGGCTCGATCGAGGTCATCCAGCGTCATCACCGCTACGTCGTGGTGGCCCCGTCGATTCACCGCGATCTGGCCGAGGGTGCGCGGTATCGCTGGTATGACCCCGGCGGTGGGTTAGCGGGTGATGGGGTAGTGCCGGGGCCGGCGGGTCTGACTGAATTGCCCGCTCGTTGGGTGGCGGAGTTGGGTGCGTTGGCTACCGAGGCGAGCGCGGCGGCGGCCGACCCGGGTAGCGGCTGGCAGTTGCTGTGCGCGTTGCGGGCTGATGAGCGGGTGGCGTGTTCCGACGTTGCCGGGGCGACGCAGGTGGCGGTCCTTGAGCTGGGTAAAGCCGAAAGCGGCTCTCGTCACGACGTCATGACCGCCCGCACCCACAACGTGGTGCAACTCGGCGCCAGCGGGCACCCGGGCGTGGGTGTTGCGCTGGAGATCCTGCGTGAGTTGTGGGAAGAACTAACGTCGGGTGAGGGCCGGGCCCACGAGTTCGAATCTATGCTACTCAGTTCCGCTCGCAAAGCCGTCACCGCCGTCGGGGCGAGTTCGCCGGTTGATCGGGATCCGTGTCTGACCCTCGGCGGCTACGACACCGTACAGGCGCCTGCACCCATTGACGACCGTGGTGAATTTGACCCGTCCGGGGAGCGTTACGAGCCGTTGCCCGGTCCGATCACAGCCCCGATCGACTACGGCTGGCGGCAGGTCATCGGTGCTGAGCTGTTCGATCCGCAATGCGACACCGACCACAAAATTGCCAAGGCTGTGCTGTATCGGTGCCGGCCCATGATTCGCCATGCCAGCGACACCAGAAACGGGTGGCTGCAACGGGGCCCGCTGTGCTGGGAACTACACGGAGACGCACTGCCAGGGCGCGCCGTGGAGGAAATTGTCGAACTGATGCCCGCTGGGGATCCCGAACTACCCACAAAGAAAACTGAGTACACCGTCGCTCACCGGCAGTTCGCGCGACGGACACGGATGGAAAACAATGCGGGCGCCAACGCTGTTGCGGCTTCCATGCGGCGGACTGTTGCTGGTGGTATCCATCCCAGCGCGGTAAAACTGGCCGATCTGGACTCGGATCCGGAGATTTTGTGGGCCGGAGGGATGCCCTATGACTTGCGCGCCAGCGGGGACGGTCCGGCGCTGACCGACGTCGGCGACAAAATCGTGCACCTATCCTCGGCCGGGGTCATGCCCGAGATCATGCCCACCCCGCATTGGGACGCGCTGCTGGTCGCGGTGTGGCCGGACGCCGCCATCCGAGCGTGGGTGCTGCGGGTGCTGTCCATTTCGGTGACCGGGTATCCCGACGCGGCGCTACCGATTCTGCTAGGCCCAGCCGGAACCGGGAAAACGTCGGTCATCACGCTCATCATGTCGTGTTTGGGAACCTACGGGCACGCCGCCAACCCCAAACTACTCAGTGGGGACAACTCCCATGACTCGATTATTTTCGCGCTCAAAGGGCGGCGGTTGTCCTTCATCGACGAGGCCCCGTCAGACGCCAAGGGCCCTCAGGAGCGCTTGAAGAGGTACTCCGGTGGGGGCGAGCTGACCGGGAACGCGATGAACCAAAACCCCATCACGTTCCGGCCCACCCACACGCTGATCCTCACGGCCAACCACAAGCCTTCGCTGGTCGATGCGGCCGTCCGACGGCGGGCCCGGTTGATCCCGTGTGAGGGTGCTCCCCAGGTGGTGGAAACCGTCCGGCGCGCGCTCACCCCAGCGGTGTGGGCCGGCGAGGCTCCGGGGGTGCTGGCGTTCCTGATGGCTGAAGCCGCCGCCTGGTTAGCCGACCCCAACTCCGCACTCACCTCGGCCGCGCCGCCGGGCATCCGCTTCCAGGCTGAGGAGATCGCCGAGGAGCAGGACCCCGTCAAGCAGTGGGTGGACGACGCCTGCGAACCGTGGGAGGCCGGCACCCGATCCGGGACGCTGCACGACGCGTTCATCGGCTGGTGCCGCAACCACAACGTCGCCAAAAACCTCCATCTGGAGATCACAAAATGGGGTGTTCGCCTCAACGAGCTGAACTATCCCGCTACCGACCGTAGGGATGGGCGGTACCGGGCACTGCGGATCCGGGTCGACGGGGGGCACGGATTTTTCGATTCTGTTCCGGGGGGTCCCGGGACGGCGAGTTCGCCGGGAGCACCGATCTCGGCTGAGGTCGCTGCTCACCAGGCTCGCCAAACTGGAATCACTCCAAATGTGGAGGGTCCGTGGAGGGTTGGTGGAGGGTCTAGCGCTCAACCCTCCACACCCGAAAACCCCAGCTCACCCCCCGTTTTTTCTTCTTCTGTGGAGGGTGTGGAGGGTTTACAGACAACAAATACACAAGAAGTAGAAGAAGAAGAAGTACGTATACCACATGCGCCATATATGGCCCCTATATGTGACGACCCTCCACCCTCCACAGTTGATCACAAAAACGCGGCTTCACCAGCAAAAACAAGGATTTCGGAACCCTCCACACCTGCCGAAACCCTCCACACCGAGGCGGATTTGGCTGAAAATACTGCCGTTGACCTGCGAAAATGCGCCGACGCGGGTGCAGCGCTGCCCGATGGGCTCCCCGAGGGCTACTCGCCGCTACGGAACGTGACGCCCCATCAGGTCACGGTGTGGGCAAATACGCGTGGCATCAGCAAGGTCGACGCGCGAGCGGAACTGAAAACGCTCAAGGCGAAAGTCAAGGTCGCGGAGAAGCTGGCCATGTGCCGGGCTGGTATCGACGCCGCCGCTGGCGAGTACATCGGTCTGCCCGCTGGAGTTGATCGCGGTGGTCACGCGGTGCAGCTCACTGAGGTCCAGGTGCTCAAGGTCGTGCGGGATTGCCTGGCGCGAACCGGTGGCGCGCTCACCGTCGATATCGAGAACACCGGCTACCCCGTCGGCCATGCGCTGTACGCGCTGCGCACCATCCAGCTCGGCGACGACGAAGCCGCGGTGGTGCTCGATGCGCAGGACCCCGCTCAGACGGCTCTGGTTGCCACGCTGCTGGCCGAAGCGACGTTCCTGCACGCCCACTCCGCCACGGCTGATCTGGTGCCTCTGGTGGCCGCTGAGCTGATCGAGCTGGAATCGGCGTGGGATCGGATGCACGACACCGTCATCCCCGCGAAGCTCGGCGACCCGCAGTCCACCGGCAGCGATCCCGGTTTGAAGAAGTTGGCGGATGCTGTGCTTGGTACCCGCTCGGTCGCACCGGGGGCTGGTGAGGGACGTGCCGCACTGTTCAAGGCCGCCGGTTGGTTGACCGATACCAAGATTGAAACTCCGGTGGAACGGTCCGGTTGGGCACAATGCGACTACACCCGCTCGACGATGATCCGTTACGCCGCGTCTGATGTCCTCGACACCCACGCTGTCGCACGCGAACTTCCTATCGCCGACCCTAAGATTGTCTATCGGGAACGGCTCGCTCAACGCATGACAGCTCGGGTGGCTCATCACGGGGTACGCCTGGACGCCGAGCACATAGCCGCGAAGCTGGCCGAACACCGACCCGCCCAAGCCGCCGCCCGCGAACGGGTTGCAACGTTCGGGATTGAGAACGCGGGGTCGAGCAAGCAGGTGGCCGCCGTGATGGTTGAGCTCGGCGCGACGTTGCCGCTATCGAAAAAAACCGGTGCACCCTCGGTAGCCAAAGAAGTCCTTGAACCCCTTGCGGAACTCGATCAGGGTGCAGTCGGGGACGTGGCTCGCGCGGTACTTGATTATCGGCATCATTCGACGGTTATCGGTACGTTCCTGGAGCCTATGACGCAACTGTGTGAGCGTGGTGATGGTCGGGTGCGTCCGACGGTTTATACCTTGGGCACCGTGACGGGACGCATGTCTTGTGTAAGGTTGAATCTTCAACAACTTAGTAGGCAAGGTGGAGTTCGCGCGTGTATCACCGCCGATCCGGGGCAGTTGATGATTGGCGCGGACTTTAGTGGTGTGGAGTTGCGAGTGGCCGCCGCGTTGTCCGGGGATACGACGCTACGGCAATTTCTCGCTGAGGGTCGTGACTTGCACGCTGAGATCGCGTTGCAGGTGTTTGGGGCATGTCCGAAAGCGTCCGAGGTATCCGAGAAAAACCCGACGGGCGAGCCCACACCGAAGAAAGAACATCGCTATGTGGCCAAACGAATTGTATTCGGACGCTTATACGGCGGGGGTATCCCGACCCTTGCCGCCCAGGGTGGCACCACTCATGCGGTTGCGCAAGCCGCCGTTGATACGTTGGACGCGATGACACCCGGTCTGACCGCCTGGTCGGCTGACATCCGCAACGCCATCAAGGCCGGGCATGTTGCGTATCCCAGCTATTCAGGGCGGATCATCCATTTCGATCCGCGGCTCCCGCATAAGGGTCCGAACGCCGCGATTCAGGGCAGTGCCCGTGAACTCCTGGTCGACGCCCTGATCCGCTGGGGCGACACGCGGTGGGGTCGGTGCGTATTGTTGCCGGTGCACGACGAGTTGGACGTATTCGTGCCGGCGGAGGATGCGGTCGAGGCTACCTCCGCGCTGGTTGCCGCGATGGAGACGCAGATGAACGGGATCTCGATCATTGCCGAACCGTCCGCGCCAGCATTCGCTTGGGCCGATGCCGCCTAGTTGGTAGGGAGAACGATTATGCGATTGACGGTGGGTCGTGGAATACCGAATAGGCGTTTGACGGGAGGCATCGTGTTGCTCTTAGCCGCTGTGGTGCTGGTCGTGGTGATCGTGAGCGCGGTGTGTCGTCGCCATGACTGAGCCGATGTTGAGCCGGCCCGATGGGAGCTGCCTCCTGTGTCCGCCCCCGTTGGGGATCCGCCGTTGGCGCCGCGCCGACCCTGGCTATCGCACTTGCTGGGATTGCTGCGATCGGCTGCGGGAAGATCTGAAATCTGTTTCGGCCCGCTACCAGAAGTTGAGTCCGATGCCGGTCGGGGGTGTGCAGGTGGGCTCGCGCGGTGTGCCCGGGTTCGGGAGTAGGCCACCGGGCAGCGTGCACATCATGGCGATGCGTGATTCGCGGTCCAGTCCGGACGCGCATGTGTGGATGGGCGCTGACAGGCGGGTGCATTCCGAGGACGAACGGCCACCGTTGAGCGTGTGGAGTGTGCTGATGATTGAGGCTGTGGACGTGGCCGAACGACGGGAATTCACCACCCCGGACGCCGACACCGACGTAGCGGATCTGGTGCGCTGGCTCGACAACCAACTCGATTGGCTCACCCGCCAGGATAGCGTTGTTGAATTCGCTAGCGTTGTGCGTCAGCTGCTGGCTCAGCTCAAACCGGTCACAGGGGACGCGCGCCGGCTGATCGGGCACTGCCCCACCCCGCTCGATGAGGGCCGGGTGTGCGGGGTGCGGCTGTACGCCCCGGCCGACGGGGACACCGTGCGCTGCCGGGCGTGCGATACGTCCTGGGATGGCGACTACTGGTTGCGGTTGGGTGCGATGCTGAAAGTCCAGTGCGACGTCGCGTAGGGACCACGCTGCCGGAACGACGCCCGGTGCTGGTCGACTCAGTCGCGGCGGCATTACACGTCCGACGGGCCTACGGCGTGGTGGTCAAACCGGGCACTATTCGCCTCTGGGCAGCCCGTGGGCACATTCAGAGGCACACAGGCACCCGATACCATTTTGATCTGTGGGACATCGAGGAATACTTAAGGACACGCGGGTTGATCCGGTGAGTAGCGCATCGGCCCGCGATGGTGTAACGTTTCGCCGCGACGGGAAGAACTATGTTCGTTCTCTGTCATTCACTCGGTGGTGCTTTGCTGGCGCGAAGCTGGAGTGAGGAGCCCTCGGTCCCCCTCATGACCGAGGGCTCCTTCCGTTCCACATCCCCCGCGCGTACCGCGTAACCCCACCGGGTCACCATTTCCCGCACGGTCGGGTGCTCGATCGCCCGCGCGGTGGCGCTGTCCGGGTCTAGCCCAATTGTCAGGTACACCCCCATCCCCCGCCGACGCAGATCGCGTATTGCTCGCACCACGTGCGGTACTGGGGGGATCGGACGCCGCGGCGCGTGGCCCCAGGTCAGTCCCTCCCGCGGTATCACGATGTCGCCGATCTTGAACTCAGACATTTTCGGTTCAGCCCACCTCGGTCACTCGACGGGCGATCTCGGCCAGCAGTGTTTCGACGAGCGCAGCGCCCGGGACGGCGACGCCGATGCTGTTCGCTACCTGGGCTAGGTCGGTACGGATCGTGCCACCTTCCCAGTACACCCGCGCGACCAGCAATCTGCCTGCCTTGCCGTTGGAAATTTCGTGGCCGTCGAGCATGGCACCCTTGATGTTGCCGGTGCCATAGCGCTCGATGTCGAAGCCAATCAGCTTGGGCCAGTTGTTGAGATAAACACGCACCACTCCCCTACGGCTTCGCCAGGTCGTACCCCCAATGGCCTCGATTTGTTCCGCCGTGTAGGTGATGGGCGTGTCCATGTAAGTCAGCTTACTCAGCATGCGCTGGAGGTCAACCCCCAATATTCGGGAGGTGATTGCCCGTGTCCGCACCCGCTTCGCCGCGTACTCACAGGATCACGATTGATACCGTGATCGGCTCGGACGGGCGCACCTACCAGTGCGACACCGTGGCGGCTATTGATACCCATATCGCTCACGTGCACGCCCGACTCAAGGCTGTGTCCCCTGATCTTGCCGTACGGTACCGCGATGACATCGACAAGCTGCTTGATCGCCGAGCCTATCTGAGCCTCTGCCAGGAGAAACGGTCATGATCGTTCTGGGTGTCATCCTGCTCATTCTGGGTTGGGTTCTCGGTATCTCCATTCTGTACACCCTCGGCGTGATTCTTCTGGTGATTGGCGCCGTCCTCTTCATCCTTGGCAATACCGGGCATTACTCCGGAAGGCGCTGGTACTAGAATGTTTGCGCGTAAGAAGAGTCCTAAGGCGCTGGGTAGGCTCCCCAACGATCCGTCCCGTCCTAGGGTGCACTTGCGAGCTCTGCCCGGCGCGGCGCTGGTTCCGCCGGCTTCGGCTGATTGGTCTGTCGGCGTTCCGCGTTCCGAGCTGGGAATGCTAGGTAACGACACTGTGGGGGATTGTGTTATTGCCGCTGGATATCATGCGGTTGACATTTTTGAGTTTCAGGGCCAGGGCGTGACCACTAGTTTCACTTCTGCTCAGGCCATTGCCGACTATTCCACCATCACGGGCTACATTTCGGGCAATCCATCCACTGATCAGGGCGCGACTCTGCAATCGGGGCTGGAGTTTTGGCGGACGACGGGCTTCGGTGGGTACAAGATTGCCGCGTTCGCCCAGATCGACGGAACTAATACCGCGCTGCTGCAGAACTGTATTGATCTGTTCGGGGTGGTGTACGCCGGGTTGAATTTCCCGGCCAGCGCCATGACACAGTTCGATGCTGGTCAGCCGTGGTCCGTGGCGGGGCGGTCCCAGATCCAGGGTGGGCACTGTGTTCCGCTGGTCGCTTATGATCCCAGCTCGTTGACGTGTATTACGTGGAGCGCGTTTCAGAAGATGACGGCCGCGTTTCACTCACGCTACTTCGATGAGTGGTGGGTCCCGATCTCCACTGCGTGGCTAGCGAAGTCGGGTAAGACCCCGTCCGGTCTCGACGGCGCAACGGCTAACGCTGATTTCCAGCAATTGACTGGTAGTACCGCCGCGCCGTTCCCTGTGTCACCCATTCCCGTTCCGCCCGTGCCTCCCGTTCCCCCCGTTCCCACGCCGGCCAGCGCGGACGTCACGATGGCGGCGTCGGTGCGGGCGTGGTTGGCGGCTAAGGGCCTGTGAACACCACCCACGCGAGCGCGTAACACGCGAGGCCAAGACAGGCGATCATCATGTGCGTAGGGGCGATGTCAGGGCCAGATCCTTATTCGCCGTCATCTAGTCCACGTTCCATTCCGGGGTGGGTTTGGATTGCTGGCGCGTTCATTCAGTGCCCTCTCTGATCTGTGGTGTGGTTGGTGGCTCTAGGAGGACTGTCGTGTCGCTGAGTGTGGTGCTGATTATTGTGGCTCTGGTGCTCGCGTTCCTTGACGTTGTGTTGTGGAATGCGATGGCGACCTACCGGCGGGTGCTATTGACTCCGCTCGCTGTGGTGCTGCTGTCCGTAGCACTGCTGATCGGGTCTGGCGCAATTCATTGACGTTCGGGTGCGGATTCGCCACCGAGTTAGTTCGATGATGTGAGCCATCCCGGTGCGCATTTCGGCGAATCCTGTGCGCATCTCGGTTCGTACGTCAGCGAACCCCTCGCGGACCTCGGCTTGCAGGTCGAGTTGGTTTTCGCGTAGGGCGTTCAGCGTTTGGGTGTGCGCTCTGAGCTCGGCGCGCACCTCGGATACGTCCCGGTCGGCCCCGGCGGCTAACTCCCGCGCGGCGATTGCATCGGTCCGACTGAGGGCTACCTCTTCACGGAGTTCACCGATAGCTGTTTCGAGCAGGCGGAGACGGGTCTCAACATCACGGGCCGCCATGTCGTTATTGCCCCTTTAGCCTTCTGATTCGAGTACAGCGTCTACCTCAGCCTCTGTGGCTGAGGGTACGCCCATTTGTTTGGCCATCCGACCGAGGCGTATGTCGGTGCGGATCGCACGACGGGATAAGCGGCAGATACTCTCACCGTAACCCTGCTCGATTTCGTTAAGTCGCTGTTCGAGTACGCTGATTCGGCGGGCCAGGGTGCGGATATCGGGAGCGGTCATCGCGTGGGCTTCCTTTAGCTATCCTCTAGGTACGGTGGCTGGTGGAGCGCGGGACCTGATACGCCGGCCGCTTGTGCGATGGCGCCACGGGTTAGTCCGCGGGTTAGTCCGTGAGTCTTGATACGGCTGAGCGCGATGCGGATTAACGCGATCTGCTTCGCTCGGGCCTCCTCGACGTCATCAACCGCCGCGCTGATCGCGGTGAGTAGGTCTCGATCGTTGCGGAACTCGTTCGCTAGCTCGTTCTGGAGCTGGGCGATCCGGGCTCTGTTGGCCGGCTTGTTGGCCACGGTGGCACCCCTCGCATATCTCTCGCTGACGCGCCAGTGTGCAGGGTGCCGGCGCGGTGAGTCTAGGGAGCCTTGGCTAACTTTCCTTGGCTGGCGAGGTCGATCACCTACGCTCCCCGAAAGGCTTGCTTACTCGCCTAGCATGCGCTGGTACTCGTCGGCGCGTTTGGTGTCGGCGGCTTCGGCCCAGGTCAGCGCCCTCGTGATGTGCTCGTCGTACGGCAACACCTCGGCCAGACCCCGCCACGCCTTCGCGGATCTCCGGTACGCCGCCATCCGCGCGGCTCGGCCGGGACGGTCGTGAGACAGCTCGACGGCCGCCATCACCGCTTGGTACGCACTGTCGGCGGCGTTCCGGGCCTTCTTCTCCTCGGCGGTGGTGGACGTGGTGTTCGTGCCTGTTGTCTGAGCCATGGTCGGGCGGGTCCCCTCGTTCCGTGGACGACGCGCTACATCGAAAGTCAGCTTACCAGCGTTACACGATCGGGGTAAGCCCGGATGATGCGGTTGCGCCGGTGTTCCTGTGAGGGCTGCCGGGCACGCCGCCGGGTGCTCGCCGCGTTGAGGCGTGAGCGCTCACTCTGGCGCCGTGTCTGTGCGTTGTTTCGCCGCTGATCACGCTGCGGGCACTCCCGGAACTGTGGCCTCCGGGAACGTAGCTCGGATCTGCCACTTGACCTCGTCGGACAGTGACCCGTACCAGCCTCGATCGAGCGGGTTAAAGAATGGGCGGTAGTGAGTCGCAGAGTCCCGCTTCCGCTTGACGATGGCCCACCCACGGCCGATGTTGTTAGAGTCGCGCGACACCATGATCCACCCTTGAGCCTCTAGGACGGACTCCAGCTCGGTTCCGTCGGTGATTGGGTGGTCAACCAGAGTCGGTGTGGTGATAAATCGGTTCGGGTCGTTGTCGTCCCAGTGGACAACAACCTGACAACCGGAACCGTCTTTGCAGATCGTTGCCGTGTAATACGCCACGGTCTTCTCCTTTAGCTCTCGTAGGTGAACTGTTAGTCAGCTTACTCGCACTGCCGATGAAGGGCAAGTCTCCGAGTTGCACATCAGTCGCTGTCAACGGGTGTGGAATTATTGGGCCGCACGATGGAAGGGCTCTAGTCGGATGTCTCATACGGTGGTGTTCCGGAAGAGTAGCTTTTCGACATTGCAGTGTGTGGAAGCCGCTGTGCTGGACGGCCAGATCGTTGTTCGGCATTCTCGGGCAACCGGTGAGGCGCTGACGTTCTCCCGTAGTGAGTGGTCGGCGTTTGTGGCCGGGGTGAAGGCGGGCGAGTTCGATTTCGATAGTTGAGCGAATTTGTCCTGTGCTGTTCCGCCATCCCGAACGCTCGGTGCACATCCGACGGCGGGTGCGCTAAACACCATTGGGTTGTGGCCGACTGGTTTGGAGTCGACATGACTGATGTTAGCTGTAATACGGAGCGTTGGTTACCCGTTGTAGGGTTCGAGGGATTTTATGAGGTTAGCAATGCCGGTCGGGTGCGTAGCTTAGAGCGCACGGTGACATGGAGAAACGGCGCAACTCGAACGTATCCGTCTAAGCTTCTTCGCTGTACACCCGATTCGGTGGGCTATCCCCGTGTAACCTTAGGCTTGGGCGTCGATCGAAAGCGGTATTTTCGTCGCGTTCACCGGATGGTTCTCACGGCTTTCATGGGTCCCAACCCGCCTGACATGCCGGATGTGCTACATGGTGATGGTAATAAGATGAACAACACCCTCTCAAATCTACGGTGGGGAACACCTCTTCAGAACGCCGATGATGCACGACGGCACGCGATGCTGAATCCGAAACCACCGGGTGAGCGTTGTCGGCTTGGCCATCGTCTTATCGCACCCAACCTGGTTCGGAGTAGCCCGGCGATTCTCTGTCGATCGTGCCATAACGCTTACACTCGCCGTTACAAGGCTGAGCGCCAGGGCCGCCAGTTCGATTGGGTGTGTGCGGCCAATGAGGCGTATCTGCGAATCATGGGAGATACTGATGGCCAAGAGATTGTGGCCCTGGGCGTGGAGGATTTACCTCGTCGGCGCCGCCGGAACATTTGCCACACTTGAGTGGGCGGCCTATCACCAACACAAACATCCGACGCTGTCCCGTGAGCTGCAGTGTTGGACCGGGCACCACCCGCGCAAACCGTGGGGCCGGCTCGGGCCGTTCCTATTCGCCGCGTTCGGCATGTGGCTAACTCGTCACGTCATGTATCTCGATTGCTCTGACCCGCATCAGCAGCGGGTCTCGGCGCAGTCCTTGCAGTAAAACCTCCCGCGAATCCAACCAGCGCCAGGCTTGGTGCACTCGTCATCGGTGCCAGTGTCGTTGCACTCTTCGATCTCGTCACAGTCAGTGCACTCGTGCTGGTGGGTTCCTTGTTCGTACATATCTACTCCTTTTGTTGTGTGTTCCGATAACTATTGTCGTGAAGGGAGCCTTTGATCTGTTATGGCACCCCGTAAGCAAGATCAACAGGCAGTTGATATCGCAGCTGCTTCAGAGTCCGCGCCGCGTCAAACCAAGGTGGTTCAAACCCGCCCGCGTAAGAAGCGTCACTCGCCGACCACGCCAGAGGCCATCGCGCGGCTCGAACGGGATATGGAGTGCGTGCGCTTGCGCCGCGCAAATGTGGGCTGGGATGCGATCGCTAAGCAATTGGGCTACTGCGATCCTGGCCACGCCTACAAGCAATTCATGAGCTTCATGAAGAGTTACCCTCGTGAAGACGTAGACGATGCCCGCGAGGTAGAGGCTCAGCGCTATGATCAACTGCTAGAGGTGTTGTGGCCACAGTGCCTAGAGGTCGGCTCGAAGCAGCATTGGGCGATTGATCGCGTGGCGAAGCTGCTCGACCAGCGGGCTCGGCTCATGGGCTGGAATCGGCCGGTCCGCCAGGAGATCTCCGTGCTCAGCGAGTCCACTGTGGACGCGGCGATCCGTGAGCTGCAGGCGACCATGGAGGCCCAAGCCCGCGCGGCCGGGGTGAAGATCCCGACCGACGCGTAGCTCAGACTTTCGCCAGGTCGGCACCGAGGGTCCGGTAGATCACTGGCCGGCTCACGTGGAATATCTCGGCAATGTCCACGATGGTCCGGCCGGCGGCGTGCATTCGGAGTACTTCGAACTGCTGCTTGGCTGACAGCTTGGGCTTGCGACCAGGGACTTTGCCGTTCAGCCGGGCCGTCCGTAATCCCTCGTGAGTCCGTTCGACGATTAGGTCGCGCTCGAATTCGGCGAAGCTGGCGATCATGTTGTAGAACAGCCGGCCGGTTGCCGTGGTGGTGTCGATGCCCTGGTCGATCGCTCGAAACCCAATGTTGCGGGTGCGCAGGTTGTTACCTAATTCGATAAGGTGCGCGATCGAGCGGCCGGCACGGTCCAGCTTCGTGATGACCAGGACGTCTTCACCGTCGCGCAGGTAGGTAAGACACGCGTCCCACTCCGGCCGGTGCGCCAGCTTGCCTGACACTCCCGCTTCGCTAAACACCTTAGTGCAGCCGGCCGCGATGAGCCGACGCACTTGATCATCTGTGTTCTGGTCGAGTGTGCTGCACCGGGCGTATCCGATGAGAGTCATGATTGTTTTCCGTCAATGTCGCTGGGAGTCAAGCACCATGCGTCGGCGATCTGCTTTGTGGTGAACCCGGCAGCGTGGGCCTGCTCGATGTATGCCGCAGTCGGGATGATGCGGTTCGGGCCACGCTGTGTTTGTTCGAACAGACTGCCGGGACAGCCCTCGTCGGGTAGGTTCCGGCTATCCCGCACGCCGACGGCACGGGCTTCGCAGCTGTCGCAGGTCAGGACTGCGCGGCCGGGTGGGCCTTTCAAGATCCAGCAATGCCGGGCCATGATCGTTCTCCTTTGTTGACTGGCTTGAGTGTAACGTATTCCACAAGTGCAGGTAAGGCGTTACAGAGATTTAGTTCACGGATTGTGTGACAGGGCTGACCGGGGCTTTTCAATGGCTCCCATGATCGTCCTAAACCGACCGTTTGTGTTACGCCGAACCGAGGCTCTGACAGCCCGTGTGCACAGGGCAAACGACCCGCCTAGCCAGGTGACCAGACGGGCCATTCACTGCGTTACGCACACGTTCAGTAGGACTTGACAGGTTCCCCACGGTTGATCTTGTTCAGGGGTCATGGTCGAGCCCTTCTGTGCGGGTTATGCTCATTCGCGTGCAGTAGGTTGGCAACGTGCAAAAGGTTGGCAAGCGTGCAATAGGTTGGCAACCGTGCACGAGGTTGGCAACCCTCACGCACACCATCGAGCCGATGCTGCGTCGTCGTCTACCATCGTCGCCGGGGGTAGGTTAGGTATGGGCTCCAGCCCTACGGATACTCGGCTGTAACCCCGCTCTTGCACCCCATCGGCCTGGCGCCGCTCCCGCTCGATGTCGAACAGGGCCATGCACCGGGCGAGCCCCATCTCGGCTGCGCGCTCGGTGTCCCACTCGTCCATGAGGGACGGTGGTTGCGGTAGCTCCTCAAATCTGTCAAGGATTGTGGTGGTGGAGAGGAACTCGTCAGCGGCATCGAACACCGTGCGAACGCTGGTGAGTAGCTCCTCGGACGGGCTGACATTGGGTGTCTCGTCTTCTTCCCATTCGCCGAGAACGAACGCGCGCGCCGCGGCTTCGCATCGTGCCGGCCAGTCGCCTCCCAGGTGGGCCGCGATCCGAAACAACACGGTCCAGATTTCTTCGGCTCGGTTGGCGATTTTGGCGGGCATGAGTCCGTCGACCGGGATGGCGATGATCGTGGGTGCGTTGATCATGCCCCACTTGCGTAGCCGGCGCATGAGCGCGTGGAGTCTGGCGTCGTTCACCTCTGGGTTCCAGCGGGCGACGTCATACCCTACGGGCTTCTGCTCCAGGATGATCGGAATCGACCGGGTGCGAAGTGTCTCAAACCTCTCGGATGTCAGAAACAAATTCGCGTTCTTCCCATTGAGCACGATGGGACCGTGACAGTTCATCCGCTCTGACTCACCGAGGCGCTCCCGAGTGACGCATGATCCGCGCTTGTATCCGCCGTTGAGAATGGCGCGCATCGAACCCCGACCAGTACCACGCCCGAAGTACGTGTCAATCTCGTCGAACCCTAGGGTTGCTAGGTCTTGGTTCATCATGGTGGTCACGCTGGGCGGTGTCGGCTCCAGCACCATCTCACCGTTGTGACTCATCTTGGTGGTGAGCTCGGTGGCCAGGCTCTTACCACAACCAGCGATCTTGCTACCGAAGTACAGTCGCGGTGTGATGTAGGGCAGGAACCGGCCGTCAGAGTTGCGCAGGTGGGTGTGCATAACCCATAGCGTCGACACCGCGAACGAGTGATCATTCGGCATGAACATGAACTGCCGATAGACTTGTTCGACGTCGATCGCTAGTAACTGGTCTTGCGTGTACTCCTTCACTGCTTCCTCCTGGGCCGTCCACTTGTCAGCCGGGCGGCTGCGGGTGAGCTGGGATAAGGTTCGGCCCAGCTCACCCGGTAATACCCGGATGGTTCAGATACTGGCGAGTGCCTCGCGGGCAGACTCCTCGGCCCACTTACTCCCGACCATTCCCCAACACGAGTCAACGTACTGCCAGTCCTCGTCATCGTGCGACGCGTGGCAATCGGGGTGCGGGTTCTCAGCTTTGCGCTCGATCACGTAGCCATAGCAATCGCCCTCGGCCCACTGCGCATACTGCTCGACGTCGATACGCAGTGCGTCGGCCATGCGCTCCGTGGGGATACCGGTGGTCTTCCGCGTAGAGGGCTGGTCGAACGTCACCCCGACGTAGTTGCCAGCCTCCGGGGTCTCATCCTGCGTACCGGTGGACAGACCGGCGTTGGACGAGTACAGCGGTAGCACGATGGTGGCTCCATAGAACATCCGAAGCCACCGAGATACGGCCGCGAACGAACGACCCTCGTGGTACATGCCGAACTGGCCGTAATGCCCGACCGCTTTCCGGACGCGGTCCGCAGTGACCTGATCGCTGTCCTCTGCTGGCCAGGTGTAGTCAAGGGACCATGCGCAGATCACGCCAGCCGGGACGTCATCCTCGCGCGGGCTCTCACAGTCTTGATCTTGCTCCAGCCGGACCCGGTACTCAACACCGTTTACCTCGCGGGTTTCCAGAACTTCACTCACGATCATTACCTCTCGGTTGCTAGCGCTGTTCAGCCGGGCGGCTGCGGGTAGAGCTGGGATAAGGTTCGGCCCAGCTCACCCGGTAATGCCCGGATGGTGTGCTGTCAGATCTCACCCTTTCGCCATAGGTCATATACGTAGCGGGCGTCAGAGCCTCCGGTGCGCATTCCGTCCCAAATGATCTTTGCGTCGCGGGATTCGATACCCGGAATGCACATTAGCGCCGATATGGCCGCTCGACTGGTGAGTTTCATTGGGCTAGTCGGTGTGCTGTCCGATGCCATCATGGTGCGGCGTCCGCGGCTGTCAGCGGCATTGAGCGCCATGTATGCCGCGTATATGGCGTCGATCGCTTCCAACTCTCCGCCGTAACCTTCGTCATTCGGAGGGTTTGGTTGCGGGAGCCAGGTTCGAACGTTTTTAGCTGTCATGATCGTTTCCTCTCCTGTGCGGCCGGACGGCCATGACTGGACTAGGACAATGCGATAGCCCTAGCCCACTCGATTGCTGCCCGGATTGGCTCACTTGTCGACCGTTCGGGAGTACTCAGAGGGCACACTCAGCGATGCGAGCCCTTCCGCGTCCAGCACGCGACACCCGCAGGGCTGCAAACCCGTTCCGTCACAGTCGACGTGCTGTTTGCCCTTCGGGCTGATCGTGTTCCGCAGTGCCGCCCGAACCTGATATTTCCGGCCGCGGCTGGTAAGCACCCCGAACCCATTGCACGCGGCGCACCACGTCACACCATCGGTGCAGCGTCGATCTGAGCACTCGACCGTGATCAGCGTCGGTGTGCTCATGCCGTCGGCCCGCCGTACGTGCGCCGTGACTCGTCCGGAATGGTCGGCGGGTCCGTCGTGTGATCCACGTTGTGAAAGCTGAATCCCTGATAGTTACCCGTTTCGTGAAGGATTCCTTCCAGTACGCTGGCGGCGCCTCTGCGGTAAGCCTGCTCTGGAGTGAGCCTGGCGATCGAGTCGCCGCGCGTGTTCGGGTAGGCGAGCAAGTGATTTACCCGTTTAAGTATTAGCGCGACGCTGATCGTCTTTCGCCTGCTCATGATGGCTGTCCACTGGGAAGTACCGATATGTGCACTGGACGCGCGCCGACGACAGACCCGTCAGCCACTTGGTGCCAATATGGCAAGGTGTTATCTGACCACGGCACTGGGAACTCAACGAGCGTGGTGCTGCCCTGCGGTGCTTCGGTTATGAGCGCCCACATGGCACCATTGCGCCGGAACATGACGCGGCCGGTCATCCGGAATTCGATGAATGACCCCTGAACCGTCAGGGTGGTGCTCACTTGCTCGGCGCGGTACATCTCCGCCAGACGCTCGCGGATGAGTGCGAACGCGTACTCATCACAGCGCCCGTGCGAGTTGAGCATTCCGAAGTCACGTTCCGCATCCTGTCGGCCCCACGCGTAGGCCAGCCCTTGCGCGAACGCAATTTTGGTCTCGTTCATGATCGTTTTCCTCTCTAGTTGAAACAACGGTGGCACTTAGGCAGCCGTTCCTGTGTCGTCTGCGGTTGCTTAGGGATCCGGGCGCCGCACATAGCGACGTTGTAAGTACCCGCGTCACGGCGGAGTACATGCACCCGACGGTTGTTGCCGGCTGCGGCCCGTCCGTAGACCAGCGCATCGGCCGACGCTTGACGCGACAGGATGAGAGCACGCTGTCCCGGTGCCAGATGCGGCAGGATCCGGGCAAGATGCAACTCTGCCGCAGCCCGATCAACACACACCGTGTCGCCCGCAACGCCATTCGAGTGCCAGCGGGTGTTATCGAATTGGCGAACGATGATCCGGGTGTCAGACATTGCGGACCCGAACGGAGGTAGGCGAGCCGTAGGTGATTTCTCCGTTGCGGACGATTCCGCCACCCTTGCCGCTGTGAGTGGATTTGATCAACATGTGTTGGAACCCGGATCCGTACGGGTCGTTGTGGATCACACCGTCCACTATCCGACCGGGATACCAGTACCGGCCGTTGCGCCATTCGATCGCGGCATCCTTGACGAATGCTGCCTTTTCACTCTTAGTGAATCGCATACGCATGACGGTTTCCCTTCTGTGGTTGCTCTCTAATGTCTACCGGACGGCACAGCGGTTACGTACCCGCTATGCCGAACGGAAGCGACTAGAGTGCTGCCAGTACCTGCAGTACCTTCGCATCGGCTTTGTCGGTGTCTCCAGTGAGCGCGTCCATCCTGTTGCGCTCCTCCCGAATGGTGGCGCGGTGGACTGGCTTCTCCCAGTGCTCCCAGGTGTTGAACGCCTGGAGCACGCCGAGCGCCGTACTGGTCCATGGGGCAACGCGCGCGTCCGATACCCACATGGTCTGCAGCCGGTCACGCTTGCCGTTGGCAATGGTCACGCCACGCTTACTGAGATCCTTACCCTTCTCGTCCTTCTCATTCGGAACCAGCGCGTCGAGCACGGCTGCCCACTGTGAAGGGGTGACCTTTTGCGCGGTCAGCCGCTCGATGTCAGCAGCGAATGCCTCACCCATCGTGTGCACGATTCCCAGTGCGTCACGTGCTGCGGCGATTTTGAATCCGCTGTTGCGAGAGTGCTTGGCTTTGAACACGTGTCCGGACTCGCCGAGTGCCGCGGTTAGCGTGTTGTCGCACACGGTGGCGCCGACGGTGCCCTTGTAGGTTGTGGCTAGCGTCCCGTCGAATGACGTGCACGCCAGGATGTTCGGGCGGTACGTGAAACCACACGCAACCATCGTCTCCGGCATGGACACCTCGACCCACGCAACCGCGCGATTCTTCAACAGGCCGGCCGATGAGATAGCGATCTCGTCATCAATCAGGTTGGCCGGCCCGTCAAGTAGCCACTCATTGAAACCGTGACCGCGGTAACCGGATTTGAACAGTCCGAGGGTCTCGTGAGTGTCGTCGGTGACCATTGCCTGACGTTCCATCTGCACGTCCCATCGCATCGGCGTACCGTCGTCGGACATGTGAGTCATGGTTTCGATGTCAGCTGGGACCTCGATCGCCACGCGGCGCCCGACAATCTCAAAGCCGAACAACCGTCGGCGAACATCCTCGACCGGAATCGCGCCGGGGTAGTGGTTGGACTCACTGCCCTGGTCATCGGTGCTGTAATGCCATGCGTTGCCCCGCTGGTCAGTCATCCCAACGAGCACATGCGTGTTCAACCACTCGATTGTTTCCTTGGACATGGTGCTCTACTCCTGTGTGCTGGCGCATTCCTAACCAGATAGCTAGGCGGGTGCGTTCGGTCCGGAAGTGACACGGTCGAACACACCCGTACGGGTACCTGGGATGCTCAGAGCCAATTGCATGAGTACGTGCGCACGTCATCGGCCCATATCGCGTAGTGCGCGCCGTCGATTTTCCGGTGAATCAGTTCAGCCGATTCGAGATCCTCGCTGCTCGGCGGCCACGTTTTGAGCGGGTAGGACGTGCAGCACGTGGTACAGAATGCTTCTTTCGCGGCGAGGTAGGCTTCCGCGGCCCAGTCGGCGCGCGGGTTATACGGTGTGGTCATGACTATTATCCTTCGGTTGTGTTCCGTGTGACTTGCAACGGCGCCGGAACTAGCCCGGCATCGAAGCAAGCGGCAGGGAAGTTTTTATACAAGAGAGCTATCGCTTATCGCACCAGCACACAATGAACATTCCGCATCCCTCGCACGGAATGTCCGCTGTGTAACCGGCTGACTGCAGGGCAGCGAAGCGGTACGCCGCGCGGCGGACCCGTCGGGCTTGCTCGGTGCGCTCCGTGATCATGCTCGTGAGCCAGGTGGTGATCATCGGGCGACGCCAACTAGCACATCTGGGTTGACGATTCCGGTTGTCATGCTGGTTGCGCGTACGCCACGCTGGTCGGGCCGCTCGTGATAGGACTCCCACGCGCACCCGAAACATTCGTGTGAGGTGTCGCCATCGGACCAATACACGGTGTGCGTGGCGAGCGAACGACAATGGATCATGGCGCAGGTGATCCACGGCTGGGCAGGCGGTGCGTCGGTGAGAGTGTGCAGGGCACGGCTCGCACGTGTTTGGATCATGATCGTTTTCCTCTCACTCTGAGTAACGACCGACTACCCGCGCGTCATGATCAACTCGCGGGTGTCGGACTGCTCTCGCAGTGATGATGATCTTGCTCCGGCATGTGCCCGCGGCGTCTCAGAATCGACCGTGATCACCTACACCCGAGTGGACTACATACCTAGTCCTGGCCTGCACCGTGCTCACGTACCGGCATTCCGGCACGACGGGACACACGGGTGGTTCCTAGTTCGGCGGTGCGATCGCCTTAGCGGCGGTGTCATTGCGGGGCCGGTAGCGACATCCCGACAAGATCATCGGGGGCTTTCCGGAGTCGTCGCCTCACGTTCGGGCGGCTCGCGCTACGCCCGTGTCACTCGGGCGCACCACGTGCTGTCAGAACCGGTCAAGATCATCCGCAGGCGCGTCGGCGAACACCGAGGCCAGCCGTCGCGCCCGAGCCGCGTGCTCGCGGATGATCATCTCTGCGAAGTTGATCACCTCGTCCTCGTAGATCAACTTGTCAAGATCAAGATCGAAGTAGTTGATCAAGTCCGCGAGGTGTCGCTGGGTGTACTCGGGCAGGGCGGTGCCGTTGGACTGGGTCGGGGGCCTCGCGGGCGCGCGCGGGGCGGCCGCGGGGCTGGCGTTCATCTCGTTGGGCATAGCCCAAGCCTACACCCCGTTCAAGATCAACAGCGGAACGATCATGTGGCAGATGGGTGGTCCACTAGGGCAAACGGGTGACGCAAACGGGTGAAGACCCCCCACCCACATGGCCCAACTACTCCATTAGGGGCACGGGTTCATCACCAGCGGCGTTTTTTGAGTCGCTTCGAATTAAATTTTTTGCTATATTTTTGGGTCGCTTTTTCCCGGTATGTGGCTGCCATTTCTGAACGTATTGGCCGTGTCGCGGACGCACGGCTAGTAGCGTGTTGCGGTTGAAAGCCCTCTTACTATCCTCGAACTGCGGCGGGCCCTGTGTTTAGCTATACGGGCGCCACGGAAAAGGCCGGTCGTTCGGGCCCTGGTGCTTCGGTGGAATGGGTGGCTCGCGGGTGGGCGTCGGTGGTGGCCCCGCAGTCTTGTGGTCCAAACAGATCCGGCAGAACCGTGCGAACGCCCAGACCCCACTGATCATCGTGACGAATACGCATATGGCGGTCAGTACGGATGGCGGTAGGGTGGCTGCCACGGCGAAACTGCCTACGGATACCGCGAGTGGGCGCCCGACGGGGAGCAACTTGCGGGTGGGGACCGGGTTGGTGGCGCGCGGGAGCCCCCGTCGGCCGCCGCGGGTCAGGGAGCGCACGAGGTAGTAGGGCGTAAAGAAGAGTCCCATGATCGTTGGCCTGTTTCGCTAGTTGGTCGTGTGGTTAGTCGGCCCGTCGATTGCTTGTGATCAGGTGCGTGTGCGCGCTTCCCAGGCTGCCGCCACGTCGGCCCGGCCGCTGACCCCGAGTCGGCGGTAGAGCGTGGTGGCTAGGTTTTTCGCGGTGCCCCGGCTGATGTGCAGGTGGGCGGCGATCTCCTCGGTGGACAGCCCGTGCGCGATGAGGCTGAACACTTCTTCCTGGCGCGGGGTGAGGGTGTTCCCCTTACGTCGCATCCGTAGTTGTTGGCCGCAGCTGTTGCCACACGTCTCCGGGGTGTGCAGGTCTGTGCGCTGGTCGAACAGTGTGCCGCAGATCGGGCACGGGACCTGGCTGTGTTGTGCGGCGTAGCGGGCCAGCTCGCGGCAGTGTGGCGAGCAGTAGCGGGTGCCCCGATGGTCGAGGGCGAATTCGACGTCGCAGCCGTCGCGGGCGCAGGCGCGGCGTTGAGGTCCCGAGCCCGCGACGGCGGTGGGGCGGGTACGGGCCGTCGCTGCCGCGGCGAAGCGGTCGGTGACCCCGAGCTTGCGACAGACCGACGTGACGTGGTTTTGCACGGTGCCGATGCCAATTTCCAGCTCGGCGACGATGGCGGCGTTGTCGCGGCCCAGTTGGAGGAGCGCCAGAACCTGCTCTTCGCGGTCGGTCAGGGCTGAGTTGATGGTAGTCATGGGCCTAAGATACCACACGTAGGCAAGATCCGGTCCGAGACTCGCTCAAGTTCAGAACTTCATAGCGACACCCACGCGGCGGGAGGTGTCTCTCGTGGCGGAGAAGCCACAGCTCATCGAAGCCCCGCTGGAGAAGTTGGAATATCTGGCCCGCCTGCGCGAGCAGTACGCCGAGGTCCAGCGGCTCATCGCCCGCAACGCTCCCCCACGCCCGCGCCCGTGGCACAAGCAGGCCCGCCCGGATCAATTGCCACCGATTGGCGATTGGGCTATTCTCTTAGTAATTGCCGGGAGAGGCTGGGGCAAGACACGGGTCGGATCTGAATGGATTGTCGAGCAGGCCGCCCGGCATCCCGATACGGAGTGGGCGATTATTGCGCCGACCTGGCGAGATTGCCGTAAGACGTGTATTGAGGGTCAGTCGGGTGTGATGAAGGCGCTACTCCCTGGCGAGTTGGATAGCGTGAACTACGCCGACTTGCAGGTGCGTTTGAGTAATGGCTCGCGCATTTATGGCTACAGCGCCGACCGTCCGGACCGACTGCGCGGATCGAATCTTTCTGGCGCCTGGGTGGATGAAGCCGCCGCCATGGCGTATGCCGATGAATTGTTCGGCGAAGCGCTGATGCCGGCGCTGCGTATCGGTGAGAACCCGCGCGTGCTGATCACGACGACGCCCCGACCGGTCAAGCTACTGAAAGACCTTCTGGCCCGCGATGACGGCACGGTTGCGGTAGTGCGGGGTAAGACCTGGGATAACGCCGCGAACCTCTCCCGAACCGCCCTAGCCGAACTACGAGCCCGGTACGAAGGCACGAGACTAGGTCGCCAGGAGCTTGAGGGTGAGCTGCTGGAGGACGTTGAGGGTGCTTTGTGGTCGCGGGCGATGCTCGATGCCTCCCGGGTGGATAAGCCGCCGTCGCTGGCGCGGATTGTGGTCGGGGTGGACCCGGCGGTGACCAGTGGTGAGAAGTCGGATTCGACGGGGATTGTGGTGGCGGGCCGGTCCGCCGACGGGCATATTTATATCCTGGAGGATTGCACGACGAAAGGCACTCCGCATAGCTGTATGTCGCGGGCTGTCGATGCGTATCACCGGTGGCACGCCGATCGTATTGTCGGTGAGGTCAACAACGGCGGGGATTATATCGAGGGTGTCCTCAGAACCGTTGATCCTAATGTGCCGTATCGGTCGGTGCGGGCGACCCGGGGCAAGCTGGTCCGGGCCGAGCCGATTGCCGCGCTGTGGGAACAAGGAAGGGGTCATATTGTTGGGATTATGCCGACCCTAGAGGACCAGATGGCGTCTTTCACCTCTGACACCACTGAGAGTCCTGATCAGCTCGACGCGATGGTGTGGTCGGCATTTGAGCTGAATGTCGGTACCTCGGCGATGCTGTATCTGGCGCATATTTCCACCTTGTGTAGCGCCTGTACGCTGCCGAACCGGAAGAAGGCGACGCATTGTCGCGGGTGTGGCGCCGCGTTGACCCAGGACGCCGAACCCCAGGTGGTGGGTGGTGTCGGTGGGTAAACGCGGCCTGGGGAAAGCGCACAAGGTTAAGCCGGTCAAAAAGGTTGTGGTGCACGCGAAGACACGCAAGAGCACAAGGTGAATAGAGGGGGTGGGGCCATGTCTCGTCGTCGGCGCCCGTCCCAGCAGCCCACACCACATCCACTCGCTCCGGCGGATTCCGGGGTGGACGTTCGGCGGATCATTCGGGAAGAGCTGTCGAAGGCCCTCGCGCTGCCAGCGGATACTCGCGGTTCAGCGACGCCCATCTCCCCGGGGTATTTGCAGGCGCTGCAACGGTCGGGAATGGCTGCCCGTGTGAACCCGGCGACCGCCTTGCCCCGCGACCCGTACGACAACGTGAGCTTTGGGCCCGGTAGCCCGCTGATTCCGGCGGCGCTCGATCCGTTGCTTCCCAGTGGTCGACCCGCGCCGCGCCGCTGGGAATACCCGCTCACCTGGAACCTGCAGACCACCACCACGCGCGCTGTTCCGTGGAGTGTGCTGCGCGACGCCGCCGACCAGGTCAGCATCATGCGGTCGTGCATCGAGACGTGTAAGTCCACGATCACCGGGCTGGACTGGTCGTTCGGCATCGACTCGGCTATGGCGAAGCACCTGGCGAAGCGTTCCGGCACCTCGGATTTGGCGGTCACCTCCGATTTGCAGGACAAGTACGCCGACGATATTGAGCGGTTGCACCAATGGTGGACCAAGCCCGACCGGATCAACAACTGGACGTTCTCGGAGTGGCTCGGGGCGCTACTCGAAGATCAGTTGGTCTTGGACGCCGTAGCAATCTATCCCCACCTGACCATGAGCGGTGACCTGCATTCATTAGAATTGTTGGACAGTTCTTGCTACTCCGACGACACGGAGGTGCTGACCCGCCGTGGCTGGCTTCCTTTCTCCCAGGTCGATGTAGCTACCGATGAGTTTGCCACCCGCAACCAGAAGACCAAGGCGTTTGAGTGGCAGCCGGCTACTTACTATCATCGCGCTCCATTCACGGGTGAGCTGTGCCATTTTCGTTCTCGCTCGATGGACCTGTTGGTTACGCCAAACCACCGGATGGTGATCGAGGGATTGCCGCGCGCCCTGGGTGGTTCTCGCCACCGTGAGCGGGGCGAAGCTATCGTCACTGCCGGGGAACTGTTCGAACTCGGGCATGGACACCTCGGCCGTCGTATTCCCATGACCTCCCGCTGGGAGGCTGCGGATCTGGAGCGCTTCGCGTTGCCCGCGAACGGTCGTACGAATTCCCTGTCTTTCGCCTGCACTGGTGATGACTTCGCCGCGTTTATGGGTATGTACCTGTCTGAGGGTTGCGCCAGCAACGGCGACCAAATTGCGATTACCCAGAACCCAAAGTCGAAGGGTTTCGAGCCGTTTCGGGGGCTACTGGAGCGTATTTTCGGGCGTAAGGTCTGCCATACCGGTGCGAATTTTGTCATCGGGCGTAAGGTGCTGCACGACTACCTTGCGCAGTTCGGTAAGGCTCACCAGAAGTATGTGCCGGAGATTATTAAAGGTCTCTCGGCGCGCCAGTTAGACATTTTCTGGCGGTTCTACATGCTCGGCGATGGCCACTATGGGGTCACTGAAACTATCACCACGGTCAGTCCACGTATGGCTGACGACCTCCAGGAGATCGCCCAGAAGATGGGCCTTTCAGCGAGTATCCGTAGCGATCAGGACTTGACCGACACCGTTATGCGTGACGGGCGAGTCATCAAGGCTGCAAATAAGCGGCGTAAGTACACCGTGGCCCTGTCTCGGACTGAGTACCGTACTTGGAGTCTAGATAAGACCCCCTACGACGGTGATGTATTCTGCGTCAGCGTACCTAATGAGGTGCTCTACGTTCGACGTAATGGCAAGGCTGCCTGGTGCGGCAACACCATCAAGCCCTTGCTGGATCATCGGGGCGCGACACCCCAGCCACCTTATCCCGCGTTTCAGCAAATCTTGTACGGATTTCCGCGCGACGAGTTTGACCAGCTGACACCGCCGGAGCTGGTGGACGCGGAGTTCGTCTCGGCGATCTACGGCAATACGGGCGCTCCGGACGCCGCCACCGACGCGTTGATCTATAAGGTGCGGAATCGGCGTACTCGCGGCCCTTACGGATTTAGCAATTGCGAACAGGCGCTGACCGACGTTGACTTGTGGTTGAAGCGGTTTGATTGGCTCCGGAGTGAGTACACTTCTGGGGTTACGCCCGAAATGCTCGTGATGGTCGATACCGATATGACCCCGGAGCAGTTGCGCGAATACGAAGCCGTGTTCAATGACGATCTGTCTGGTCAGACAAATGAGCGGCATCGGGCCCGGTTCTTGCCGGCGGGTTTTAACGCCGCGTATCCGGAGAGTCACGACACCAAGTTCACGTCCGATTTCGATTTGCACTTGGTTCGGCTGATCTGCGCCGCGTTCGACGTGCTGCCCACCTCTATCGGGTTCTCGCCCAACCACGGTTCAGGCAACATGGGTGGTCAGGGCCACGCTCAGGGGGAACAGGATTCCCAGCTGCAGCGGGGCACGAAACCGACCGCGCAATGGGTGATGGACCTGGTTAACGAGGTCTGTACCCATTACCTCAACATGCCCCCTGAGGTGACGTTTAGGTTTAACGGGCTTGATCAGGACGATGAGCAGAAACAAGCGGCGTTGCTCACCGGCTATGTCAACGGTGGTCTGAAAACTCTGAACGAGGGCCGGGATCAGCTGAACTTGCCACGGTATGAGTTCCCGGAAGCAAACGCGCCATTTCTCACGACTCCGACGGGGCCGGCGTGGCTCGACGTGGAGGCCAGCCCCCTCGGGATGCCCGGCAACCTCCCGTCGGCCGCGCAAAACCAGCCCGGCTATACCGAACCGGCGCCGGCCATCCCATCCGCACCCTCCCAGGCCGCGCCCTCGAAAACTCCGCCGTCGACTGGGCGTGACGAGCAGGTGCGTACCGGTCTCGAATCCGGGCGGGCAGACCCGAAAGCCCGACGCGCGGAGCAGAAGGCGTTTTTGACGTTCGCCGCTCGGCGCGATGAGAAAGATGGCGCGCGGCGGTGGCGGGACTTTGAGTTCACAGCACTTGATCCCGATGTGGCGGAGGCGGCTAATCGACTGGCCGAGCAGGGCGATGTGGATGCGGTCAAGGCGCTGTTCACCCTCGTGTAGATGGGGGGAACGGTGGCGTCGGAGGCCCGTACCCGTGCGTTGATGGCGTTAGCCCAGGCCCGCTTGCTCACGAAAGCGGTATCCAGTGGCATCACGGCCCTGATCGCGCTGTTGACGGTGTGGTACGCCTCGCCGGCCGCTATCACCGCAGCCGAGCTGCCCGAGCGCCTGGTCGATGCGTTGGTCGCGTATGGGCTGGACCGCCAGTCGGTGATCGAGGCTGGACGCCTGACGTGTCATCCCGCGCTGACCGGACGCACAAGGCACGGCTCCCCGCTGCCACGCGCGGATATGACCACCGCCCGACGGGTGGCGACCGAGGAACCCGAGCTGCGGGCCCGCTTCACCCTCGCTGCGGCCCAGCGGCTGACCGACGCCAGTGACGATCTCGACCTGTTCGAGAAGGCCCTCGCTCGGGAGCAGGTGTACCTCGCGCAACACGTGGCTGCCGGGCGTAAACGACGGGCCGCCGCTCGCCGGCTCGATGACATCGCCGCGCAGTCAACAACCGGCTGGCTGGTGTGGCGCACCGTCATGGATAAAGACACCACGCCCGACTGCGCCGCATTGAACGGTCGGCTCTTCACTCTCGATAACGCGCCAGGACTGCCCGGGGCTCAACATTTCCGCTGCCGGTGCCGGGCTGACGTGTGGGGCGGTGTCGCTCCCGGACCGTAAATCAGCACTGTGAGGGGGCGTCATGGCGTTTGTGCACGTCCCCCACGCCCATCGCCATAAAGACGCGGTTCCGGTTACGGTGGCGGCCCAGCACGACGAGGGCACCGCCTACGCACGGTTCAACAAGGCCGTCGCACTGGGGATTACCAGCTTCGTCGGCTCGATGAACTGCGCATACGTGTTTGCCGCGTTGGCGGTGTTCGGGTTGCCTACCGCGATTAACGCAGGTATTGGCGGGATCGTGCAATGGATCGCTCAAACTTTCCTTCAATTAGTCTTATTGTCAGTCATTCTCCTGGGTCAGAACCTGCAAGCCCAAGCGGCGGACGCCCGCGCCCAGGCGACGTTCGAGGACGCCGAAGCCATTTTGCACGAGGCGCTGGAGTTGGAACGTCATTTGGCCGAACAGGATAAGGCTCTCACTCAGGCCCTGGACCAGCTGCGGCATTTGCGGCCCCCGGTTCCGAGCAAGCGGTTGCATCACTGATGGCGTTGGCGGATCTGAGCACGCTCGACCAGTTCAAGGCCACCCCCTTCATCACCGGCTATCCCGAACACGTACGCACGTTCTACTCACCTGTGGATCGGGTTCACGCCGCCCTGACCGCGTTGGTTGCGTCGGCGAGCCATTCGCTGGTGCTGGCGATGTACGGATATGACGATGACGGTTTGGATACCGCGATCCACGCGAAGGTCTCCGACGAGCACATTTACGTACAGATGAGTCTGGACCGTTCCCAAGCCGGCGGTGTGCACGAACGGGCGCTGTTGGCGAAATGGGATTCCAGTGGCGTCGGGAACTCGATCGCCGTAGGGCATTCCGAAAAAGGCGCCATCATGCATTTGAAGATGGTCATTATCGACGGCTTAGACGTCGTGACCGGATCGACGAACTGGTCCGAATCCGGCGAAGCCAAGCAAGACAATCAGCTGACGTGCATCAGAGACCCGCTGGTGGCCGCTGAAGCGCGGTCCCGGATCGACATTATTCACGACTCGATGCTGACTCAGATGGCGGCGCGAGTTCGACTAGGCGCTTGATTTCACGCCCTCTTGTGTTAGTGGTGTGCGCCCTATGAAGAAAAGGTTGTAACCACCATGGAGCTGACGTCAGCGTTTGCGCCGATCTCGAAGACCGTCGAGCAGGACGATGGGTCGCTGCTGGTCTACGGCAAGGCCACCGACGGCGGACTCGATCTCGATGACCAGCGCTGCGATCCCACCTGGTTGGCCGAGGCAATGCCGGCCTGGTTCGGAACCGGAACGGGCGTCGGGGGAAACATCCGAGCCCAGCACCGCTCGGATAGCGCGGTCGGGAAGGCCATCGAGCACGAGGCTGCCTCTGATGGGCATTACATTACGGCGAAGATCGTGGACCGCGATGCCATCGCTAAGACCCGCGCGGGTGTGTTCACCGGCTTTTCCATCGGCGTCCGTCGTCCCAAGATCGTCAAGAGCCCTACTGCGCCCAATGGTTTGATCAACGGCGGGATGATCACCGAGGTCAGCCTGTGCGATCGCCCGGCCAATCCAGCTTGCACGCTCACGTTGTGCAAGTCGGCCGTGGTCGGCTGGGAGGGCTCGTCCGCTGATCTGGATCAGGAGCGCGGCCTCGTCAAGTGCGAGGAATTCAGCGTTGATAGGGATCTGGTTGCGGCTTGCGTGTCCGATGGCGCGATGACGCTCAACAAGGCGCGGACCGCCCTCGGCCTACCCGAGTTCGAACTCGATGGTGGTGGCGAGACAGGTAACACCACGAAGACCGCGCCGTCCCCGCTGGATATGCCGGGTGCGAAGAAGACTGTGGCTCAGGTGAATGTCGTCCTTGATGGGCAACGGATTCAAAAGATCGCCCAGGACGTCGTCCACGAGAACAACGTTGCACTCACGAACGCCATGACTGGTAACGCGGTGAAGACGACCGACGTGGATAAGCTCGACGCGCCGGCCCCCGGCCAGAAGTGCGCGGATTGCGGTGAGGCTGGTCACCTGACGTGCGGCTCGGCGAACGCTGTGAAAGCCGCCGAGACTCCGACGTTCGACCGGGCCGCAGCGATCGCATTGGTGAAGACGGTTCTAGCGAAAGCCGACGGCACGCTGACCGGCGCTCACGACACCGCCGAGGCCAGTGACATCAGCAATGCCCAGTCGGCTATCGCCATGATCGCCGGGCTGATTACGTCGGAGGCGTCCGAGCTGGCGGAGCAGCCGTCGGAACTGATTGACATCAGTCTACTGCTCGATGCCGTCCAGTCGCTGCAGGCGTTTATTCGCCGCGAGCAGAGCGAACAAACTGATATCACGCCCAGTGTGAACGCGACTCCGTCAATGGTGTGCCTGGCCGCCGACGAGGATGTTTCCAAGGTCGCTAAGTACGACGCCGCTCAACTCGCCGCGATGCTGAAGGCCGGCACGGCGATGAAGAACCCGAATGGCGATCCCTCATACCCCATCGGCGATAAGGCCGACCTGTCCAACGCTATTTCGGCCGTCGGGCGTGGTTCCGGCGATCACGACGCCATCAGGGCATACATCGTTCGCCGAGCCAAGGCACTAGGAGCATCTGACATGATTCCCGATAACTGGTCGAGTAGCGGCGACAACACCAAGGCCGTCGCACCAACAGGCGGAGACACCGCGCCGACCGAGGCCGAGGCAGTCGAGCCTGATGCCGCTAAGACCGTGGAGCCGGACGCCGTCAAGGCCGCCGACGTGTCCACGGATACAGACGCCATTTTCAAGGCCCTCACTGGGGATTTGGAAAAGGATGATTCACCGCTTCGTAAGCTGTTTGTGACTATCGCTGAGGCATCGACAAAGTCCGCCGTGGAGGCGCTTGGGGAAACCCTGGGCGCGCGGCTGGAGAAGGTCGAGCAGATGGCCACCCCCGGAGGCCCGGCATTGCGCCGGACCGAAAACGAGCGGATTCAGGCGCGTAAGAGTGATCTCGCGCGGGAAGCGGCTCGTTTTAAAGCTCTAGCGAATGTTTCCGAGGACCCGGATCTCCGTAAGGGCTACGCCGTGAAGGCAGCCCAGATCGAAGCGGAAGTGAAGGCCCTCGTTGCGTGATAACACTATACTTTTAGGAAGGTTTTGCAATGGTTATGCCCAAGATCTCCGACATGTTCGGAGACGCCACAAGCCCGGTGGAGATCGCCGAGCGTTTTGAAGCGTATAAGGGGGGTCTGAGCAAGTCCGCTCAGCATCCCATGCCGACGCCGGGTGTCCCCACCATGGACGGCGCGGTGAACCCGGTTCTAGAGGTTCAGAAGTCCCTCGGGTCGCCGGAAATGATGAAGGCGCTGTCGCCCGAGCTGTTGGAGTCGGTGCGTAACTCGCTGGCCAACGCCGATGTCATGAAGGATCTGAATGTCGCCGGCCCTGGTTCCACTGGTGGGCTGGCCGCGTACGACCTCGAAGCGCCTGCGAAGTTGCTAGCACCCCGTCCCACTCCCCTGCGAAACCGCATCGCGCGACGTAAGGGTATCGGCACGGCTCACCAGTGGAAGACCATCACCGGGTTCACCGGTTCTGGTACTGGTGGTCTGAGCCTTATCCGGCCCGGTATTACTGAGTCGACCACCACCACGTTCGGCTCGGTGAACTATCTGCGCGGCCCGAAGATCAGCTACGCGGGTACTCAGTCGAGCGCGCCGTACATTCAGTTCGGCGTCAGTGACCAGGTGAGTTGGGCTTCCCAGTTCTCCGGTCAAGGCTATCAAGATATTCGCCAGTTGTCTCAGACCTCGGTTCTGTGGTCTTCGATGCTGCTGGAAGAGCGCCTTTTGCTCGGCGGTCGCGGTACCACTGGTTCCTTTGCGGGTGCGCTTGCCGCGCCTACCGGAGTGACCGCGCCAATCGCCGTAGTGGGCTCAACAGGTAATGCACCTATTACCGGCTACACCACCAACATTTACATTCGTGCTACGTCGGAGTCGGTGTGGGGTGAATCTGTTTCTTCGTCTCTGGTGACTGTCACCGCCGCATCGGGCAGCTACATCTCGGTCACCTCGACCATGCCGCAGGGCGCGACCGGCGTGAAGTACTACGTGGGTACTGGCGCATCGGACCCGGGTCTCGCGGGTAGTTGGTTCGCGGGACGCTCGCCCAACGGTAGCGCGTTCATCATTCAGGGCGCGCTTCCGACCTCTGGGGCTGTTCCACCGGCTGCCGACAACTCCGCGACGGCAACGGAGTACGACGGCATTTTGACGTATTGCACCGGGGCCAACTCGGGATACGTCAAGCAGCTCAACAACACCTTTAACGGTGCGGACGGAGCTAACGTCGGCAACACCTTCTCCAAGGCGTTCGACGTGCTGTACGAGACGGTGAAGGCGGATCCTGACGAAATCCTTGCGCATGGGTCAGACCGTAAGCAGATTTCGGATCAGCTGAAGAACGCGTCTTCGGCCTCCTACCGCATTACGGTGGACAACGCGACGCAGGCCCACAACGCGCAAATCGGCGCTTTGGTGGTCGGTGTGCAAAACGAAATTACCGGAAAAATGGTCGATTTGACCGTGCACCCGTGGCTACCTCAGGGAAACCTGCCGATCGTTTCCTGGACGTTGCCACTTCCGGATTCCAACGTCTCCGATGTATTCGCGGTCTACAATGTTCAGGATTACATGGCAATTGAGTGGCCAGTTTCTCAATTCGCCTATGAGACGTCGAGTTATTGGTACGGCACATCCGTATGCTACGCACCCGGGTGGTGTGGCGCGATTACCGGCGTTTCAGCAGCGTAAGCGTTAGTCGAAAAGGGCGTCTTCGGCAGGAGGCGCCCTTTTTGATGTCCCTTGTACGGCATTATCGAAAGGTTCTCCCATGCCCGAATCTGCTATTCCGGTACGGCGTGGTCCTGGTCGCCCGACGAGCAAGCCCACACCTCAGGTGAAGCCGGATCCTGACGATCCACGTATCGGCCAGTCTTGTGATTCGGGTTGGAGCAGCGTGGGGTACGGCGACGGCGCTACCTATCGGTGTGAGAACGGCGTGATTGTCGAGAGGGTGCGCTGATGCCAAGACTCCTGTCGCCTGATGACGCGTGTGTGTCGGTGGATGTTCCCGCGGGTGGGCTTACCACTCGCTACGACGGCCGCATTGTCAATGTCGCGGACTCCACGCACGCACGCGCGTTGAAGGCTATCGGTTACGTGCAGGCGGATGTGTCAGGCGGACCGGTACGCGCTGACGGTTTTCGCTGTGCCACCTGCGGATTTTCTTCCTACTTCCGTGCCTGTTCTCGTTGTGACGCGGATCGCGCTTAACCAATCCATCAGATTTTCTCTTTTCTCATAGCGAGGACGTGTTTGTTGTGCCCGAGACAAAGCAGGACGAGGTCAAGGATTCCGGCGTGAATGAACCTAAGCCTGTTGAAGTAAAACGTGATCCGAAGGAAGAGAAGGCCGCGAAGGAGCGCGTTAAGCGGGAGCAGGAGCAGGCGAAGCGCGCCGAGGAACAGGCCAAGCAGGACGAGGCCGACGTTGAGGTGTTCCTGGCCGCGCACCGTGGCGAGAAGGTGTTACGCCGCAACGGCTCGTTTGACCACGTTGCTTTTGACAAGGCGCGACAGGCAGAGAAGGGCGCTGAAAAGGCCAAGGAGAACGACGAGGATTCCGACGAGGACTGAGGCCCACAGCCAGTTCCTTTCATCCCCGAGTTCAGCCCTGTATCTCAGCCGGGAATTTCTAGCCCGGAGATCAAGGAGCAATTATGGCCGCCACGGAGTACCTCGCGAATGCCCAGATTAGCCGCTACTTCTTCACCACCTACAGCCAGGGCAGCGTGAGCGCGTTTTCGACTCAGTTCAATACCGATTGGTCGACGGTACTACCTGGCACTGTGCAAGCGCTGGCGACTACAGCCGCACCGACGGTTGCCATTGTGATTATTCCTAATGGACCCGTTGTAACCCTCAATCCGACGGACTCTATTGGGTACAACTATGGCACCTGGACCGTGGTGACAGCCGCACAGCTCGCCGCGAAGTACACCAGCTCCTCGGTCTGATCGCTTAAAGCGCCGTAAAGGGGGTGACGTAAATGCCTAGTGTTGTCACCCAGATCCCCGCTTATTCGACGACACCGTATCTCACCGTTGCCGAGCTGAAACGCAATCCGATTTACACCCAGTTGCAGAAGCTGGTGCCGGGCGGTTCAGACGCCGATAATGATGCGGAGCTGGCCCGGATCATTATGCGGGTGTCCGCGATGATCAATGGGGAGTGCCGTCAGAACCTGTCGGCGACTGTGGATACCGAGGCTGGCTGGGTGACACTCTCGGACTACGGCGAGTTGCGCATTCACACGCGTAATCACCCTGTTCGGCAAGTACTGTCGGTGTCGGTGGGTACCGATCCCTACAACACGACCGCGATTAGCGATCTGTCACAGACGTTGTTTGACCCGTGGCGCATCACCATTCCAGCGCGAGCGTTGACCGGGTCCAGCATCGGTTTTGAGCCTATGTTGTCGCTTTCCGGCTATCGGCCGGGCCGGCGGGTGTGGGCCCAGTGGTCCTATGTCAATGGGTTTCCGGTGACGACGCTGAGTGCGCCCGCTCTGGCCGGTGCCACGTCGATGATTGTTGCTGACGCCACCGGCATTCTGGTCGACCAAACCACTCTCACTGTTCAGGACGGCAAATGGCTGGAGCACATCACCCCCACCGCTCTGAGCGGTAACACTCTCACGGTTGCACCTCTGACGTATGCCCATCAGGCGGGGGTGGGGGTGAACGCGCTGCCCGATGATATTCAAGAAGCGGCACTCTTTCTGATCTCGCGGGTGCACGACAGCTGGAGCATGTCCATGGGTGCTATTACGCACGACGGTACCGGTGCGCGGAAACCAGGCAGTACCGCGGGCACGGGTGTTCGTTCGTTGTGTGATCCCGGAGTGATTCTCGCACCCTATAAGCGGGTGTGGTGAGTAAGTATAACGATGTGCGTACCGCTGTGGGTGACGCTATCACGGCGTATCAGCCACTGGTGAACGTGTATCACTATGTGCCGAAGTCGCTGACGCCGCCGGCCGCGATTGTGCAGCCAGTAGCGAATCGCACGATCGAGTACTTACAGGCCCAGTCGAGTGTGCTCGCCAAGTGGAACTTCAACGTCCTGCTAGTGATCGGGCAGGTGGATGAGCAGGCCGCGCAGGATATGGCCGGTGAGCTCATTTCCCCCGGGTCCGATCTGATTCAGTCGCTGACCAGTATCAAGTTCACCAGCGGGTACTCGCAGGTCACCGAGGCCGCTATCAGTGAGATGGCCTTCGGCAACGGCCTTTATACGTATGCCCGACTCGTGGTGTCCATCACCGCCTAGCTCTATTCCTTTGCCCTCCGTCGTGGGGGTTCTTTGTTGACCCCTGATTAAGGAAGGTTTGCCGTGGCAGGGAAGCAGTACGAGGTCGTTCGGGCGTGGAGACGGACCGACCCGAAAACAGGTGACGACACTAATTACGCGCCGGGCGATGTGTATGACGGCCCCGTCGATAAGCCATATCTGTTGGATTCGCAGGGTCCCGACGGCCAAGGCCCCCTGATCGCCGAGAAGTCCACGCCCCCCGTCGCCGCCTCTAGCGGTACCCCTAGCAAGGAGAAGTAACCATGGCGATCAACCTTACTCAGGTAACGACTGTGTACCCGGGTTATGCCACCCAGTGGGGCCTTGAACAGTATCTCTTTGGCGCCCAGGGAAACGACCTGGAGCATTCCCGCAAGGCTGACAAGATTGATGGGTCGGGCTTCGGAACGCGGGTTCGGAACAGTTTGCCCGGTTTGCAGGACGGCTCTTTGAAAATCAAGGGCTTGGCGACTATGGACAAGGGCACGCTGAACTGGCAGCTCGGGCAGTGGTTCGGTCGTAAAAGCCCAGTGAACGCGTGGTTTGCGCTGGAGGGTCTGAACGCGCTGTCGCCCATCACCATGCAGCCCAGCTCGATCATTGACGCGTCGATCATGGCCAAGCTCAAAGATGCCGTGGACTTCTCACTGGAGCTGGACGCCCGCGGCGCTTTCGACGACGGCATCATCCTGCTGTCCCCGCAGAACCTTCTGACAGGTGCGTCCGGTTCCGGCTCGGTCGATAACAACACCCCGTTCGGGGGCGCTACCGCCAACGGCGCGACCGCGCAACTGCACGTGTGGGCCTACGACGGCGGTACGGCTCCGACGGTGACCGTGACGATTCAGCACAGCCCGGACGGTATTACCTATACGCCGCTGATTAGCTTTGTGGCGCAGTCGACGCTGGGCTCGCAGCGGATCGTGCTGCCCTCCACCACCGCCGTGAACGCCTATCTGCAAGCCACCTGGACGGTCTCCGGAGCACCCACTGACGTGCAGGTACTGGTCGGTTGCTCGCGCGGCATCAACTTGAACCTGTAAATGCCATTACCCGACGGTGGGCGGCAAGCCCGGATTGACGCGGCGTGCCTGTTCGCGGTGGCGATATCCAATATCGACGACGTATTGAAACAGTTGGAGCCCGACAATGCCCTGGAAGCGGGCTGTCGCGTGATCAAACACCCGGACTGTTGCGCGATCTGCGCACTCAATAACGACTGCGACAAAGTCCCCTTGCATATCCAATGCCGATGCAAAAGGGATGGATTCCTCACCTTCGAAGCGTAAGGAGACGCTGATCCCTACACCCAAGAAAGAACCACAGTCCGTGCCAGACGACGACGATGTCGACTACGAACTGGTCACGAATGCCCGCCAATTGGCGCCTCCGCCGGCGCTGCGGAAAGAACCAGTCATCGTAGCGGATTGGAAGACCGTGTCGGGCAAAGCGGCCCGGTTCTTGGTGTGGGAGCTGACGGCCGCCGATTACGCCGAGTTTTTGGAATCGGGGCGTGTCTATAAGGATGGGGTTCTCAAGCGTTACGACGTGAAGGACGAGGATATTCGCCTGTTGGCGTTTACGGTGCGCGACCAGCATGGGAACCGGTTGTGGAACACCGTCGAGGCCGCGAAGAGTCAGCTTGGAGCGTTGGGTAAAGCTAGTCTGAACCTGCTGCTCAACGCCGCCAACGAGGTCAATAGTGCTAAGCCCGGGAGCGCGGAGGGAAACTCCGACGAGACCCCGAGCGACTCCTCGCTTTCGACTTAGCGTTCGAATGGGGCATGCCCGATCCCGACGCTCTGATGCGGTGGATGCCGAGGTCTCTGTGGCTGGCGTGGCTGGAATGGATGAAGATCCGAGGCCCTATCGGCGGTGTCCGTCAGGACTACTACACGTCATTCCTGGCGATGCATGCCGGTAAGCCCTACACGACTGAGGTGTCGCTGAGCGACTTTGCGATGCCGTGGGTGAAGCCCGATCAGCACGATGACGAGGACTGAGAGCGGAGTGCGGTCGTGGCTAACCTGCACATTGATATTACCGGTGATTGCACGGGCGCCACCAACGCGCTAGCCAACACCCGCTCCGCAATTGAAGGTCTGCAAGGTGCGACCGCGTCCGTAGGGGTCACCGTCGCTGGTGCGTCCTCCGCTATCAGCGATATGGATCGGGTCGGTACCTCTGTTCGTGGTGTGAGCAGTACCGCCGCCATCAATATTGATGACAGCGCTGTCACGGCCGCGCGCGGCAACCTCCAAGGCTTGGGCTCTGAGGTGCGGGCCACCAGCCGGGAAATGGCATCCGTTGGCTCGATGACCGGCTTCGGGGCCAATGCCAGCGAGATCGGCCGGATGAGTAATGCTCTCGGGACGGCGACTCAGGCGCTGCAGGGGTATGCCGGGGCGTCCGAGTCGGCAATGGGGCGGGTCAGCGCGGCTAATAGCGACTTTGCCGAGAGCAGCCGGGCCGTCTCCAATGCGGGATCCGACATGGAGAGCACCTTCGGTGGGGCGGAGCGCGCTGCCCGCAGCATGCATGCCGAAGTGGAGCAGGGGACCGCTCGGCTAGAGCAGCATGCGAACGCTATGGCGCGTGTGAATTCGATGGCCGGCGCTGGTGGTGGTGGTGGTGGTGAGAACGCGCCTGGTACTTGGCGTTCCCTAGAGGGCGGCGGTGCGGCTTACAGACTGACTCCGGAACAGATGGCGGCGCGACGGGCCGGTACTTTTGATCCCTCGTCAGTTCCACCACGGCCTGGTACCGGTGGTCCGCCCAAGCCCCCGCAAGGTCCCCCACCCGGCGGCGGTGGCAGTGGTGGCGGTGGCGGTGGTGGCGGTGACGACGAGCAGGCGCGATTCGACCGTGAGTTCCAGAAGCAGATCGCTGCGGAACAAGCAGCTAAGGACCAGGCTCTAAAGGAACGAATTGCTGGGATGCAGGGTCCGTCCGCGGCTGATCAGCGTGCTCAGGCTGCTGATGCGCAACGGATGCAGGAGCAGCAGGCTAAGGACATCTCTCAAGGTAGAGATCGCGCCGCTGAACAAGCCAAATTAGACCCGCGCGACCAAGCATCCGCCGCGCGCTACAGCCAGGGCAAGCTCAAGGATCAGGCGCGCATCCAGGAGTCTCAGCGTCTGACTGGTCCTCCGGAGTCCAACTACGACCGACAGCAGCGGTTGGCCAAGGAAGCTCAACTGAGCCCGGAGGAGTCTAACGCTCTCGCTAGCGCCCGAGATGGACTCGCCAACGAGTACGCCAAGGGCGGCCCCATCAGCAAAATCGCTGATGACTCGGACATGGAGCGCTGGCAGCAGGGCATCGGCCGCGCTGGCGGCGGTACTGGTGGCCCGCCACCGGACGACCCTATGTCGAAGTGGGGACGGAGCGGCGGGTCCAAGCCGCCTCCTGGTTGGGGTGGTGCCGGTAGGGGTGGCCGCACCCCCAAGCCCCCCGACCCCATTAGTGAGGGGCTCGACGTGGGCGGCCAGCTGGGTGCCCCCGCGATGATGGGCGGGATGATCGGTCTGGCCTCTGTCGCCGTTACCGGCGCGGTTGGCCTGGGCTCGGTCCTGGAGACCATTAAGCATATGCCTGCCGCCATGTTTGAGGCTAAGCAGGCTACGTCGCAGTTCGGGTGGGCGTTGAGCGCGGCGACCGCCGGTGCGTCCGTCGACGAGCAGGTATTCCAGTCTCTGGGTACGGCATTGCATGGTCTCGGCGGTGAGGTCGGCGCTGTCGGTATTGCCAACATGAATACCGCTGTGAACGCGGCGACGGGTCTCGCTGGCACTGCCACGACCGCGCTGCATAACCTAGCACCGGCGATCGGCCCAGCCATTACGGCCTTGGGCGGTCTCGGCGAGGCGCTTATGACGGGCTTTTCTAGTCCGGAGGCCGTCCAGTCTATTAAGAGCGCTAGTGACGCGCTGTCGAAGCCGGAGAACAAACAAGGCGTCACTGACACGGTCGCTGGAATTGTAGGAGCGAGCGCGATCATCACGCAGGTTGTTGCCGACACGTTGGGGGCCGTCGATAAAGCCACAGGTGGTGGTCCAGGGGGGTCTACCGCTGTTACTGGTGGCGTAGGTGCCGCCTTTCTCGGTAAGAGCCTCCTGAAGGACCTATTCGGTGGCGGTGCCGCTGGTACTGCCAAAGCGCTAGGCGTCGGGGGCGCCCTGGGTACTATCGGCTTTGGCGGTGCGTCCTGGGAACAGTCCCACGGGATGGGTGAGGCCGTCACCCCCAGCGTTATAGGTGAGGGTATTGGCGCCACGCTCCTTGGCATTATCAGCGGGGGTAACCCGGCGGCTATCGTGGCAGGCGGCGCGGTCGGCTTCGGCATCGGTGCCGCAACGTCGGAGACGGCGCCAAAAGACACTGTAGGTGGGCGCGCCCTCAACTTGGGCGGGAGCGCTTTCAACCTGATCAAGTCTCTCGCCACTAAAACACCGATGAACCTGACGCCATGGAGCCTGCCCAAGGCCTACGCTGATGTTCGCGCTAAGGTTGGTGACCTCGGCCAGCAATGGTCCACTTTCGTCAATCCCGATGGCTCCCGTCCTGGGGCGCCGACAGCTCCAGGCAGCTCCGCGTTCGATCCCGGTTCCGGTCAGTTTGACGCTGGTCCGGCCGCAGCTCCTGGCCCTCGAATTCCGGGCCCTGATTCGCCGGCCGCGGGAGCTGGCGAGGCGCCTACTGGTCCGCCGCCGCCCCCATCCCGTCCGTCTCCCGCGATGACGGAATGGTTGCGCGCTACACGAATAGCCGGTGAACAGAATAAGCCGCTCCCAGGGCCCCCGCCCCTAGATCGTGGGGGGCTCCCGGCGGCTGGGCAGACACCCGATTCGCCGTACAACGCGGGCAGTCCCTCATTTGGGCAATTTCCCTCTATACCACCGCCGAAGGCTGCCCAACCAGCAGCCCCGCCGCCGGACGGCGTCCCCATTGATCCGCTGAACTCTCCCGACCACAACTACAGCGATCCGGGAATGCCCTCCACCGTCGGGGACACCACGTCCACGCCGAGCCGTATTGCGCCACCCTCGCCGCCTCCCCGCGTCGGCCCCGGTTCGTCGGGGATGCCGATGTCCACGCAGGGGCTTTCCCAGCTCAACGTGGTCGCGGGTAGCACTACGGCGACAATGGGGCAGCTGGGGCAACGTACCGCTGTCACGGCGCAGTCGCTGATGCAGACGAGTCAAGGCGCTAATATGCTGGCTCCAGCGGTTTCAATGGCGGGACAGAACTCCGCTCAGGCCGCGACGCAGATATCGCAGGTAAATAAGAGCGCGACCACTGCGGCGACGTCGGTATCGACGCTGGGTACGAGCACGAGCGCTGCTATGGCGCCGCTGGCGCAGTTGATGCTTGGCGCACCGAAGGCGATTAGTCAAGCTAGCTCCGTAGTGGCTTCCGGTGGCCAGCAGATCGGTAATACGGCGGCCAGCAGCGTCGCTAAGGGCGCTACGAATAGCACGCCCCAGGCGTGTGACGCGGCTGGTGCGATGGGCAAATGCATGGTGGCTATTGCTCAGTCGACCCTGCAGATGCACTCGCCGTCGGGGGTTTTCATCGCTATTGGTGAGAGTACCGGTCAGGGTATGGCGATCGGTGCCGCGAATAGTGCTCCCGGTGCCGCGAGCGCGGTGGGTGCGATGGCGGGTGCTGCTATAGCGGGTGCGTACAGTGCTACCGCGGGGATCGCCTCGAACGCCGGGCTAGCGGTCGGATTTATGTACGCCGCAAACGTCGCCACTGGCATGCAATCGGTATTCCAGACCTCGGCGTTCCAGGCGATGGGATTCCCGAAGATGGATTCCCCGGCGGGACAGCTCGCGCTCGGTCTGCAGAACCTTCTAGGACCGGCGGGCGCCGGTGCGGAGTCGTACAAGTTCACGTCACCGGAGGTATCACTACCGGCAGGCGGTTCGGGTCAGCCGATCATGATCACGAACCAGGTGCTCTTGGATGGCACTGTATTCGATACGAAGGTTGCTACGCAGATCGCTAACGCCTTCAATCAGGCGACAAACATGATTAGCCAGCAAGCGGGGTGAGTTGTGGCGCTTGTAATCCAGACGTTCAGACCCAGCTCAACGCCGCAGTTTAACGGCACGTATGCGACTTTGATCGGGGCGGCGTCGGCGAATGCGGCATTCAGCGACAATAGTGATTCTAGCTACGTGACCATCAGCAACCGTTGCCGATTGGACACTCAGGTGTTGCGCGTGGCATTCCCGACGCCGACGCTGCCCGCAGGTGCTCGCGTCTATTCAGTTACTTTGCGGCGCCGCGTGCAGAACGTTATTCTTTCGACGCCGCAATCGCCGCCGCCGACGTGCTTGCACTGGTTCCGGTGCTCGTCCGGGACAGTGAATATCTCGGGTGAGGCCACGGAGATTTCGAAAACGTATTTTAGCTCTCCGTGCCCGGTCACGACCACGGCGACGACCGCGTGGGTGAACGAGACGCTGGGCTCGTACACCACAGCGCCGGGTGGTGCGGCCTGGGATCCCGCCACCACATTGAACGGTATTGCTTATGAGATGGGTCGCGGCGACGATACCGGTATCGCTATGAACGTCAGTGAAGTCTATATCGACATCGCGTACCAGCAGCTCAGCGCGGTATCTGTTACTGGACCCACGGGCACCGTGACCACAACGCGTCCCACCATTACCTGGACGTATTCCAGCCCGGATTCGCAGCCTCAGCTCGGGTGGCGTGTCATGGTGTACACCGCCGCGCAAGTGGCCGCTTTGGGATTCGCGCCGTTCACGACCGCACCCCTACAGGATTCCGGGGTGCAGATCGGTGAGGACCAGGCGTGGACGCTGACAGCTGACCTTGTCGATGGTAGTTATTCAGCCTATGTCCAGGCGACCGCGACGTGGTCAGGTGCCGGTAGCGCTTTCACGACCGCGATTGCCTCCACCTCATGGACACGCTTCGTAGCGCCGGCTCCGGTACCCCCACCGCCGGTCGCCACGCTTTCCACTGCCGTATTTGATGCGGTGAACAACAGGGTGGCGCTCACGATGGTGCCCTCGGGGAGTTTACCAGTCACCACCGCGTTCACTGTGTTCGCTAGTCGGGACAACGGCGTGACTTTCGTTCCGATTCCGAGTCTGACACTCGTCGCGGCGAACGGCATGACTCCGGTTACATTCTACGATTACGTCGCGCCGATTAACGTGATCAGTCAGTACCGTGTCATGGCCTACTCGCAAGGCTCTGGGGTGTACACCGCCGCCGCCATGTTTTCCGCGATTCTGTCAGTGACGACGACGGGCTCAGATTGGTGGCTGAAGGACCCCGCGAATCCGCTGACTAACACGCTGCTGCCGGTGGCTGCTCCGAGTCAGACCGGTGCCGATGGTGGCCTGAAGATTATCCGTCGGCGGATGCAGGGGACCTTCGAGCCCCTTTCGGGATTGCTGGACGATGTCGTGTATCCAATCATCGTGTCGGGACCCTATTACGGTGAGCGCGGGGAGCTGGAGCTTATCTTTACCCACGACCAGCCGGTTGATTATTTTCCCGCGTTCGACGCCCTTGATCGGTCAGGTCACGTACTCCTATTGCAAAAGCCCAACGGTGATCAGCTGTTCTGTGTTCTCGGACCTGGTTCCGGAGGTCAGGACACAGAGCTGCACTATGACGCGATCGCGGGTGCTCCCAGTCAGATTCTGTATCGACGCGTTAAAACGAGCTATACACAGACAAACGTCCCAGCTTACTACTAGGGGAGTTTTGGATGCAGGCTCATTCACCAGAACTTGAAGCGGCCGTGTCTGCCTCTCACACTGCGGTATGCCGTGTTGATGTTATCCAGAATGGTCAAGTAGTCGCCCAGCTCAACGCACACGCTGGGCAAGTTACGGCGGATCGCACCAATGCGCAGATGCGCAACTTCGACGTAGAGGTGTCCGACCCGACCGGGAATCTCACCCCGCAGGGGATGGCGAGCTTGCTGGCGCCGTTCGGGACGCGATTGCAGCTGTTTCGCGGTACTCAGATCACCGACGTGAACACGAACGTGCAGTTTGCCAATACACAGAGCGCATGGGCTGTGACGACGGTGTTCGGAACCATGAACGGCACGGTGGGCGACGCGACCGACGGCTCCTTGCGGCTTGGTCCGTAGCATTGGAGGTTCGCCATTTCTAACGATATCAATGACTACGCCAAGGGCCGATTTATTCAGCTTTCTACGTTACCGCTCGGAACTGATTCTCTTCTCGTGGTACTGCTTCAGATAACCGGTTTGCCGACTGCCACCGTCATTAAACGTACTCAGTTCCTGTCGGGCGTGTTCACAGCTGGTGCGGTTGAGGCCGCATTTACGAATTACTCCCGGCAAGTAATTGTAGGAGGTGGCATCACCATCTCGGTCAATACCGGCACCGATGTGGTAACGCTGGACACGTCTAACGTAGTCATTGGTGCTGCCGGAGGCGCTTTGAACAATAACCTAGGCAAGCTGCTGCTCTGCTATAAGCCGACTTCGTCAACGGCAGACTCCGCAATTCCAGTCCTCACCGCGCACGATTTCACGGCTAGCACTACCGGCGGCACCCTGACCGCGACTATCACCGCAATCGCTACGGCGACGTAAATGCCGGCGACGATCAGCTTCTTCGACATGAGCGTCTCGGTGACGCCGCCGGGTGGCCATTTCCAGCCGATGCCCCTCACGTTGGGTCCGAACTGGCAACCCAACGACGTCAGGTTGTTGTTTGTGTCCTACTCGGCTACGGCGCCGACCGGTGATAACGCGCAGGATGTTGCGTTAATGATGACGATGACCCCAGACCCACCCACTGGGTTCACGCAGGCATACGCGATCAATTCGACGCCGGGTATCGAAACGCGAGGCGTGTATTACCGCTATCTGGTGGCCGGGGATGCTGATACGAGTGTGAGTTGGCCGAAACCGGCGGGAACGCGCGATTTTATGTTTGCGATCATCACTGCTCGTGGGGTTAATACGGCCGTGGCTCCGGTCGCGGGGACATTGTCGACTTCACTCAATGTAGGTGATCCGACCGTCGCGGTCAGCTCGGTGACGGTTCCGGCCGCTGGTGACATGGTGTTTTGCCTGGAGAATGTGCCCGATCCGGAAGGTCTCTGGGGGTCGTGGGCGGTTTCCATGGGCGTCCCGACAGGTTGGACACCTCTCGTCGCTACCGACCAGTCGGGGGCTACCTACTTTGCCTACGGCACAAATCCGAGCGCCGTGGTGATCGGAAAGAATTACTCCACTTCGGGGACGACTGGCTCGGTGGCCGTTCCGGTGGCCAAGGGTGCACCCGCGTTCGCCGGGATGTACGTATTCGTGCGGCCCGCGCCCGACGTATCCGTATCAGTGGGGGTGGCGTAGGTGACCGTTTACACAGCCTCGGCTCCCGCTGGTACGTCCGAGCGGGGCACCGGAGGTTCTTCCCAAATTGGTTCACTAAATCCATATCAGTTGGCGTTGACGGCTGGTTCGCTCTACGTCAGAATCGTCAAAATTGAACGCACACAGGGGTCTCTCGGTCTGAACGGTTCGACTGGTTTCAGTCCGTACCCGTACGCTTTGACCAGATATACCGGCTTGAGCGTATCCGGAGGCGCTGGAGCTGTGACACCGATCGCTCTTCGAGAAGGCGGCCCACCGGCGTCCTCGACCGCGCGGTATGGAACGGCTGGCTATACGGCCACGTATAACTCCGGCGGCTCCTATTATTCGGGAACTGTAACGTCCACTCCGCTCACGTTGACGGGCGGGACCGCGTCTATATTGCGCAATGAGCCTTCTGTTGCAGACTATGCGTTTCCTAACCAGGTCATAATGGCGCCGGGATCGACATTTCTCGTCTCGGGCATCGCGTTGCCAGGCAGTTGGTCGGATCAAAGTCCCAACTACTCATTGACTGGTTACTACGGGTTCACCACGTTGGCGATATTCTTCGAAGAGCTGCGGCTCACCGGGGCCTTGTAAATGGCCGAGACCGATGTCGCGTCCGTAATCACGCCCACCTTGACGACCGCGGTCACTTACGCCATCGGTCCAGCATTCGAGGTCGATGCGGGCGCGCAGGTTTTCAATCCCCTCTACGGCTTCCGCATCAGCGATCCACTCGTGCTTCCGGGTACTCCGGTTACCGGATCGGTGGTGAGCTGGTCGTACACCGCCCCCGCCGTCGGCAGCACGGTTACGGTCTATACCAGCATCAACAATGGTGCGAGCTGGGATCGCGCTGTCAATGGTGGTCAGGTACCGCGATTGGCGATCGGCAATACGACCACCCAGCAGGTTTTGACCCAGGTCGTGCTGACCCGAGTGCTCGCCACGGATGCGTCGCCGCGGGTGCAGTTCCTTCTCCTGGAGGTGACCACTGATTCCAGCACGAATGAATATGTGCCGATCTGCCACGGAATGATCAACAAAGTTGAAGTGACCGCTACTGGCGGCCCCACCGGCGGCGGTTCTGGCAGCTCCAGCGGCGGTGGTAACGGGATCACTTCCACTGCTGGCGGCCAGTTCGGCAGCGGGATCTCCATCAAGCTGAGCGGGGTCGATCCTTCGCGGGCGATCAGCCGCAATGTTTGGGAGCAGCCTTTCTCCGTCTCGTCCGGGCTGACTTACGACGTTGCCATTGTGCAGATGGTCCAGAATCGTCTGCCGTCGCAGACAGCGTTCTCGGTCGTGAGCACTACGAACCTCACCCCACTGTTGGTTTACGGGATCCAGCAGGGCGGTGATCCGTGGCAGGATATCCGTGAATTAGCCCAGGCCATCGGTTACGAGGCATTCTTCGATCCCACCGGGATGTTTGTCTTTCGGCCAGTCCCTGATCCCACCATCGGCATCCCAGTATGGGAGTTCAGCGAGAGCGCGAACCCGACTGTTGTCGAGGTGAAGAGGGCGCTCGCCGATGATGATACGTACAACTTCGTTGTCGTTCGCGGGGAGAGCACCTCTACCACGAACCCGGTATCCGGATATGCCCTCGATAATAACCCAGCGTCGGCGACCTACGTTGGGGGACCCTTTGGTACTAGGTCTGTCGTTTTGACGATGCAGTCGATTACCACGGCGGCTCAGGCGACGGCCGCCGCGCAGGCGTACCTTCTGAATTCACTGGGCGCCGCCGAGACGGTCACATTCACCTGCGTCCCGATGCCCGCGTTGGAGCCCGGAGATATCGTCACCATCAATATCTCCGATACCAAGGCGACTGGGCAGTACCTCATCAACTCCATCACGACCCCGTTGAGCCCCGCTCAGGCACAGCAGATCGTCGCATTTAGACAGTCCAGTCAACTCTAAGGGGTTCTCGTGAACCTTAACGATTTCATCGCGCGCTTCTCCCGAGCCGTGACGTCTAGCGGCGACTCGTCCTCGTCGCGGACGCAGCGTCCACCGCAGCTCTCCATGCACTACGCCACCCTCACCGGTGTCGACAATATCAACGGCGTCGCGGATATCCAGCTCAACGATCCGAGCCAGTACGTCATTTCCGGTGTTCGCGTCGCTACTCCCTACACCGCTACCAATACGCCGAGCGTCGGTGATGTCGTGATCGTGCACCATTACGGCACCGACATCACGATCGTCGGCCAGCACGTTATCCCCAACACGACGGTCACGCCTTAATGACCGCCGTGGGCTGGGACACCTACATATCGTAGTAGCAAGATCGAGAGGAGGGCGCAAACGATGTCAGCGGGAGTACTCACCGCCGAGTTCGAGGGCCCCTACGTCAAGTTCACGATGACCTACCCGGACGGCTTTGATCACTGCTTCATGGTCGAGAAACGCCACGTCGACCCAGAGGGCAAGGAAATCTGGTTGCCGATCCATACCGGCACCGACAAGTTCGTTCACAGCGAAGTCGACTACGAGCTAGCCACCGGCGAGGATATGCGAGTGCGAGGCGGCACCTACCGCGCGCTCGCATACCGCGATGCTGAGCCGGACGCGGCCGTGAACATCATTCACACCGACGGTACCTATACCGATTCGGTGACGGTATAAGGCACGACAAAGGGGACGTCCTGGTAGGGGACACCGTGTGGGCGCAACAACAGCACGGTGATTCTCTCCTGATCCACGATTTCGCATGAGGGGGTGGCGCCGTGTCGGGCGAAAACGAGCTGAGACCAAGTTCCTGGACGGTCGACACCCTCCGAGAATACTTCCAACAACAGCTCATCGACAATCGGGTGATGCTCGATGAGCGCTATGCGACCCAGGTGAAAGCGGTCGACGCGGCATTCATCGCTCAACAATGCGTATCAGCGGATACTGTCATCCTGTGTGCTGATTTAGTGTGGCGTCCCGCTGGTGATTTGCTGCCCGGCGATGAGCTAATCGGGTTCAACGAACAGACGGGTATTGGATCGGGTAATGCCCGAAAGTTTGAACGATCCACCGTTATAGCTAACACGCTACAGCGGGATGCGCTTCTGCGGGTTAACACCATTAATGGCTCAGTGCGCTGTAACTATGAACATCCGTGGTTAGCCCGTCCTCGAAGGACTAGTCACCACACCCCATGGCGGTGGATCGAAGCACAGGCTCTGAAACCCGGTGACGAAGTATTGCACGTTTTTGATCCCTGGGACGTAGAGCGTTCGTGGGAGGGCGGATGGTTGGCCGGGATGCTGGACGGTGAGGGCTGCATCTGCTTTAAGCGCAGTCCGACCGGAAACGCCCGACTGTCTGTAAGCCAACGCGTGTCTCCTACGGCTGATCTACTGGAATCGGCGCTCAAGGAGAGAACGTCGGCGATTATCTGTACAGATCGAGTGGCGGGGTATCACGGTTACGCTAACAGGAAAGCGTCGCGGATATTCGAGATTAGTGTGCAAGCTGAGATCCTGCGAATTCTAGGTAGTGTTCGACCGGCGCGGTTGCTGGAAGTGTCTGATCAAGTGTGGGAAGGCAAGCGCCTAGTTGGTGGTCGTGCGAGCCGCGCTACGGTAGTGACGTCTATTGACCCGGCCGGTACTGGAATGATTGCGTCGCTATCCACAACTACCCGGACCTACATTGCTGCTGGGTTTGCTATGCACAACACCGCTCTTGCTAGCTCATTGCAGGCGGCTGAGAAAGCTGTTGCGGTGGCGCTGCTCGCGGCGGAAAAGGCAACCATCAAGGCTGAAACGGCCGCTGACAAAAGATTCGAATCAGTTAATGAATTTAGGTCGCAGCTCTCAGATCAGGCTAGCACATTCATGCCCCGCGCGGAGGCAGAGGTGTCGCTGACGCGTAGCAGCGAACGTATCCAAGAGCTGACGGCTGACCTGGCGCGGCTGGTATCCCGCGAAGAGATGAAAGCCGCGACGGATCGCAACACCGAGCGCATCCAGGAACTGACGGACCGGATGAATCGCAATGAAGGTCACGGGGCTGGTCTGAGTACTGGGTGGGTCTACTTGTTGGGCGCGATTGCGGCTCTCGGAGCTATCGCAACGATGTACTTGGCTTTTCACCACTGATGCGTCTCGGGTGATAACGCCCGCACATTCCCAGCTCGCCCGTCGTGGTGGAGCTGTGCCGGTTCGGGGACCGGCGTCAATCTCACGAGAGGGAAATTGTTATGCGCAAGATCGTTCTCACGCTGGCGACCTGCGTCCTGGCCCTGTGTGGCTTCGGCGTGTCTGGTGTCGCTTATGCGGATGTACCCGCACGTCCCTGTCTCCCTGTTGTGGGGAGTCTTATTCCGTGTTCACCGGGAGGACACGACCATGGGGACGGCGGCCACTACCGCGATCACTTCCAGGGCAATACGGTCATTCTTGATGGCGGCCCGCAATACAACGTGTGCGACTACCCGAATTATCCCACGTTTCTGAGCCGCAATGACAGCTACCGGGGCCGCTTCGGTTCCATGTTCGGTCCGAACCCGACCGTGCGGTTCCTGCAGCTGCGTTCGTCCTGCGGCAACAACACGGTGGTGACCAACGACGGCCAGTGCGTGACCTATCAACAGGATGCTGTTCGCTATGGCCGTGAATACAACGATTCCGTGCGGGGCTATAACGGACTGCTCGGTGGGATTCTCGGCGGGCATCACGGTAATGGCGGCCTGCTGACCGGCCTGGAGATTGACAATCTACGTCGCGCTCACGGTCAGGATGCCCAGCGGTATGGCGACTGGAATCGGACGGTGACCCAGCTCCGGACGGTGTGCAATGCGCAGCCACCGGTGACGGTCATTAACGAGACTCCGGCTCCGGCCGCCTGTGGGTGCGCTCCCTATGCGCTCGCACCGGCACCCGCACCGTGTGCCTCGTGTTCGTCGGGTGGGCCTAACTCCGGCAGCGTTTATCGGTATCCGGTCGGTGCGCCCGCGACCGGCGACGGAAGCACCGCGACGCGCTACATCGGCTAGTGCGTTTCCGGCACGTCTTCTACACGCTCCCGGCGGCCGTCGTGCTGCTGGGAGCGTGTAGTGGACCACCGTCAGGCAGCGGCTTTCCCGATCTCCGTTCATCGTCAGCCATCACAACCGCGCATGCATCGTCGCCCGTATCCGTTGCTCTGAGACATCAGCAGCTCGCGGATCCGGTGTCAGTGGCGATCCCGTCACTCAACATCGCCGCCCCCACTCAGCATCTTGAGTTGGACGCGTTCAAGGCGCTGAACCTGGCCCCATTGGATCAGACGCCGTCCAAAACTGGTTGGTATGAGGTGTCGCCCAGCGCTCCCGTTGTTGTAATGGGCCACGTCGATTATCGCGGCAACGCTGTATTTGGAACTTTGCACACCATCAAAACAGGCTCGACGGTTGTGCTTACTCGCTCCGACGGTATGCGGCAGACATACGTGGTGTACCTCTTGGAGCAAATCAAAAAGAAAGCATTTCCCACGCGCGCTGTGTATGGGCCGACCGCGCAATTGGAGTTGAGGTTGGTTACATGCGACGGGGTTTTTTCTCGATCCGAGCGATCCTACATCGACTCTTTCATCGCCTATGCCAGGTTGCAGCCGTGAAAGGCCCACTCGGTGTTCCGCTGCGTCCGCTCACGGCTCGCACCGATGAGGCACTCACCCAATGGCTGTTCAACGACTTGACTCGGGCGCACTGGCTATTGGCTCGTCACTTCCGAACCGATGACGGTTTCTGTTGGCATCAGGGTGCTGATCCGCGGCGCGAGCGTCATTCCCATCCGTGCCGCATCCACAACGCGGCTCGCGCGGCGGTCCTCGCGCACTCCATCCCGACACAACGCAAGGAGACGGCGTGTCTGAGGAATCGCATCACAACCAACGCCCGGTAACCCAAGGCGAACTCAACCATCGCCTCCAAGAACTTTGGGACTACGTCCTGGAGCAAACCGAATGCATCTCAAAATTAGGAGAAAAGATGGCTGCCCAACAGTCCGATATCGACGCCCTGACCACCGCACTTCAGGCGGAGGACTCTGCTCTGAACACCGCGGTGACCGATCTAACCGCCGCCGATGCGGGCCTTGCGGCTGAGATCGCGGCGTTGCAGCAGGCCAATCCGGCTATCGACCTCACTGCACTGCAGGCTGAGTTCGTCAACTCTCAGGCCGCTGTGGCCGCTGTGGGTACCGCGGTGGCCGCGACTGCCGCCATGGTTCCGCCTGCTCCGGCTCCGGCTGGCGGCTAATCCCGAGACAACCCGGCGGCGCCGTCACTCTCCTGGGCGGCGTCGCTGGGCCCCGGCTTTCCCCTAGCAATTGAGTGCAAGGTCGTTTCTGATCGAGGGAGCGCCACTGATGCCCACGTTCTTAACGCCTGTTCCCGACATCGCACCAGATCCGGAGTATGTGCCGTCCATCCCCGCGATGCCACTATTCCGATCACAGCCGAACTTTTACCGCGGTGACGATGACGACGCCCTGGCCGAAGGCGACTACGGCGATCCCGACGACGCGGCATGAGCTGGGAATGGGCGCCCGGGAGGGGCTGGACCGACACCACCGAGCTGGAGCCGCTGCCCCCCGTGGCCGAGCTGCTCGCCGAGGCGCAACCCGTGCTGGCGGCGGGACTCGACTACTCCGCCGGCCGCATCCCCGGGTCCACCGTCATTGCCGCCGGGTTCGATTTTTGTATTCGTTATGTTGACGCCCCATCGCTAGTCCGCACCAAACATATATCGCCAACGGAATACGCGGATCTCACCGGGGCCGGGGTCCGTGTCTACCTCGTATTCGAGCAAAACACCTCGGACATGCTCGGTGGGTACGCGGCCGGCGTCACCAATGCGAAACGCGCCCTGGCTGGTGCGGAATGGATCGGCTATCCGGGGCTGATTTTCATGGCGTGCGACATGCACTTGACCGCCAGCCAGATCCCCACCGCGCACTCCTATCTCGACGGCGCGGCCACGATCCTGGGCTACGACCGGCTTGGGTGCTACGGATTCTGGGAATTGATTGACGCGGCGATTGCTGTCGACCAGTGCGCCGCCTATTGGCAGTGCGGCGTTCCCCCCGCGCCCACAGATCCGGTACATGTCTGGCAAGTCCAACCCCCGGCTGGATCGGCTGTGGTCGGCGGCATCGCGTGCGACATCAACCATCTGCTACGGCCGCTGCCAGGAAGTGATGACGTGCTGACTCCTGACCAGGATGCCCGCCTGACCGCGTGCTACCAATTCGTGACCGGTTCGGCTGATGTGATTCCGCAAGACACTTCGTGGCCTGGGTGGCCGACGTGGCCCGACGGTACGAACGAGCATTTGACCGCGACTGACTATCTCCGCCGAGCGAATGAGCAACTCGTAGCCGTTCAGCAGCTTCTCACTCAGCCAGCGACCAGTACAGGCCCCGCGACCTTAACCGCTGAGGACGTGAATCGGATCGCGGCGGCGGTGGCCGTTCTTTTGGGTACTCGTCTTCAGCAGCCCAGCCCGTAGGGAGTCCGCCGTGGTCCTTGTGCTCGATCCGTCACAGAGTCTCAACTTGATTATCAACGCGGTGCTGCCTACGCTGGTCGCTTTTATCACCGCCAGGGAATCGGACTCCTGGGTCAAAGCCATTGTTCTCATGGTGCTGTCGGCGGTGTCGGGGTTTCTGACGATTTGGCTGGACGCGGTCTCGCAGCACACGACGTTCAACACGAGCCAAGCAGTATTCACCATCGTGAGCGGGTTTGCGGTGGCCGTTCTCTCACATTTTGGTGCACTGTCCCCGCTGAGGCTGACGGGTTCGCGGGGGCTTATCCAACGTCTTGTGCCCGGTGGTTTAGGCGCACCGAAGCACGTTGCCGCCGCTAACAAGCACGAGGCGCCTGTAATCTGATGACACTTCACTATGACTTGTTTATTAATCAGGGTGCGACCTGGGCAGTGACGTTTCCGGTTATTGACGACAATCAGCAGCCGCTTATTGTCACCGGGTGGACGGCCATGGCACAGGTCCGCCCGAAACCTGACGAGCCGGTTTTGTACGAGTGGTCCGCCGCCAATAGCAACATCGTTGTGTCGGGGTCGTCGGTGACGTTGCAGGTTGCCGCGGCGGTGTCGTCGGCGTGGGCGTGGACCGATGCGCATTACGACCTGGAGCTGATCGACCTCGGCGGCAAGGTGTACCGCCTCGCTCAGGGCCGCGTGTGCGTCAGCCAAGAAACAACGTATGGCCCGGATATGGTGATGCCCTCGCCGCCACCCCCTGGGCTACCCGTATATCTGCAACGAACTGAGCTGGGGACGCCGAACGGGGTTGCGTCGCTGGGCTCGGACGGACTGCTCACCCTGGCGCAACGTCCACCTGGGTCCAGTGGCGTTGATTCGGTTAACACCCGTACTGGCGCGGTGGTGCTCACCAAGACCGATGTCGGATTGAGCAGCGTCGACAACACGGCGGATAGCGCAAAGCCCGTGAGTACCGCTGCGGCGACTGCACTGTCCGGCAAAGCCGCTACCTCACACGCGCATGCCGAAGCGGACGTCACCAGTCTGGTCAGCGATCTGGCGGGGAAGTCCTCGACTGGTCACAGCCACGCCGGTACGGACGTCACCTCGGGCACGGTGGCTTATGCCCGGCTGCCGATTGGTGCCACGGCGAGCACTGTCACAGCCGGTGACGATACGCGACTGACTGATGCGCGTACTCCGACGGCGCACAGCCACCCGGAGTCCGACGTGACTGGGCTCGTTTCCGATCTGACGGGGAAGTCCTCGATCGGCCACAGCCACGCCGAATCAGACGTGACCGGGCTCGTCTCCGATCTCGCGGCCAGGGTCGCCTCGGTTACTGCTGGGGATTCGACTGTCACAGTGGCCGGCACCGCAACCGCCCCGACCGTCGTGGTCAATGCCATCCCTGAATCGAAGGTCACCGGGCTGGTCACGGACCTCGCCGGTAAAGCCGCGACGGCACACTCGCATGTCGAGACGGACGTCACCAGCTTGACCAGCGACTTGGCCGGGAAGGCGGCGACCAGCCACACACACGCCGGTGCGGACGTCACCTCCGGCACGGTGGCCTATGCCCGACTCCCTGTCGGGGCGACGTCGAGCACTGTCACGGCCGGCAACGACAGCAGACTCTCCGACGCCCGTACTCCGACCGCGCACAGCCATCCCGAGAGTGACGTCACAAGTCTTACGGCCGACCTGGCGGCCAAGGTTGCGTCCGTCACCGCGGGCGATTCCACAATAACAATTGCTGGCACAGCGACCGCCCCCACTGTCGCTGTGAACGCCCTCTCCGAGTCCAAGGTGACGAACCTCGTCTCTGACCTCGCGGGTAAGGCAGCCACCTCGCATAGCCACACCGAATCGGACGTCACGAGTCTGGTGTCGGACCTCGCGGCGAAGGCAACAAGCGCGGCGCTGACCACGGAAACGAACCGTGCCCAGGCCGCTGAGGCGCTGCTGCTGCCCTTAGCTGGGGGCACCGTCAGCGGGGCTCTCGCCGTTACTGGGGCGCTGTCTCAGGGCGGTTTCCAGCTCCCGATGCTGTCCCCGGAGCGGATGGTGCCGTTCCGGTCGGCGACGTACATCCAGAACTTTCAGGCCGGTCACGGATGGACCACGAGTGGCAGCGTGGGATCGTCGAACCTGAATGACACGTCCACGTTTATTCGCGGCACCCAGTGCGCCACGGTCACGACCGCCGCGAACGCATTGCAATCCGGAATAGCCATTACCGCTGGCTCTGCGCGTGATCTGACTGGCAAAATGATTCGTTTGACGTTTCAGGTTGTGGATGTCACGCATCTGGGAACAATTGCGTTCTATGCCGGGACGTCGAGCTTGGCCAACTATTTCCAGTGGGCGCCGCATGTGCACGGTTCCGGGGTCAACTGGGTGCAGTCCGGCGAGTGGGTCACCCTCACGATCCCGTGGGCCAACGTCAAAAACGTCGCCGGTACCTGCACGCTCAGCTCCACGGGAGTACCCAACACCACCACGGGGTTCACCGATTTCCGTTTTGCGGTCTATGACGACGGTGCAGCGGCCGTGACGTACCACCTGCAGTCCATGGAGATCGTCCCGGACACTTCCACAACGTTCCCCACCGGTGTTGTGTCGATCACTTTCGACGACACCTATCAGTCGGTGTACGACTACGCCCGCCCGTACATGGATGGATACGGCTATCGCGGCACCATCTATTCCATTGTGGACCTGCTCGGTACGTCAGGAAAGTTCACCTTGCCGGAGCTGAAAACCCTGTCACAGTTCAGCGGTTGGGAAGTGGCTGGCCACGCCTACACATCGGCGGCGCACAACGCTGGGTACGACACGTTAACGGCGACGCAGGTCAACACCGAGATGCGCAGTATGAAAGCGTGGCTGGTGGCGAACGGGTTCTACGCCGACAGCTTCGCCTATCCGCAAGGGAAGTTCAGCCTCACCACCGACAGTGTCCCCATCGACAGTATCGCCGCCCAGTATTTCGCCACGTCCCGAACCATCATCAGTGAAAACGCTGAGACGTGGCCGCCGCCGATGCCGCAGCGGTTGCGGGCGTGGACAGGGATCAGTTCCGCCACCGGCGGCACCCCCGTATCCACTATGACCGCCGCCGGGGGACCGCTGGATCGGTGCCAGGTTAACGGTGACTGGCTGATCCTGTGTTTGCATCAGCTGACCACCACGACACCCGGTGCCACTACGCAGCTGCTGCAGTCCGACTTCAACACCCTGATGGACGCCATTAACTCACGGGGTATCCCGGTGCTGCCTGTTGGCGATGTTGTCCGTTTCTACTCCTGAGGGGACGACATGCTCCAAGATTTAGACTTAAATTATCGTGCCGGGCTGATCGACACCACCCACGGCTTTTCTGTCAACGGTGTCGGAGTCACCCCGAACATCATCCTGCCATCCGATCACGGCCTTATCGCCTGGGCTTATGACCCGGCCACCGGCTGCAACGGCACCACCCTCGCCGTGAACGGGACAATGTACCTGTCAACCCTGTCATTCCGGGTGACCACCACAATCAACAAGATCTGGTACATGGCCTCCACCGTAGGGGCCACTCCCACCTCCGGGCAGAATTGGATGGGGCTGTACACGGCCGCTGGGGCTCGGGTCGCGTCGGGGGCTGCCGATTCGCTGGTGACCCTGTTCAACGCCGCCGTGGGGGTCACCTTCGCAACGCCCTATGTGGCGGTGCCGGGTAGGTACTGGGTGGCGATGCTGTTCAACGCAACCACACCGCCGACGATGAGCCGGACCAGCGCCAGCGTCAACGCATTCAACAACGGTGCGATCACCTCGGCGGCCAGTTACCGGTTCGCCACCAACGGGACGTCGCAAACCGTCCTCCCGGCCTCTATCACGCCCTCAGCCAACGTGATAGGCGCGTCGCTGTGGGTGGCCGCCAGCTGACAGAAGCGTTGGCGCGGTCTTAGCACATCAGCAGTTCCCCGCATCGCGCAAGGCCGTGTGTGCGTCAGCCCAGAAATAACCCATTAAAGGAGCACGGATGTCCCTGATGCGCGTTTGCGTCGTGTGCGGCCAAGTTGATAATCACCCTAGAGATGTTGTTTCGCTGCCAGGTGATCAGGTCGCCTATCACCACCACGATTGCGGGGCCCGTCTCGAACCGGCGTGCCCGTCGTGCTTGTGGCTCGTACAGCACAAGGGTGATCTTACCGGCGATGACTGGCGCCAGCACATTGGCTCGCTGCATGCCGCAATGGACGACGGCCAGCAGGAACTCCACCCCAAGGACCGGGACGCGGTTGTGTCGCACATTGACGGGAAGGTGGCGAAGTAATGGCCGGAATTGTGCAGGTCGAAGAGGGTAATCTTCTCAACGGTTGGCTAGGGATTGCCGCCTACACGGCGGTGACTGGTGCTATGAAGCTCGCCCTGGCCACCGTCACGGGTACGAGTACCACCGCTGGTACTGAGGTGAGTGGTGGCTCTTACGGGCGCTTGACAATTGTGTTCTCCACGCCCTCGGCGGGCACCACCTCGAACAACGCACTGATTTCGTTCACGAACATGCCAGCGGTGACCACCACGGGTATTGATATCTATGACTCGGCGGGTACTCCTATCCGTCGGGCTTTTGCCGCACTGACTACGTCCAAAACGACGGCCCTAGGTGACACACTTTCCTTCGCTTCGACGGCAATCGCGGCCTCGCTGAGTTAGTTAGCAACGCAAAGGAACGCTGTCGAGTTAGGTGTGATCCTCACTAGGGGCTGACCACTCCGCGGCGTCATCGCCATCGTCCCAGCTGGCTTCCCGTTCGAAGGCACCCCGTGCCAGTTCGGTGCAGGTCCCGGGATGTACCGGGACGCCCAGCTCAGGGTCACCCCACAGGGTGAGTTTGCCGCACTCGCGGCAGCGGTGCGGCCGTCGCAGAAACAGGTGACTGCCGCTGGTCAGAACGCTCATCCATCGTGGCATACCCCGAATAATGGCACAGAACACCCCCGGTGACCCAACGTGGATCGCGGAGGGGGTAGTTCAGTTTGCCCGCACCGACACACGTTGCCTCCTACATCGCGGTGGGTACCGGTGATGGGGGTGCCAGCGACGCCGGCATTAACAGCAACACCCCGACGCACACTATGTCGGTTACCACCGCGATTGGTGATCGGCTGGTGGCGTGGGCGTCGATGGCGGACAACGCGTGCACGGTCGCTACCCCGACTGGCGGCACGGGGATCACCTGGTCGGTGGCGGCGATCCTCAACGGCACGGCCAGCTTTGCCGGCGCTTATTTGTGGACCGCCACCGCGACTACTGCTGAGACGTTCACGCTGTCCGCCAGTAAGTCAGGTGGGTCCGGCACGTTTATGTGGGCTTTCGGATGCGAAAGATTTTCCGGCGCCAGCGGCTTCGGTGGGGTCGCGTCGACCAGTAACGCCTCCGGCGCGCCAACGGTCAATATCACGACCGCGAAAGCTAACTCCGCCATTGTGGTGGTCGACAGCGATTGGAATGCGGGCGCAACCACCGGTTTCGCGTGGCGCACAGGTGCCGGTGCCGCAACCAGCATCCTGACTGACCAGGACACGAGTACGTCTTCCACGTTGACCTGTTATGTCGCCTATCACGCCGACTCCGGCGTAGCCGGTACCTATGCGGTTGGTTTGACCGCCCCCACGGGACAGAAGTATTCGATCGCGGCGGTCGAAGTACTCCCGGCGGTCCCGACCTACCTTACCGATTACGACTCCGGCGTTACCAGCACCACTACCCCGCATACCGCCTCAGTCACTACCGCTGTGGGCGACGTATTGGTATGTACCGCAGGCACCGGTCGGAATACCGGCACCCTGGGTACTCCGACCGGTGGGACATCTCTGACCTGGACAAACAAACTGGCCATCACCGCCACCGCGAACCAATGTGCACTCTACATCTGGACTGCGACGGCGACAACGGCGGAGACATTTACCTGTTCCATAGCCCGGTCGGGCACCACGGAATCTTTTGCGTTCAACGTATGCCGATTCTCCAACGTCGTGGCGCTAGGTAACACGGTGAGTGCGCAGCCTGGGGTCAATGGCGCTCCGTCGCTATCCATCACCACCATTAACACGAACTCGGCAATTGTGGTGGTCAACGCCGACTTCAACGCGGTGGACGGCACTACCAGGACGTGGCGGGCCGGTGCGGGGACGTTGACGGAGTTGTTCTACACGTTTCAGTCCGGCCAGCTCACCCTGTATTGCGGGGTGCACCAGAACGCGGGTGCGGCCGGCGCACAGACAGTGGGACTAACCGCCCCCACGGGCCAGATGTACACGATTGGCGCCATTGAGGTAGCGGGGTTATTGGTCGCCCAGCCGATCCCGCGTCGTCCTACTCAAATTGTTCGTCAGGCCGTGAACCGCGCCTCCACCTACTGAATAGAGGACGCTCCCGTGGCCGACCAGTATTTCGCCGCGTCCGAAGCAATCAACCTTGGTGCGGCTACCGCGCTGGTCACGCTCGATGTGGCGTCCACTGCGGCGGCTCGACGTGGGAACCTCAACGAGATGGGTGTGTCGTTCAACGGCGTTACGGCCACCGCCGTGCCGGTTATCGTGCGGTTGGTTCGTTTAACTGTGGCCCCGGTCGCTGGTGGCACGATCACCCAGGCGGCGACCCCACTGGATTCGTCGGCGCCGGGCTCGTCGATGACGGCCTACATGCCGACCACGGCATCTCCTGGTGTATACACGGTGACCGCACCGACAGTTGGTGTCACCCTGCGCACTTTCTACGTGCCACCCACCTCAGGGATCGTAATACAATACCCGCTTGGGCAGGAGATCGATTGGCCGGCGACTACTGCGGCGGGACTGGGGATTCAGTGCGTGGCACCAGCCGTCGTGGCTGTCACATCGTATTTCGTGTGGAGTGAGTAGATCAACTTGCTGAGGGGTCGTGACGCGGTAAGGGGCTGACGTGGCACGTACCGGCCGAGGTTTCCCGAGTCATGTCGGTTGGATTCGCCCGGTAGCTAGCGGCATCACGATCTACAGTGGCACCGCGACCCTGGCCGGGGCCGGATCCCTCACCGCTGGGGCTACCTACGAAGGTGTTTCCAGCGCGACCCTGGCTGGCTCTGGTTCGGTTACCGCCGCCGGAACATACACAGGCGTTTCCTCGGCCTCCCTTGCCGGTTCTGGTTCGCTCACAGCGGCCGGCACGTATGTTGGTGTCTCCGCTGGTACGCTCACGGGTTCGGGGTCGCTGACAGCAGCTGGCACTTATATCGGTGTTTCGTCCGCGACTATCAGCGGTTCGGGTCTGGTCACCGCCGCCGGTACTTACATCGCGGTGTCGTCGGCGACTGTTGCCGGTTCGGGTTCACTCACTGCTGGTGGCACGTACACGGGTGTTTCGGCCGCAACCATCGGCGGTTCCGGGAGTCTCTCCGGCGTCGGTGTGACGACTGCGGTCTCTTCCGCGACGCTTGCGGGCAGTGCGACACTCACGGCGGCGGGCACCTACGTCGGGGTGTCGTCGGCGACGCTCGCTGGCAATGCGACACTCACCGCCGCCGCTACTGGCACCTTCTTCGCCGCAAGTGCGATCGCCGGCTCCGGCACGCTCAGCGCGGCTGCCATCTACACGGGCGTCTCCGCCGCGACCCTCACCGGCGCGGGCGTGTTTACAGCCACCCCCACGTACGAAGGTGTCTCCGCTGCCGCCTTGGCCGGTGTCGGTTCGCTCACGGTCGCCGGGGATGCCACCTCGGTTGCTGCAAGCTCGATCGTCGGCTCCGCCACCCTGACCACCGCCGGCACCGGTACCTATTTCGCTACGGCCTCGGCTGCTGGGTTGGGCACACTGACCGCCGCTGGCACTGGTACCTATTTCGCCTCGGTCTCGATCGCGGGTTCTGGCGCGCTCACCCCTGTCGGGGACGCCACCTCGGTAGCCGCAAGCTCGTTGGCTGGGGTCGGGGCGCTCACCGTCGAGGGCGTGGCTATCTCGGTGGCCGCATCCACGCTGGCCGGTGTTGGCATCCTGATTGCGAGCGCCGGGCCGATCGGGTTCGCCACCATTGTGGGCGCCGGCAGTCTCACCGCCACGGGCACGTACGAAGGTGTTTCCGCTGCTACCTTGGCTGGCGCTGGCTTGGTCACGGCCGCCGGGGACGCCACCGCAGTAGCCGCAAGCTCGATCGCTGGCCTCGGGGCTCTGACGGCTACGGGCGTGTACACCGGGATCTCCTCGGCTGCCCTGGTTGCCCTCGGTTCGGTCACCGCCGCCGCGACGGGCACGTATGTCGCCGCCGTGACCGTTCCGGGTGTGGGTGCGCTGACGGCTACGGGCATGTACGAAGGTGTTTCCGCTGCTGCCCTGGTCGGTGCCAGTGCTCTGAGCGTCGTGGGTTTCGCCATCTCGGTAGCCGCCGCCGTGCTGGTTGGATCTGGGTCTCTGGGTGCCACGGGCATCTACATTGGCGTGTCCTCGGTGACCCTGTCCGCCGTTGGTATATTCACCGCCGCTGCCACTGGCGTGTATTTCGCCGCTGCTGCTCTCGCGGGTAGTGGTTCGGTCACGGCCGCCGGCTTGGGTACCTATGTCGCCACCGTCTCGATCGCTGGTAGTGGCTCGGTCACAGCCGCGGGTATCTACGTGGGGATCTCGTCGGCCGTTCTGGCAGCCCTCGGCTCGGTCATAGCCCTGGGTATTGATGAGGGCGTTTCCACCGCCGCCCTGGTCGGCACAGCCACGCTCACCGATAACGCCACGGGTACCTATGTCGCCACCGTCGTGCTCTCGGGTGCCGCAACGCTGACCGTGACGGGTGTGTTCGAGGGGTTCGCTTCGGCTGCCTTGATCGGTGTGGGCGCGTTGCTCGCCGCGGGCGTTTACGCGGGTGTGTCGGCAGCCTCGATCGTGGGTGATGGTTCGATCACGGCGGCCTCGAACGCTACCTATTTCGCTACGGTCGTGTTGGCCGGCGTCGGGATCCTCACCGCCGATGTCACATTGCTACCTCACGGCGGGGTGAACATCGCGGGAATTGGGTCACTATCAGCAGCGGCAGTACGCGTTGAATTGGGCGCCGCTATGCTGGCCGCGACTGGGATCCTCACCACGATGGGTGTCTACGTCGGGCTCGCCTCGGTTATTCTCGCCGCCGCCGGCAACCTCACCGCCGCCTCCCGCCTGCAAGCCTTCGCCGCCGCACTGATCCAGGCTCGCGCCACCATCTCCATCGCACTGTTGTTCCTATACCCACCGTTCACCGCGCTTACACCCACTCAGCTGGTGGGGGCTCTCGCGGCGCTGCCGATACTGTTGGCCGGGGCGGCGTCCGGCAAGCCCACAGTTACCGTCGGAGCCGGATCTGGACCGCCGGTGGTGGCTCGGGAAGTCGATGCGCTTGTCGGCGCGTATGCGGACAGCCCAACATCGGGTTCCCCGCACACCCCACCCGAGTAGTCACCCATAGAGTTACAAGCCCGGTCCCTGGCCGTTCCCTCGATCGCGCTCCCCGCGAGGCCGGGACCAACCCAGAGCCCCCCGCTCACACGCACAACGTTCCCCCGAACGGCGTGTGAGCGGGGGGCTCTTCTTCTTTTTTGCGCTCCCCCACCGAGGTCAACGAGCGACATCGCGGGGGGTTACGTCCTGTTCTGCCCTGTTCGACCCTTCACGATGGCCGCGACGAGTTCGGGGCTGCACCCCACCACGCGGGCGATCTCGCCGTACGTCCAGCCCTCGTCGCGCAGCCCACGAATCGCCTGGTTGCGGACGTCGCGGAAGAGTGTGGCCAGGCGATTCGTGGACGCGGCGAGATGGTGAGCTTCCCTGGCCCGCTCGGCGCGGGGGTCGGGCATAGATCAGATCGAGCCCCGGGAGAAGTCCGCGACCAGGTGGGGGACGTTGGAGTCCATCCCGGCAACGTCGAGCATCCCCGGATCGTTCGGGTCGGCGATGGAGAAGTCGGTGGCCGTCATGCCTACCACAACACACCGGGCGTCGATGCCCATCTTCTGTCGGTACCGGGTGAGCGCTTGGTGGGGGTGGATGCTGCCGGCCCATGTCTCGTTGTCCGTGATGATCGTGAACGTATCGACCTTGGCCTTGGTCTTCTCCGCCCACACCATCGGCAGTGCGCAGTCGGTGCCGCCGAACGCCAGGTTGGACACCGCGCGGATCGCGTCGTCGAGGCGTTGCCGGGGGCTGATCGCCAGCTCCACCAGGTTGGTCGAGAACCCCACACACGCGGCATCCGGTTCCGTTGCCATGGTGACCAGCGCCAACGCCGCCGACGCCTCCCGGGCAGTGATCGCCAGTCCAGTTTGCGCCCAGCCCATGGATCCGGAGATGTCCAGGGCCAGCAGGGTGCGCTTACCGGCCGGCTCGATCGCGCCGTAGGCCAGGTAGAACGCGGCATCCAAGGCGTCGATGATCTTGGCTTTGGGGGTCCAGGTCGAGCTGCCCTTGGTCGCCCGGCCGCTGGCGTAGGTGCGCAGCGCGACCAGCACGTTGATCGGGTGGATTCGGCCCTTGCGCAGCCGCTCGGCGTTGGTGAGCTGGGCAACCACGGTGGCCAGGGTCTCGCCATCGAGCACACCCAGCCGGGTTAGCCGGGGAAGTTGGCGGATCAGCGCGGTCTGCGGGATGCCCTTGGCCACCAGGGCGCGCCACACCTCGGGCGTGGTGATCGCGGCGTCGGGCAACATCTCCCAGGACAGCGGGAATGCTCCGATCAGCTCGACCCATTCGGCCGTGGTGGTGGCCGCCTGTGCACACTCGAACGCACCCACCAGCGCAGGGAGATCCTCCCGGGTCGCGCCGACCTCGCGGAGCTCACCGCCCGGGGCGCGGGAAGTCTCGACGCTGCCGGTGGTGGTCCAGTTGAACAGCGCACGACGAGCCGGCTCCTCGATGACGGGGTGCGCCAGACGCAGCAGATCGCGCTGGCTCCAGCCTTCCCGCTGCCGGTACTTGACCATCTGGTAGGCCAGTGAGTCGATGTCTTTCTCAGTGAACCACCGCCCGATCCCCCGACGCAGCCCGGCACCCCACCCGCGCAGCTGCTCGCAGTACCGCGTGAAGATGAACAGGTGCGTACCGGTGCGGCACACCACGGGGATCGCCTCGTGCGCGGCCCGTCGACCAGCCTCGTCAGCCAGCGCGGAACACGCCGCCAGGGCGAACAGCGCGGGGTTCTGTCGGGGCGCGCGGCCGGCGGTGGAGATCTCCACGATCCGCTCGACCAGCCAGCTACCCCGTCCAGCCGCATTGGCCAGTACGACGGCGGCGTTCGCCTTGGTGATTTCCTTCTCGGTGGCGTAGAACGTGCCGCCCTCGGTGCCGATTGACAAAAATCTGTGGATCTTGGTGTCGTCGGAGACGGTGAAGGTGTAGCCGCCGGCCGCGTTGCGCTTCTGACCGGGCGCCGCCTGCTCGGATTGCGGGGTCTGCCGAATGTTGATCGTGCTCAGAGCGTCCATGAGGGTCTCCTGATGGGACGGTCCTCGCGGGCGTGTGAATAGCCACCAGGGTTCTTATTTGCAGTGAGAACTGATGGCTCCCGGCCCGCGAGGACCGTAACGAAGGGAGGACAGGCGTGGTGTGACTGCCGAATCTTTAGGCGCTCTAGCCGTTGAGCTACCGGCCCAAGTGGTGGACCGTACGGGACTCGAACCCGTGATCTCCCCATTTCGAGTGGTTAAACGACGGTCGGCGGCCTATCCTTGTATCGAGGGTGTGACGATGGGCGTGGGGATGAGCACCGGTTGTGTTCAATTGCTCTGCCGTTTGAGCTACGCCCGCTACAAGAGCCAGCGGCGGGACTCGAACCCGCAACCCATTGATAGTAGGTAACCGACGGCTCTTCGGCCCATCGTCGCTGTTTAGTGGGGGCAGACGGGCGTGGAGTGGTTGCCGGAGATGGTGCTGTCTTAGGCCACTCGACCACACCGATCCCGGGGGGTGGATCGGCGACGGGATTCGAACCCGCGTTCCCCAGTGAGGAGATAACCGGCATACCGCCGGCCCGTCTTCAGTATTCGATTGTCAGGCGGGTAGGCGTGTAGGTGACCGCCGGGATCATTTTTGGCGTGAACCGACGAGTCTCCGGCCTACCCTTACTTCTGTAACGTGGGTCAGACGGGCGTGTGAGTGACACCGGAAGCGCGGACTCGAACCGCTTAACAGCACCCGGCGAGCAGGCGCCGCACTCATCCAAAGGGTAACCGCCGTCGGTCGGCCCGTCTTCAGTATTCGATTGTGGGTCCGATGGGCGTGGTGCGGACGCCGGGTTAGTTTCCTATTAAGAGGGTTAACCGGCACCCATCGGCCCATCTTGAAGTATTCGATTGAGACGGACGTGTTGGAGCCGCCAGACGCTCTACCATTGAGCGAACAATCCAAGCGGACTGTTACGGGATTCGAACCTGTGATAACTGATGGAAAGCGGCCCGTCTTTAAAGCGGGTGGGTCGAGAGCGGACGTGTGAATGACCGCCGGGTTTACGCGCGCTACCAACTGCGCCACCACCCGATCTAGTTCGGGTGACCAGGATTCGAACCTGGGACCTCGTCCTCCACAGGGATAACCGACTGTCGATCGGCCCGCTCTCGTGAACGACTGTAACCCGTTACTGTCCGCCCGTGCAAACACCTATTGGGATGCCCCACCCGCGCGTCGCTCCCCAGTGCCGCGGCGGGTGGGGCATCTTTTTTGGTTTCGCCCTGGTCAACGACTATGCGGCGCTGACGGTTCGCCCACTGATGGAGTGACACACAAATTCGAGAATTGGCCTTTAGGGGCCTTTAGGCGCCCATTGCGTGGAGCTGTTGGGCGAGTTGTGCGCACTGGTGCATTACGTATTCCACCGTCTTGTATGTGGTGTCGGGGCAACTGATCCACGACGGATACCCCACACCGAGCTCGCGGTACAGGGCACCCATCGCGGGCACGGCGTCATACGCGTGAGCCATGTCGAATCCGAACCACCAGACGTCCGCAGGCTGACCCGGCTCAGGCACGTGGCATACCGCCCGCTCGATCGGCTCGTCCTCGCGGCAACCGGCGGAGTAGGTCAGGCCACCGTGCACCGAGACGTCGGGGTCGTCGTAGTCGCGGCCGTGTAGTGGGTGGTCGGGTCCGACCGCGACGTATCCGCAGAGCGCGCCCAGTTCTCTACGCACGATCAGACAGGGCAGCTCGGTGGCCTCGTCGGTCCAGCTCAGCTTGTCAGGCTCGCGGTCCCAGGGGCCACGCCCCCACGTCGCACGGTTGAGAGCGGGATTGGCGTAGCACTCCATAGAGGGTCGATCTCCTCGGGGATGTCGTCGGGCGGCAGGGCGTCTATCGCGCCGTCTACCCAGGTCATCAAGGTGCACGGCCAGGGCTCGCGGCACATGCCGCACTCGTCCCAGGCATCGGGGATGTGCCCGGCAACCAGGGCCGCGATCGGGTCGGCGAACCGGGTCAGGAACTCGGCTACCTCGGGTGGGGGTACGGGTGTGTAGGGCACGAAGACTCCTCGGGGGTGTGCGCTGGCGCCTCTAGGTAGTGGACCGGTGACAGGGAGTGCGAATCCTTCGAGAGGTGAACGCTCCCATCCGGTCGTCACGGACGGTACCGGATGGTCCCTTTGAGCCCTGTTCGCCCCTTGCCGTACCCCCACTGTCAGGGGGTCATCGGGGTAGGGGTATACAGAATGTGATCAAGATGGGTTCACCCGTTGTAGTCCGGCGTGGCGCACCCCCGACGGGGTCAGTTCATGCAAGGGGCAACGCCAGATGACGAGGAGATTGAGCCGAATGGAGGATCCAGTGCGTGGCACATGGGTAACGCTCCCGGCCGGTGAAGGCCTCTCGGGCGTGGTGGTTGATGTGCTGCCTCAGGAGGGTCTGGTGGGGCTGTACCTGGTGTGCTCCACCGCCCTGCTCCAGCGCCCCCGGCCCGTCGAATACTCCAATGGGGTGTCACATGATCGTGGCGACCCAGGGGGTTCCCTAGACGCCCGTCGAGGGTTACGTTAGGCCACGTTCGACCCACAACACCCCATCCAATCAAGTGAGGGAGAGAGCCGTACATGAGCAGCTTGGCAGCAGCGGAAAAGCACGTCGTTCTCGTGCTCGACCACAGTGGACACACCGAGGTCGCCTACGCACCCGATGATGCGGCGGCGATCGCGGAGGCGGAGAAGGTATTCGCCAAGGCGAAGGCGGACGGCGGTCTCGCCTACAGCGAGGACCGGGCGACGGGAGAACGCGAGCAGCTGCACGGCGCGTTCGACCCGAACGTCGCGGTCACCCTCGTGAGCCCGGCCTTCGCGGGCGGCTGAGCCCCGCCATGTCCGACAGCGACGATCGGACTGGCCAGCCCCCGGGTGAAGAGGGGGCCTCGGTGGGTACGACGACCACCGAGGCCCCCGCCCCCGCCGCCAATCCCCCACTCGCATACCGCCTGACCAGCGGGTACCTCGACACGATCAACGGCGAACAAGTCGGGTACCGCTACGTGTATCCGCTGGATCACTACTCCGGCACGTCCGATCGGCTCCTTCCGGTACGCGCGCAGTTGAGTCACCAGCGGATCCCCGAGCTGGACACCATCACCGAGATGTTCGATCCGTCTTCTTCAGGGGATGTCACGCCGGTGCTACGCCGACTGTCCGAGCACCTCATCGCGGTCCTAGAGATGCACGAGGAAACAGCGGAGGAACGTGAGATGTGGCTGCGCCGTCGCCAGGAACGGCGAGACCGCGAGAATGCGGAGTACGCCCGACGGCAACGCGAAAAGGCTGAACGGCAACAGGCCGCCACGGAGAAAGCACGGGAACTGCTGATCTCGTTTCTCACCCCCCGGCAGCGTCGGGAGTACGCCAAGGATGGCACGTTCCGGGTGAAGGGGACCGCCGGCAACTGGTATCGCATCCAGAACCACCGAGACGCGAACGTGCAGTACCTCGCCAGATACAACGGCAAGGCCATCAGCACACTATGCGTCGGCCCCACCTACAGCGCGCGGCTGCCCGTGCCCGATGTGGCGTTGGCCCAACTGTTCGCGCTGACTACCAACGAATTCGACATGGTGAAGATCGCCAACCTGTATTACGGGAGCGAGTGGCCTCCGGTGCCAGGGCTGCGTGAATACATGGTCCAGGTACGCGGGCGCTGGGGTGGGGACATACGCATTCATGGGGAGAAAAGATGACTCGACACGCTGAGTTCGTCCGCGGGCTGGAGTTGGTGTCCTACAAGCCGGGCTGGACGTTCGAGATCAACCCGGTCGCTCCGGGCAGTAGCAGCCTCATCCTGACGGTCCAGTACACCGGGTACGACACTAACGCGCACACCGACGTGGTGTTCACCCGACGGGTTCCGTCGGAGCTGTATCCGGATGACCTGGACCAGTGGCTCTGGCAAACCCTGATCGACATCGAACGCGAAGAGGCCGGAGAGTGGTACCGGGTCAACGGCGCCCGCCCGCACAACCCGCACATGGCACCGCTGACCCCGTAACACTTCACTCAGAACAGGAGACTGAGACACATGAGTATCACCGCCATCGAGCACGCCATCGACGTCGAGAGCCCAAGTTTCGCCATCATTGCGGAAACCGCGCTGCCCCTCATGCCACCCGTTGAAAGCCCACCCATCCCCGCCGAGCTACTCGACACGCTGGAGGCGTTGGGGTCGTCGGAGGCAATCGCAAAATTCTTCTACCACGAGGGCGTGCGTGGTATCCGAAACAGCACCTGGGGCTGCCCGATCGCCAAATGGCTACGTGTCGTGTCCGGCGAGAATTACAACGTCCACGGTGCAACAGTGGGCGATCGGGGCGCTGTGTCACGATTCATGAGGGAGTTCGACGCGGGCCGTTTCCCCCAGCTCGCCGTAGGCGTGATGACATGCTCATGCCCGGAGTGCAGCTGCTCTACATCGTCTATGGTCCCCATCGAGCTATAAAGCCTATCACACAGGAGAGAACGAATGACCATCACGCTCGATGCTGCCCCACAACTCTCACTCATCGAAAGCCCACCCGATATCCAGGTGCCCACTGCGGGGAAGCTCCTTGACACGCTGGAAGCGCTGGGGTCTTCCCAGGCGATCGCCGCGTTCTTTCTCAAGGAAGGCGTACGTGGTCGGCGTCGCTCCGCCCGGGAGTGCCCTATCGCCAAGTGGCTGCACATCATGACCGGCAAGGATCACTCCGTCGCCAGCGCGATCAGGGACCTATCCAACAATCATTTGGTTGCCAGCTGCCAGAATCGCTATTGTGTTCGTGCGTTCATGCGCGACTTTGACATGGGTTGTTATCCGCAACTCGCTGTGAGTCCCGCTCGCAGCTGGTATGCCAAACTTACGTTTACGGCTATCTGATCCTCGTCTGGCTGCTAACGGGACTATCGAGTTATAGGAGAGCCATGAGCATTACGATCGACGCCCCAACGCTCACGCCCGTTGAAAGCCCCACCGACGTACCCACCGTTGATGAACTGCTCGACATGCTGAATCAACTCGGGTCGTCACTGGAAATCGCCAGATTTTTCCTCCATGAGGGTCTGCGCGGTCGACTGGGGCAAGCGCTTGACTGTCCCATCGCCAAGTGGCTGCATGTCATGACGGGCAACGATTATGTCGTTTCTTGCAACGTCAGAGAGAGAGAGAGAGAGAGAGAGAGAGAGAGAGAGAGAGAGAGAGAGAGAGATCCGAGCGGTTCGAGC
>Ga0193751_1000039_pt1 | contig 111140 bp, 117 predicted proteins | sample L1c2metaG_FD_143050 | JGI IMG/M metagenome (GOLD analysis project Ga0193751, IMG submission 143050) | Soil microbial communities from a riparian zone of the East river system, Colorado, United States - L1c2 | ecosystem: Environmental > Terrestrial > Soil > Riparian zone | place: USA: East... | reverse complement strand
CACGCACTTGCTGCCATTAAACTGGCAACGGGTTCCCTCGTGTGAGGACAACTCAGTGTTTAAATGACACTTATTCATAGGTGCGGGTGAGCTTAACCACTTGCCCGCACCCTTTACATGTCATCTAATCGCTGCAGCCGACGGCGAGCCGTTGTACTACCCAGTTTTCACATGACTAAAACCTGTAAACCCGCAGCCACAGTCGGTCTCGCTCGCCGCGGCTGAGCTTTGTCTCGTTAGGCCACTTCCCCATGCACCTTGTCATGTTCGACATCGACGGCACGCTTACCGAAACCATGAAGGTGGACGAGGAGTGTTTCGTTCGCTCATTCAAGGACGTGTTTGGTTTCGCCGACATCGACACCGATTGGTCACATTATCCACACACAACGGATTCCGGCATCTTTCACGATGTTTTCACGTCACGCATTGGCCGGCCACCGACGGCGCAGGAGGTTTCGCGATTTCGCCAGCATTTCATCCAATTGCTCGCTGCCGCTTCATCACAGTCTCCATTTGCACCGGTTGCGGGGGCTGACAGATTGTTGTCTCGGCTCGCACAGGGCGGGTCGCATCGGGTGTCGCTTGCTACTGGAGGTTGGCGTGATTCTGCCCGCCTCAAGATGGCCAGTGCCGGGATGTGCTTTGACGACCATCCGGCGGCATCAGCAGATGACGCCCTCGACAGAGAGTCCATTATGATGCTTTCCAAGCAGAGAGCAGCCGAACGATATGGCGAGTCGTTTGCCTGCACCGTGTATGTTGGTGACGGAGTTTGGGATGCTCGTGCATGTCACAGTGTTGGCATTCCGTTCATTGGCGTTGGCACGGGGAGTCGAGCGACACGATTGTCCGCGGAGGGTGCTGTTTGTGTCTTCCCTGATTTCAGTGACGCGGATATATTTTTGAGGAGCGTGTATGAGATTACGAACGCGGCCTAACCATGCGCTGCAGCGAACGGCGGCGGGCCGTCACGGTTGCCGCCGTCGCTGAGCTTGGGTCGTTAGGCAAAGATCACGCATGAGATGACCGCCGACGAATTTCGAAAGAGGGCGCTGGAAATTCCGACGTCCGTCGAGCGGTCGCACATGAATCATCCCGATTTCCGTGTCGCCGGAAAGATTTTCGCGTCACTTGGCGTGCCCGACAAAAACTGGGGCATGGTGAAACTCACGCCAGAGCAGCAGCACGCATTCATCGAGAAGGCACCGAAGGCTTTCAAACCGTGTAGCGGTGCCTTGGGCCGGCAGGGCTACACGAATGTTTATCTTGCCTCTGCGAAGGCAGGTATTATGCGAGCTGCTCTCGACGCTGCGGCGAACAATGTCGCTCCGCGTGCGAAAAAGAAATCAGGGTAGCGCGCGCGTCTCGCGTGTTGGTTTCGGCGTCGCGCCGAAACAGTCTTTCCTCAGATTCCCCACTCCGAAGCTTGTCCCGGCAAGGGAAAAGTTCGTGATCGCGAGGACGCGCTCACCAGCACGCGGGACGCGTGCGCTACCCAGAGCCTTGGAAGAATGCGTTTTCGAACGTCGGCTGAAACGGGCCGGGCTCGGTTTCGCCGATTCGAAATTGCGGGGTGATTTCGAACTGCGTGGCGCAATGAATTTCCATCTCGAGCTTGCCGCATTTTATGAGCGACGCGCGCATTGTCTCCAGCGCTAGCGCGGGCGTGTTGCAATCGCGGCTGAGATGTCCGAGCACAACGCGCTCGATTTTTTCCGGCAACAACTCCTCGATCACCCCTGCCGCGGCCGTGTTCGAGAGATGACCGTGACGCGATTGGATCCGCTGTTTCACCGGCCACGGCCGATGCGTGTCGTTTTGTAAAAGTTTTTCGTCGTGATTGGTCTCGATCACCAGCGTTTGTACCTGGCGCAATCGTTCAACAACCAATTTGGTCACGTACCCGAGATCGGTGATGAACCCGAGGCTGCCTGAGCCGGCGTGAAATACGAACCCGAGCGGATCAACCGCATCGTGCGGCACTGGAAATGTCTGCACCGTAATGTCGCAGATCGAAAACTCGGAACCGGTCTCAAAGATTCGCCAATTTCGGCGTCCGTCTAGGAGACCGTTGCACCGAAGTGCTTCTGCCGTGAGCCGATTGCAGTAAATCGGCAGATCAAACTTGCGGCAGAGGACTTCAAGTCCGCAGATATGATCGGTGTGTTCGTGCGTGAGAAGCACGCCGTCGAGCTGTTCCGGGATAACGCCGCACTGCTCCAGGCGCAACGCCAATTGCCGCGCGCTCAGCCCGCCATCAACCAGAATTTTGCAATGATCGGTTGCGACCAATGCGCTGTTTCCCGCGCTTCCGCTGCCGAGCATCGTCAAGCTGAACACGGGTCTCAAGATATCCGCGTGATTTCGATTTGCGCAAACGGAAATAGCGACCTTACTGCGAGAATTACGACAGGTGACCGCGCCAAACCGGACAGGAGCCGGATGCAAATCAGATTGAAGTTGCCAACGAATCTCTGATAATGCGCGGACAATTCGAAACGTAAATGGATAGACGCATTCGCGACATGCATCGCGGCGTACGGCTAACGCCGCTCGCAGCAGGATTGATCGCCGTAGTCGGGACGCTCTCATTGATTGCACAGGGAGAATCCCTGTCCTCTAGCAGCAGCACCGCCAGCGCGTCTGACTCCTTGCTCCCTCGCAATGTCGTCGTTCCGATCGACGTGGTTAATCGTTTCTTCCCCGAGGTGACCCGGGATGCTAGCACAGGCCAAAACTTAACTGCAGCCGGCAACGCGAAAGCCACAAGGAGTGTCATCTACGCGAATAGCGACAATTCGAAGAAGGTGACAATCACTCTAGACGAGTACGCAAGTTCGAGTGATGCGTCGGCGGCGTTTCAGGAAGCTGTTCGGAAAAGCAGGATCGTTCCGGGCTTCAAGGCGATTTCCGCGCCGGATCTCGGCGGAGACGCTTTTATCGGGACCGTGACTCAGGGCACGGAGACGCATATCGGCCTCGGCGCCCTACACGGCACGCGGATTGTCGGAGTAACGCTGGCGGGCTACGAACCCGCGCCCGACAATATAGCTAAGCTCATCTCCCTGACTCGCAGCGAAGAAGAAGCTGCCAAGGTAGACGTCGATGCATCACTTTTGCCTGGAGCGAAGGACAAGATTGACGCGCTTGTCCATTCTCAGATTACTGATGGCAAGACTCCAGGAATCGCAGTCGCGATCGCAAAAAGCGGCCAGATAATCTACGAGAAAGCGGATGGCGTCCGCGACATATCTTCAAAAGCTCCGATGCTCATTACGACGCCGCAGGCCATCGGGTCCACTACGAAACAGTTCACCGCGGCGGGCATCTTGCTGCTACAGCAAGAGAAGAAGCTCTCGATCGATGACAAACTTTCGAAATACGTCCCGGAATATGTTCATGGCGACAAGATCACGCTGCGCCAGATACTGAACATGGTGAGCGGCATTTCCGACAACGATCCGGAAATTTACGGAGATCACCTCACCGAGCCGATCAAACGCGAGGAGATGTTCGCGAACCTGAACAAGCTGCCGCTGATGTGGAAACCTGGTACACACATGGTTTACTGCAACACCAATTACAATTTGTTAGGGCTGATCATCGAGCGGGTTTCCGGAGGATCCTACCTCGCGTTCCTTCGTGAGCACATTTTTACTCCGTTGGGCATGTCGTCCACCTCAACGGTTGATCAGCCACCGCCTGACATGGCCATTGGCTATTACCATGAGAAGCCGGGGCAGCCGTTTGAGACGCGCGCAGAGTTGCACCCCGATTTCTCCTTCGGCACCGGCAATCTCGTATCCACAACGCAAGACCTTTTGAAGTGGGACGCGGGTCTGCTTGGGCAGAAGGTGCTGAATGAGGAGTCGCTGCGCACGATGTTCAAAGTGCCCGGCGACGGCAAGATCACGACAATTTTGGAGACCGACAAACGCTTTCCAGTGATGCTGCATGTCAACGACGGCAAACCAACCATTTACGCGATGGGCTGGATGCTACCCAACCCGCACACCAAATGGCATGGCGGGCATACCTTTGTTTTCGTTTCTACGAATGCGCTGTTCGACGACGGGTACACCCTCGCGATCGTCGGCAACGTCCGCGATGGCGGTGCGTTCGAGCCAGAGAATCTGGCGGTCGAGATTCACAACTTGCTAAACCCAGCTTTGAAGATTTCGCCACTGACAGTTGTCATCAGGCAACCGTCGGAGACGGCTGAAGTCCCTGAGGTAGAGTAATGGACGACATCTCGCGGCGACGCTTCGTGAGGATGCTGGCAGGCGTTCCATTCCTAACGGTCGCCGCTCCGAAACTTTCTGCTACGACTCAGCGCACTTCGCTTGGCCGTAGCCAAATCGAAGCGGTCGAACTCATCTTGCGCCGGCTCGTCGACAGCGGCGCGGTTCCAGGGGTGAGCTATTCCATCGGAAATAGGAGCGAGACGCTGGCGGAGGGTGCCTTTGGGTTACGAGTCATTGCGCCTCATACTCCGATGGAGAGCGCAACGCGCTGTCCTATAGCATCGGTTAGTAAGCAGTTCGTATCGACGGGAGCCTATCTGCTGCAAGAAAAAGGCGCATTGTCGCTGGACGCGCCTCTCTCGAAATATCTTTCCGATTATGTCCACGCGCATGAAATGACGTTGTCACAACTGCTGACAATGCGAAGCGGCATTCCGGCAGACGACGAGGCTTGCGAGGCTCCGGTTAACGGCAAAATTGATGAAGCATCGCTGATTGCGAATCTGAACAAGCAAAAGCTCGATTTCCCGCCGGGGAGTTACTTCGCCTATAGCAACTGCGCTTATAACGTGGCAGGCGTCGTGCTAGCCCGCATGTCCAAAATGAGTTATGCCCGCTTTATCGATGAGAGTTTCTTCCAACCTCTCGGCATGACGTCGTCCTACGCGCTCGGCTCGCGAGAAGACGTGAACTTCGCGCAGGGCTATAGTCGGGAAGCGCATGGATGGAAGATGCAACCCGCTACAGCAGCCGATAAAGCGTTCGCGTCCGGCAACCTCGTCTCAACTCCAGAGGACATGCAACGTTGGAACCGTTCGTTGTTGAACGCCACGCTGCTCTCTCGCGAGACGGTGCAGAGAATGTTCACAATTCCGACTGTCGCAGGCCCCGCCCATACGCATTACGCGAGCGGTTGGTTTGTTGAGCCCAGTGGAGTGATCTGGCATGCGGGAACGCTCATCGGCTACGCGACCAACAACATGCTCGTCCCTGCTACCGGGTACGCTATCACGCTCCTGGGTAACACGCCGCAGAACGACCACTGGAAGCCAGCGGACGTAGCGATCGATATGTACAATGCAGCGTCACTGGGGCCGAAGCTGCCACCACTCCTTAGACGAGTTCGAACCACTGCTCCGCACTAGACGCGAACCCAGATAACCGCAGCGACATGTGCTCTTTTCTATTAGCTATCAGCTATCGACTATCAGCATCTTCAGAATTACATTCCGACGCTTGAAAGCACGGCTTCTCATCCTCATCGGGGCGACTATCGCGTTGTTTGGAGCTAGGGATTACGCTGCTTCGCCGGACATATCCGCTGCAGATACGAGCGCGCTCGATTTCAGGCAATGGGGCCTTGTAGCAATCCAGGACGGCGGCCGACGTAAACCGGTGGACACGTTTGCAAAGGAAACACTGATCCGGATCAGCGGAAGATCGGGATACACAAACAAGACCCGGAGGAGATGGAGCCCGAACGATTTCATCTTGTCGGCGCTACTGGAGACGCACGATTGGAAGGGCGAACCGATGGTGCTCGTCTCGTTTGGGAAGCTAAAGGAACAACTCGGGCTCGATAAAACGCAGCGGCGATTTTCTTTCGCCCAATTATCCGGCTCGGCTGAGTTACAGCGAATCGCGAATGAGGCGCAAGCGCTCAAGCGCGCTGAGAAACCGCTCGAGCGGGTTCAACAGGAAGCGTTGGGCGTCAGCGATCGGCTTGCGCTTTTGGCTCGTGTGATGGATGGAAGCGCATTGCTGATCATTCCGGCGCCGGCAAACGAAACGGATCCGTGGGCCGATCCAGCGGGATGGTCGAAATATTATTCCGAAGCGCAATTTGCGCCGGTCCAGATTCAATTGCAGACGCTCGCCGCTGCGTACGTCAATGGTGATGCATTTAGCTTTAGCCGCGCCGCGAATCAGCTTCGCGAAAATTTGCGTGGCCTGAGTCCTTTAATTTATCCGCAGGAACGACAATTGCGGCTGGAATATTTTTACGATCATTTCGAAGGTTTTAACCGCGCAATCTGGTGTTACGGCATCGCGTTTCTCGTTTTGCTCGTTGCCCATTTGCGTGCCAGCGGCTTTGGAGTGCGCGGACATGTCCGCGCTTTCGAAAGCGGCGACATGTCGCCGCACTCCAAAATCACTATCGGCCGATGGGGACTCTCCTGGCTCGGAGTGGCGATTGCACTTCTAGGCCTAGCCTTTCAGGCAACGGGCATTGTGCTGCGTTGCATGATTGCCGGCCGCCCGCCGGTTACCAACATGTATGAATCGATCATCTGGGTTTCGTTCGCGGTCTCATTTTTCGGGATGATCTTTTTCGCGCGTTATGGGGCGCGTGCGTATTTGCTGGCGGCGTTACCGGTGACGCTGATTGCACTATTGCTGGTGCATCAAATGCCGATTGCCATGCCGTCAAGCATCGATCCGCTGGTACCAGTGTTGCGCGACAATTTCTGGCTCACGATTCACGTGCTCACCATTACCTTGAGCTACGCGGCGTTCGCGCTGGCTATGGGTTTCGGACACATTTTGCTCTGGCGATACGCGCGCGATCCCGCCGCGGCGCGCGCGGACGCGCCGATGCATTTCTGGCTTTACCGTGTGCTCCAGCTCGGTGTGCTCCTCCTCGCGGCAGGCACAATTCTCGGTGGCGTCTGGGCAAATTATTCCTGGGGCAGGTTTTGGGGCTGGGACCCGAAAGAGACATGGGCGTTGATCGCGCTCCTTTGCTACATTCTGGCGTTGCACGGCCGGCTCGCTGGTTGGTGGACACGGTTCGGCCTGGCAGTTGCAAGTGTGGTTTGTTTTCTGGCTGTGCTAATGGCGTGGTACGGAGTGAACTTTGTTCTGGGCAAGGGCTTGCACAGTTACGGATTTGGCATTGGCGGTGAGACATATGTCGCGACGTTCATTGTTCTCGATCTTTTATTCGTAGCGTTTGCGGTCTGGCGATATCGCAAGAGCAAATCGGCTGTCGCTCTTGCAAGCGGAATCGAAGGCGAGCGCGTCGCGGTGTAACTGCGCTGATGTAGCCGCCTCGCTGTGCGAGGCGTGGGCGTAGTGTGTGACAGCCTCGCATCGCGCGTCTCACAGAGACGCGGCTACAGTGTTGGCGTCAGCGCTTCGATAAATTCCTGCGGCGTCTGCGCATGCAACAGCCTCGATCGTGTCGCATCATCTTTCGCCAGGCGCGCCAGTGTGCCGACGCAAATCAAATAATCGTTCACCAAGCGTTCCGGCACGCCGATGACAAAAATCAATCGTGCACGTTGTTGATCCGCGCCGATTGGAATGCCGGCGCGGCTGCGCCCAATCCCGATCACGATTTCATCTACCAAATCGGTTCGCGCATGGGGGAAGGCCACGCCGTTTTCCACTGCACTAAAGTGCGCCCGCTCACGCGCGAGGACTTGTTCCAGGAATCGTTCTGCATCGTTGATCTTTCGATTTTGCGCGAGTAGCTGGACGATTTCGCGCAGAGCATTCGGCAGTTTTCGTGAGCGCAACCGCAGGATCACCTGTCTTTCGTCGAGCAGGTCGGAGAGGGCAATAGCCATTGGACGGAGAGATTTATTGGATTATCCCGCAAAGCCACGTTATCCAGTTAAATAACAAGTCGTGGCAACTCAAAACGTAGCCCTAGGTCCCAGCGAGGAGAGGACAGTCTCCTTTCAACGCAGCATTTACGACCCAGGCTATGTCAACGCGATGTCGCATTTTTATCGCGGCGAAATGGGGCGGATCATGGTCTGGCGGCAACGGCTCGATGTAACCACAAACTGGGCGATTACCAGCACCACGGCCATTATCACCATCGCGTTTTCCACCCGGGAAGTGCCGCACATTATTTTCTTTTTTAATCTGGCCATCGTTTGGGTGCTGCTCTGGATCGAGTCGCGCCGTTACCGTTTCTACGACGCCTTCCGCGCCCGTGTGCGGATGCTTGAAGCGCATTTTCTTGTCCCGATGGTGATGGAAAATCGCGAGATGCTTCAGGGCGAATGGAAAAAACTCGTGTGCGAAGATTTGATTCTGCCCTGTTTCAAGATCAGCAAACTGGAAGCAGTGGGGCGCCGCTTGAAACGCAATTACGTTTTCATTTTTATTTTGATCCTGATGGCGTGGGTAACGAAAATATTTTTGCACGCCAGCGCGCCGATTAACGATATCGTCTCGTTTTACCATGCGCTGCGCATCGGGCACATCCCGTCGTGGCTGGTGGCACTAGTCTTTGCCGGCACTTTTGTCAGTGTGATTTCAATTACGATTTACGTCAGTAAACGATCCTCCGGCGAAATCTCCGAGTTCGGCACACACCGTTCCCTCTGGCGGATTTGAAAGCGTGATCAGTGATCGGTGATCCGTGAACAGTAAAGATTCCGAGCGCGCGTCTGATCACCGATCACAGATCACCGATCACTTCGCGCAGCTTTGCGAAATCGTCGCGAAATTGCGCGCGCCCGGCGGTTGCCCATGGGACCGGGAGCAAACGCACGAATCGCTGCTGCCTGCCTTGATTGAAGAGGCTTACGAACTGACGGAGGCCGCGCGCGCGAAAAACGACGCGCATTTTTGCGAAGAACTGGGCGATCTGTTGCTGCTGGTAGTTATGCACGCCGAGATCGCCCAAGAATCCGGGCGCTTCAACATCGACAATATCCTTCAGGAAATTTCGGAGAAACTGGTTCGGCGACATCCGCATGTGTTCGGAACCAGCGACGCGCGCGATTCCGGCGCCGTGCTAAAGCAATGGGAAGCGATCAAACGCCAAGAGAAAAAGGCCGATTCGCATTACCTGGCCAGTTTGCCCAAGGCGCTGCCGGCGCTGATGCGCGCGCAAAAAGCGCAATCCAAGGCAGCACGAGTAAATTTTGATTGGACTGAGGCACGCGACGTGATTGCGAAAGTGGAAGAAGAACTTCGCGAAATGAAAGATGCGATCACATCGCAAGACCGAGAAATGATCGCAGATGAGATTGGCGACGTCCTGTTTGCGGTAGTTAACCTGGCTCGGAAATGCAAGATTGATGCGGAAAGCGCGTTGCAAGCTGCGACAGACAAATTCGTGGCGCGATTCAATCGACTGGAGGACGAACTGAAAGCGCACGGGAAGAGACTGGGCGATGTTGATCTTGCTGAGATGGACGAGATTTGGGACCAGATCAAAATGACGAAGCCCGAATGATTGTAAGGCGTTTCTGCGAATCCCGAATGCTTTCGGGACTGACACAGACGCCCTGCAATTTGGTCATGGGGCTGCCTTCGTTATTCATCATTTGTCATTCGTCATTAACCGACGATATTTCGCGTCCCGATGAACCTGTTGATCAACTTGTTGCTGGTCTTTTTTGTGCTCGTGTCGGCGCTCATGGTGCTCGTGATCTTGATGCAACGGCCAAAGAGCGAAGGCTTGGGTGCGGCATTTGGCGGCGGGGTCACGGAAAATATCTTTGGCGCGCAGACGACCAACGTCCTGGTGAAATTCACCACATGGCTGGCCGGCATTTTTTTCGCGCTGACGTTTGCTATATCGATCCTTAATGCGCACAAAAGCACCGCGGACAGCGCCTTCCGGCGAGAGCTGATGAAAAAGCAGGCCGCACCGCCAACTTCGCCTGCTCCTGGAGCGGCGAAATCTTCGCCGATTTCGTCACCAGCGACTACGCGTGCTCAGACTTCGCCGGGTGTCTCCCCGGCGCCAGATTCTGGCGCCGGTGTTTTACCCGCCGGGAGCGCGCGACCAGCCGCTTCGCCAGCAGCCTCTGCGAAACCATAAGAGCGGCGTTCGCGTAAACTGCCCTTCGGCACACTCGAACGACTCGACACACTCCAGACAAAGCTCAGCAAGTTCGCCACCGAAATCGGCCCCGCTGCTCTCACTGCCTTCGGCTACCACAACAGAGGGGACTTCGTGCAGAAGATTAGCAGGACGGAAGCAATACGATACAGCACGGACGCTTTCATATAAAGATCAAGGATTCTGCGGGCGATGTTAGCGGCCACTCATGGGACGACTCAAGCTAGATCCAACAAATCTCTGATTTTCGGCTTCGCTAAAAAGTGTTTACGCTTTTTGGACTGCGCTCACTGGTGGTGTTTGTGCAAGCGACAGGGCGCGCGCGAGATCTTTATGGTCGGTGAGATCGAGGCGCAGTGGAGTGATTGAAACCCAATTATGCCCTGCGACCGAGGACGCAAAGATCGGCGTGATCGCCAGCCGCATTCGGAAGATGTTAATTTTTCTGACGAATAATTGTTGGCGATTCGCTCAAGAAACGTTTGAATCGATGAGATGCGCCGGCCTCATCACGTCTCGTCGCGCGAGATCGAACGTAAATTTTTGATCAAGCGATTGCCTTTGGAAATCTTGCGCTCCCGGCATTTCCGAATCGCGCAGGGCTATCTGGCGAACGAACCGGGCGGGCGGCACGTTCGCCTGCGCAAAAAAAGAAAAACAGCTTTCCTTACGTTCAAGGTCGGACGGGCGACGGCGAGGGAAGAACGCGAGATCCGGCTGGGCCCGAAGCAATTTGCCACACTCTGGCCGGCTACGGCGGGGCGGCGATTGCGCAAAACCCGCTACGAAATTCCGTGGAGAAATCTTAAGATTGAGATCGACATTTATCACGGCCGCAATCACGGTTTGATGGTGGCTGAAGTAGAATTTCCAAGCCAGGCGAGCTGCCGCCAATTCAAACCGCTGCGCTGGTTTGGGCGTGAGATCACCGGCGAAAAACGTTACAGCAATGTGAGACTGGCCCGCGAATGAATCAGCCATGAGCTACCAATTGAAGCATCGCGAAACTCTGGGCGAAAACCTTCGTCGGATTTGCCGACAACAGATCGAATGGGCGATCGCCATTGCCAAAGGCGAGAAAAAGCCCAACGACACGCCGGTGCACGAAACCCGCAAACATTTGAAAAAAACGCGGGCAGCCCTGAGACTGGTGCGCAAAGAAATCGGACGCGGCTTGTTTAAGCAGCAAGACCGTTGCCTGCGTGATGTTGGGCGGCTGACTTCGGAAACCCGTGATGCGGAAGTGCGTTTGCAGACTGTGAGGCAACTTCAAGAAGTCACCCAGCGCCATGGTCACAGCGCCTACGGAAAGCTCGAAGCAATGCTCACCATGGAACTGGAAAATTTCGTGGCCGCGTTCGCGGAGTGGCAAACACAAGCGGTCCCTCTGTTGGAGCAGGCGGGTTCAGCCACCGATCACTGGGCTCTGGACCAATTTAACTCTAAGGAGCTTTGCGGCGCCGTGCAGGCGAGCTACAAGCAGGCCCGGAAAGCGCTCGCTAAAACAACAGCAAATTCGACCACCGAAAATTTTCACGCGTTCAGGACCAAAGCGAAAACGCTTTGGTATCAATTACGTATCCTCCGGCCAATCAATCCGGTCGTGTTAAAGACCCTCAGCGACGACCTGCGTTCGTTAGGGGATCTGCTTGGTCGTGCGCACGACCTGAGTTTCCTCGGCGAAAGATTACGGAGCGAACGTGGAAAATCGGAATGGCAACGCGAAGGTCACAAGCTCCTCGCGGTGATTGAAGTCAGCCAGAGCGATCTGCAGCGGGGCGCGGCGGAGCTGGCGGAACACTTCTTCGCCGAGCGTCCGCGCGATTTCGGCCTTCGCGTCATGAGCTGGCTCCAGGAGTGGGAAGGCAAATCATCGCACTCGCTGGCGAAAGCCCTCGTCACTTAGCCTTGCGCGCGAATTTTGGCGGAAAAAGCCAGAGAAGTCTTCCTTCTTCAGATTCTGGATCCGCATCGAGCAGTGCGACGCCGGCTTTGGAAAGCTTAAGCGAAGCGCCGGTCAATGCCGAAATGACATTCGTAAAGTCCGGTTCGTGGCCGACCAGCATCAAGACTTTTGCGCGATGCCGCTTCAGCACCGTTCCCAGTTCGCTCATCCCAAATCCGGGCGCGAGCAATTCATCCTTTCGAAGTTTCGCCTTCAGATAATCAGCTGCGATCTCAGCGGTTTGCGATGCCCGCGGCAGCGGACTGGTCACAATCAAGTCCGGACGAACTTTTAGGCGGCCGAGAAATTTCGCCACTTCCTGCATTTGTTTTTTGCCGCGTTTGGTCAGCGGACGCTCATCATCGGGTTTGTCCCAGTCCGGCCAATCGGCCTCTCCGTGTCTCAGAAAATAGAGTTCCATCGTTGAAGCGTTGAAGCGTTAAATCGTTTAAAGGATTTGCCACTTCGTCCGACGCGTGCGCGGGTCAATTTGCCAGAGCCGTGTTCCGCCCAAAAATGCATTGCGATTATGTCCGCGTTCGATTCCTTGCGGCAGTTCATCGAATTTTTTAGCGTTACCGCCGCCGAGGATCACGTAATCGGCAATGAGTGCTTTTTTCAACTGGACGAGCGCGTGCTCGACGTCGCGCCGCCAAGTCTTTTCACCGAGCCGCGCCAAACCCGGTTTCCCAAGGTAATCTTCGATGATGCTGCCGTCGCAATACGGGAGATCACCCAATTCCAGCGGGAGGACGTAATTGCTCCACACCAGGGCTGAGCCCAGACCTGTCCCGAGTCCGAGAAAAAGCATTCGGCCGCCACGATAACTGCCGAGCGCCTGCATGGATGCGTCGTTGATGATGCGGACCGGCTTGCCGAATGCTTTTTCGAAATCAAATCCAACCCAACCGTTTTCGAGATGTTTCGGCTCGCTTAGGATTCGCCCGTCGCGCACGGGGGATGGGAAACCCATCGAGATCGCGTCGAATTTCCAATCACTGACCAGCGGTTCGATCTGCGCCACCATCGCGCGCGGAGTCAATTGCGGCCCGGATTTGAATTTTCGTCTTGCCGCACGCGAAATCATCAGCTTCACGTTCGAGCCGCCGATATCGATTACCAGGATTTTTCTGTCCATTACGACTGTTTCGTCGCTGCAGCCGAGGTCTTTGACGGTGGCTGCGGATCAGTCCCAGGTTCCGCTGGCGCCGCAGGCTTGTCGCTGGCGACCGTGATCGGAATTAATTTGTCGGCACGCAATTTCTTCTTCGAGCCGGTCATTTTTTTTGCGCGTTCCCGCGAAACCTCACGGAAATGCCATTGCGCCTGCGCGCGCGGCTCCGAACCTTCGGGTTTCAAGGGCCGGTAAGTGCCGTTCGGCTGAAGCTCGCGCGCTTTCACGCGGTCGTTCAAAAAACTTGGAAGCACTTCGTTAATGATCTGGTCGCGCAACGTTGGGTTTTCGACTGGAAACGCCAATTCGATTCGCCGGTAGAAATTTCGCGGCATCCAATCTGCGCTCGAGAGAAAGACCTTGGGCTGACCGGCATTTTCGAAGTGAAAAATCCGGCTGTGCTCGAGAAACCGACCAACGATACTGATGACGTGAATGTTTTCGCTGAGATCGGGAATTTTGGGACGCAAACAACAGATACCCCGAACGATTAGATCGATGGTCACTTCTGCGCAGGAAGCTTCGTAAAGCTTCTCAATGATCTCCTGGTCGACGAGCGCATTTAGCTTCGCAACGATACGCGCCGGTTTGCCCGCGAGTGCGTTGTCGCGCTCGCGCTCGATCAATTTGATCACCCGGCTGTGCATATCAAACGGCGCGACCATCAACTTTTTCAGACCGGGGTAGCCAGTTAGGCCGGTAAGGGTGTTAAACACAGTCGCCACTTCCTCCGTCAACTGCGGTTCGCTGGTGAGCAGACTGAAGTCGGTATAAATGCGTGCAGTCCGTGAATGATAGTTGCCAGTTCCCAGGTGGACGTAGCGTCGCAGCTGATCTGTGTCGCGGCGAACGATGAGCAACGCCTTCGAATGCGTCTTTAGGCCGACTACTCCATAGATAACGTGCGCGCCCGCTTCCTCCAGACGCCGCGCCCATTGAATATTGCTCGCCTCATCAAAACGCGCGCGCAGCTCGACAATAGCGGTCACTTGTTTGCCAGCATTGGCTGCGTCGATCAGTGCTCCGACAATGGGCGAATCGCCGCTGGTGCGATACAACGTGATCTTGATGGCGAGCACCTGCGGATCACTTGCCGCTGCCTCGATCCATTCGACGATTTGATCGAAGCTGTCGTAGGGATGATGCAGCAGCACATCCTGGCGTCGCAGAACTTCAAAAAAATCGACATTCGGCGGCAAGGCCGGATCGCGCGCCGGCTGAAACGGACGATCCTTCAGCTTCGCAAACGCATCGTTCGTGACGAGCGGCGCAAGATGCGTCATCGACAGCGGACCATCGAGCTTGTAGGCGTCCGATTCAGACAAACTGAAAAAGCGCAGAAGCAAGTCGAGAAAATCCTTCGGACAATCGGCTTCGACTTCGAGGCGCACGGCATTGCCGCGGCTCGATCGCCTTAACTCTTGTTCGATCGTTCGCAAAAGATTTTCCGCTTCTTCGTCGTCGATGTAGAGATCGCTATTGCGCGTAACCCGAAAGGCGTGCACTGCGTCGATGATTAAGCCCGGAAATAATTCGCCGATGTGCTGTTTGATGAGCGAGGCGAGATAAATGTATTCCCATGGTTCCTTCGCACCCTTACCGCGCGGCAGAAGAATCAAGCGGGACACCGCGCGCGGAACCTGGACGATCGCGTGCAACGGCTCGCCGCCACGCTGCGCTTTCGCCCGCACAAGTAGATTGTGGCTGCGATTCAGGAGATGCGGAAATGGATGGCTGGCGTCCACCGCCAGCGGCGTGAGCATCGGCAACACTTCCTGCTGAAAATAACGGTGCGCCCATGCCTCGCGTTTTGGCGGCAACTCGGCGATTTCGCGCACGTAAATCCCATTCTTCCCCAGTTCCGGCAGCAACTCATTATTCCAGAGCGCATATTGCGCCGCCACGAGTTGGCGGACTGTTTTCTGGATACGATCAAACGTCTCCGTCGGGCTTAAACCGTCCGGACCGATGTCGCTGGTCTCGCTCTCGATCTGTTGTTTGATTCCGGCAACGCGAATCTCGAAAAACTCGTCCAAGTTCGAGCTGACGATGGTTAGAAACTTGACTCGCTCGATAAGCGGTTGCGTCGGGTCCTGCGCTTCTTCGAGAACCCGCCGGTCGAACTCGAGCCAACTCAGCTCGCGGTTAACGAAATTTTTCGGGTCGCCAAAACGCTCATGCGCGGTTTGCACGACCTGCGGAGCAACGATCGAGATGGTTTCCTCTTCGGTTCGAGCAGTTGCCTGAGCTTCCGGCATCTCTCAAGATCGATAATTAACTGCACATATGCAACGGGTACCAACTCAGACGGAAGCCGCGGCAGTTTGATGCCTGATGTCTTCTGCTGCTGCTGCGTAAACGGCGTCCTCAGCAATGTTAGTAGCATGATCGCCGACGCGTTCGAGGCAGCGGCCAACAAAAATCAGATTCAAGTAGCCCCGCAATTGATCTGGGTCCTGTGCCATTCGATCGACCAGTTTGTGACTTGCCATGCGGTTCAGGTCATCCAGTTTTTGATCACGAGGAACGACGGCGCGTGCGAGATCGACGTCCTCGCGTGCAAACGCATCTACGCTGTCCTTGAACATCGACATGGCATGATCATACATCGGCCGGATCAGCTCGACTTCGGCCAGTGGTGGGTGCTGATTTAACTTCCGCGCCCGTCGAGCAATCGTAGTCGCCATATCGGCCATGCGCTCGAGGTTTGATGAAAGTTTCATCGCAGCGACGACGCGGCGCAGATCGGATGCAACCGGCTGAAAGCGCAGTAAAATATCCACGCCGTCCTTATCGATCTGCTTCTCCAACTGGTCGATCTCTTCGTCGTCGGCGATTGCAGTTGCGCAAATATTGTCGTCGCGATTGACCAAACCCTTCATCGCCCGCTCCAGACTACGCTCAGTCAGCCCAGCCATCATGAGCACGTTGTTACGAAGAGCCGCGAGCGACTCATCGAATGTTCCTAAGATGTGTTTATGGGCGATCATTTGACCAATTCATTAGCCAAATCGGCCAGTAATATAGTCCTCCGTCTGTCGTTCGCTTGGGTTCGTGAAGATTTTGGTGGTCGGCCCAAACTCGATTAGCCGTCCAAGGTAAAAGAACGCGGTGTAATCGGAGACGCGACCCGCCTGTTGCATATTATGGGTCACGGTCACGATGGTGTACTTGGCTTTGAGCTCGTAGATTAATTCCTCAATCTTGGCCGTGGCGATCGGGTCGAGGGCCGAACATGGCTCATCCATTAAAAGCACTTCCGGTTCCACCGCCAGCGCGCGCGCGATGCAAAGCCGCTGCTGCTGACCGCCCGAAAGACTTGTGCCCGGTTTGTGCAAGTCATCTTTCACTTCATCCCACAGCGCAGCCATGCGAAGCGATTTTTCCAGCCGTTCGTTCAGGAATTTGCGGTCGCGCACCCCGTTTAGTCGCAAGCCAATCACGACATTTTCGCCGATCGACATCGTCGGGAACGGATTCGATTTTTGGAAAACCATGCCGACGCGGCGCCGAACGATCGCGGGATCGACAGTGCTCGAATAGAGATCCTCGCCATTGAGAAAGACTGTCCCCTCAACACGCGTTTTCGGCACTAGCTCATGCATGCGATTGAGGGCGCGAATAAAAGTGGATTTTCCGCAGCCACTTGGCCCGATGATCGCCGTCACGGCATTGGACGCGATGTCCAGCGTCACATCATCGATGGCGCGTTTTTCGCCGTACCAGATCGAAAGATTCTTAACTTGAAACGTGTACGCCGGAATAGGCTCGGTGGTGGACGGCGCCTCGGTGATCCGGTCAACGGCTTCGACAACGCTGCGCTCGGGTGTTGCCATAACTAAATTTTCCATTCGCGAAAGGCTAGACCACTGACGCCGCATGCCCACGAGTCAGAATTCTAACTATTACATTAACGCAAAAAACGCCGGTGACGAGTACAAGCGCCCCGGCCCAAGCTTGGCGGTGCCAGTCGTCATATGGAGAAATTGCGTATGTAAAGATCTGCAACGGGAGGGCTGCGATTGGTTGACTTAGACTGTGGTTCCAAAATCGATTACCGAACGCTGTGAAAAGGAGCGGCGCCGTTTCGCCGCCGACGCGGGCCAGCGCGAGCAGGATCCCAGTGATGATACCTCTAGACGCGGTTTTCATCACGATGTGGACAATGGTTTTCCACCGGCTCACGCCGAGGGCCAGCGCGGCTTCGCGATAACCATTCGGCACCAGCAGGACGACTTCTTCTGTCGTGCGTAAGATCAGCGGAATCATGATGAGACCGAGCGCGAGACCGCCGGCATAAGCCGAGAACCCTTTGAAACGCAGGACAACCAAACCATAGACAACCACACCCCAGGTGATTGATGGAATTCCGTTAAGAACGTCGGCTAGAAACCGCAGAATAGAATTGATCCGAGCCGAGCCGTACTCGGCGAGGTAAACTCCGCCCAAAACGCCGACCGGAATTCCAATCACGCTCGCGAGTGCAAGGAGCTCGAGCGAGCCCACGATGGCATTTGCCATGCCGCCGCCAACCGCTCCAACCGGTGCGGGCAATTTCGTGAAGAAATCCCAGTTCACCGAACCGGCGCCATTGACGAGGAGATGAAAAAACACCAGACCCAATGGAGCGATCACAAGAATCGCAGAAACAAACGCAATTCCTGATGCCAGCGCGCTTTTGATTTTGCGCCAGGTGTGGTTGTCTGGTCGTTCCAAATGCATCGCTATTGCACCGCGCGTGTTGCTGACGTTGTCGTGAGGGTTCGCAGTAGGAGTTGCGCGAGAAGGTTAACCAGAATCGTTATTCCGAAGAGGACCAAGCCAATTTCAAACAGCGCTTCGAGATACATGTCAGTCGTTGCTTCCGTGAACTCATTGGCAATCACGCTCGCCAACGTGTACCCGGGCTTGAAGAGAGATGCGGCGATCTGCGGTGTGTTGCCGATCACCATCGTGACGGCCATCGTTTCCCCTAGAGCGCGCCCGAGACCGAGGATGACCGCGCCGAACAAGCCCTTCTTGGCGTAACTGAGCACTGCGATCCGTGTGGCTTCCCAGCGCGTTGCGCCAAGCGCGTAGGCGGCCTCGCGCTGCAAGTTCGGAACACTGCGCAAAATCTCGCGTGACACCGAAGTGATGATTGGCAGAATCATTATGGCAATGATGATTCCCCCAGCAAACATGCATGGCCCGTAGATCGGCCCGGTGAAAAATGGGGTCCAGCCGAGGAAGCGCTTGAGGAATGGAAACGGATAATCCCGCAGCCATGGAATCATGACGAAAATGCCCCACAACCCAAGGATCACACTCGGAATCGCCGCCAGCATTTCGATCAGCGAAACGAGCGACTGCCGAATCCACAGAGGTGCGAGTTCTGTCAAATACGCTGCTGTGGCGATGCTCAGTGGCACGGCGATGAGCAAAGCGATCATCGAAGAAACCAGCGTGCCGTAAATAAATGGCAGCGCGCCGAACTGCTCTGCCACTGGATCCCAAGTGGATGTAGTGAGGAAATGGAAACTAAATTTTTGGATCGCGAGCGATGATCCGCGCCCGAGTTGCCACCCAATCAAAATGACGAGCACAACCACTGTTAGCGCCATGGCGAGTGTGAGCCATTCAAAGGCTTTGTCACCCCAGCGCGACGGTGACACCATCCTTGCTTGCGCGGAGCGATCTTCCACCGCTATTGATGCGGCCATAGCCATAAAAACCTAATACTTTGATTAGCAGCGGCAGGCCGCCGCAGTACACGCCTCGGTTACATCTTAATTTCGTCGATTCGTTTGAGAACGCGCTGCTGAAGGCTGTCGGGCAATGGCGCATACTGCAGATCCGCCGCCATTTTCTCGCCGTCCTTCGCCGCCCATCTTAAGAATTCAACGAGCTTCTTACCTTTCGCAGGATCTTTCTGTTGTTCGTAAACTAGTAGCCACGTCGCGCCGCAGATTGGATAAACATCCGCTCCTGGAGCGTTGGTGATTGAAAAACGGAAGTCATCAGGAATATCTGCCGTCCCCAGCGCCGCGGTGATAGATTCGAGCGATGGCTTTACAAACTTCCCAGAAGCATTCTTGACCTCTGCGTAAGGCATTTTGTTTTGGACCGCGTAGATCAACTCCACGTATCCGATTGCCCCCGGGGTTTGCTTTACCTGCCCCGACACACCCTCGTTTCCTTTGCCACCGATGCCAGTCGGCCAATTCACCGAGGTATTTGTACCCACCTTAGTTTTCCATTCTGGACTAATTTTGCTTAGATAGTCTGTCCAAATGTAGGTTGTTCCACTGCCATCGGAGCGATGAACGACCACGATCTCTTGGTCCGGCAACTTTGCGCCGGAGTTTGATGCTGAGATCTTTGGATCATTCCATTTTTTGATTTGGCCGAGAAAAATTCCGGCGATCGTGTCTGCATCGAGCTTTAACGCCGGATTTCCAGGCAAGTTGTAAGCGACAACATCCGCACCTGCCACCGTTGGAATGTGCAAAAGTTTCCCCGGGGCCTTGCTCAAATTGTCGTCGCTCATCGGCCCGTCCGACGCGCCGAAATCGACCGTCTGCGCCAGGATTTGTTTTTGTCCGCCGCCGGACCCGATCGATTGATAATTGAATCGTACGGAAGGATCGACCTTCGCGTATTCATCGAACCACTTCGAGTAGATCGGATACGGAAATGTCGCGCCTGCGCCGTTGATCATCATTTGCGCCGAAGCGCTGGCGCTTAATCCCAGCGCAACAATGAGCCCAAGAATTTTCGGCAATTGAAATTTCATCATGCCAATAAACTGCCGCATTCGATTTCGTGCGGTCAAAACCTTTACTGTTACGATTGTGTGACAGCGACCGAATGAGGAGCCGCATACCGCTTCCGGTAATTCCACGAAGCGCTAAGGTCGCGCCTCGAGGGCGCAATGTTCCTCGCAGAAGTTTTCGATTCTCGCGCGAATTTGCTCCAGAACCTCGCGTGTCCTCGTCATCTTTTCTTCATGCGTTCCAGCAAACTGCGATGGATCGGGAAATGGCCAGTGCAGCCGTGTGGTTACACCCGCGAACACCGGGCAGCCCTTCGATTCGGATTCACTGCAAACGGTAATTACGTAGGCAAACAGCTGACCGGATTTGAAGACGTCAAAGACCGATTGCGTCCTAACGCCAGAGATATCGATCCCGATTTCCTGAAGCGCTTCCACCGCCAGCGGGTTAAGTCTTCCCGGCTCGAGTCCTGCGCTCTGTGCCTGAAAAAAGTCGCCACAAATCTGGTTGAGAAGCGCTGCGGCCATCTGGCTGCGCGCGCTGTTATGGACACAAATGAAACGGACGTTTTTCTTCACAAGCAAATGCTAGATTAAAGGGAGGACCAGTCCAAACGCCGATTGCGGGTGTCACAAGAACGTCACATTCTGACCGGCAGAACCACGCGGATAGTTGTGCCTTTGCCAAGCTCGCTTTCCGCCTCGACGTGCCCGCCGTGCAACTGCGCGACGTGTTTCACAATCGCCAGGCCGAGGCCAGTTCCTCGTATGTTCTCGGCGGTCCGGGCTTTATCGGCCCGATAGAAGCGCTCGAAAATTCGCGGCAAATCTTCTTTGCCGATGCCGATGCCGCTGTCGCTTACGCTCAGAACAATTTCTTCGTCGCGCTGCCGAGCCATCAGCCTGATCTCGCCATGCTCCCGCGAATATTTCACGGCGTTATCGAGCAAATTGTAGAGTGCCTCCTGCAGCCGCGCCCGGTCGGCGCGAAGCGTGGGCAAACCGGGTGGAAGATCGACAATTACACTAAGCTGTTTGCTTGCGAGCTTCTTTTCCCAATCACGAATCACTTCCCTGAATAAGTTCGACAGATCGACGTTGCCCAATTGCAAATTGGGATTGGCTGATTCCAATTGCGCAAGCGTAAGCAGATCCTCGGCTAGCAAATCCAAGCGTTTCGAATGGCGTTCCATGACTCCGAGAATTCGAGAAAATTCCTCGCGCGAGATTTCCGGGCTGTCGAGCAAGGTCTCGATGTAGCCGCGCAAGATCGACAATGGCGTGCGCAATTCGTGCGAGACATTAGCGACAAAATCCCGCCTGATCTGATCCATCTTCTTCAGCTCGGTAATGTCATGGAACAGAACGAGCACACCGGTGATCTCGCCTGCTTGGTTCCTTGTCGCGACGGCGTGGAGTTCGATTTGCGAACCGTCCAGGGTCAACTCGCTGCGAACTGGGCTACCATGATCGAAAGCATCATTAATTACCCGGTCGAGCGTCGCGTCGCGCACAATCTCCAGCAGAGGTGTCCCTTCTGAAATTTCCGGGAGCGCGAAAAGTTTTCGAAACGTCTCGTTGGCCAAAATCACATACCGCTTGGAATCGACTACCAGCAATGCGTCATGCATCGCAGCGAAAATCGTCTGCATCCCGGATTCGCGCTTTGCGATCTGCTTGTTGAGCTGCGTTAAGTTCTGAAAAATCTTTTCCAGGCGTAACCCGATACGTTGAGCCTCGGCGCCGCCGTGAATCAGAAATGTCCGCGGCTGCTCGCCGCGCCCGATTTCTGTCACGAGCTCCTCCACTTGCCGCCACGGTGCAATCCATCTGCGCCACGCGATCAACACAAGAGCCATTGTCGATGCAACAATCGCGGACAGGAGCAGCCAGATCATTTACGCTAATTCTCCCGCAGCCGATAACCGAAACCGCGAACGGTTTCAATCGCGTCACCGGCTTTGCCGAGTTTTTCGCGCAAGCGGCGCACGTGTGTATCCACCGTGCGCGTATCGATCACGCTTTCGTAACCCCAAACCTCGTTCAGCAACCGATCGCGGTCCTGCACGCGGCCTCGGCGTTGCATCAATGTGCGCAGCAGTTTGAACTCCAGACTGGTGAGACGCACCTGCTTGCCATTAACGCGAACCTGGTGGCGCGCAGGGTCGATCGAAATCGGACCGGCGTTCAGACTTTCATCCGCCCTTTCCCCGCGCCGCAAAATTGCCCGAATTCGCAGCACGATTTCGCGCGGGCTGAACGGCTTGGTCACATAATCGTCGGCGCCGAATTCCAGACCGACAATGCGATCAACCTCTTCCGCTTTTGCCGTTAACATCAGAATCGGAGTCTGAGACGTCGCCGTGTCGCTCTTCAAAATTTTGCAGACTTCGAGTCCCGACATTTTTGGCAACATCAGATCAAGAATAATGAAATCCGGTCGCTCATCCCGCGCCTTCTGCAAACCGCTCGCGCCGTCGGCGGCCGTCGAAGTCCTGAAGCCCGCCTTGCGCAAGTTCAGCGTGAGGAGATCGGCAACGTCGCTCTCATCTTCGATGATTAGGATTTTCTTGCCAGAGCCGGTCTCCATTTGAACAGCAATTCAACTCGCCCGCGCCGCAAATTACAACATTTCGGTTCCAATTGAGAAGCGCTCGCGCGGCCTGTGCGGAAAGTTTGCCGAATCGTAACTGTGTCGTCATACGCCTGTAACAATCGGCTTCCAGTCTCGTCCGTGTTCGGATAGGGCAGTTCTTAAATGAGCGGTTCTACCTCTCAATCCAACCATCAAAAACGAAGGAGAAAATCATGTTCACCAAGAAATTCACCTTACGGGCAGCGGGTGCGAGCCTGGCCGCGCCACATCAAAGAAGACTGCAGTCATTTTTGTTCTGAATCATTCCTAGCGCCCCGCTCATGTTCGACGTGAGCCTTGACGGCCGTCGGCGCGGAGAGCCGCCCCAGCGCTTTGAGCAGTGCGTATTGTGCTTTGTTGAACTCGCTAATTACGGTGAAGTAGTCGCCGCGGGCGCGTGTGAGATCCTGCTCAGCCTGGATGTTTTCTAGAACATTCGCGATGTCGAACTGCCGTCGATCGCGACTTAGGCGGAGCGCTTTTTCGCTCTGGTCGAGAGCGCGCCGCGCAATGCTGATTTGATCCTCCAGCGATTGCACCCGCGCGATGGCCTCGCTCACTTGACGGACGACGGCGTCCTCGACCTTTCCAGTCGCGAATTCCGCGCCCTTCGCTCGCGCTTGTGCGGCATTGATACGGCCAACGTCGAACAGCCCGCCGGGACCGATGCGCCAGCCGATAGCTGCCGTGTAGTCTTCCTGATTGCCAAATTTGCTCGGTTGGCCTTCGATTCCACCGCCCAGTTTCCCAAATAAAGCCTGGCCGCCGAGCGACGGCAAAATCGGTCCGTAAAGCGCGCCGTTTTTTTCGTCGCGCGCGGCTCCTGCAAGCTTCTCGCTTTGCTTCAACTCCGGCCGCGAGACGAGTGCTTCGCGCACGAGTCCGGCGAATCGAGCGTGCGCATTAGCGATTTTGAGCACCAGAAGACCGGTGTCGCGCGCTACGAGGTTGACGGTTGAATCGAGATGTAGCGTTTCGACCAACCGAGCTCCTGCGAACGCTTGCTGCTCAACGGCCTGCCGCAGCGCAAGCCGGTTGCGATCAGTCTGCACACCGACCCGCAGCTCATCCCCTTCGAACGCAACGCCAATCTCAACGGCTTGATGTATCTGTCTTTCGTAATCTTCCGAGATCGCGACCGACTGCTGGGCGACATCGACCGCCGCCTGAGCTTTGACGAGATCGAAGTAGCCTTGCGCGACCGCGAGGGTCGTGTCTTCGCGCTGCGCCTCCAAGCCGAACTCGGCCGCTCGGATCAATTTGTGACTCTTGAGCGATTTGTAGAGCGCGTCGCCGAGATCAACTTGCAATGTCGGCGCGAACCCGGGCGCCTCTGAACGTTTGTGAACGGTGATGATGTTGCCTTGGACGTCCTGAAGTAGATTGTCGTGCTGGCGATAAATTGCCCCCGCCGAGAGCCAGGGAAAAAACTGTTCGAGCGCCTGGTCGAAGTTCGCCAACGCCTCGATCTGTTTTTCGCGGGCAATCTGGATGTCGAGATTTCGCGCGCCGGCCAGTTGCAAGGCGGTCGGAAGATCGATTGGAAATGCCCGGCGCTCGTCATTGACCGCCCGAGTTGGCTTCGATTCACTCGACGATGATGCACAATTGCCGGACGTAATAGCGGCAAAAAAAAGGAGCTGCACGGCGAACTGCCTATTCATTTGCTCTCTGCGGCTTTGACTGGCTGCCCGTCGTTCAAGCCAAGTTTACCGACGAGGATGACCCGCTGGCCGGGCTTGATCCCGTCGAGAATTTCAACCGACGTGCCGTCGTTGAATCCGATTTTGACTGGCACTTTTCTTGCCTTGTTTTCATCGAGCGCAAAAACCGAGGTTTTTGCCTTTTCCGTAACGAGAGCATCGGCTGGGATAACGAGCGCGTTTTCGTGGCGCTCGACCTCCACATTCACCAGCGCATACATGCCTGGGACCAGTTCACCCGATGAATTCGATATTTCGCTTTCGATCAGCATGGTTCTTGTTGCCGATTCGATAGCATGGGCATAGCGGGTGATCGTTGCGTCGAATTTTCGGCCGGGTAACTCCGGGATGGTCACGGTAACCGTAAGCCCGTCTTTGATGAACGGTGCTTCCTGTTCCGGCACTGCGACCTGAACACGGACCGTGTCGAAGTCTGCAAGTGTTACGATCGCCGGAGTGTCGGCAGAGCTGCCGGAGGTTGCCGCCGGAATGAAAGCGCCGGGGTCAACGAATCGCTTTGTGATCACGCCGGAAAACGGTGCGGTGATTCTAGCGTATCCGAGCAGAGTGTCGATTCGCTCAAGCTCGGCACGCGCGATGTCGTATTTGCCTTTCGCGTTGTCGACCGTCTGCGCTACGACAAGCTCGGGTGCTTTTTTCTGGGCGTTGATATTGCGCTTGTATTCGGTCTCCATCACGTCCAGGTCAGCCTGGAATTTCGTCCGATCCGCAATCAACTCGGGCACTTCAATATCTGCCAACACGTCGCCCAGTTTCACGTGATCGCCCTTGTCCACGTTTATCGATTTCAAATAACCGGCGACTTTGGCATAGAGCGTCGCTTGCTGATACGCGAGCACGTTACCGGGCAAGGTTACAGTGCGGCCAATCGCACCTTTATGCGGCCTAACAGTCTGGACTTCAGGTCCGGCAGGAGGCGCTACGGATCGTCGACCGCAACTGGTTGCGACGAAAAGCGATGCGGCGAGAAGAGCGGTCAGGCGCAACCGCATTTTATTTTCGATCATCTGGCTGCGAGCGATCGCTTCTTACGTCGTCCGGATGGAGCGACGCGGATTCGGTGGTAGTGCGCCTCTGAATAATGGCGAAGACAGATGGAAGCACGAATAGAGTTGCAAAGGTGGCGACGATCAGACCGCCGACCACGGCGCGGCCAAGCGGCGCAGCCTGCTGACCACCCTCGCCGAAGCCAATCGCCATCGGCACCATTCCGGCGATCATTGCAAAACTCGTCATGAGAATTGGGCGCAAGCGGCTGCGCGCTCCTTCCACTGCCGCCGCGACGGATTCCGCGCCGGCGAGACGAGCTTCGCTGGTGAATACCAGGTCGCCTACCGGAACGCTGCCCGCGTCAAACCGCATAATAAATGGAGGCACGGTGCGGTGGCATGAAAGCGCGGGCGCGATTGGCGTAGTTGATGGTTTCGGCGAGCGCCTGTGCCATATCGGTCCCGGGATGGAACTGAAGTTTGATCAGCGCGATGCCTTGAATCGACTTTGATTCGACGTGCTCGATCCCGGTGATGTAAAGAAAGTGGTACTCATAGTAGTAGGTGAGATAACCTTCCATCTGAGCGGGGTCCATCCCGCCATAAGGCTGCGCAACGTAGATGATTGGAATACCAAGGTCGGGCAAGATGTCGCGCGGCATCTGCCGTAGCGCGAGTACTGCACCCAAGACAATGGCAACGATGGCGACCAGCACAGTAATCGGCCGGCGCAGTGCGCTTGAGACAAGATTCATTGGCTAGACTTCAGCCATGTACTCTGAAAGACGTATAACACTCGCGCAAGTGTATTGCATCTGCACAACCTTTTGGCGTGAACAAAAACCGGTTCCGATCGCCGAACAGGTCGAAACAACGTCTGTTGCCATAACTGTTCGAGTCCAGCGATAAACGCGCGGGCAGTTCGTGTAAGGTATTGCCTTATGGCGATACGGGCGTAAGAATTTTCCGCACGCGCTGAGTGAATCGAGATCAGCGCAAGAAAAACATAGAGGGGCAACCATATGTCTAACAACACGTTCGTCTTGAAAGCAGCGACCGCCTGGCTTTTCGCCATTGGCTCGATTGGTCTGCTTGCACAGCAACGGCTTGACGCGCACACCGCGAGCAACACTTCCGAATCCGAACGAATCGAAAAACTCGAGCGCGCGGTGGAGTTGTTGGAAAAACGCAATGCCGAGCTGCAAGCAGAAATCAACAGCTTGAAGAAGCAGACTGCGTCTGCAACGGTCGTCGCTGGCGAGGGCAAAACAAAAACGCAAGTCACTTATGACGGAAAGACCTACGTCGAGAAACTGGTGCCTGCGTTGCCCGGCGCCGAAAAATGGAAATTGTTTCCGGCAATCACCGAGCTTGAGCTCTTTGGTGACATGCGGCTGCGATACGAATACCGCGGTGGCAGACTTCCAGATGACGACCCGAGTCATCCAAATGATTGGCAGGAGCGAGAGCGCGAGCGTTATCGCGTACGTCTCGGATTGCATGGTACGGTGCTTGATGACTGGTTCTTCGGAATCCGATTGGAAACCGGTACGAATCCGCGCTCGACAAATGTGACCTTCGGGGATGACAGCAGCAATGGACCATTCGCGAAAAACAGCGACGGCATCAACGTGGGCCAGGCGTATCTCGGTTACAAGGGTTTCCCCGGAATAACGTTAACTGGTGGCAGAATGCCGAACCCGTTCGTCACCACGCGGTTGGTATGGGACGATGACATCAACCCGGAAGGGTTGGCCGAGCAGTGGAAACACACGTTTGTGTTTGGAGAAAGCGCGCCCCCGCCTTCGTCTTACAGCACGGATGGCAAGGCCGTTGCACCTCCGCCGCCATCCGAGCCATTTCTGAAGCTCGATCTTTTCGTAAACTTTGGCCAGTTCGTTTACGACGATGCGAATCCGGAAAACCCAATTGGCCCCCGCCCGACAACGACGCAGCCGATCACAGGCGAACATCAGCTTGTACCGAACCACGATGCGTTCCTGCTGGGGTGGCAGGCAGGGGCGAGGTTTGAGTTCCCGCGTATCTTATATTTCCAGTTTGCGCCGACGCTCTACAACTACACCGGCAACGGCGACACGTTTAACATCTATTTCTCAGGCGACCCCGGTGGCAATCAAACCGGCATCAACAGTCTTTTGGTCTTCGATATGCCGATGGAACTCGGATGGAAATTGTGGAACATACCAATGCGCGTTTTCGGAGATTTTGCCGTCAATTTTGAAGGCGATGAGCGTGCCGACGCTGCAGGCCATCCGGGCGAGGGTGACCAGCGTTACGCGTATGAGATCGGTCTCGGCATTGGACAGCTGAAGAAGAAGCATGATTGGCAGATCGAGGCCTGGTGGCAACACACCGATCAGTACGCGCTGGATCCGAACCTGGTCGATAATGATCTTTTCGATAGCCGCGTGAACATGAAGGGCGTGGTCGTGCGAGCCGGGTACATGCTCTCGGATGCCGTAGTATTCAACCTCACCTATGCCTATGGCTGGCGGATCGACAACGCACTCGGCACCGGGGGAGTGGGCGACATCGGGATCAACCCGCTTGACCAATACCAGATATTCCAAGCGGATCTGAATGTTAAATTCTAGTGAGGTTAGGCAATTAAAGCTCGCTGGGAAAGGTTCTCCGGCGGGCTTTTTCACTACACCGCAATGGCTGCCGACGGATGCAGGCAAAGGCAAAGCCCAAACGTGCCCGTCGCCGAAGATCAGCGGAATCGTCCCCGGTGACAAGGCTCGAATCCGAACTGCGCGCGCTACATCACGATTTGCGCATCATTGCCAAGGCATACATCGCCCGTCTCGAAAATGATCTACTCGTCTGCCTCGCCGTGCTCAGGTCTTATGGTCGGTCGACCAGTTGCCTCGCGAGATGCTGCACCAGATCCGCGGCTCACGATCAACTTAAATACGTTCTGAGTAGAGCTCTGTCCACGCTTGCTGAGTGTATCTCAAGATCCGTCTGCGTGCCGTCGCACTCGTAGGATTGGAAGCTCATGTTTGGATCTCCGACTTCTGCTCTCTAATTGGTCACGACGCCTACATAGCTGTTACCGCCAACTTTGGACGCCCCTGTATACAGGGACTGTGGGTGAGGAAATTTTAATGTTCCTTTCATCGTAACCAAATCTTCGTGTCGTCTAATTCGAGCATGTTTACGTTACGTCCATGGCTCGGATTTAGGTATTCTAACACAAATCGCTTACCAAAGCCGCGGTTGAAGTCGCGAACCGCTATTACACTGTTGGTGCTAAGCATAGCTGGCTGTAGTTGTCTCGCGGCTCCAATGCCCATTTACCCGACGGTGGGCCCTTCTGAACCCGAACATGTCGGCTACTTGATTGTCTACAGTGCAACGGAACCGTACGAAGACGGTGAAATCATGTACTACACCCACACCGATTATGATCTGTATTCCTGGCGGGGAGTATTTTTGAAAAAAATCAGGAATAGCATCGTGAGGGGTGACGAAACTCCTGAAAGAGTTCCATTGGCTCCGGGACGTTATCTGGTCCAAGCGGAGTCGGAAACCGACGGCATCGTTCGCGTCCCGGTGATCATCACCGCCCGGCGAACAACAATCGTGAACCTGGAGGGAGATCGGCGGGGCAGCCGCCGCAGGGGACGACACTAATGTTTTCTATGTGTATCGTGTCTAATGCTTCAACAGCGCCGGACGCGTGCCCGATCTGTTATGCTACGTTGAGAGTCTTTCCATTAAACAGATCTTCGTTTCACAACTGGCGAGTAATTGAACCACAGACTTCCTGAAATGCGCATTTTGATTGTTGAGGACGAAGAGAAAGTCGCGCGTTTTATCCGTGTCGGCCTCAAAGCGGAACGATTCGCCGTAGACTCAGCCCGCGATGGGCGAACTGGTTTGCAACTCGCTTTGATCAATCCCTACGACCTCTTGATTGTCGATTTGATGCTGCCGGAATTGAACGGCACGGAATTGATTCGCGAACTTCGAAAGAAAAACTCGAACGTTCCCGTGGTGGTCCTTACCGCTCGCGACGCGATTGCTGATAAAGTGGTCAACTTTGAAAGCGGCGCGGACGATTATCTGACCAAACCGTTTTCTTTCGCGGAGCTATTGGTGCGTATCAAGGCGCTTCTTCGCCGCGGAACGGTAAATCGTTCAAACGTCTTGCGGATCGCAGATTTGGAGATTGACCGCCTTACACATCAAGTTCGACGCGCTGGCGTCGCGATCAGGCTAACGTCCAAAGAATACTCGCTGCTTGAGTACCTCGTGCTCAGTGCGGAGCGCGTTCTATCTCGAACGATGATCGTCGAACATGTCTGGGACCAAAGTTTCGAAGGCCTAACGAACATTGTTGACGTGTATGTGCGTCAGTTGCGCGCCAAAATCGACGAGCCATTCGAGAGAAAGTTAATCCACACAGTACGTTCCGTGGGCTACACCCTCCGCGATCCGGAAGAAGAATGAACGTTCGATCCATTCGTTTTCGTCTGATCAGCCGGTTCACCGTGCTTCTCCTGTTAGTGATGCTTGGTTTCGGAGCGTTCACCTACTGGCGGGTTAGAACTTACATAGTGGATGTCATCGCCAGCTCGATGAAACATCGGGCACAGCAGATCGCACAGACCCTGCTTCATGACAAGTCTATCGATGAAAGTTACATCTCGAACGAGATCGAAACGCGGTACGCGCCCGAGTCGAACGATCGATTCATTCGAATTACGCGAGGCGACGGATCGGTCCTCTATTGTTCGCATATTCCGGCAGATCGCAGTTTCACGCCGGCGAACGTTCCGTATCCAAAAGCGCAGACAGGTAATTCAGATATTCGTGAAGAGGCGTTGCCCAACGAAGCCAAGATGGTGATAGCCGCAATTCGATACCCGGTCATGCAGGGAAGTTATCTAGTCGAAGTCGGCACATCGCTTGCAGGTGCGGATCGAGTGATGAGCGCTCTTCTCTGGACACTTGTAGCGGGACTTCTCGCAATCATGTCGCTTACGGTTCTCGGCGGCTGGACACTAATGAATCGCGCACTTTCCCCAGTTCGCGATATCACCAATGCTGCGCGTGACATCACCATGCGCGATCTGCGACGACGGGTTCCGGTTCTGAACACGGGCGACGAAATCGCTGACTTGTCGATAGTCCTTAATCAGATGATCGGACGATTACAGGAATCGTTCGAAAACGTAAGCAGGTTTACCGCCGATGCTTCGCACGAATTGCGTACGCCTCTCACCATTGTCCAAGGAGAACTGGAAGAACTCATGACGCGGACCGACCTTAACAGTGAGGTTCGAGCGGCCATGGGCAGCCTTCTCGAGGAAGTAGAGCGGCTGGTTGCAATTGTGCAGCGACTGTTCGCTCTGTCGCGACTTGATGCTGGAGAAGCTCAGGCGGAGCGAGTTGAACTGAATCTTGCCGAGCTCGCCGAGACGACGGTCGAGCAGATGTCGCTTCTGGCTGACGAGAAACACATTTCTTTGCTGTGTATGACAAGTGAACCCGTGCCCGTAAAGGGCGATCGCACACGCCTAAAACAAGTGATCGTTAACCTTCTTGATAACGCCATCAAATACACTCCCGACGGCGGCTCGGTCCAACTCGCAGTCTCGTCTAGCAACGGAACCGCGTTCGTTGAAGTGAAAGATACTGGACCGGGCATTCCGAAATCGGCGCTTCCGCACGTGTTCGATCGTTTCTACCGCGCCGACGAAGTTCACTCGCGGGACATTGAAGGCGCCGGTCTCGGGTTAGCGATCGTTCAATCGATCACCTCTGCTCATGGTGGAGCGGTGCGGATCGAGAATGCGGCACAAGGTGGGTGCCGCGTGACGATCACTATGCCGCGGGCCCGCTAAGGAACAACTTCAAGCAAATGGTGGAAGTAGCCGCAAGTGTATCTCGGGAAAAGGCTAATCTGGCCCGATGGATTCCAGTTATCGGGAGACGGCGACGTGTATTACTCCTCGTTGGAGGCCTCTTTGTTGTAGCGGGAGTTGTGGGTCTGCTACTTCGCGCGGGTCGATCGAATACCAGTGGCTCTGTGCCGACGGTCGCAGTAATCAAAGCAAGCCGTGAATCGCTTAAACAGACACTAACACTCACGGCTGAGTTCCGCCCGTATCAACAAGTATCACTTCACGCGAAAGTAGCAGGATATGTGCAGTCGATTCCGGTTGATATTGGTGACCATGTCAAAGCAGGCGACCTGATCGCGCATCTGGATGTCCCGGAGCTAACCAACGAAGTGGAGAAGGACCGCGCGGCTTTGAAAGCGAGCCGGGCGGATGCAGAGCGGGTTGAGGCGAATTACGAGGAGGCACACCTTCCTTATCAACGGCTTCAATCCGTTGCGCAAGGCCATCCGAAGCTTGTGGCGCAACAGGAGGTGGATAACGCCCGGGCGAAAGACCAGAGTGCTGCCGGAGCGCTGGCTGCGACAAAGCAGCACGTGGACGAATGCACCGCTGAGCTTCACAAGACAGAGGCGTTGGTAAATTACGCGGATATCACAGCTCCCTTCGACGGAGTAATTACTCATCGCTACGCAGACCTTGGCGCGCTGATCCCGGCTGGCACTTCCTCGAACACTCAAGCCATGCCGGTGGTTGATTTGGCCGAAGACGGGCGATTGCGGCTCGTCTTTCCTGTTCCGGAGTCTGCGGTGTCAAAGATCAAGGTTGGCGCTTCGGTCACAATTTCCGTCGGTGCTCTGAATGAAAGCTTCACCAGCGCGGTGTCGCGCTTCGCGGACAAGCTTGATCGGGACACGCGAACCATGTCCACAGAAGCTGATGTGGAAAATCCCGATGGCCGCTTCAAGCCTGGGATGTACGGTGATGTGACCCTGATCATAGCTGAGCGCAAAAACGTCGTGACCGTTCCTGTTGAAGCAGTCTCAGTGGACAAACACAAATCAACTGCGTTGATGGTTGACCGCAAAGGTATTGTTCGCGCGCTCTCCGTTACACTCGGCATGCAGACAGCGGAGCGTTTTGAAGTCAAAAGCGGGTTGTTGCCCGGCGACATGGTGATCGTCGGAAGTCGCGCGGGGATTCAGCCGGGAACAAGAGTCGACCCGAAAGTTACGACACTCACCGCCTCTGAGTAAACACCGGAATCCACGTCCTTTTATGACTACGATTGTATCAGCAGAAACGCTCGTTGCGCTAAAGTCGTTTAGCACGTGCCTGATCGCGAACGCGATCGAGTACTTCGACGTTCGGCTGCGCAATGAGGGCTTTGGTGATTCAAGCCTCCAATGTCGCTTCCCGCACTTCCCGCCGGTGGTTGGATACACAGCCAACCTGCGATTGCATGGCGCGAATCCTCCGATGCAGGGTGGCACTTATGCGGACAAAACAGACTGGCTGGAGCGGATCGGGCACGAACCCGTGCCTCGCATCCTGGTAATAGAAGACGCTGATCGCCGGCCTGGAACAGCTGCCTACGTAGGAGCAACTCACGCAGCGATCCTTCAAGCAGTAGGATGCGTCGGTGTCGTTACCAATGGCGGAGTTCGTGACTTACCAGAGGTGGAGCAGCTTGGGTTCCAATTGTTCTCCGGTAACGTCTCAGTGTCACATTCCTACGCCCACATTGCTCATGTTGAAGTCCCAGTGTGCGTGGCCGGACTTAGAATTTCGCCTGGCGACCTGCTTCACGGAGACAGGCACGGCATAGTCAAGATTCCCCTGTCCATCGCAGATAAGTTGCCAGCCGTGGCCGCGCGCATAAAAGAGCGCGAAGAAGAGATCATGTCCTTCTGTCGGTCTGACGAGTTCTCGTGCGAAAAGCTTCGGCAAATCCTGAGGAAGGAACTCTAGGAGTATCGGTTATGTCCAGGTTCTCGCTCCGATACCCGTATTTCATAGTGGTCATTTGCCTGGTAGCATGTGTAGTTGGCATTACCAGTCTGGTCCGAATGCCGGTAGATCTCTTTCCGGCGATCAGAATACCGGTCGTGGTTGTCGCCACGTTTTTCTCCGGCATGCCGCCGGAGCAAATTGAGAACGACATCACCGGCCGGTTTGAACGCTTCTTCACGCTGGCCAGCGGGATCGATCACATTGAGTCGCGGTCATTGCCCGGCGTCAGCTTGATCAAGATCTATTTTCAGCCGGGCACAAGCGCGAATGCGGCAGTTACCAGTATCTCGAACCTCGCCATGGCTAACCTGCGCCGGCTTCCTCCCGGTACCTTGCCACCTGTGGTGTTAAAGTTCGATGCCTCCAGCCTGCCGGTTTGCCTCATTACTCTCAAAGGCGAAGGAATGAACGAGACGCAGCTTCGCGACCTTGGGCAGTTCGCTGTTCGCAACCAGGTGGCCAATGTCCCCGGCGCGTCTGTGCCGCAACCTTTCGGCGGCAAGTATCGCCAGATCATGGTCTATGTCGACCCGCTGAAACTCGAGGCCCACCAGCTCAGCCCAATGGACGTGGTGCGGGCGGTCAACGATTCGAACCTGATCCTGCCGGCGGGCGACGTGAGGATCGGCCCGCTCGACTACAGCATCTACACGAACAGCCAGGTGGACGACGTCAGGGACATCAACCAGATTCCGTTGAAGACGATCGCCATGAGATCGGTGCGCGTGGCCGATGTCGGATCGGCGCAGGATGCGCAGCAGATCCAGACCAGCATCGTGCACGTCGACGGGCAGCCGTCGGTCTACCTGCCGGTCCTCAAACAGGGCGGTAACACGAACACGATTTCCGTTGTCGACGGCGTGAAGAGCGTTGTCGGAAAACTGCTCGACGTTCCATCTCAGCTCGTAACTCACGTCGTCTTCGACCAGTCGCAGTTCGTCAAGGGCGCGATCCGGACCCTGCTCGTCGCAACCATGTTCGGCCTGGTCCTGACCTCGGCGATCGTGCTGCTGTTTCTCTCGAATTCGCGCGCGACGCTTGCCGTTCTTCTCTCTGTGCCGTTGTCCGCACTGGCAGCGTTTCTCGCGATCTCGCTTGGTGGCGGGTCGGTCAACACCATGGTTCTCGGCGGCCTCGCGCTGGCTTTCACGCGGCTACTCTTCAACTCGCTGGTCGTGCTGGAGAACATCTTCCGGCACCTGGACGCAGGCGAGCCGCCGGACATCGCTGCCGAGGTTGGCGGACGTGAAGTGGCGATGCCGGTTCTGGCCGCAACGCTCACCACCATCGTCGTCTTTTTTCCCGTTACGTTTCTGTTCGGCGTCAGCCGCTTCCTTTTTGGCGCACTGGCCGTTGCGGTGGTGCTCGCCCTGCTTGCGTCGTACGTGGTGGCGCTCTCGGTGATTCCGCTCTTCTGCGCGCGCTTTCTGAAGAGGCGCGTCGGCGAGACGGCGACACGCCCGGCGATGACGCGACAGAAGACGAGTGGGGCCCGCGCCTTCCAGGCGGCGGGCCTTCGGCGTCTCGGAGCCCGATCCGAGGCGCTCATGCGCCGTCTCACCGACGCGCACAGCGCTATCCTCGATCGTGCGGTCTCGCGCCCCCGGTCGCTTCTCGTCGGAATCACCGCTGTGTTCGTGGTGAGTCTGCCCTTGTACTCGCAGCTCCGCGTCGCGTTCTTCCCGCGCACCGACGCCGGCCAATTCGTTATCAACCTGAAGGCGCAGTCGGGCATGCGGCTGGAAGCGACCGAGCAGCAGGTGCGCAAGGTGGAGGCGCTCATTCGGGGGGTGGTGGCGTCCGACGACCTCGACGTGATCCTGTCGAACATCGGGGTCACTCCGGGCTTCTCGTCGATCTACACAACCAATTCGGCGCAGCACACGGCGTTCGTCCAGGTAAACCTGCGGGAGGGTCACAGAGTCGGCAGCTACGAGTACATGGAACGGCTGCGCGAGCGGATGCGGACCGAGCTTCCGCAGCTGACCGCCTACTTCCAGTCCGGCGGCATGGCGGATGCGGTACTGAATCTCGGATTGCCGGCACCGATCGACGTGCAGGTGAGCGGATCGGATCTAAAGGAGAGCTACCGCACTGCGCTCGACATCGCCGCGCGGGCGAGAGAGCTCAAGGGCGTCAGCGACGTTTACATCCCGCAGGACCTCGATTATCCGGCGCTCAAGGTCGACGTGGATCGCATCAGCTCGGGGCAACTCGGCCTGAAGCAGAAGGAGATCGTTCAGAACGTCATAACGGCACTCACGTCGAACCAGATGATCGCTCCGAGTTATTGGGTGGATCCCCGCACCGGCAACGATTACATGCTGACGGTGCAGTACCCGGAAGATCAGATCCGCAGCCTGGACGACCTGAAGGCCATTCCCCTGCACGCCGCCGACGGCAGCCAAGCCACGCGTCTCGACGCCGTCAGCCGCGTGACGCGCATCGAGTCGCCGACCGAGGTTGACCACTATCAGCTGCGGAGGGTCATCGACGTGTATGTCGCGCCGTCAGGAGAGGACTTGGGCCGTGTTGCGAACGGCATCGACCGCATCATTCGAGAGACGAAGCTCCCCAACGGCGTACGCGTGGATCTGCGCGGCATGGTCCAGGGGATGCGCTCGTCGTTCACCAGCTTCGGCTTCGGCCTGTTCCTCGCCGTAGCGCTGCTTTACCTGATCCTGGTCGCGCAGTTCCGGTCGTTCCTAGATCCCTTCCTCATCCTGTCGGCTCTGCCGATGGGCATCACCGGGGTGCTGCTGACGCTGTATCTTTCCGGCACGAGCCTGAACGTCATGTCCCTCATGGGCACGGTGATGATGGTCGGTGTCGTCGTCTCGAACAGTATCCTGCTGGTATACGAGGCTAACGGTCTACGCGACGGCGGAGCAGAGCCTCGTGACGCCGTGCTTGGCGCCTGCCGCGCGCGGTTCCGCGTGATCGTGATGACTTCACTGGCGACCGTCGTCGGGCTCCTGCCGCTTGCCGTGAAGCTCGGAACCGGAGGAGAGGCATACGTGCCGATGGCGCGCGCCATCATCGGCGGAATGACCGCGTCGGTCGTCACGAGCGTCTTCGTCGTGCCCATCCTCTGGTACATCGTGAACGCGCGCAGGCCTGCGCCGGCCCGCGCCGAGGACGTGTAGGATGTCGCGGTTTTCGATCCGCAATCCGCACATGATTGTCGTGGCGTGCCTGGTGCTCGCCATCGTCGGGCTCACGAGCCTGGTGCGCATGCCCGTCGATCTCTTTCCGGACATCAACATCCCCGTCGTAGTGGTGGCGACCTTCTTTTCCGGCATGCCGCCAGAGCAGATCGAAGCAGACATCACAGGGCGGTTCGAACGCTTCTTCACGCTGGCGAGCAACATCGAGCACATCGAGTCGCGGTCATTGCCCGGCGTCAGCCTGATCAAGATCTATTTCCAGCCGGGTACCGACGCGGATTCGGCGGTCACGAATATCTCGAACCTTGCGATGGCGAACCTGCGACGGCTGCCGCCTGGAACATTGCCGCCCGTCGTCCTGAAGTTCGACGCCTCGTCTCTGCCCGTGTGCCTTGTTGCGCTCAAGGGCGAAGGCCTCGACGAGACCCAGTTGCGTGATCTCGGACAGTACGCCGTGAGGAACCAGGTCGCCAACGTCCCCGGAGCCTCAGTGCCGCAGCCGTTCGGCGGCAAGTATCGCCAGATCATGGTCTATGTCGACCCGCTGAAACTCGAGGCCCACGAGCTCAGCCCAATGGACGTGGTGCGGGCGGTCAACGATTCGAACCTGATCCTGCCGGCGGGCGACGTGAGGATCGGCCCGTTCGACTACAATCTCTACACGAACAGTCAGCTGGATGCTGTCGATGAAATCAATTCGGTTCCTCTGAAAACGGTGAATGGCTCGCCGGTCATGGTGGCAGATGTGGGCAACGCGGCGGATGCTTCGCAGATTCAAACAAGCATTGTTCGGATCGATGGCCAGCGTTCGGTTTATCTGCCGGTTCTGAAGCAAGGCGGCGACGCTAATACAATCAGCGTAGTGAATGGCCTTAAGTCGGCGCTGGCCCGACTTGTCGATGTTCCTAAGTCACTCGTGGCCAAGGTAGTATTCGACCAGTCTGTATTTGTTAAAAGCGCAATCAAGAACCTGCTTCATGAGGGACTCATTGGTTTGGTCCTTACCGGTTTGATGATCCTTGTGTTTCTCGGCAGTTTTCGTGCAACAGTCGCAGTCTTTCTATCGATTCCATTGTCCGCGCTGGCGACGTTCATTGGTCTTTCCTTCGGAAACAACTCAGTTAACGCCATGATATTGGGCGGCCTGGCCCTAGCCTTTTCAAGGCTGATCGATAACTCAGTTGTAGTCCTGGAGAACATCTTTCGGCACATGGAAAATGGAGAAGCTCCAGAAGTAGCTGCGGAAAAAGGTGGACGCGAGGTCGCCTTACCGGTGTTAGCAGCCACCTTGACTACCGCAATTGTGTTTTTTCCGGTGATATTTCTCTATGGCGTGAGCCAGTTCCTTTTCACGGCGCTTGCCTCCTCCGTAGTTTTGTCGCTTTTCGCCTCCTATTTTGTGGCTATGAGTGTCGTGCCTCTGTTTTGCGCAAGGTTGATCCGCATGCCAGCAGGACACGACGTAGCCGAGCAGCTTCCGGATTCACGGTTCGCGCACTTCAACAGATATTTTAACAAGGGTTTTCATATTTTCCTGGACCGCTTCGATTCCCTCCAGGCGCGAGCACTTGGCAGGCCGGGGGCGACGGTCCTCGGCATCGTTGGAGTCTTTCTACTGAGCATTTGCTTGATGCCGTCAGTTGGAGTGGCTTACTTCCCGAGGACAGATCCCGGTCAGTTTGTAATCAATCTAAAGGTTGCGACGGGGACAAGGCTGGAAAGAACGGAGTTGGAAGTGAGGAAAGTTGAAGATTTGATCAGAAAAATTGTAACTCCGCATGATCTTCGCCTGATCGCTGCAAACATCGGAGCTTCTCCGGGCTTCTCGTCAATCTACACGCCTAACTCGGCCTCACACACTGCGTTTGTCCAGGTAAGCCTCAACGACGATCACACAATCGGCAGCTACGTGTATATGCAGCGTGTTCGCGACGCGATGCGCGAACAAATGCCGGAGATTAGCATCTACTTTCAGTCGGGCGGCCTGGTGGATGCTGTTCTCAATCTGGGTCTGCCAGCGCCCATCGACGTCCAGGTCAGTGGCTTCAATCTTAAGTCGACCTACGAGACCGCCGCAAAGATCGCCCAACAGGTTCGCGCGGACCCGAATGTTGGCGACGTTCTCATCCCGCAGGACATTGATGCTCCCGCGTTTCAACTGGAGATTGACCGACAGCGCGCGAGCGACCTGGGCCTGAGTGAAAGAGAAGTAGTAAGCAACGTTATTACAGCCCTTACCTCAAACCAGATGATCGCGCCGAGTTACTGGGTTGATCCACACACCGGTAACGACTATTTCCTCACGGTCCAGTATCCGGAGAATGCCGTGAAGGCGTTCAACGATCTGCGCGCGATTCCGTTGCGTGCATCTGGCGTAAAGGACTCTGCGCGGCTTGATGCTGTGACGAAACTTGTATCTGTCGAGGCGCCCACCGAAGTAGATCACTATCAACTCCAGCGCGTAATTGACGTGTATGTTGCTCCGAAGAGCGAGGCACTCGGCAGCGTGCTTAGGACGGTTAGCCGCGTTGTTAGCAACACTCCAAAACCAGAAGGGGTTCGGGTTAATCTTCGTGGTTCGGTTCAAGCCATGAACTCATCCTTCACTTCGTTCGGGTTCGGCCTGATCCTCGCGCTCGCCCTGGTTTACCTTATTCTGGTTGCGCAGTTTAAGTCGTTCATTGACCCACTGCTAATCTTACTTGCAGTCCCGCCTGGACTAAGCGGAGTCGTAGTCATTCTGGTTTTAACGGGGACTACTCTCAACATCATGTCACTCATGGGCGTGGTGATGATGGCTGGCATCGTCGTCTCGAACAGTATTCTTCTTGTCGAATTTACTCATCGCCAGCTTGAGGACGGCGTTCCGTTGAAGGAAGCGTTGCAAACAGCCAGTCGTGTCCGGTTACGGCCGATCCTGATGACCTCACTGGCAACAATCATCGGCCTTATTCCCATGGCGCTCAGGTTAGGCACGGGTAGCGAAGCTTATGCGCCGTTGGCGAGGGCGATCATTGGCGGGCTGCTGACTTCTCTGGTTTTGACAATGTTCATCGTCCCGGTGACGTTCTATTTAGTTTACCGGAGACGAATCGAGCATCCGACGGGCGCACAGCCGGACTCAGCGCAACCGCACGGGTTTCCCGCACGCTCCACCGGCTTGGCAATTTCAGTAGCGCTGTTCTGCATTTTTCCGCTGTCCGCTCGATCCCAGCCGGTAGAAATCCAACATCTCGATCTGCTAACAGCTGAATCGGTGGCGTTGCGGCACGCTCCGGCGATTGCTCGCGAATATTTTCGGACTCAGGCCGCCAAAGAGGTCGTCAAGCAAGTCCGCGCCGGGCTGTTTCCACAGCTTACCGGCAGTGTAGCAGCGGTCGCAACCGGCGATGACATTAGCAACGTCTTCGGCGGCTCGCCGATAACAAATGTGAATCCGGAATCGCGCCCGGTTTCGACACGGCTCGGCGCCGTTGGGGGGTTGAATAATCCCACCGTCCTTAGTCGAGAATCCAACGGAGTTAATTTGACTCAACTCGTCACCGATTTTGGGCGCACCGCGAATCTGATTGCCGCATCACATTTCTCTGCGCTCTCTCAGGCGCAGCAGATCGATCTCGTTCGCTCTCAGGTATTATTGCTGGTGGATGAAGCTTATTTTCGAGTCCTCGAGGCTGAAGCCCTTTCGCGCGTGGCAAAGGAAACCGTTGCGGCACGCCAGGTCATCGTCGATCAAATCAATGCTCTAGTTCAGGCGCAGCTTCGATCAGACCTCGACGCCAGTTTCGCACAAGTAAATCTGGAGCAGGCGAATCTTCTCTTGCTTGATGCTCAAACCAGATTGCAGACCGCTTTCGCTGATTTATCCGCTGCCCTTGGATATCAGCAACCGCATAGATTCATCCTCTCAATTGCGAGCATACCCGACGTTCGGGATCAAACGCTCAGTGGACTCCTCGTCCAGGCCTTCCGGACGCGTCCTGATGTCATCGCTTTGCGTGATGATCTCAGCGCAGCTTCAAAGGTCGCGGTGGCGGAACAACGGGCTCGGCTGCCAAGAGTGAATCTCCTCGGAAGCTTTGGCCGAACACCGACGGGGGATCCTCAAGTTCGCGAAACGTATGCCGCCGCCGGATTCGATGTTGAGCTTCCGTTGATGACCGGAGGACGTTTGTCCGCGCGCGCCCGAGAAATGCAACTTCGGGTCGACGTCGCCCGCAAAGCGCTCGACGACCTAGAAGATCAGGTGACTCGCGAGGTGAACATCGGCTGGCTGGATGTTGCCCAGGCAAAAAGCAAGATACCGGTGACGGACTCTCTATTGAATGCCGCGTCACAAGCATTCGATTTGGCGAAATCACGTTATGAGGCAGGCGTAGCATCTTTCGTTGAATTGAGCCAGGCCGAGCTGGCGCGAACGCAGGCGGCAATTGATGAGGCGACCGCCAAATACGAATACGAGATCAGCAAGGCGGTGCTTCAGTTTGACACCGGCTCGCTACGGTTCGTGAAGCCAAATCCTAAATTGCGATGACCTGCCATCCCCGCTTTCACATGGTCTCGAGCGCAAAGAAAACACCCAGATTAGTTACCACAATTTTTTTATTGTTGCTGCCGCCAAAATTGTTCTCGGTCGATCTACCATTGCTCTATGACGGATGCAGCGTCCGCGTCGCGGCTGAGGTCGAAAGGAAACCAGCGTATCTTATTTTCGACACCGGCTGCACAATCTCTGCTCTCGATAAGACGAGGTACCAGTCGCAATTGGGCGAACCCCTTGCCGACGTCCGCGCCAGTTCGGTTGGCGGCCTAATGAACATGCCCCTCTACCGTTCGCCGGAAATTATACTCGGTAATGAGATCGAACATTTTGACCGGATTGCCGTCATCGATCTTTCCAGAGTCGCGGCGATTAGCGGTTCGGAATGCGATGGAGTCCTGGGTGCTGATTTTGCGCAGCGTCACGTGGTTTCGATCAATTTCGATCGGCGATTGATGGAAGTAGAAGATGGAGCTGAGGACAAGACGTCGCCGAACGCGGCCCGTCTTGAACTCAAGCCCATCGGAAACGGAAACCTCGCCGTTGATACGAGGGTGGATGGAGTGCCGATCACTTTGATGATCGATACCGGTGACAATGGATCGATCAGTTTGAACGCGGAAGACTGGCAACGCGTAATGCGCGCACATCCGGATGTTCGTACTCATACAATTTTGGCGTCGCCAATATCAGGAGCTCCGCTGCAAAGTGCGGCCTTTCGCCTCGACGACTTAACGGTTGGGCCGAATCACTATCACGGATTCATTGCTACCGAGGTTCCAAATCCTCATTCTCCTTCCACGCTCGGATTGCGCTTTCTGCGGCAGCATATTGTCCGCTTTGACTTTCGAAGCCGCGAACTGTTTTTGAAAGCCGGATCGGCATTCGGCGAAACCGAGGTGCTCGATATGAGTGGTTTGCATCTGATTCGCCCGAAGGGCGTGACGCTCGTGTATGCCGTCGATCGCGGAAGTCCGGCCGACGCCGCTGGTATTCACGCGGGTGACGTCGTTGAGAAAGTCAATGAAGTCCCGGCGGCCAATTTAAGTATGAGAGAAATCCGCCGGACTTTGAAATCGAGTGATGGCGTCATAGTCTCACTTGAGATTCAACGCGCAGGTCAAGCGCAGGATGAGCATCTCCGTCTGAGAAAAATACTTTAGCAAATAACGGAGATAAAGATTACGAAAATTTAATCTGTTCGTAACGCAAAAGTCACTGGGCTGCCGCTCAGTTGTCACATTGGTCGTTCAGCTTCGAACGCATGATTCGAAGCAAACATTATTCAAAACAAACATCCCTTCAGTGTGTTATCGCGTGCGTTGCTGTGTCGCTCCCCCTAAGCGTTTTCCTCAATTGCGCGCAGGCGGCGGGGTCGGACCCAGACGATCGCCTTGAAAAGCTGGAGCGCGCAGTGGCTGCGCTTCAGCAGGAAAACCAAGAGATGAAACAGGAAAATAAGGCGTTGAAGCAGCAAGTCGCCGCATTGGCCGGCGGCGGAGTCGGAGCAAAATCCGAATCGCACGCACAAGCCGAAGCAGCACCTCCAGCCGTCCCCGGCGGCGCAGTTGTTGACAGCAATCAGCGGCCAGTCGTGGTCGACACGCGTCCGCTTACGAACCATGATTTTAAGAGCCCGCCGACCGATCTCCTCGAAAATGGGCTGGTGACTTCGCCGAACGGAAAGTCTCCGCTCTCCCTTCAAATCGGTCCCGTCCTCTTTACTCCGCTTGGATTTATGGATTTTACGTCAGTGACCCGGTCTGTGCGAAACGGGGGCGATATTGGGACCAGCTTTGCCTCCTTCCCGTACAGCAATACGTCCAACGGGCAGTTGTCAGAGACCCGCTTCAGCGCGAAGAACTCGCGCCTCGGTCTCCGCATGGATACCGATATTTCGGGTTGGAACGTCACTGGGTACGTCGAAACGGATTTTCTCGGAAACCAGCCGTCAAACATCAACGTCGTCAGCAATTCGGATACGTTACGCATGCGGGTTTATTTCGTCGATGTCGCACATGGGCCGTGGGAATTTCTAGCCGGCCAGGACTGGAGCATGCTCACGCCGAACCGTAAAGGAATTTCCCCGTTTCCTAACGACATCTTCTTCACACAAGACGTGGACGTGAACTACCAGCTGGGGCTCGTTTGGGAGAGGACGCCGCAGTTGCGCTTGTTGTTTCATCCGAACGACCATTGGACATTGGGAATCTCAGCAGAAAACCCGGACCAATATGTTGGCTCCGCGGTCACGCTTCCCGGCGGGTTTGATTCAAGTCAGGTCGATAACGGCAGCAATGGAACAGCGACTCCAAACGTTATGCCTGATTGGATTGGCAAGGTTGCTTACGACGGGAAGATCGCAGGGATGCCACTCCACGTCGATACGGCCGGGATTCTGCGTGAGTACAAAATCAACACATTTCTTCCGGCGATGAGAACGAGCACCGACGAATATGCAACCGGATATGGCGGCTCAATCAATTTCTTCCTTGGCGCGCTGCCGCACTTGCAACTGATCGGAAACTTTTATGCCAGCAATGGCGCCGGCCGTGAAATTTCAACCGGTGTAGCGCCTGATTTCATTGTTACCGCGCCCGATGCTTCGGGAAACTATCATATTAAAACGGTTGACTCCTATGCCGGCCTTGCTGGTTTTGAGTGGGACGTCTTTCGCTCGACTAAGTTGTACGGTTACTATGGCCAAACCTACATAGACCGGGAGTTTTCCGAACTGCCAAACGGCACGTTCGTCGGTTACGGATTCCCGGGTTCGTCCAACAGCAACAACAAACGCATCCAGGAGTTCACGGTAGGACTGACACAGATGCTTTGGAACAGTAAGAGATACGGCGATATCAAAATGTTGCTCCAATATTCTTATCTGAATCGCGATCCGTGGTCTGTCGCGTCCGGCACGCCGGACCAGGCGCATATGCATATGGGTTACTTTGATATCCGCTACGATCTACCTTAAGACGCGAAAACGGTTGGTCGCCTTTTGGTCGATGTCGTCCCAGTTCTAAAAGAAATAACTCATTCGGGCTTCCAGTTTGAATTCGTAGGAATCGTACAGTTTGACTAGTGGAACGCTGACTTCGAGGGAGGTCACAGTTCTGCGGGACAAATTTTTGCCAATCAGGAAATCAAAAGGGAAAAACCATTTGCTGCCGTCGAGGAAATTCACCGCGATGTCCTGCGATGGGAAGAGCGTAACAAACCAATCCCGCGGCAATGCGATGTTGACAGTGGGACTCCACTGGAGACGACTAATATGACTACGCTTGCTGTCGCCGCCGATGTCGCAATCGTATCTCACGACTAGCTGCACAAACGAGTCGGCTGAAATTTCTGGCAACAGACATCGCACTCCGCCGATAGGACCAAGCTGGACTTTGCCGGAGCCGAATTGGTCCTCGCTTGCGGTCGGCAGAATCATTCGCGGTCCAACACCAGCGCCCCAGCGTTTGGAAAACTCGTCGATCAGCACAGCTTGCAGCAAGACCTCGCCGCTGCCGAAGCGGTAATCTCCGTCTGGATTGTCCGAGCTGAAGCCATTGTTGAGGACAAAAGGAACGTCCAGTCGGGTGCCGATTTTCCATCCATCGCCCAATCGAAAGGGACGATCCACTCGGAGGATGAATTCATCTTGCGCCACGTCGCCGGATTTTTCTTCGAATTGATAACGAAAGTCGAAGCGCGCTGGAGGACGAATGAAATCTTCTCCGTTGTCTGGCTCTTCCGTGCGGGCTTCGCTGCAGTTCAATATGCCAACAACGAAAGCGAGCACGACAAGGTGCGGGGTGCGAGTCGATCTCATTTTAATCCCGAGAAGAATCTTTCGGATAAATGCGAATCCGGTCGGACGATATAATAGCCGTTTCGCCGGCCTAACGAGACATAATGTGAATCGTCATCCCAGGAAGTCGCGCACGCGAAACTGGCAGCGCTCAGTAGCAAGAAAGCAACACACGAGCGATGCCTCATGATCGATCAATAATCCTCAGTCCCGTTTCTGTCCATGAACGCGATCCGCATTGCTGGCGACACCGTATCAATGCACACTGGCTTTGAACCGCGCTTACTCCTGCCCTGCTTCGGCTCGACCGAATGTTTGATCCGCTTCGAAATGATCCACGTTTTCGAAATGCTAATTTCCTCATCCGGATCAAAGACAGCGGAGAAATGACGCGAGCCGGCGGTGAGCGATGTGGCGTGACATTGGGCGTGGAACAGATGTAATTGGAAATCTAAAGAAACTGATAAAAAGGAACAATTATGGCCAAAGAAGATAAATCTACAGATTCAGTCTACAGAGTAACGGAAGTAATCGGCACGAGTGCGCAGTCCTGGGAGGATGCGGCAAGGAATGCCGTTCAGACCGCCGCGGGTACGCTGCGTGATCTGCGCATTGCCGAAGTTGTGAAGATGGATGTGAAGATCGAGGACGCCAAAGTGGTCGAGTACCGTACGCGATTGCAACTGTCCTTTAAGTACGAAAGCTGAAGGACCCTTCATGCGGAGAGCATGTTGCATCCGGTCGGCACTTTGGCCCCCTACCATAATGCCGATCTACTGGTTAGGCCCGGCTACGCGATATCATCCGGAACACACCGCCCTTCTGCGGGGAAAAGGCAAAGAACAGGTCGGACCCAGCAGGTAACGGAAGGAGGAACCGCTTATGTTCTCGATTCAAAAACTCATCGGCAGGGACGGAAAGTTTTACGATTTGTTGGAAGCGAGCGCGCAGCAGGCCGACAGCAGTGTCCATCACCTGGTCGCGCTGCTTGAAAAACTTCAGCAAAATGAGACCCCAGAGCACCTCGAAGAGTTTGCGCACAGCCGACGCGAGGACAAACGCATCACACAGGAACTAACCGAGCAGCTCTCAAAAACATTCGTTACGCCGCTGGAGCGGGAGGACATCCAGGAACTGGCAGCTGCGCTTTATAAGATCCCGAAGACCGTCGAAAAAATCGGTGAGCGGATCTTAATCTGCCCGGACGATTTGCGCGGGCACAGTTTTCAGAAGCAGGTTGAGTTACTTGATCAAGCGGCCGAGACGGTACTGTCGATGGTAAAACAGTTGCGGAAGGGGATCGACGCCCAGACCGCGCGTGAAATGAACGCCAAACTTCAAAGCATCGAAGGCGACGCGGACCAGCTCGAACTGGACCGAATTCGGGACCTTTTCCAAGGCAAATACGATCCGAAACAGATCATTTTTCTGCACGATCTTTACGGCTTGTTGGAGAAAGTAATCGACCGCTGCCGCGATGCCGGAAACATCATCCTGCAGGTGGCGCTGAAATATTCGTAGCAGGCAATCGCGTGCTCACATTAATTTCCGTCGTTCTTGCGGCGATCATTTTCGAATACAGCAACGGCTTTCACGACGCCGCAAACGCGATTGCCACCGTGGTTTCAACGCGAGTCCTAACGCCACGCAAGGCGATCGCGATGGCTGCGTTTTTCAATCTCACCGGCGCATTGTTCGGCGGCGCGGTTGCTTCCACGATCGGCAAAGGACTGGTGGACACCGAGATCGTCACAATGACGACGGTGCTCTGCGCCGTGATCGCCGCATTCGCATGGAACATCGCCACGTGGTGGCTCGGTTTGCCATCCAGTTCGAGTCACGCGCTGATCGGCGGGCTTTGCGGCGCAGCGTTGGCTGCGGCGCGCGGCAATTGGTCCGTCATAAAATGGAATGAAGGCGTCTGGCCGAAAGTTGTCATACCCATGATCACTTCGCCATTCGCCGGATTTATCTTCGGCGCGTTACTGATGCTTCTACTTTTTATCACGTTGCATCGTTTCACACCGCATTTCATCCATTCGCTGTTTGGCAAACTGCAAATTTTCAGCGCAGCCTGGATGGCGCACAGCCACGGGACTAATGATGCCCAAAAAACCATGGGCATTATTACGCTGGCGCTTTTTACCGGCACCAAAGCTGGGAGTTTTGATCATTTCCCGGCCTGGTTAGATTTTCTCAAAACGCCAGTCTTCGTGCTGCCCAAATGGGTGATCGGTCTTTGCGCGATAACGATGGCGATAGGAACAGCCGCTGGCGGCTGGCGAATCATTCGCACGCTGGGGCATCGTATGGTGAAATTGCAGCCAGTGCACGGCTTCGCGGCCGAAACAACAGCCGCGTTGATCATTCAAGGCGCGAGTTACTACGGCATTCCGCTTTCTACGACTCACGTGATTTCCACGTCGATTATGGGCGTCGGCGCGGTGAAACGTTTCAGTGGAATGCGCTGGACAGTGGTCGAACGAATTATTTGGGCCTGGCTTTTCACTCTTCCTGCGAGCGGCCTGATCGGCTACGTGCTCGAACGCGCAGTCGGAGCGCTTTGATCCTTTGCTGTAGCTCATGTTCTAGCCGGAACGTTTGCTCAAATAAGCACGACCTGGTCAGGTTAACTAAAGCCCGCCGGACAGCTGCAGCCGGCGGGCTTCTCATTCGCCCGCAATCAATCTCGCCACACAAACGTAACAGTAATTTCTTTGTCGTTGAACCGCGTTGTTCGTACGTTTGCCCTTGATCCGGAATGCAATCACTCGGTTTCCCCCGACGGGATTCAGCGCGAACTTTTGCAGCGCAACAGCGTTTCACGTTTGGTGAATCGCCAGAGGTAATTCTGGCGCCGAAACGTTATCGCGCCGGGTGGATCTCCGATGCGCACCTCGGTACGCGTGGCTGTAACGCGGCAGCGCTGCTGGATTTTCTGCGCGCGAACGATTTCGAGACTTTGTACATCGTGGGCCACCTGATTGATATCTGGTCGCTGCGTCGCGGAATTTATTGGCCGCAACAACACAACGACGTGATCCAAAAAATTTTGCGCAAATCCCGCAAAGGCACGCATGTGATCTATATCCCGGGCAATCACGACGAGCTGGTGACCGACTTTTTGCTCTCGCTGAATCCGCTTATCAATTTCGTCAGGCGCCGATTCGGTCTCGGCTATTGGTCGCTCAGCGCTTACGCCAAGCGGCGTGTGAAAGATGCAGTGAGCTTTATCGGCAAATTCGAAGCTGCTGTGGCGCATTACGCCAAACGCGATCATTTGGACGCCGTTCTCTGCGGCCACATCCATAGCGCAGCCATCCGCGAATTCGGCAATGTCACATATTACAACTGTGGCGATTGAGTCGAGAGCTGCACGGCACTTGTTGAGGGCGACGACGGTATTCTTTCCAAGGTCAATTACCATCCATTGTCCGTCGATCGGATCTCTCGGAATCGAACGACTGAGCCGCTTTCCGACGAACAGAGTCTGCTTGCTTGCTCCGATTAGCTTGGTCGTCCGGCTCAGGCCGCTTGTGTCATCGGCTTGTCACGCGTTCTTGACAATTCGTAACCTGACGGGCAACAGGCAAGTGAGTACGCTCACCCATGCGCGTAATCACAATTAAGCGAACTGTCCCGAAAATAAAACGAGCGCGAACGATAAGAGGGCGACTTGTTCTCCAATTCGCCCGAGATTTTTTCGCGAGCGAGAATCATCTGCACTTTGCGATTGAAGCGTTGCTTTTTGGGGCGCTGCTGGCGCTTTGCGCATGGCCCATTATTGCTGCCGCCGGCGCGATCAGCCAGGTTCTATAGATCGCGACGAAAAAAAGCGCTTGCACGTTAAAAAAGAATCGCTAATAGTTAACCAGATGGTTAAATATTCCAGCACCTTAAACAGAACGTTCGCGGCCCTGGCCGATCCCACCCGGCGCCGGATCATCGCCCATCTTGCCCGGGGCGATCGACGCGTGACCGATCTCGCCCGCCCGCACGCCATGTCATTGCCCGCGGTTTCGAAACATCTCCGCGTTCTCGAGAAGGCTGGATTATTGCGGCGACGCCGTTACGGACGCGTGCACGAAATGCAGCTGGACGCCAAACCGCTCAAACAAGCCGCGCAATGGGTCGAAGAGTACAGAAAATTCTGGGAAGGAACGCTCGATCGTTTGGCCGCTTATTTGGAAAAGACCAAAGACCCCTCGAAAAAACGATAAACAATTACGACCATGTGTCCCGCTTGCATCGCCAGCGTTACTTTCATCGCAGCCAGTGCGACGTCGAGCGGTGGATTAAGCGTCCTCGCCATGAGCAGGTTTTACAGAAGAAAACAGACAAACCAAATCAAAGGAAACCAAAATGAGACTGCAAGAGATGGAACCAGGAACAAAAGAGAAACAAAGAGAAATCGTGTCGGCAGCTGAGTGGCTTGTGGCCCAAAAAGATTTGCTGACGCGAGAAAAAGAATTCACACGTCAGCGAGACGCGCTCAGCGCCGCGCGGCGTCAACTGCCGGTGGTCAAGATCGATAAACAGTACGTTTTCGACGGCCCGGAAGGCAAGGAGACGCTGTCCGATCTCTTCGATGGCCGCAGCCAGCTCATCGTTTACCATTTTATGTTCGGCCCGGATTGGGAAGAAGGATGCAAGAGTTGCTCGTATCTGGCCGATCATTTCGATGGCGCGAACTGGCATTTGGCGCATCGCGACGTGAGCTTCGTCGCGATCTCACGCGCACCACTCTCCAAATTGGAAAGCTACAAAAAGCGGATGGGCTGGCGCTTCAAATGGGTGTCGTCCGAAGGGAACGATTTCAATTTCGATTATCACGTCTCGTTTACAAAGGAGGACGAGAAAAAGAACAAAGTCTACTACAACTACGAAGGCGGGGAATTCATCAACGACGAGCTACCCGGGCTGAGCGTGTTTTATAGAGATGAAAACGGCGACATCTTTCACACATATTCGACTTACGCGCGCGGACTCGACATTTTAGTTGGCGCCTACAACTTTCTCGATCTTGTGCCGAAAGGTCGCGACGAGAATCCGGATTCTACGATGGATTGGGTCCGGCGACACGACCAATATTGATTGCTCAGCAAAGCTTAAGAAAAGGACATCCATGCCACGCGTTACTCATTTTGAGATTTACACCGACGAGCCGGAAGCCGTGCGGCCGTTTTACGAGACAGTGTTCGGCTGGAAGTTCCAAAAGTTTGAAGGCGGTCCGATCGAGTACTGGCTCGTCACGACCGGCGACGATAAGGAACCCGGAATCAATGGCGGCCTCACACGTCCGCGCGAAGGGCAAAGCCCTGGCACGATAAACACCGTCGCGGTCGAATCGCTTGATCAAACAATGAAGAAAATCGAGCAGCGCGGCGGAAAAATCTGCGTGCCCAAAATGGCGATCCCGAAGTCGGCTGGCTCGCTTACGCGGAAGATCCCGCTGGCAACGTCCTCGGAATCATCGAACCAAACACTAATGCAAAGTAATTAAACGCTTATGGCCACGAAAACTGATTTAGCAGATGCGGTTGTTGTCGAAAGAACATTCAACGCGCCGGTCGCGCGAGTTTGGAAAGCGCTGACCGATGTCGATCAAATGCGGCAATGGTATTTCGATCTGAAGGAATTCAAGCCCGAGGTCGGGTTTGAGTTTGAGTTCGTCGTCGAACACGAAGGAAACAGTTATCATCATCTCTGCAAAGTCACGGAGGTAATCCCGCAAAAGAAAATCGCATACACCTGGCGGTACAAAGGCGAACCTGGCGATTCGCTGGTCATGATTGAATTGTTTCCTGAAAGTAAGATGACGAGGTTGCGCTTAACGCACGAAGGTCTGGAGACTTTCCCGAAAACTCCGGCGTATGCGCGGAAGAATTTCGAGGCTGGCTGGACCGCGATCATTGGCACCGAGCTGAAGAAATTTGTGGAAAGGAAGCACGATGACGAAAAAGACTGAACCCGCATCAACGAGCACGATCCGGCTCCACCGCGTTCTGCGCGCGCCACCGGATAGAGTTTACCGCGCGTTTCTCGATCCAGACGCGATGGCAAAATGGCTTCCGCCTAACGGATTCACCTGCAAGGTCCATCACATGGACGCGAAAGTGGGCGGCACTTACAAAATGTCGTTCACGAATTTTACCACCGGCAAGAGCCATTCCTTCGGCGGGACATATCTCGAACTCAAGCCGAGCGAGTGCATTCGATACACCGACAAGTTCGACGATCCGAATTTGTCCGATGAGATGCAAACTACGATCACGTTGAAAAAAGTCTCGGGTGGGACCGAGGTGACGATCGTGCAAGAGGGCGTGCCCTCTGTTATTCCTGCCGAGGCCTGTTACATGGGCTGGCAGGAATCGCTCATGTTGCTGGCCAAACTTGTTGAGGTCGAAATTCAGGATCAACTATGAACGAGAAAGGGAAATCGTGACCACGAAAACGGCAGACAAGACATCACTCCAAATCAAACGGTTCATCAACGCGCCGCGAGCTCGCGTTTACGCCGCGTGGACGGATCCGACGCAATTAAAACAATGGTGGGGACCCGAGAGCGTTCGTACCCGCAACTTCGCCGCAGACGTACGTGTGGGCGGCAAATATCGCTGGGACCTTATCAACCAGGAAGACGAGGAAATGAGCGTGTTCGGTGAGTACCGCGAGCTGGTTCCGGAAAAGAAAATCGTCTTCACCTGGAAATGGGATGACGACGATGTTTGGGAAAATCGCAATAGCATCGTCACCGTGGAGTTGTCCGATCGCGACGGTGGCACCGAACTGCTTTTGAAGCACGAGCAATTGCCAAGCGAAGAATCGCGCGATCGTCACAACGAAGGCTGGAACAGCGTTCTCGATCGGTTGGAAAAATTCTTCAGCAAGTAAACCAAAACAAAGGAGGAAAAAATGAACACTGAACAAGTTGCAAAGAAAGTGGTGGAGTTGGTTCGCAAACAGGCGTGGTACGAAGCGCTCGATTTGTATGACGACAACATCGTCAGCGTGGAAGCATACAGCGCTGGGGGCGGTTCGCCCGAGACGCGCGGAAAAGAAGGTGTTCGCGGCAAAATCGATTGGTGGGTCAACGCGATGGAAGTGCACAGCTTCAAGGCCAGCGAGCCATTCGTTGGGCACGATCGTTTTGTCGTGCAATACGACGCTGATGTGACAGACAAGAAGTCGAAAGAGCGCAGGAAATTGTCCGAAGTCGGCGTTTACACGGTTAAGGATGGAAAGATCGTCAGGGAAGAGTTCTTGCCACGGGTGGGCGGTTAGGTTTTCTGCACGGCGCGCAAGCCCGGCGTCGCTCTGATCCAAAACAGCGCGGTGACCGCGCTCGCAGTAGCGAGTGCAGCGCCAATGACCATAACGCACCGAAATCCAGACACAAAAGATTCGTCAATCGCGCGCCGAATCCGCTGCTGGGTTGCCGGCTCTTGATCTTCCGGAATCGCAATGGCGGCGAGCTTCGTACGCTGCATCTGCAACGATCGCGTTACCGATGGCGGCAGGTTCCGGTCTGCCAATCGCCGATCGAGCGCGTGATTGAAAAGGTGGAGCATCACGATTCCGAGAACAGCAATCGCGATGAGGCCGGCGGTGCGAGCGACTGCGTTGTTTACGCCCGACGCGATGCCGGCATGGTTTTCAGCGACTGAACCCATTACCGTCGTGGTAAGCGGCGCCACGCTGATGGCCATGCCTAATCCGAGAACAACCACCGGCGGAAAAAAATTTATCCAATAGCTGCCTCCGACCGTTGGCAGCATAAAAAGCAAATAACCTGACGCGGCTATAAATGAACCGATGAGGAGCGGAAGCTTCGGACCGTAACTGGCGACGAGTCCACCAGACCAGCGCGACAAAAGCGAAATGATCAATATGAATGGCAATAGTGCCGCGCCCGCAGCAGTCGCGGAGTAATGCTGAACTTGAATCAAATTCAGCGGCAGGAAAAACAATGTTCCACCAAGCGCAGCGTAGAGCAGAAAGGTTAAAACGTTCGTTCCCGTAAATATTCGTGAACGGAAAAGAGCGAGGGGCAACATCGGATTGGGAACTTGCCTCTCTGTCATCACAAACAGAGCCAGGAGCACGACGGCGCCAGTGAGAGCCGCAAGCACCGATCGATCGTTGAAACCGAGACGCGAAGATTCGATCAACCCGTAAACCAGCGCGCCCAAACCCAATGCTGCCAAAGCTGCGCCTAACCAGTCGAGGCTGGCACTTTCTGGATCAGAGCTTTCGGGCACGCGCCAGAGGGAGATTATGATCACCAAAACCGCCAGCGGAATGTTAATAAAGAACACCGCGCGCCATGAAACGTGTTCGATTAGCCAGCCGCCGATCACTGGCCCGATCGCGGTTGTGATCGCGCTGAAGCCAGACCAGGTGCCGATGGCGCGTCCGCGTTGGTCCTCTGAAAACGAACTGCTGATAATAGCGAGACTGCCCGGAACAAGGAGCGCCGCGCCAAGTCCTTGAAAAGCGCGGGCGGCGACGAGTTGATGAATGTTGCCCGCGAATCCGCACGCGCCCGATGCTAACGCGAAGAGGACAACCCCAACCAGAAAAACTCGGCGACGCCCGTAGTGGTCGCCGAGCGAACCACCGACCAACAGCAGGGCCGAGAGTAGAAGTGAATAGGCTTCGATCACCCACTGCACGTCCACGGCAGTCGCGTTCAGATTCGTCTGAAGCGCGGGCAATGCGACGTTGACAACAGTGCTGTCGATGAACGCCATGCTCGTAGCGAGAATGGTGGCAGCGAGAATCCAGGGTCCGCGCGATTTAGCACACGGCGCTGCCTGCGGCGCGGATCGAATTACGTTCTCGTCACAAGGTCTTGGAGCAGCGCCCACATATTTGCGAAATCAATATTCGCAAAACGCGTCGTCCGGATAGCAATACAACCAGCGCTCGCCCGGCTGCGCAGAAGCAATGACCGGATGCTCCGCGGCGCGGGCATGTTTGCTGGCATGCCGATTCGGCGAGCTGTCGCAACAGAGCGTGACGCCACACGTCTGGCACGTCCGCAAATGAACCCAGTATGAACCGATCTTTACGCACTCCGCGCATTCGCGGCGCTGCGGTTGCTTGATGGACTCGATTGCATCCAAATGAGAGCAGCCGCGGTCATTCATGATTGGCTTACGGTTGTGAGATTTTATCTCGTGATGCGTTACGTCGTGATGCGAGGCTCATGTGGATTCCGGCCACGGCCATTCCGCCTTCGCCGACGGCTGCGGCGCAGCGTTTGACTGAGCCGGAGCGGACGTCGCCGGCTGCGAAAATTCCAGGAAGACTCGTCTCGAGCGGACCTGGTCGCCGTTTGTTTGCGCGCCAAGCTGGTGCTTCTGCGATGTCCGCGCCGGTTTTGATGAATCCTTTCTCGTCCCGCTCGATTTCCGGCGGCAACCACTCTGTGCATGGGCGAGCACCGATCATCGAAAAAACGGCCGGCGTCCGAACGACTCGGCGCTCGCCTGTCTTGGTATTTTCCAGTTCGACTTGTTCCAGCTTTTTGCCGCCAGACATTTTGCGGACCTCTGTTCGATAAAGAATCTCGATATTCGGCTGCGCCTGCACACGACGCGAGAGGTACTCGGACATTTTTTTTGTGATGTCATCGCCACGGATGGCGAGCAACACTTTGGCGGCGCCGTCGGAAAGGAACATCGCTGCCTGGCCGGCTGAGTTGCCGCTGCCAGCGACAACAACAGTTTCGTTGCGACAAAGCTGACCCTCCAGCGCGGTGGCAGCGTAATAAACGCCGACACCTTCGAATTGTTCGCGGCCGTCGGCTTCGAGCCGGCGATAATCGGCGCCAGTGGTAATCAGGACAGCTTTTGCGCGGAGCACCGCACCGCAACCTTCTGTCTCGAGGCATGCACAGTACTCGTCGTCAGGGTGGTACTGCAGGGAGAGGGCCGCGGCTGGTGTGGAAAATTTCGCGCCGAACCGGTAGGCCTGTAGCTGCGCGAGCCAGGTTAATTCGCCGCCACCAATGCCGGTCGGGAATCCAAAGAAGTTTTCAATGAGTGACGAGGAACCGGCTTGTCCGCCAGGCGCATAACTTTCTACAACGACTGTCTTCAATCCCTCCGACGCAGCAAACACCGCTGCGGCCAGACCGGCCGGCCCAGCGCCAACGATTGCGAGATCGCAAAAGACTTCGGTTTCATCTTCTTCCGCGAGCGACCGCAGCAAGCCGGCTTCTCGGGCAACTTCCCGCAGGGACGGCTTGCGCAAGCGCGCACCGGCCGGGGTGATCAAGACCGGCAAATCGCGAGTCGTTAGGTGAAAACGTTCGCACAACGCCTGCCCCTGTTCGCTCTCAAATTCTACCAGCCGATGCGGGATGCGATTCTTGTCGAGAAAATCATCGAGCTGATGTCCATCGCGTGCGTTGCGGCTGGCCAGAACACGCATGCCCGCAAATTCGCGATCGCGACGAAGCCGCCGCCGCCGCATGATCAGCGCATCGACGATCGTCTTGCTCACGGCGGGAATCTCCGCCAGCGCGCGCCGAAGTTCGGCCGCCGGAATGAGGAGGATCTCGGACTCTTCCGACGTGACTCTGGACGAACCGAGGATCGATGTGCCCTGGAGCATCGATACGTCGCCCATGAAATCACGCTCGCGCGCGGTAGCCAGGTTATATTCGGTGCCGTCGCGCGTCTCGAACGCTTCGAGTTCGCCGCGCAAAACAATTGCTAGTCCGAGGTCACGTTGCCCGGCCTTGAACAGCACGTCGCCGCGTTTCATCACGCGGCGTTCGCCCAAAGGCTCAAGTAGCGAAAGCTGATGATCGTTCAGTTTTGGAAACGCGATGCTTTCAGTGTCGCGGTAGAACTGTTCGTCTTGCTCGTCGTCAGTCACCTGCGAAACTTACGCGCGACTCAACACAATCCAAATCTAACTCATGTCGCCGCACACATACGAATTCGTTCAGCTTGATGTATTCACCCAGACGCCGCTCGCCGGTAATCCGCTGGCGATCTTTCCTGACGCTCGCGGATTGAATGATGGCGAGATGCAGGCTTTAGCGCGGGAAATGAATCTTTCGGAAACGACTTTCATTCTGCCGCGCGATGCAGCCACTGAAGCTCGAGACGGAAAAAAAGTCCGCATCTTCACGGTCGAGGAGGAGTTGCCGTTTGCCGGCCATCCGACACTCGGGACAGCGCTGCACTTGTGTGCGTCGCAAGGCCGGTCCAATTCAAAGAAATCTGATGAGATCATCCTTGATTTGAAAGCCGGGAAAATTCCGGTGCGTTTCACTCCGGATTCCGAGAATGCCGGGCGTAATCGCGTGGACGGTCAGGTGTTCGGTGAAATGCACCAACGCGATCCCGAATTTGGAACTGCACTTTCACGAGAAGACGTCGCTCGCGTCATTGGCATTGCTGTTGACGAGATTTGTTCGGAATGGCCGATACAGCCGGTCTCGACAGGGTTGACCTTCACGATCGTGCCCTTCCGAAATCGACAAACGCTCTCGGATCTGAAGTTTAGTTACGCACAGGCAGCGGAATTTCTAAAGAATTCCGGCGCCAACTTTTTCTACTTTCTGTGTCCCGAACGACGCGAAGGCCGGCTTGAAACTCGAGCTCGAATGTTTTTTTACGGTGGCGAAGACCCTGCCACAGGGTCGGCGGCCGGCTGCGCCGCCAGTTGGATGGTCCAACACGAAGTCGCAAAGAGTGATGAGCAGGTGCTGATTCGCCAGGGGATCGAGTGCCATCGCCCAAGCGAGATGTATGTCCGAGCAAGCCGCGAACGCGAGCGCGTTACCAACGTCTGCGTAGGCGGCTATGCCGTAGAGATCTTGCGCGGAACGGTGGCGCTGTGAGTCGTCCCCCCCACTGCTGCGCTCAAATCGTTGCTGGTTCGGCTGAATTGCTATCGAGATTTGAATGGGCCCTCGAAAACGCTTTCAGAAAGTTTGCGCCGATCATTCGGGCTTTCGCGTGCCTGTAACTTTTCAGGAAGCACTTCTTTAGCGCCCGGTCTGCCGACTGCCGCCATCGCTTCGACTTGAAACTCATCGGGAATTTGAAGCTCTTTGCGCGCGCGCGCGTAATCGAATCCTTCCATCCCATGCACCACCAGCCCCTGCTGAAAGCCTTGCAGCGCGAAATTCTCCCACGCTGCTCCAGCATCGTACGAATGCGTGACCGAAGGCTCGTCTTTGTAATCGAAAAACTTTCGAGAAATGAACACGACCAGCACGGCGGCATTTTTTGCCCAGGTTTTGTTGGCTTCGACAAGCAGATCGAAGAACGTCTGCCAGTGTTCCGTTCCGCGACGCGCATAAAGTGCACGCCATTGCTGGGCGTTGAATGATGACGGCGCCCAACGCGCCGCTTCAAAGAGTCGCATCAGTTCCTCTTCGGGAATTTCTTCGCCCGACATTGCGCGCGGCGACCACCGATCGAGCAGTATCGGTTCAATTGGGTGATCGGCTTTTCTGATTTCGCTGCCTTTGATCATCTGCCGCCAACATAGTCGACGATGCGTTCGCCGATCAAGATGCGTGGCCCTCCATGAAAGAGAGGACCTTCAGGGCGCCGGCTCTGACCGGAATCGAATGACTGCGACGATTGCCAGTAAGGTAGAAACAACGAGGACGGCGAGCTGCGTTAGTTTGAATGGAGATTCGGTCTGGGTTGGAGCGATTGCATGTAAGGCCGGGACTTTTTCAAACAACTGCACGACCAATACAAACAAGTTGAAGTAGAGACAGATCACCGCGCCGATCACGTAGATCCAGCGCCATGCTCCGGCCAGATGCCCGGAATAGCGCGCGAAAATGGTGAGTGCGAGAAAGGGAAGCGAGATAATTCCGAGACCGATGGCCGGCGTGAACCCATGAAACGGAAAAAAGAACCCGGTGACGGTTGTCAAAACGGCCGTGGTCAGAAACCATTTCGTCCAACCATCGAGCCGCTTGCCGGCAAGCATTCCAAACAGAACAATGACACTGGTAAAGATCGCGATCAGGCTGATGAGCGTGTGAATGATTGTGTAGATCTGCAGTATCAAGGGGTTTCTCCTTCTATTGCATCGCGAACTCCGATTTTCATCACCCGATCTCGAGCGAAACGATTTTGTCGCCCTCAAGCGCAAAGACAAACTCGAGCTCGATGGGACTTCCGGGAAAATTTCCGGCGAGCCGGTTGGTGACGATGATTTTTTCCTCTTTCTCAACCGCCAAGAGAGCATCCACAGTGTGCTGATATTTCTCTTTCGTTTCAGCCTTCCATCGTTTGATCGCGGCCAAACCTGTGATTGTTTTGCCTTCGTCTTTGACGACGGCGTTTTCGGCAAAACATTGATCAAGTAAATTCGCGTCGCCGCTGTTCTCGGCCGCGACGTAAAGCGCGATCGGCTTTGGAAGATTATCGATCATGCAGCGTTTCAGCCTTGCTCCACCAGCGCCGGTGATTTCGCTGACTCCGTTTTTTGTGCCTCGGGTGCCGCCTTTCGGCCGGCGAAGAGGCGCTCGATCACATAAAAAGTTACTGGAATAAGAAAAATCGCGATGGCAGACGCGGCGATCATTCCTCCGATGACGGTTGAGCCGAGCACGCGTCGCGCGACGGCGCCGGAGCCAGTGGCAAACCACAGCGGCAGACATCCGAAGATGAACGCAAACGAGGTCATCAGGATCGGTCGCAAACGCAACCGCGCGCCTTCAAGCGCGGCGTCGATGAGCGGTTTGCCTTTTTCGTATTCGTCCTTGGCGAACTCGACGATGAGAATCGCGTTCTTTGCGGCCAAGCCGATGAGCATGATCAAACCGATTTGCGCGTAGATGTTGTTCTGCATCCCGCGCAGCCAAAGAGTCGCGAACGCGCCAAACACGGCGACCGGCGTACCGAGCAGCACGCTGAACGGCAGCGACCAGCTTTCGTACAGCGCAGCGAGGATCAGGAAAACGAAAATAAGCGACATTCCGAAAACCACAGTGGGTGAAACGCCTTCCTGCGCCTTTTTTTCCTGAAACGAGATGCCGAGATAATCATAACCCATTTCATTCGGCATCGTTTGCCGGAACGTTTCCTCCAATGCGTTCATCGCTTGGTTGGAGCTGTAGCCGGGCGCAGCGGCCCCGTTGATCTGCGCGGAGCGATATTCATTGTAGCGCAACGTGAATTCCGGACCGGAGATGTTTTGAATGGTCGAGATCGCATCGAGCGGCACGGGATCGCCGTTCGCATTCCGCACAAAAAACTGGCCGACGTTTTTCGCGTCGGTCCGATAATCGCCTTCCGCCTCTATATACACCTGCCAGGTCCGGCCGAAGCGGTTGAAGTAATTCACGAAAAACCCGCCCATGAACGTCTGGAGCGTTTGATAAACCGAGGTGAGATCGATTCCCTGCTTGATCACTTTGTCGCGATCGACCTTCACGAAGACTTGTGGAACGTTCGGCAAAAATGTGGTGATGAGTCCGGTCAGCTCCGGCCGCTTGCGGGCGGCGTCGAGAAATGTCTTCAGATTTTGCGAAAGAAAGGAAACATCTTTGCCCGCGCGATCTTCCAAAATGAAAGCGAAACCACCGGACGTTCCGACGCCGGGAATGGCCGGCGGCGGAAACGCGAACCCGATACCTTCGCTGAGACCGGCGAGTTGCTTGTTAATGTTCGCTTTGATCGCTTGAAATTTTTCCTCCGGTTTCGTTCGCTCACTCCACGGTTTGAACCAGACAAAGAAAAATGCGCTGTAGGTATTTTGGGCGAGACTGAGCAAACTGAATCCGATGACGCTGGTGGTGTATTGCACACCAGGCGTTTTGCTCAGGAAATCCTCAATCTTGCGACAGGCCTGGTCGGTGCGTTCGAGCGAAGACGCGTCGGGCAATTGAAGCTGGATAAAAACATACCCCTGGTCTTCTTCCGGCAAAAAGCTGCTCGGCAGTCGAGCGCCAAAAAAGCCCGCGCCAACGGCGAGAACGGCAAGCAGAGCGAAGCTGAGAACGGTTTTTCGAATCGCGAGACGCGACCAGTTCACGTAGCCGTGCGTGGCGCTGCCGAAAATTCGATTGAAACGATCGTAAAACCAACCGAGCGGCCCGCGCGCTTTCTTGCGCGGCCGCAGCAATAATGAGGAAAGCGCAGGACTCAGCGAGAGCGCGTTGAACGCTGAGAAGATCACAGAGATGGCGATGGTGAGCGCGAACTGTTGGTACAATCGGCCGGTGATGCCGGGAAGAAACGCAGTCGGGATAAAGACGGCTGAAAGCACGAGCGCGATGCCGATCACCGGTCCTGAAACTTCGCGCATCGCTTGCAGCGTCGCCTCCCGCGGCGCCATTCCTTCTTCGATGTGTCGTTCGACGGCTTCGACGACGACGATCGCGTCATCGACGACCAGACCAATCGCAAGCACCAACCCGAAAAGAGAAAGCGTGTTGATCGAGAAACCAAATAACGGGAACAGCACAAATGTTCCGATCAAAGACACTGGCACCGCGCACAGCGGGATGAGTGTGGCGCGCCAGCCTTGCAAAAAAACGAACACAACGATGACGACGAGCGCGAGCGCCTCGAATAACGTTTTAACAATGTCGCGCAATCCTTCAGTCACCGAGAGTGTTTGGTCGAGTCCGACGGCGTAATCCATGTCGGCCGGGAAACGCTGCTTTGCTTCGGCCATCAATTTGCGCACACCTTGCGCAGCTTTCACCGCGTTGCTTCCAGGAAGCTGATAACAAGCGAGAACTGCGGCCGGCTGTCCGTTGAGTCGGCCCCTCAAGTTGTAACTTTGCGCGCCGAGATCGATCCGCGCGATGTCTTTCACCCGCACAAACGAGCCGTCCGGATTCGCCCTAACGACGATCTCGCCGAATTCCTCCGGTGTTTGCAATCGCCCCTGCGCGCGGACCGTGTAGGTAAATTTTTGTCCGCTTGGAATTGGTTCGCTTCCGACCTGGCCGGCGGGATTTACATTGTTCTGCTTCTGCACCGCGCTGATGATGTCAGGCACGGTGATGCCGAGTTTTGCGAGCTGATCTGGTTTTACCCACAGCCGCATGGCGTACTGGCCTGCGCCAAACACCTGCACATTCGAAATGCCGGGAACGCGTGTGAGCTGATCGACCAGATTAATGTAACCGTAGTTGGCGAGGAAAATTCCGTCGTAGGTTCCTTTTGGCGAATAAAGATCGATGAGCATCAACGGCGCGGTCGTCGATTTTTGCACGGTCACGCCGTAGTTGTTCACATCCGCGGGCAGTTGCGATTGCGCCTGCGATACGCGCAACTGCGCGAGGATTTGATCGACATTCGCATCGGTGGCGACATCGAAATTGATAATCATCCGCATGTCGCCGGTGTTGGCGTTGATCGAATACATGTAGTTCATGTTGTCGACGCCACTCATCTGCTGCTCGATTGGCGCGGCGACCGATTGCTCGATGGTGAGCGCGTCCGCGCCGGTGTAATGCGTGCGCACCTGAACTTCCGGCGGCGCAATTTGCGGATATTGCGCGATTGGCAACGCGAGAATGCACACGCCGCCAATGAGCGTCATCAGGATCGCAATGACGATGGCGACAATGGGCCGCCTGACGAAAAACTCCGACATTGTTTATCAGGGACTCTTTTGCGCGGGCGAACTGTCCGAAGCGACTTGCTGCTGCGCTGGCGGCGTCCATTCCTTCACTGTCACGGTTGCGCCTTCGCGAGCTTTTTGCACGCCTTCAACAACGACGCGGTCGCCGGGTTTCAAACCATCAGTCACTTGCCACAAGGCACCGATGCGCTCGCCCGTTTTTACGGGACGAATGCTGACCTTGTTGTTTTGATCGACGACGGCGACTTGGAAATTGCCCTGCAATTCGGTCACAGCTTCCTGTGGAACGACGAGCGCATTGTGCACCGTGTCCGGGACGAACCGCACTTTCCCAAATTGCCCCGGCCGCAAAGTGGCCCCTGGATTTGGAAACGTTACGTAGTAACGGATCGAACCTGTTTTTGGGTCGAGGTTTCGATCTAGAGCGTAAAACTTTCCTTTTCTCGGATAGACAGTGCCGCTGCCGAGAATCAAATCGAAGTCGATGCGCTTGAGGAGAGCTTGGCGTTGCTCTGCATCTGGGTAGCGCGCAAAGAAATCCGTGAACGCACCTTCGCCCGCCGTTACGATGGCTTTGATCGGATCGACCTGCGACACCGTCGTGAGCGGAGTCGTTGATGCCGGACCAACAAGATCGCCCACTTGATTATTGGCGAACCCGGCCAGCCCATCGATCGGTGCAGTGATTTTGGTATAACCTAGATTGAGCTCAGCCTGTTTCACCGCTGCTTGGTCTGCTTCCACATTTGCTCTGCTTGAGCCGGCGGCTGCAATGGCCGTATCTCGCTCCTGATCACTGATGACTTTCTTATTGAACAAATCGATGGCGCGCTTTTCGTCCGCGTCAGCTTTGACCTGGTTGGCTTGGTCTTTTGCCAAAGTGCCGTTCGCTTGTGCTAGTGCAGCCTCAAACGGCCGCGGATCGATTTGAAAAAGGAGATCGCCTTTTTTGACGACGCTCCCTTCCTGATAATCGCGCGAGATGATGTAACCTTGAACCTGCGCGTTGATGTTGGCGTTAATGAATCCGTCCAGCGTCGCGACGCGTTCCAACACGCGTGGCACGTCTTTTGGCGCGACGGTTGTGACGAGCACTTCCGGTGCATTCGGCGAGGCCTGAGGCGCCTTGCGCGAACAACCCGCAAACAATACGATCAGCAACGCAGCGACGCAGGCTGTGATCGTGGACAATCGCTGGCGGATCATGGAGACAACATTCCTGCGCGTGAGGGTAGAGCTACGCTTTAATGAACGCGAGCAATTCCTCGTTCAAATTGTCCTCCTGTGTCGCATTTCCGCCGCTCGATCACACCATTTCTCAGAATTTGCCATTGCTGTTTTTCCACTCCGCTCTTTCCGGGATCGCCCCCACGGTATCCCAGTGTTTCCTAGTCATTGTTTTTCTCCTATTTTTTTTAATTATGTATCGATTGATATAAAACTCGACCCTGGACAAAAGCGCGTCAAGTGATTTATTTACCCATCGGTATGAAATTGGAAACTGCTGCACAGCGCGGACGACCGCGCGCCTTCGATCCGGATGCGGCCCTCGAACGCGCCATGCACGTTTTTTGGGCCAAAGGTTACGAAGGCGCTTCCCTTTCCGATCTGACTCGGGCCATGCGCATCAATCGACCAAGTCTTTACGCCGCATTTGGCAACAAGGAGCAGCTCTTTCGAAAAGTTCTCGATCGATACATGGACGGGCCGGTCGCCTATTTTGGCAAAGCTCTGGCGGCACCGAAGGCGCGGGATGTGGTCGAAGAAATATTCTTCGGCACGGCCAGGATGGCGGATGATCCGAGGATTCCAGCAGGATGCCTCATGGTTCAAGGCGCGTTGGCGTGCGGAGATGCGTCCGTTCGGAAGGAAGTAGCTGCGCGGCGCGCCGCCAGCGAAGCGGCGTTGCGTCATCGCCTTCAGCGAGCAAAACGCGAAGGCGATCTTCCGAAAAACGCTGACCCAGCCGAACTGGCTTCTTACGTGATGACTGTCGTGCGCGGAATGGCAGTGCAGTCAGCTAGCGGCGCCAGTTGCGATCAACTACGTCGCGTCTCGCAAATCGCATTGCGCGCTTGGCCAAAGCGCTAAATTGCGGATTGCGTTACTTCAACAAGCAATTGGCGGGACTCTGAGAAAGGCAGATGATCCTGTCATCGCCGGGAGAACTAGATGACTCAGATACTGGATTGGCCGCGAATTGGTGTTGTTGGAGCCGGTGCCGTGGGTGGCTATTTTGGTGGCATGCTCGCACGGGCTGGCGCGCCGGTTGTGATGATCGGTCGGAAATCCTTTGTCGATGCCGTCACCGTGAACGGGCTTGTAATCGAGCGGCCAGCGGATCAGGAACGAGTATCTGTTAAAGCGACAACCGAACTCAGTGCGGTTGCCGGTGCCGAGCTCATATTGTTTTGCGTCAAATCAAACGACACGGTTTCAGCCGCGAAAGACATCGCTCCGTTCCTGGCACCGGATGCGCTGCTGGTTTCTCTTCAAAACGGTGTGGACAACGCCGAGCGGATTCGCGACGCGACGAAAATCGATGCGCTGCCAGCGGCGGTTTATATCGGGGTGTCGGTCCCGAAGCCGGGACGCATCAAACATATCGCGCGCGGCGATTTAATCCTCGGCCCCGAAAACGAACGGACAAAACGCGTCCAAGAAATCTTTGCGCGCGCCGGTATCGGCTGCCGGCTCACAAACAACATCGACGGCGAGATATGGATCAAACTTCTGTGCAATTGTGCGCTCAATGCCATCTCTGCGTTGGGACATGCGCGTTATGGGCAAATCGCCGAAAATCCCGATGCCCGAAGGGTGATGCAGAGAGTGATCGATGAAGTCCTGGCCGTCGCCCGTGCAACCGGCGTGAGATTGCCTAGCATTGAAGATTCGACAGCCGGCATGACGGCGGCGATGGAGATTGCGACCCAAATGGCGGCGGCATTTTCATCTACCGCCCAGGACATTCAGCGCGGTAAACCGACCGAAATCGATTCGCTTAATGGCTACATCGCGCGCCGGGGAGCTCAGCTGGGGGTCGAAGTACCAGTTAATCACGCGCTGTTTATCCTTGTTAAACTGATCGAACACAGCTTCTCCGCCTGATATCAATCCGGGAGCTGCGGCACGATGTTTGCGAAAGGGACATCAAAGCGATGAAGTGGGAGGCTGTTTGGTCGGTGCTCTCTCGATGATTGGCGGCTCCAGGGTGAAAAGGCCGGCGGTGATTGTCCATGCATTTGCAACCCGCATCTTCGACGTGACGGTGCTCATTTTCCTAGCTTTCTTGAGACGAAAGGTTGATTTTGTTTTCGTTCCTAGACTCAGCTGTTCCGGAGGCTCTTTAGTGCGCCGCCCCACGCGATAAGCTCGTCGAGCATCGCGTTGACCGATTCTTCTTTGTGTGAATCCGGTTTGAAGACGCTGAAGTTTTCGAAATCGGTATACATGGAGAACAAGACCTGGTTGCGCACGGTGGCCATTCGTACCTCCGCCAAATTCAGACGAAGCTGCTCGACCGCACGCGCTCCACTGGCACCGCCGTAACTAACAAAGCCAGCCGCCTTGTTGTTCCACTCGGCAAACAGAAAATCGATCGCGTTCTTGAGCGCACCGGAGGTTCCATGGTTGTACTCGGGCGTGACGAAAACATAGGCGTCGAAAGAGCCGATCTTGGCCGCCCATTTCTTAGTGTGAGGCTTACTGTATTGCCCCATTATGGGCGGCATCGGCTCGTCGAGAAGCGGCAGGTTGAAATCTTTGATGTCCACGAGCTCGAACTCGGCGTCGCTGCGCTTTTTCGCGACTTCCGTGGACCCACTTCGCTACCGCCTCGCCGTTTCGACCCGGGCGTGTGCTTCCGAGAATGATTGCGATCTTTATCATATTATAAGTTACCTCCGCGTTTTGAATTCTCCCCCTACCATGTTTGTTGTGCTGCCGTTCCCTTTATATTGCGAGTTCGGTAGCAAAGGCGCCGCCGCTGTCTCAGACGCTAGCGCGGTTCGCACAATAGGAGCCACGCGCGTCCCGAGCAGCTCGATCGCGCGCATCAATTTCGCGTGCGGCAATGCTGCGACGCTCATTTGGAATGTGAGACGGGAAATCCCGCCTAACGACTCGTTCACGCGCAGGATTTTTTCCGCGACGGTTTCCGGATCTCCTACGAGCAGCGCTCCGGTCGGTCCGAGCTGGGCGTCGAAGTGCGCGCGAGTCATAGGTGGCCATCCGCGCTCCCTGCCAATCTCAGTGAAGCTTTGCGCATAGCCGGGAAAGAATTCGTCTTCGGCCGTCGTCGAACTATCGGCGACGTAGCCTAGCGAATGAATGCCAACCTTGAGCCGATCTGGAGAGTGTCCCGCGCGCAACCCCGCTTCCCGGTAGCGGTCGATCAACGGCCGAAAACGGTGCGGTTCCCCGCCGATGATGGCGACCATCAGTGGGAGCCCGAGCATGCCGGCGCGAACAAAAGAGTCCGGCGTGCCTCCGACACCGAGCCAAACCGGCAGCGGGTTCTGCAGCGGGCGCGGATAAACTCCCTGTCCGATGAGTGGCGCGCGGTGTTTGCCCGACCAGCGAACGTGCGTGTTCTCGCGGATGTTCAGAAGCAGATCGAGTTTCTCGGCAAAGAGCGAATCGTAGTCCTCGAGTTCGAGCCCAAAGAGCGGAAATGCTTCAATGAATGAGCCGCGCCCGGCGACGATTTCCGCTCTTCCATTCGAAAGTAAATCGAGCGTCGCGAACTCCTGGAACACGCGCACCGGATCGGCCGCGCTCAGGACGGTGACGGCGCTCGTTAGGCGTATACGGCGGGTTCGGGCGGCGGCGGCGGCGAGAATCACGGTCGGCGCGGAGTCGAGGAATTCGCGCCGATGGTGTTCGCCGATACCAAATACGTCGAGGCCGACCTCGTCAACGAGTGTGATTGCTTCGAGTAACTCGCCGAGGTGTCGTGCGGGATCGACCGCCCGACCGGCCGCGTCAACGGTTGCGGCTACGAAGCTGTCTACGCCGATCTCCATGTGTTGGTGATTCTTGTTCAAGCTGCAACGCGCTCTTGGAAGAGACCAGTGAAGGCAGAGCGGACACTCAGAAACACGACGATCCACAGCACCGTGACGACGAGAGCCAGTGGCAGACCGCTCGGAAGCATCAATATGTGAATGAGCAGAATATTGACGATGATCGGAGCGAGCAGCGTCAGCGCGAGTGGGACGTAGCGATTGACCAGGAGCAGGACCGCCGAAATGATTTGGAGCAGAAATATCGGGACCAGATAATGGGAGACAAAGAGCGCCCCGACGAACTGGCCGGCTGTTCCGGAGGGCGGAGAGCTGGGAATGAAGTGGAGGAAGCCATTCAGTCCGAAGACGAGAAAGATGAATCCAAGAAGAAAACGAGCGATGACAGTAGTGATTTTCATGTTAGTTTATTTTGTTTGGTATACAGTATATTGATATCAATACAATCTGTGTCAAGTTAAAATTGGGACATTGAAACGGAAAAGAACAACTCCAGGGCAAGACTTAACCGGCGTGCATGTCTGGCTCGTCTTCATGAAAGCCTTTCAAGCGGTGCTCCCCCACGCGGCCCAGAGTATCAGGCGGACAGAGCTGGGGGACTCCGATTTCCGCGTCCTGGAAGTTCTCCTCCATAAGGGCCCGCTCCCGGTGAATACGATTGGCCCAAAGGTCTGGCTCACTCCGGGATCCATCAGCGTGGCCGTGGATCGCCTGGTTAAAAAAGGGTTGGTTTCGCGCAAGGATCACCCGGACGACCGCCGGGTGCGCCGGGTTGAACTGACACCCAAAGGACGGGCGCTGATTACCCGGGGCTTTGGCGAGCACGCAGCGGCGATGGAAAATGTGGCCGACGTCCTTTCAAAAAACGAACGGCTGACATTGCTCCGGCTTTTGAAAAAACTGGGCAAACACGCGGCCGAAACTCGCGAGTAAACTATCGCCCTGTCACGGGCACAACAGAAGTGCGTTCCGTGGGAATCGCCCGGGCGACCAAGGGTGAGCTGACACTCGCCGGTGAAAGATTTTGCGAAATCTTGCGACAAACGTCTGTTCAAATAAATGAAGGCGAGGGCCTGAAGGCGGGCGCTCGGCTGACGTGCCGTCGCTGTACCGCAGCATAACGCGTTTGAAAGCGAAACCTCACCGTTCCGGAACGCCGTGTTGTTCTTCAAAGCACGATTCGAAACTCTTCAGATCTACTGGGACCCGAGGCTGCGCACCTTTCGGAGCCGCCCTAAGATATTGCACGGGCCATGCGATGGGCTGGTCTAGTTCGCGGGCCGCGCGCAATGGCCAATAAGGATCGCGCAAAAACTCACGCGCGATAATCACGGCGTCCGCCTGTTCCGTCCGAATAATGTGCTCGGCTTGAACTGGAGAAGTAATCATTCCCACCGCGCCGGTCATGATTCCAGTTTCGCGACGAATCCGTTCGGCGAAGTGCGTTTGGTAACCGGGACCGACTGGAATTGTCGCGTGAGGCACATTGCCACCGGAAGAACAGTCGATGAGATCGACGCCTATTTGCTTTAACTCGCCGGCAAGTTTGACTGAGTCATTAATATTCCAGCCACCATCGACCCAGTCCGTCGACGAAATGCGCAGAAATAACGGCAATTCCTTCGGCCATTCGGATCGAACTGCCGCAACGATCTCACGACAAAGTCGAGTTCGATTCTCGAACGAGCCCCCGTAATCGTCCGAGCGTTTATTACTAAGAGGGGACAGAAACTCGTGAATGAGATAACCGTGCGCGGCGTGGATCTCGATGACACGGAACCCAGCCTGGCATGCGCGACGCCCGGCTATGGCAAAAGCGGAGACAACTTCTTGAATGCCATCATTCGTTAGGGCCTGCGGCATCGGATAAGACTCGGCGAAAGGCAACGCGCTTGGAGCCACGACTTTTTTCCAACCTCCTTCGGCTTCGGGAATTGCGCCCGAACCTTCCCATGGGCGGCGTGTGCTCGCTTTGCGGCCGGCGTGGGCCAACTGCATTCCGGCCATGCTTCCTTGTTCATGAATAAAACTGCCGATTCGACTCAGCATCTCGATGTGCTCGTCGCTCCAGATGCCGAGATCCTCGGGACTGATGCGACCTTCGGGAAGAACGGCGGTTGCCTCAGTCAGGACGAGGCCGGCGCCACCCACCGCGCGACTCCCGAGATGAACGAAATGCCAGTCGTTAGCGTATCCGTCGCGGCTCGAATACTGACACATCGGCGAGACGAATACCCGATTGGCAAACGTCAGATCTCGAATCGCGAGCGGATCAAACAGGCCAGCCATGGTCAGTGTCGGTTATAGTTATCAGTTGTCAGTTGTCAGTTGCCTGCCGCGCCGCAGCTCGTGCGAAGGCGGGTCCTTTTCAGTAATCCGAATGCGACGTATGAGCAAAGTTCAAACTCGAGCAGGGGCCGCGGCGGCGGCAAGGTTGGCGTATTTCCTTAGGCGCTTATCGCTTGACCTCGTCGGCATCGCCCGCGCGACCAAGGGCGACGTGACACCCGGTTCCGAGCGGATCGATTTTTGTCAGGCCATTTCCCCTGTTAAGTGAACTGCCCGGTGTCTCGTCGTTTGGTGCTCACCGTTGTTTCCGAGGGTCATCCTGGCCGGGTGTTGACGCTGAAAATCGCAGCGGGTGTCGAGGTCATATACAGCGCAAACATCCTTCGGGAAGAGAAGATCCAGCGTCCAGTCAAATGCCACACGAATCTTTTTGTCCAAGCCGGGCAGCTTGCTCAGGTAAATCGTGCGCCACATCCACCATGCGAAAAACCCTGAGAAATTGAAACCGAAAATCCGTGCCACACCAGTCCGACGACCGATCGAAGCCAGCAGCCCGATCGTTTTAAAGGAAAATGGTCGCAATGGACGTCCTAAAAGTGCGGCGGCAATATTTTCCGCCACAATCTTGCCTTCGCGTATGGCATGTTGCGCGGTAGGCGGATGAGATTTCCCCGGGTTTCTGATGTCCGGCACAAAGGCACAATCACCAGCGGCCCACACATTAGGCCAATCTTGGATCTGCAGGAATTGATTCACAAGCAATCGGCCTTGTTCTTTTGCGCAGGGAAGCGAAGAGATAATCGGGCTGGGTAAGGTCCCGGCGGTCCACACTAGAGTGCGGGATCGAATTTGGAGCCCGTCGATCAAAAATACGCGGTTCTCCGTCATGCTCTTGACCCGGGTGTTAAGCCGGACTTCCACGCCGCGTCGCGCGAGCACTTCCTGCGTGTATCGTCCCAGGCTCTCACCCAGTTCTGGCAGGATTACGGAACCGGAATGCACGAGCATAACTCGCAACATTTCTTCACACAGGTTTGGGTAGAACCGTAGCGCTTCCCGCACGAAGTCATTTAAGGCCGCAACTGTTTCCACACCCGCGAAGCCGCCACCTGCTACCACAAAAGTGAGTAACGATTTCCGGTCGGTGGGATTGCACTCTGAATTTGCCTCTTCCAAATGTCGGAGGACTTGAGCGCGCAATCGAATCGCATCCGGAAGCGATTTCATTGCTAATGCTAGCTCGGACAAACCGGTGAGGTTATAAAAGTTAGTGATTGATCCTAGTGCGATGACGAGATAATCATAGTCGAGTTGTTCCGAGTCGTTGCGGTAACCGCGCGAAATCAGGACCCGCTTGTTTGGCAAGTCAATCTCGTTCACGTCACCCACCAATACCTCGACCTTATGGAGCAGCTTCCGAAGGGGATTTACGATATTCGTGATCTCTAGGTCGCTCGCTGCGATCTCGTGAAGCATAGGTGTGAACAGGAAAAAGTTATCGCGGCTAACCAGGCAAATCTCCACTGTGTGTTGTCCCGCCAGCAATTTCTCAAGATGAATGGCGGCATTAACCCCGCCGAAACCACCGCCGAGAATGACGATTCGTTTTTTGCGCGGCCTACGAGTGATGCGAGCGATCATCGAGTTCTTTCTGTAGCGGAGCTGCCGGTGAGAAGCTGTCGAGAAACCTGTAGATGCCGCTAGGACGACTGCGCAGACGGTAGCTCGCTCTTTGCGTCCAGTAGTTTGGACGGCGCTACGCCGCTGGGACCGGACTGACTTAATCCCTTCTCAATCTCATCTCGTGCTGCGCTGAACTCTTTTACCGCTCGACCCATCCCTCGGGCGAGTTCGGGCAGCTTCTTAGCTCCGAACAGGAGCAACACGATGAGGAGGATTACAATCATGTCCGGCCCCATAAGATTCATGATACTGGCGATCGTAATAGGCATAAAAACATCTCGGGTAGTTTGTTTCGTAAGAAAGTTGTGCAGCGTTCAACCCATTCATACCGATCCAGTGAATTTTTATTCCCGAAGAGTGACGCGCGGGTTGTTTGACCCGCCGATATCCTTGAGATGATCAGCTGTTCGATGAAATTTTTCTTCGGGTAAATGGAATAACATGACGCAAAGCCGGTCTAGTTAGATAAATGGCAGAGCACTTGAATGTACTGTGCCGCGCCGAGGCTATGACCCCTCGAAAATCACTATGGCTTTGCCACTGAAAGCGGAGCATGCTTCCGAGACCGAAGATTTCGAATCGCGTCGGAACATTGTGAAGTTCACGGTATTCAAGGAGAGCGACGAGAATCACGCTCAGAAAGCGGAGATGGCATCATTTGAAGATGTGATGCTGCCTCACCTTGATGCCGCACACAACTTAGCCAGATGGCTACTTCGCAACGAACAGGATGCGCAGGATGTTGTTCAAGAGGCGTATCTACGTGCCTTTAAATCTTTCGGTGGATTCCATGGCTCCAATGGCAGGGCCTGGCTGCTTACAATCGTCCGGAATACTTCCTATACCCTGCTAAAAAAGAATCGCGCGGTCGATCTCACCACGACTTTTGATGAAGAAATACACGCGTCCGGCGACGAGTCTGCGAGTCCCGCAACGATTCTTAAGCACGCTGAAGACGCGGAACTAATCACAGAAGCGATGGATGAATTACAGGCGGAGTTCCGGGAGATCCTGGTGTTGCGACACCAGGAAGGTCTCTCCTACAAGGAAATAGCCGACATCGCGCAAATTCCGCCGGGCACCGTCATGTCTCGGCTCGCCCGCGCGCGTGCGAAACTTAAGGAATATTTGGCGGCTCGGATCGGTAAGGAGTAATAGATGAACTGCGATGAAGCCACAAAGTTGATGGATGGTTATTTGGATGGCGAACTAGATCCGTTTACCAGCCAGAAAATCGAACAGCACCTGCGGGACTGCCATAAGTGTGAGCAAGCTTACGAGGCGCACACGGCGCTGACCCAGGCGATTAGCCGGGGCGCTCCGTATTACAAGGCTCCGAACGAACTGCGTCAACGGGTTCACTCTTCGTTACTAGACACGATCGGCGCGAAGGACATGCGCAGTGTTGCGAGAGAAAATCAGCTATTGGTTAAGCGGCCGCGGGCGGAAAGGCGTTTCGTTGTTTCTGAGATGCCATGGAACTGGCTGGCTCTGGCCGCGGCTATCATATTGGCTGCAATTATCGCTTCAAGTTTGTTGCCTCGATTAAAGCAGCCTGGTTCCGACCAGTTCCTAGCGACGCAGTTGATTGCGAGTCACGTGCGTTCACTTATGGCTAACCATCTCACTGATGTGGCGTCCTCCGACCAGCACACAGTCAAACCATGGCTTGATGCTAAGCTCGATTTTGCACCGGCGGTCGTCGATCTTTCAAGTGAGGGATTTCCTTTGATTGGTGGCCGTCTTGATTATCTCGATAATCGGCCAGTGGCAGCCTTGGTCTACCAAAGGCGCAAGCATTTCATTAATCTGTTCGTTTGGCCAAAGACGCCCGGGATTACCGATACCGAAAAGACCATCACGCGCCAAGGTTACCATCTGCATCATTGGACGGACTCGGACTTTAACTATTGGGTCGTTTCCGATGTCAGCGAAGCCGACTTAGACGCATTTAAGAAAGTTTTTGAAGAACAAACTGCGCGCCACTGACGGCGGTTAGAGCTTTGGTCGTCGTATCAGACGTTAGCTCCACAAAGCCGCGAACACGCAGGCTTCGGTTGAGAGCGTGCTCTGTTTTCTTGTGACGGAAAGGCTTCGTCGATCACCGAGATCCGACACAGTCTCACCGACGCTCTGCCTTCTGGAATCAGCCCATTCTTCAGGCGATGGGAATATAGCTCACGTCAAAACGGTATGGATAACTGAAAACCGTTATTGAAATTCAAAAGAAAGAATTCTGTTATGTCAGCTCTTCCTACTCACTACCGTAATAGTACCGTCAGCAGCGTGTCCATGCTGCATGCGTTTCTAACGCATCTGAATATGAGCACTATAGCGTTAGCTCTGTTCGTTGCGTTTGCCCTTCTCACTACTCTTCGCGGCAATGAGCCAGAGACTAAAAGAACGGCTCATGTCGGCGACTCAGGACCCGAATTAATTGTTGGCCCTTGTAACACTTCATCCCACAGGGCAAGAAATTCAGGGCCACAAACTCTGCCAAAGATTTCGGGAATAAAGTCGCGCGAAATCAGTAAGCACAGGTGAAAGACAACTTACCACGTAAACCTAACCTTAAAAACCAAACATATGTCAGATTACATTTCTCACGATCACGAGCATGACGGAATAGATCGCCGCGGCTTCCTGCAATGCATGGCCTGGGCCGGCACCGGCCTGCTTTGGACGGTCAGCGGCGGCGTCCTAGTGTCAAAAACTCTTGCTCAAATTGCGAAGGCTGGGACGCCACTTCCGGCTACCGCCCTTAGCTTTCTGCAAATCAGCGATAGCCATATCGGGTTCAGTAAAGAGGCAAACAAGGATGTGACTGAGACCTTCAAGATTGCTCTCGATCGCATTAACGCGATGCCCACTCCGCCGTCTTTCCTTATTCATACGGGGGATATCACGCAGTTATCCAAGCCGGAGGAGTTCGACACCTTTGATCAGGTGCTCAAGCGCTGCAAAACAAAGGATGTATTTTATGTTCCTGGCGAGCACGATGTCATAAATGACGGCGGCAAACTTTTTCGCGACCGTTATCTAAAGAGCGTCGAGGGCAAGGGCTCCGGCTGGTATAGCTTTAACAAAAATGGAGTCCACTTCATTGGGCTGGTCAACGTCCTGAACCTTCAGGCCGGGGGCCTCGGGCAACTCGGCGACGAGCAGCTGGAATGGCTCGAAGACGACGTCAAAGGTTTGACCGCGGAAACCCCGATTGTCGTGTTTGCCCACATCCCTCTCTGGGCGGTGTATCCAAAATGGGGCTGGGGAACCGACGACAGCGAACGCGCGCTTGGATATCTGAAACGCTTCGGCTCGGTGACCGTGTTAAACGGCCACATCCACCAGGTGCTCCAGAAAGTGGAAGGCAATGTGACTTTCCATACCGCGATGTCCACAGCATTCCCGCAGCCTGAGCCGGGAAAGGGGCCAAACCCTGGCCCTTTAAAAGTTCCGTCTGAAAAGCTGCGCAGTATGCTCGGCCTAACCAGTGTCCAATACAAGCAAGGCAAAAGTGCCCTTGCCGTAGTTGATTCAAATCTCAGCTAAATCCATTGAAAACATGATCACACCTACTCCTAAAATTAGAACAGCGGCTCTTTTGTGCGCCATCAGTCTTCTTAATTTTTCGCTCTTCGCTCTCGCTGGCGAGATGAAGGACGCGGACGGTACCACCGCGAAGCAAAATAGGATTGAAATCAAAGACTTTGCTTTTGATCCCCAGAAAATAACGGTCAAGTCTGGTGAGAAGATTACCTGGATTAATCGAGACGGGGAACCGCACACCGTCGTAAGCGTGGGGAAGAAGTTTCAGAGATCACCTGGGCTCGACACCGATCAAGAATTCTCGATCACCGCCGGTGCGCCAGGCACCTATGAGTACTTTTGTTCAGTTCATCCCAAGATGACCGGAACAATCGTGGTCGTGAAGTAGCGAGACTCGATTGATGCCCACTTATGGGGCCGCTGCAGCAGCGGTCCGTGAACATTATGAAACTATTTCTTGCGGCTTCGCATTCCCCGAATCCCTTCGATTTGAAAGCCGCGCTCCTCGCGGGACACGCGCAGCATCCGGTCATCGTTCATTTTCCGATCGCGCTCTTTATCGCAAGCGCAGTCTTCGAAGCGCTCGCGGTCTGGCGAAAACAACCACTCTTCGCAACAGTCGCGTACTACAACCTCGTTGGTGCTGCGCTAAGCATTCCTTTCACTATCGCGACCGGCCTTGGAGCATGGCGATGGCAACTCGAAGGCGCAACGCTGAAGGGCAACCTAAGGCTGCATCTCATCTGTGCGCTAACTTCCGCGTTGCTCATATTCGTTCTCTGTTGGATGCGCTCCCGCCTCCGCGCGAAGGCCAGTTCACCGCGGTTTGCTTATTTCGCAGTGATGAGTCTGGCGCTGATGGCGATCACGCTCACCGGCCATCTTGGTGGAATCCTTAGCGGTGTTGAAACGCCCTGAGTGCTACGGGCCGAACCGAATGAACACAACGACGATGCCGCTGAAAATCGCGACCAGGCATATTAAGACATGAATGATTGTGTAGATGTGCAATATCATTTCATTACCCTTTCGTTGTGATTGCTAGCCGATACATTAGAAGCTCGTCCGGATAATCTGGCAACGTTTGCCGCGACGGCGATGCAGATGCAAAAGCAGAAACACCAGGCGACGATAGATGAAACGAAGCGGGCCACTGAATACCTCGCCAACGAACGGACGTTTCTGGCCTGGATTAGAACGAGCGTAGCGGTCATCAGTCTCGGCTTTGTTTTGGCGAGATTCAGTGTGTGGTTGCGGGAATTGTCGGCGCAACAGCGACCACAGATGCAGGTACATCGCGGGGGAATTTCGCTGCCAATAGGCGTGGCGATGATGATTCTCGGTGGCGCGCTGACCGTACTGGCAGCCTGGCGTTATCATGTGGTAAATCGGAACATCGAGCACGGCAAAGTGAGCGCCGATCGTGGACTTGTGATTTTGGTCACCGTGATGGTGACGCTGCTTTCTGGAGCGATGATCGTCTTCGCTCTGCTAACAGCGAAGCAGCCTTGAGCGCAGGCGATTTTTCAGGAGGGGGCGATTAAGCGAACTCTCAATTCCTCGAACGCGTGGCCTCGAAAAGGAACCATGCCCGACGCTCTGTTTCGTCGATCCAAACTTCGATCAGACTCGTTGTGGCGACGTCGCGATGCTCATCGCACACGTTGTGTGCCTCGCGCAGGCGCGCAGCCAGGGTTTTGTTGTCCTCTGCTAACTCGGCGAGCATGTCTAATGGCTCGACGTATTCGGCATCGTTATCGAGCACACGCTGACTGCGCGCGATCTCGCCGATAGAGTGCAGCGTGATTCCCCCAAGCTTTCGGACCCGCTCAGCGACTGGATCTGTCATCGCGAAAAGCTGGTCGGCCTGCTCGTCGAGGAGCAAATGGTAATCGCGGAAATGTGGCCCGCTCATGTGCCAGTGAAAATTTTTGGTCTTCACGTACAGAGCGAATACATCGGCAAGAATGGCATTCATCGCGGCGCTTATATCTTTAGTGGCCGCATGCGACAGGTCCGTTCGCGTAGCGAGCGGTGCGTCGCGTCTCTGCGCCAGCTCCAGTCTCTTCTTGGAATTAGGTTTGTTCATTGTTATCGCTCCATTGGTTTCTGATTATTTTCAATTCATACGTTGGTTTGCGTGTTAGTAACTCGCGCCTTGTCGCAACCCCATTGCCGCGAGCGTGTCCGTGTCGAGATAGCCCGTCGTGCGCAAACCGTTGGTGCTTTGATAACGCCTAACCGCCTTCTGCATCTCAGGGCCGAACGCTCCATTGCTTTCTCCATGATAATAGCCCTCTCGCGCGAGTCGCTCCTGCGCTGCGACGACCATCGAATAGTTTGAGTAAGACTGATCGTTGTAGCTGTTTGGATCGTAGTACGCTTCGGTTTGGTAAACACTGGAATCGTAGGAATTCTGCGATTGATCGGGATAGCTGGTCTGATCGTAATACATCTGACCTTGGTAATCGCCGGAATTGTCGTAACCGGGATCATAATTGTTCGAATACGGGTAATCGTAGCCGTAGGACGGCGAGCCGTTGGCGTAGTAGTCTGGGTAGTAGCCTGAATACGGCGACCACGGATCAAATCCAATATTGAAGATAACCCAAGATCCATTGATGAAGCAGCACCGGTGGCCATTCCACCAATGGTCGCTACGGCGGTCCCAATCGCGATGCCAATCCCCCGAACCTTGCGCGAACATATGTTTTTGCCAGTCACCACGAAGACGATTGTTGCCACTCCGGAACTGACTTCCGGTATTTCGCTGGTTCCACACACTTGTGGCGGCTGGATTTCTATAATTCGCAAACCGCGGGAAACGATTACTTTGACTGGGTTGTCCGATGGTTGCCGCAGTGTATGGACCTGAGCGGGTAATCGTCACCCGATTTGGATGAATCGAAGGCTGACGAAACGCAATCGGCCGATACGAATGCATTCCAAATGACGAATAGCCTTGCCGCGGATATGTCATCCCTCCGGCGAAGCTGCGCGTGCGCATTGAGTGGAAGGATGAAAATCCACCGGCCCGTGCCGGAGCGCGAGCGGCCGGGGCACGGCGTGCAACTGCGCCGCCGTGAAAACCTCCTGGATTTGCTTGAGCAATTGCTGCGCTCGCGAGAAGTGCCACCAACAGGGATCTAGTTTTCATGGTTTAATTTCCTTTCGTGTTATTGAAGCGTTTTGCTGTCCATATATTAGCGCAGTCCTCCCGCGATGAGAAGCATTTCTCCTGTGATCCATTTCGAATCGTCTGAAGCGAAGAATACCGCAGCCGGCGCGATGTCGTCGGTTTGTCCGACACGGCCGAGCGGCGTCTGAGATTCCAACATTGTTCGGAATTCGCTTTCGTGAAATCCACCCGAAATGACTCCATCTGTAATTACCATGCCGGGTTTGATGGCGTTGACGCGAATCTTTCGCGGACCAAGCTCCTTCGCCAGCGTACGCGTGATCGCATCGACCGCGGCCTTGGTGGCATTGTAAACCACCGCAGTCGGGGGCGTCAGCGAACTGGCGAGCGAACCGATGTTGACGATACTTCCGCCAGCGGAATTGAAATGCTTGAGCGCTTCTTGCGTAACGAGAAGCATCCCCAGAACGTTTGTATCAAACATTCTGTGAAACTGTTGCTCGGAGACTTCTTCGAGCGGCACAAATTCGTAAACACCGGCGTTATTAACCAGAATATCAATTTTCCCAAAAGCTTTTTCCGTTTCAGCGAAGAGCCGATCGACGTCTGCCTTCTTCGCAACGTTCGCCTGGATCGCGATTGCTTTTCCGCCGCGCTTACTGATTTCGTCAACCACACGATCTGCGTCTTGCTTTGCAGAAGCGTAGTTAACGATCACAGACGCGCCTTGCGATGCGAACTCTTTCGCAATGCCCGCGCCGATTCCCTTCGACGCGCCCGTCACTACCGCAACTTTTCCGTTTAGTTTTCCATTTTTCACTGTGTTTCCTTTCAGTTGTTGTGTTTGAGTAACTTCATGGCGAAACGCCGTTCTAGCTAGCTCGCTGTCCACGCAGTCCGAGCGATTGAAGCGTCGCCGCCGTAAGTGTCCCCGTTACGCTCAAGTCGTGTTCTTCTTGATAACGCGCGAGAGCGGCCTGGGTTTCGTCTCCAAAAACTCCGTCGATCGTGCCGTGATAGTAACCAAGCTTCGCGAGCTTTGATTGAACTGCGCTTACGGTCGTATTATTCGCGTCCTGATCCGAGGGAGCGTAGCCCTGCTGGTCATCATAGTTGTACGGGGAATACTGGTAGTAATCATACGGATAACCGTTGTTAGCGTAACCGTTGTCATCGTACGGATAGTTGCCGTCGGCGTAGTACGGATAGAATCCGGGATCTAGTCCCCACCAGAAGCCATCGATAAAAACAAAGACGTGACCGTGGTGGAAATGTCCATGCCGCCGATCCCAGTCGCGGTGCCAATCGGCTGAGTGCCGCGCGACGACGTGATTTCGCCAGTTGGAAGGCAGATTGTTCCCGCTCCTGCTTAGGCCTGACCCATTTCCCTGGCGTTGCACATTTGTTATCGCGCGATTTCCTCCGTTCGAGAATCGAGCGGGACGATCGACGCGATTGGCATTTGCGCGTGCAAACTGACGCGTTCCGGCATTCGTATTGATGTAATATTGCCGAAAGGCCGGTGACGACGGCGAACGCAGAGTGGTCGGCGAGAAGCGTTGGCCTGAGTAAACCATCCGCCCGCCGCCGAAACTTCGACTCGCCGCGGAGTTGAATGATGGCGCTGCTGCGCGCGCAGGAGCAGCCCGCATAGCGAATGTTCCTCCTCCACCGCCCGCGTAACGGCCTCCTGCGTTTGCTTGAGCAATCATGGCCGCGCTCGCAAGGAGTGCGACACAATAGAATTTAGTTTTCATGATTTTGAGTTCCTTTTGGTTTGATTTGTCTGTTGATTGACTATCCACATAAAGCGAAAGCCGATTGGCCCGTCTCGATTCGATTGAAGCCATACGGCGCAAAGACATCGTCACGCTTCGTCTCGACCGACTGCAGATTCAGGTTGGTGAGGTGCGCCTCGACGAGATCGGGCAGAAGCAAATGTGGGAACAGAGATAGCTCCCAAGCGTTCGCTTCTTCCTCGTCGAGCACCAGGTGAATGATTTCGCGCAGGTCTGGGTAAGCCTGTTCATAATTCCGCTGCAATTGCTGTTTCAGTTGCGCGAGGGCGACTGAGACTGTCTGGAGGAAAACTTGCTGTGTGGCAGTTTTCATAGGGTCGGGTTCTTTCGGTTTCGGTGTATTTATATTTGACCGGTCGTCTATAAAATTAGGAAAAAAAAGAGTCATGAAGAGACAGCATAGGCACGTTTCACACCCAAAACATCCCTGGCCACCAGCTTGAAATCGCGGATCAACTCGACGTCGTTTTGAATTCGCGCTTGAGCGAGTGTCCCGTGGTAGCAGGCAAAGAGCGCCCTCGCCTTCGCTTCTGGATCCGGCGCCACAATCAATCCTTGCGCATGCGCGTCCCGAATAGCGGACTCGAAATACTTTATCTTCCGAGCCCAAATGCCGTCGACGGTAGCTCGCACGCCCTGGTCCTGTGTGCTCACTTCGCTCCCGATGCTCAGGAGAGGGCAACCCAGGATGGAACCGCACTCCTTTTGGAGTTCGGCTAGACGGTCGTGCACATAATCAAAGTAGTGATCGAACCGCTCGAGAGGTGGAACTGTTGGAGAAAAAAGAGCATCCATGTTCGCCTTGTTCTTGTTCCATTCCGCTTCCAGTGCAGCGGCGGTGAGCTCCGACTTCGACTTGAAGAAATAATAAAAGCTTCCCTTTTTTGCGCCGGCCCGCTCGCAGATCGCGTCCACCGAGGTGGTGCCGTAGCTGTTTTCCCACATCAAATCCAACGCCGCATCGGTCAGGCGCTCTTTCATGTCACTCACTCTTGGCATATCAATCATTTAACCTTACTAGACCGACCAGTCAACTACTTTGTTCAAACTTTTTTTGTACCCTGTTTTGACTTGAATTCATCGGCGTACCGTTGAGTGCCAGCACGTCGTGCTGCGCGATCTCAACCCTTCGTTGTCGCAGGATGTCCGACAATGACGTTCATGTACTCGGGCACCACCTGCGCGCGAGTCGTCCCTGCGACCATCCCTCCGAACAGAAAAAGAGAAAACAAGCGTACCATGCTTCCGCTCATGGAGACTCCATTCTGGTCCTCGGCTACAAAAAGTCGAACAGATCTCCCATTCTAAAGCTTTTGCTTTCCACATTGGACGAGTTGGTCACTCGCGTTTCGAAAAGGACGCAATAAACGCGCTAATTACCCGGGGGTTTGGCGAGCACCCCACCGCGATGGAAGATGTGGCCGACGTCCTTTCAAAAAACGAACGGCTGACATTGCTGCGGCTTTTGAAAAAATTGGGCAAACACGCGGCCGAAACTCGCAAGTAAACGGATCCGAAGCTTCGGTGGCTGCATTATGGGTTAGTCAACATAGTAATATTCGACTGCCGTCTCAATCAGCCTGTGAACAACTTCGGGGAAAGGAATTGTCCCCGTTAGTTCAACCGTAGGTCGTCCGTACAACGTAACCTGTGACCGAAGGACACTGTCGGCCCCCGCGCATGTGTGGTTTCAGAATAGTCCCAGGCGTCCGTCGCTTAAATTCGCGCTTACAGTACATACACTTGACGATGTAGATCAGTCCCGGTCGAATCGATGATGGGCGTGCTCGTGCCGGGAAAGGGTTGGCCGGACGCGGTCGCGCGAGATAAGGCGCATACATTTGTCCGGTACTACCGAATTCAATACGAAACACTGGCTGGAAAGGCTGGGTTGATACTTTCAGCGACTGAATACGATCGACGCGATAAGTTCGGCTCTCGCGACTACTACTCTTCACTGCGCACAGAAGCAGATTGCCGACTCTTGAACGCCGCAGCGAATATGGCTCGATTAGGCGGACACTGTTCTGATAGCCGAGCTCAATGCAGAGCTGGTTAGCTGCGGCGAATCGTACCGTTTCTAGCGGGACGCCTGCTCCCCAAACCCAGGCCGTCGGCGCTGGCGACCAAATCTCGCCGGATTCAGCGGTGTCTGCAGGAATTAACCGCTCCAAGACCTGCTCGTTGACCGACCCGCTTAGCCAAAGAAAAAGGTTCCGCAGCTCTTCGAAAAATCCTTCGAACGTGGGAAGACTTGGCAGCTGGTGACCGAGCATATTCTCCCATTCGGATTCTAATTCATCTCGGTTCCGCGACTGTTCGATCATTTCGATTGTGGGCACTGACACGCTCTTGACCGCGCATTTCTCGATCAGTACCTCTCGGATTAGCAGCGGCTGGCTGCGCAGATCGCTGCGACGATACAGATTAATTATGTCGTACAAATCGCGCGGCCGGCTTCTTTCGCCCATCGCACGAATTTTTTCAGCGAACACCTCCTCGAACGCGTAACAACGAATGCTGGCCGGTTCCGGCAGTGTGTCTGGAAATGCATGCGCGATTTTCCGGACGACCGGCGGCCGAACGACTTTCTCGGAACCACTCAAGTCCAGTTTGACGCTTGCAACCATCGGAGCGTTGCGCGGCCCGCGATAATAGATTCTACCCTCGGTGTAGTTGCCGGATGGATGGCTTCGCAGGTAAGGCTTTCGATCAGCAAAGTTTAAGCCACTCGCCTCGTAGACTCGATTTAAGACGTCGTCGAGCAATGGTCCGACAGCTTGTTCTTGGATCGGGCCGCCCGGAAGAACAGTGAAGTCCAAGTCTTCGGAGAACCGATACGTTTCGATGAAGCATTTCTTCAGGCACGTGCCGCCTTTGAACACCCAGGTTGCAGCAAGATTCGTCGAGGAACCAATTCCCCAGAGCAGCCAACCAATAACGTAATCCTTCTCTACTACGTCTTCGGTGAGGCCCCACTCACGGACACGTTCTTCGATGTCGGCGCGCGTGATCATGAGGGTCGTGGGAGATCGATTGCGGCGTTAACTCGCAAATTCCATCTGTTGACGATGTGACCAGAGGATCGAATTGAAGGATCTAAAGCACTTACTCCCGCGCTGATATTCTTCCGACACAGTTCTATCAGTTCGGGCGTACCCACGTGCAGAACTTCCGCGAGGTATCCGAGACGTTTGAAAACCGCATGGTTCTGCACGCGAAAAGTGTATTCCACGAGCAGTTTCTCATCTCGATGATTGCTTGCGAAATATGCGCTCAACACTTCTGCGCAATGACGAATGCCACCGCCAATCCGCGGTTCATCGAGGATATCCACAACTGTTCGTGTCGGGTCGGAGACTTCTATGCGATTCTGCCCCCGCCAAACCGGTTTTGTCCCAAACATTTTCTCGGGAGAGATGACCTTCAGGAGAAGGCGGTTCTGCTGGATCTCGATGGTGCGATGTCGAACCCGCCGCTGTGTAACGACAATAATATCTCGGAACAGCTGTTCGGTAAGGCTCCAATGTTCCGCCGCGGTCCACCCTCCTAGATAGCAGGGTGCGAACATGACTGCGGCGGTGACCCATGGGTCGGCTCGCCATTCTTGGGGCTGAGTTGCGTCGAGCGGGACTGTCGAGTAGATGCCCCGCTTGATCCTAGCTAGCCATCCTCGCGATGCGAGGTGGCCGAGTAATTTGCGTGCCCGGTCTGGCGGGACGGCTAGAGCCGCGGACGCCTCCACGACAGAGAACGGTCGCGAGAAGCGCCGGTGTAATGTGGTAAGCAGGACGCGATTTGCCGCATTAATACCAAGCATAGCCATATTCTATCCAAATAATGCTCCGCGTCGATATCCTTTCTGCAAATTCAGTATATCGAATAGCCTCTGATATACAACGATACCAAAATACTTCTTTACATACAGGATGGAGCGATATAACATTGCCGAATGGAAACCCACTCTTTGGAAATTCCCGAGTCCCTTTTTCGCCGGCTTCAAAAACACGCGGTTCCGCTCGTCGACACGCCCGTTTCGGTCATCGAGCGGCTAGCGGATCATTTTGAGAACACTGCACCGCATGCTCAAACTGAATCACCTTCTGTCGGATCAACTCAGGATAAAGGGATTCAAAGATTCGATGCGTTTCGGCCGCCGGACCTTTTTCACACTCGAGCGCGAGGAGCGTTTGGCTCGAAGACATTCTCTAATTGGAATGAGTTGGTACGAATCGCGCACATTGCGGCATTCGCAAAGGCAAAATCATTCTCCGAGTTGAAAACCGTTACTCATGCGCAGATCCGAAACGGTAGTCACACGGACAGCGGTTATCGTTTTCTGCCGGAAATAGGCGTTTCCGTACAAGGCGTCGACGCCAACCATGCGTGGATGTATTCTCTCCGGCTTGCCCAGTATCTCGAAACGCCGATACGGGCATTGATCGAATGGCGCCACAACGACAAAGCTGCTCATCCGGGAGCGCGGGGAGTCCTAGAATGGAGCCCGGCTAGAATAACCGCGGTGTGATCTAAGTATTTCCGAGTGTGATTTTAAAGCAGGAGGTAGAAAACAGAACTTCATGCCCGGAATCAAAGACAAGGTCGTCGTCATCACCAGTGCGAGCTCGAAAACATTCGCCCGCCGCTCGCCGCGGCGAGCAGGCTTTGGGCCGGCTGAGCGGCCAGCGGAATAGGCGAGGCCACGTAAAAGCGCGTAAAAAAAGGGAACGCGTCGCGGCTTTGCACGTGGCAAGCACGAAGCGCGAAGGTCGTACTCGGCGCGCGCGCGAGTTATGTCTCTGATTCGTCGCTCTTCTCGTCCGCCCGGGATGCCTGACGCATTTGATCGTGCTCCGCTTCGGTGACGCCTTCTTCGAACATCTGCGCACTCTCGCTCCGTCCCTCGGCATCTTCGTCTTCTCCGAGGGAGTCTGCTGCTTGCCGTCCGGTTGAGCCCGGCACGGGATCCCAACCGTCCGAATCGGGTATGGATTCACTACTCTCTTCCTGCGGATCCGTTTCCGCTTCTCCTGTCAGCTCACGTTTGGCCTGTTGATAGTCAGCCTCGGACGGTTCGGAAGAAGGACGACCGTTAATCGCAGCTAACTCGCGCGCACGGGCTTCAACCATCTCAGACGTCACCGTCCCAATCCCAGCAGCGTTCTCCATTATGATACCTTTGTTCAGCGGATTTTTTCTCATAACTAACGAGCTCCTATTCGTATTTACCTTGACGTGCGCGACGAGCATTCAGATGAGCTTCGTCGCAAACATCACTCACGATTCAATCGATCTTGTCGTCATCAAATTCAACATCAGTTTGGTCCAAAGGTGCCTATACATAATCGAAGAGCGTCATGAAACCGTAGTCCATGTGCAGTTGTTGGTGGCAGTGGAAAAGCGTCAGTCCTGGATTATCGGCAATAAAGTCTACCTCGGCTTCGTGGTATCCGCCCAACATCACAACATCTTTTAAGATTCCAGCGGTCGGCTTTCCGACCAGGCTCGTCAGCTCAAAACTATGGCGATGGAGATGGATTGGATGGATATCGTCACTGGCATTGCGCATACGAATGCGATAGCGCTTGCCTTCCTTCAGGTGAAATGAAGCCGGGATCATCTTGTCGCTCATGGGGAAGGCAACGCCATTAATGGTCCATCGGTTGAAGCCTTCCTCAGCGGCGTTGTCCTTCGCGAAGATCATCTCGATCGTCTCGTCCGGCGAAGGGGCGGTGGCACCGATCTTCGCGAAACGCGCGTAGTCCCAGTGAAAAGGCGCAGGGGCGATCCATTTCGGTTGTCCGCCGCGACCAGCGTATTCGACGACACTGCCCATGCCATGCCGGCGATCATCATCGGCGAGATCGCCGATGATCCAGACGCCCGGATGATTCATTTCCACAATGGCGGAAATTCGTTCTGCCGTGCCCAGCCACAGGACTGGCACCTGCGCCGGATTCGGAACGGGATTGCCATCGAGCGCGACGACCTGAAATGAGTGGCCCGGCAGTGCAAGGCTGCGAATCTCCGTAGCGCTTCCGTTTAAGATATGAAACAGGACGCGTTCCCCCTGCTTCACACGAATCGGCTCCCCGTGACCGAGCATGCGTCCGTTGATCGTGAACGATCCGTAGCCGACCTCGTACCCGTGTGGCATACCCTTCGCGATCGAGGCTTTCATTGCGGACTCCCCCGTTTGTTCAAGCGACTTGACGCGAGTCGGCGGAGACGAGAAATCCATGGCCATGTCGCCGCCGCGACTGAACGTGGGCTCGAATTCCTTTAGGACAAGGAAGACTTCGCGGTCGTATCTGCCCGGCTCCTGTCTCGGCTCTATGTATACCGGCCCCACTTGTCCGCTGTACTGTCCAGCCGCGAGATTTGCGCCGGCGCGGTTGTGGGTGTGATAGAACCGCAATCCAGCCGGTCTGGGCGTGAATACAATGCGCCGCTTGCCATGCGCAGGAATAAATGGCGTTCCCTCCTCGGCGGCGCCGTCCACGTCGGTCGGGATCTTCTGGCCATGCCAGTGCAATTGCTCTGGCGTATCGGTGTCGTTGAACGCGTCCACTGTGACCTGCTGACCCTCCTTGAACCGAAGCAATGGCCCAGGGAACTGTCCATTGTACGTAGTGATGGAAATGATTCGCTTGGGCGCGATCTCAACCGGAGACGTTTCGATGCGCAGGGTGTAGTCTGCGGGAGCGGACTCGTTCGGCGAAACCGCTGGTCCACTATGCTGAATTGGCTCCTTCGTCTGACCAAGAATGCCTCTCGGGCAGAGCAACAATCCTCCGGTCACAGCGCCCGTGGTCTTCAGAAATCCACGCCGCGAGGTTGCAAAGTCTTTCATTGCTTTCTTCATACAGCATTGAGCAATCGGAAATAGAGGGCCAAGTCTTCTTTTATCTTTTATTGGTCTCAACATCAAAGGTGTTCTCTACGGCATCGCGGCAGCATTGTCGGTCTTTCGCAAGCAGGGTTTCGGACATTTCGTCAACACCGCTTCTACCGCAGGCCGGTGGCTACAACGTTTCTTGAAACGCGTCAGCCGCCGTAGCTTTCAAGGTATTTAATTCCGGAACCGGTGTTGAAAATGACTACCCGTTCGCCGGAGGCGATTTTCCCGGCACGTAGAAGCAGTTTCAAAGCGGCGAAACAGGCTGCGCCTTCCGGACAGACAAAGAGACCTTCCTTCGATCCCACTTCGCGTGCTGTGCGGATCATTTCTTCGTCATCGACGGCAATCGCGCCGCCATGGAAATCACGGAGGATTTTCAGGATAAGGAAATCGCCGATCGCTTTTGGAACGCGCAGGCCCGAGGCAACCGTGTGCGCATCCGGAAATTCTGCGGCGGTCTTTTCTCCCGCTTCGAATGCGCGGACGATCGGTGCGCAGCCCGCGGCTTGCACCGCGAACATGCGCGAACGCTTTTTCCCGATCCATCCGAGCGTTTCCATTTCAGCGAACGCTTTCCACATTCCGATGAGCCCGGTGCCGCCGCCGGTTGGATAAAGAATCACATCGGGCAATTGCCAATTACACTGCTCCGCTAACTCGTAGCCGAGCGTCTTTTTTCCTTCAACGCGATACGGTTCTTTGAGCGTGGACATATCGAACCAGCCCTCCTTTTCTTTCCGGCGCGCGATTTCAGCGCTGCAATCAGTGATTAATCCGTCGATCAGCGTGACGTTAGCCCCCAGCTCGCGGCACTCGACGACGTTCGCGCGCGGCGTGTCGCGCGGCATGAAGATGTGCGCTTCGAGACCCGCCCGAGCTGCATATGCGGCGAGCGCGCCACCGGCGTTTCCAGCGCTTGGAGCCGCAAGTTTGGTCGCCCCGAGATATTTTGCCATCGAAACGGCCACACTCATTCCGCGGGCCTTGAAACTTTGCGTCGGGTTTAGCGATTCATCCTTGATCCAGAGATCGATGTCGTCAGCGAATTTTGTCGCGCGCAACAGCGGGGTTCCGCCTTCGCCTAACGACACCGGGTCAACGTCGCCGGGCAACGGCAGCACTTCGCGATAACGCCACAACGATTTCTCTCGCGTCGCCAGCGTTTCGCGCGTCAGCGTTCGACCGGCCATGGCAAGATCAACAATCGCCAGGAGCGGTTTGTGGCAGGAACGACAGAGATTCTGCAAGCGCGACCATTCATGCTGAAGGCCGCACGCGCTGCATTCCAGATGCTTCAGAAACATTGACGAAATGGACTGTTACATGTCGCGGCGCTGCGCGGAAATTCCAAATCCCAACATCCAAGCTCCAGAGAATATTCAAATACCAAGCTCCAAAAGGGTTTTGCCCGATTGCAACTTCTTGGATTTTCAATCTTGAAGTTTCATCGGATGTTGGAGGATGGAATTTGGAATTTGAGGCAAATGGATTTACTGACCCTGACAGAAATTCGCCGTGCCGCGCAGAAGGGCGCGGTATCGGCGCGTGTCCATGTACAGGTCGAATCAGCAGCGCCCAAACTCACTCGCGAACAAAAACCGTACTGCGAATTAAGTCTGGCCGATGCGTGCGATCGCATGACGCTGCGCGTCTGGAGCGACCATCCACAGTATAAAGCGTGCACCAGTTTCAATAGCGATAGCTTTATCGAGCTCACTGGCGAATTTAATTCACATTCGCAGTACGGGCTTGAGGCGCAGAAGTGGAATGTGCGACCGCTGACTCTGCAGGAGAAAAGCGAATTGCTCCAGGGCCCTGCGGATTTGCGCGCGAAACAAGCTGCGGACTGGAAGTTCATCGTCGAGACGATCGCGAAAATAACCGATCCACGTTTGCGCGCATTGTGCGACGCGTTCGTGAAAGATTTGGGCGAACGTTTTCGGCGAACGGCAGCGGCGCGAAAGAATCATCACGCGCGGCGAGGCGGATTAGTTGAACACACCGCACAAATGATGCGGGTCGCGCTGGCGATCGCGCGGCTCTACCCGCAATTGAATGTCGATCTTCTGATCACCGGAATTCTTTTCCACGATTCCGGGAAACTCTGGGAGAACCATTATCCCGAGAGCGGTTTCGTCATGGATTACGACGAACGCGGCGAATTGGTCGGACATATCTCGATTGGACTTGAGCTGGTAAATTCGTTGTGGCGAAAAATCTCAATCGACAATGGTGAGACATGGAAAAATCTGTCGCCGCCGTCGGAAGACGTACGGTTGCATTTGCTGCATCTGATCGGCGCCCATCACGGCGAACAACAGTTCGGCTCACCAGTCGATCCGAAAACGCCGGAAGCGATGGCACTCCATTACATCGACAATCTGGACGCGCGCTTGGAAATGTTTGCCGCGGGTTATCTAACCGCGAAACCGTTGGCCGAGCGAATCTTCGAACGCGTCTGGCCATTACCGAGCAAACTGGTTAGATCCCTGGAGATATTTCGAGCATCGACGACAACGCCGAAACCCGACGACCAATTATTTTAGCTCAAGCCGTCTCTTTACTTCAGCGAGATAGGTTTCATCGATCTCGAACCCAATAAATTTTTTGATTCGACAGCGCCGCGCTGCGACAGCTGAGTTTCCGATGCCGAGAAATGGGTCGAGCATCGTGCAAACGCGCGACGCGCCGTGCAGCTTGATGCACCATTCGGCTAATTGGACCGGAAACGTCGCGGGATGAGGTCGCTCTTTCTGGCGGCTCTGAATTGTTTCATACGGGATAAACCACGTGTTGCCGCGGCAACGCAGATCGCTCCCTCGAGTATGACGCCAGCGGGCAATGTTGCTCTTGTCCTGATACGGCACGCCCAGAGCGAGCCGATCCATTTCGACGCGACCGGTCTTCGTGAAATGAAAAATGTATTCGTGGCAATCATTAAGAAATCGCGGCGAATTGATTGGCTTGAAATGGCCGTGCGATTGAAGATCGCCCTTTCGATCTTCAATCGAAATCGATTTGATCCAGTGAATCGTGTTTTGCAGCACGAAGCAACCGCGCAATGCCATGACGATTTCATACGGCAACATCGGGTTCGATGGCGCGGCGCCGATGTTGAGAAATAACGAGCCGTCCGATTTCAGGACGCGCCGGACTTGCTCCGCCCATTCGCCGCACCAGTTCAAATACGATTCTCGATCCTGGGTGTCGGAGAATTTTCCGTAGCGAATCCCGAGATTGTACGGCGGCGATGTGACGACCAGATCGACACTTTCATCGCCGAGCCGCGACATTCCTTTGATGCAATCCCGCCGGCGAAGATCGAATCGCGTCATCATCAGAATGTGCGTGATTAGTTACTGCGTACAACCAGAAAATGACGCGATGGACATTCGCGCGTTTGGACGAATTCGTTTATCCTTTACTCCGTGGCAGACAAGCCCTCGAAACTGAAGATTGCCGACCGCGAATTCACTTCGCGCCTGATCGTTGGCACGGGGAAATTCGCGTCGAACGAGCTAATGCGCGATGCGCTTATTGCGAGCGGCACTGAGCTGGTAACTGTGGCCTTGCGTCGGGCCGATCTCTCTGGCAAGCACGATCCATTTGCGAACATTCTCGATTTCATCGATCCAAAACGTTTCCTTCTTTTGCCAAACACCAGCGGCGCGCGTAATGCAGAGGAAGCTGTCCGCCTGGCGCGGCTGGCGGCGACCGCCGGCTTGCCGAAATGGATCAAGCTGGAGATTCACCCGGATCCTCGTTACCTGTTGCCAGATCCGGTGGAGACGTTGGCGGCCGCGGAAATTCTGGTGAAGGAAGGATTCACTGTTCTTCCATACATCAATGCCGATCCGGTTTTGGCGAAACGATTGCAGGACATCGGCACGGCCACGGTGATGCCGCTTGGTTCACCAATCGGCAGCAATCGCGGGATCGAGGCGCGTCTGCAGATCGAGATCATCATCGAACAAGCCACAGTGCCAGTCGTGGTCGATGCCGGATTGGGCGCGCCAAGTCACGCCGCCGAAGCAATGGAAATGGGCGCGGACGCCGTCTTGGTGAACACAGCAATCGCAATCGCTTCTGACCCCGTTCGCATGGCAAAAGCATTCAAGAAGGCTATCGAAGCCGGACGCGAAGCGCGCGAAATCGGCCTAGCCGAGAGGCTCAACGTCGCTGCGGCGACCAGTCCGTTGACCGGATTTTTGTTTGGAAGATAGGGGAACGCAGGCTGCCAGCCTGCAGGTCTCGACAGCTTGCCGAGACCGCGGGAAAAGGTGTCATTTCACAGCTGCGTGCGTAAAGATATTGCCGGCAAGGCTGCCGGCAACTACAGGCTGGCAGCCTGTGCTCCCCAGATTCTCCTACAGCGTCGTCTCGGTAACGAGTGGTCGCTCTTGTTCGGGAAGAATCCGCCGGCCGCGCCGGGCTTCTTTTTGCAATCGTCTCAGACGGCTGGACAACGCGGCCTTTGCCGCCGAGCGCATCCGATCGATAAATAAAATTCCGTTAAGATGATCGCCTTCGTGCTGAAGAGCGCGCGCAAGGAATCCGCCCGCTTCAATTTGGATTGTGTCGCCTTCCAAACTCTGCGCGCGGACGATCACCGACTGCGCCCGTTCAATGTCACCGGTGATTTCGGGAAAACTCAAGCAGCCTTCTACTCCAATCTCCGTTTCACCGTGCAACTCGATTTCCGGATTGATCAACACCAGCGGCATCGCACCCTTTGGATCGGCCTCGTTGCCATCTAACTTCAGCGTGCTTGGCCGATCTTCGGCTGCCGAAATGTCGAGCACGGTGAGTTGCAAGGCTTCACCGATCTGCTGCGCTGCCAGGCCCACGCCATGGGCTGCGTGCATCGTCTCGATCATGTTCGCCATCAGCTCCCGGATTCGATCGTCGATTTCGTCGATCCGTTTGCCCTTTGCCCGCAGGATTGGGTCGCCGTACTGCAAGATTGGCAGAATCATTTTTCTTCCTTGGTAAAGGCCGGTAAATTTCTCACGCCCGCCAGCTTCAACGCATCCATCACCTTAATGATGGTGCCGAAGGAGGCTTTCCTGTCCGCTTGCAGCACGAGCGTGGATTTGCGCGCGTCTGGCAAGTCGCGCACTGCGCCTTCGAGTTCGTCCACGCCGATCGCGCGTTTCTCCAGTTTAATCTGGTCATCTTGATCGATGCTCACGATCGCGTGCTCGAGTTCACCCGGGCGTTTTTGCGCCGTTTTCGACTCCGGCAGATTAATCTGTACCTCTGGCTGGTCCTTTTTAAACGTCGTCGAGACGACAAAAAAGATCAGCAGTATGATGAGAATATCGACGAGCGAAACGATAATAATGAGAGGCGCCCGCCTTTTTCGCACTGCGAAGTTCATGTGCTCAAATGCGCCGCGCGTTTCACGCCAGCGGCGTCGGAATCGGTACTTGTGCGGTGGGCAGCGCTTTTGCCGTTCCAAATTCGCGCGAGGATCGGCCGTAATAGCATTTGTTGATTAGCTCGACAACCAGCGTTTCCATCTCCACCGACATCACTTCTACTTTTCTGGAAAAATAGGTGAACCCGACCAGCGTCGGCACGGCAATCGAAAGCCCGAACACGGTTGCATTCAATGCTTCGGCGATGCCGAGCGCGATCTGGCGCGTGTCCGACGCGCCCGAGCTCAATCCGAGGTGAGAAAAAACATGCACCAATCCCGAGACCGCTCCGATCAAACCGAGCAATGGTGCAATGCCTACAATGACTTCGAGAATGATGAGACCTTTTTCCAGGCGCACCATCTCGTGGCGTGCACGCGTTTGGACCGCTTCCACATTTTCGGAGCGCGGTCCGCGCAAATGTTGCAGCGCCACCCGAGTGATCCGCGCGAGTGACGAATTGTCGTGATGCACCAGTCGCGAGAGCCGCTCAGGGCTTTCGCCCGGCGCCAGACGCTCAATTTCCTCCTCGATTGCTGGCGGCATGACCTTTTTCTGTTGCAACGCGAGGCCGCGCAAGATCATGGTTGTCACGGACACTATCGAGCAGGCCAGCAGCGGCCACATGAAAAGCCCGCCTCTCGCGAAAAATCCGAGCACGATATTCACGATTCCCGTCGTTTCGGCAATGATCCAGGCGGCAATCATCCGTTTGGAAAAATAATGAAACCGAGTCCGTCAATTTCCAGGCCTTCGGGAGGCAAAGTGTTCGCGACGTCCTCCGGGATGGGTGGAAGGTGCGCTTCAAGCACCGATTGCACGCAAACATTGGCGAACGCCTCGTTCGAACTGTTCTCAATAATTTTGAGATTTTTCACTTGTCCGCTTCGATCAACGACAAATCGAAGCCGCAGAGTCCCGATATTGATCAAGTCGCCCTTTTCTTTCACATATATGTACCAGCGCGATCCGACTGAATCTGCTACGATCTTTTGATAGCGACCGAGCGGTGTGCCCAAAGCATTCACGGCGGAAATCCCGCGATTGGTGATGTTTCCGGCGATGTGAGTTCGCTCTTTTAATCGGCGATACGCAGATTGCGCTTGCGATACCTCAGCCGATCGTTCGGTTTCTGGAGCCGGTTTTTGAGTTAACAACGCAAATTGCTCTGCAGCGGTCATCGCGGCTGGCTGGGCAGCAGGCATTTGTTTCTGTTGCGATGGAGCCGTCGATTGCTGCGGTTGCGCACCCTTTGTTTCCAGCGAATACGGGTTTGTCTCCAGATCCATAAACGGGCGATCTTTCCCCGTCTGCGACGGCAGAGGCAATTCACCAGCGGCAGCCAGCTCACTTGCTCCAATTGAGTTGGCGTTCGACTCTAATGTTTTGTCCTTCGGCTCGGGTGCCTTTTTCGATTCGTCCGTTTCCATAAAAGCGGAATTCTTCGGCACCAGCGACGCTGGTGACAGATCCATAAGCGTGAGCTCGGCGGGCTTCTCCTCAAACGGAACAGTGGGCGAGAAGACGCCGCTGAAGGCAGCTAGCAAGAACGCTACGGCAAGGTGAATTGCGATCGCCGCGAGCAACGCCCACAAAATCGTTCGCGCATCGTATTCGTGGTCACGAAAGCTTTCGGTATTGCCCGGCTGGGCGAGCATGATGTCAGCCGTTGTCATGAGAGCAGTCTCTTAGTGGTAAGAAAGATTCGAGCTCAGCGCTTTTCAGCTTAAGGCTGCAACATTATCCCAGCCCTGCCCCACTGACAACTTGCCCGACCGAGCAATTCCTCTTCTTACTCATGCTCTTGCTCCTCCTGCCTGCCAGCCGCGCGTGATGAAACAAGTACTGCTGCGCATAACCGCCGTGTTCGCCAAAGTACCTTTTGGAAAATTCACGCAGCCGTTGCGCCGTGATCTTCTTTTGGCGCGGAAAATATTGCTGTCTCAAAACCCGTTCGATCCAGACGTCGATTGGGAATGCGCGCAGCCGCTCGTAGGCAAAGAGCATCACGCAATTTGCGATCTTCGGCCCGACGCCTGGCAATGCGCATAAATGTTTCCTAAGCTCGGCATCGGAAAGCGCCGACCATACTTCCAGATTACATTCGGCGGAACCGACTAGCTCCGCAGTCGCACGCAGATTTTTGGCGCGATAACCCAGCGCGGATGTGCGTAATTGCTTCTCGGAAGCTCGCGCGATCTGCTGTGCTGAAGGAAACGTGTACACCACGCGGCCACCGATTTTTCGTTGATCGCCGAAGCGGTTCCGGAGCGCCGCTGAGATTTGGCGAATGTGGGTCACCTGTTTCATCGAGGAACAGATGAAGGTGGCCAGACATTCCCATTTTGGCTGCCGAATGATCCGTAATCCGCGACAAAAATCGCGCGCAGCATTCATCACTGGATCATCCGGGAACGAAGCGCAGATTTCCGCCAGCGAGTGATCGAGCGCGAAATAATGTTTGATCGTGGCCTGCGCATCTTGCGCATTGTTTCCTGGGTATCGCCTAGAAGCCGATGCCACTTTTGCGCGCAAGACCTCGCCACGCCGCTCCACGTACACAGGCAAATCGCCGATGGTTCCCACAAATCCGTCGCCCATCTTTTGCCAATGAAAGACCTGGCCGGAATCCAGAGTCATCGCCAGATCGAAGTCTGGTGCTGAACTCTCGGTCATGTTTTTCATTTGCCACAGACTAACACGGATGAAACACGGATGACGGACAAGCCAGCGCAAATCTTTATCTGTGTAAATCTGTGTTCATCTGTGGCTAACTATGCGCCGACATGGACGGACGGCTCGCGATCGATACGGCAGTTCTCCTCGTCTACTTCGTTCTGATCATTTCCATCGGCCTGTACATGGGCCGGAAGGAGGAAAATCTCAAAGACTTCGCGCTCGGCGGCCGCGCAATTCCGTGGTGGGCAGTGCTTGCGTCGCTCATCGCCGCGGAGACCACTGCCGCTACATATTTTGGTGCGCCGGGCGAAGGATTCACGTTCCGCAACTACACCTACCTGCAACTGGCGATCGGCACCATCCTCGCACGCATCCTGGTCAGTTACATTTTCATCAAGCCGTACTACGACTACAAAGTCTATTCGATCTACGAATACCTTACCGCCCGGTTTGGCGTGCCAACGAAAAACGCCGCGTCCGCGGTATTCATCATTACGCGATTGCTTGCCTCCGGCGCGCGCTTGTATTTCGCCGCCATCGCGCTGGCGCTGGCCTATGAAATGATTAGCGGTACCCGGCCGAATCAAACGCAATCACTGCTAATCTACGTCAGCGCCTGCATTGCAATCGTAATCCTAACCGCGATTTACACTACACTTGGCGGCATCAAGGCTGTGATTTGGACTGACTTGATTCAAGCCTCAATAATGATCGGCAGCGCACTCGTCGCGCTCGCGCTGCTCTACTCTGCTATTCCCGGCGGCTGGAACGAAATCGTACAACGGCACGGCGGTTTCCGCCTTGACGATTTTATCACAACCGGCCTCGATCCAGCAAAACACGGCTGGCAAAAAATCGTCGGCATGTTTGCGATCGAGTACACTATCTTCGCCGGCCTTTTCGGGTCCACCTTCATCACTATGGGCACCCACGGCACGGATCAGGACTTTGTACAGCGAATGCTGACGGCCCTCGATGTTCGCCGCAGCCGCCGCTCGCTTATTCTTTCGGGGCTCGCAGACGTTCCGATCGCGTTCACGTTCCTCAGCATTGGCCTATTGCTCTGGGTTTACTATCAAGCGCATCCCGATCCGACGCTGCCGAAAACGCCCAACGAAACATTTTGCCACTTCATTTTGTACGAAATGCCAGTCGGCATTCGCGGACTTTTGATTGCTGGAATTTTTGCGACGGCCATGGGCTCGCTCAGCACCGCACTAAACGCGTTGGCCACGAGTTTTACCCGCGATTGGTATGAGCCCTACATCAATCCAGAATCGACAAGTGAACAAAGTCTGCGCGCCGTGCGCTGGGCCACGGTTTGGTTTTCGATCCTGATGATTATCGTGGCATCAGTAACGTCTTTTCTCGTAATCGTGCATCCCAATGTGCGGATCATCCCGATTGCGCTGGGAATCTTCGGTTACACCTATGGCTCGCTCCTCGGCGTTTTCCTATGCGGGATTTTCACCAAAAGACGCGGCAACGATTTCGGCAACATTCTCGCGATGATTCTGGGCTTTATTGTCGTTGCGATCCTGAGCGGTCTTCCGAACAACATTGCCGGAATCTTGGGCGGCAAGCTTTATGCCCAACCGAGCTGGCTGCCTCTAATGGAATTTCCCTGGTGGATCTGCTTCGGCACTATCGTCACTTTTTCGGTGGCGATCTTGTTCCGAACCGGCCGCGAGCATCATGGCGAAGCGACTTAGCGCAGTATTAAACAGAAATTGACCTGCGAGGCATCACTGATTACTTGAACGTCAACAGGACTCTTTTCACTCAACTCTCAGCCAAGCGAATCTATGGCCCACATCGTGACCGACAAATGTAACGGATGCAAGTTCACCGACTGCGTAGAGGTCTGCCCGGTGGCGTGCTTCTACGAAATGGACAACCAAGTGGTCATTCACCCAGAGGACTGCATCGATTGCATGGCATGCGTAGAGGTATGCCCAGTGCACGCCATCTATGCAGAGGCCGACCTCCCTCCGGAATTCACGAAAGACATCGAGTTCAACGCGACCCAGGCCCATCAGATAAAGGACTCTGGCGCGGAAGCGATCACAGTGAAAAAGGATGCTCTGCCCGGCGCGCTGGATCGGAAAAAGGCTCTGGGTTATTGAGTCAGTGCCAGCTTACGGCTACAGTTTTTTGTCTTTAGTGAGCTTGAGCGACAAGTCGCGTAGCTGACGCGGATCCACTTCTGCGGGCGAGTTGCTCATCAAATCCATGCCGCGATTGTTCTTGGGGAAGGCCATTACGTCGCGAATGCTATCTTCGCCGCAGACCAGCATGACCAGGCGATCGAGGCCGAGCGCGATTCCGCCGTGCGGCGGCGCACCGAGCCGAAGCGCACGCAGCAAATGGCCAAATTGCGATTGTCGATCTTCCGAACTGATCCCGAGCGCTTCGAACATTCTGTCCTGCAACTCCGGCTCGTAGATTCGCATACTCCCGCCGCCGATCTCCACCCCGTTTAGAACGATGTCGTACGCCTCGGCGCGAACATCCGGGAACTTCTTCGCTTCAAACAGTGGCATGTCCTCCGTTTTAGGTCGCGTGAACGGATGATGCATGGCGTTCCATTTGTTTTCTTCAGCACTCCATTCGAAGAGCGGAAAATCTGTGACCCAGAGAAAATCCCAGTCCGGCGCGCTCGGAGATCGCGCCCTACCGAGTAAATCCTGCATCTCTGCGATGCGTACGCGTAATCGGCCCAGAACTTCACAAGCGATTTCCCACTTGTCGGCGCCGAAGAAAACGCAGTCGCCTTCTTCGGTATTGAGCTTCGATCGCAGTGCAGCCTTCTCAGCATCAGAGAAAAATTTCACGATTGGCGATTTCCACTCGCCATTCTCGATTTTGATAAAGGCAAGACCTTTCGCGCCGTGCAACTTTGCGATTTCGGTGAGCTCATCGGCTTGCCCGATAGTAATTCCGGCAAAGCCTTTCGCGTTGATTGCTTTCACCACGCCGCCGGCATCGAGCGTCCCGCGAAATACTTTGAAACTGCTCTCGCGAAAAACTTCTCCAAGATCGACAAGCTCCATTCCAAACCGGCGATCGGGCTTATCGCTGCCGAAGCGATTGACGGCCTCGGGGTAAGTCAGCCGCTCGAATGGCGTTTTGATCTCGAGGTTGAGCGCTGCTTTGAAAATCGCTGCGAGCATTCCTTCGGTAACGGCGAAGATGTCCTCCGGCATGACGAACGACGCTTCAATGTCGATTTGTGTGAACTCCGGTTGGCGGTCGGCGCGTAAATCTTCGTCGCGAAAACATTTCGCGATCTGAAAATACTTCTCCACACCTGCCACCATGAGGAGTTGTTTGTATTGCTGCGGCGCCTGCGGCAGCGCGTAGAATTTTCCCGGCGTGATCCTGCTCGGAACGAGGAAATCGCGCGCGCCTTCCGGCGTGCTTTTGGAAAGAATGGGCGTTTCTACTTCGACAAAGCCCTGCCTGTCGAGGTAATCGCGTGTCGCCTTCGTCACGCCATGACGCATCCGCAAATTACGCGCGAGACGTGGCCGGCGGAGGTCGAAATACCGGTGCGTCATTCGCAAATCTTCATTCTGCGGCTCGGCGTCGATCGGGAACGGCAGCGTGTCGGCCCGGTTCAAGATTCGCAGCTGATTTGGAATGATTTCGATATCCCCTGTCGCGAGGTTTGGATTTTCCGTGCCCGGCAAGCGCGCCGCGACGCGACCCGAGACCTGTATCACGTCTTCGCCGCGCAACGTATGCGCCTGCTTCGCAAGCTCCGCATTTTCTTCCGGCCGAAACACGATCTGCGTCAGCCCTTCACGGTCGCGCAGATCAATAAAAATCACCCCACCATGATCGCGCGTGACATTTACCCAGCCGGCAAGCGTGACTGTTTTGCCGGTGTCGCTTTTGCGAAGTGAATTGCAGTCGTGCGTGCGAAACATGTTTTGTGTCATTCCGAGCGAAGTAGAGGAATCCCGTGGCGCAACGCCAAGGTTAAATCACGGGATCCTTCGACTCCGCTGCGCTCCGCTCAGGATGACAAGCTGGATTGCGCTTGCAAGTGCGCAAGCAATCGATCGTGTGGAATAAGCTCTTGTTCAGCGGTTGCCATATTTTTGACCTTCACCTGCGGCCATTCGTCTCCAAACAAAAGCGCGACGCGAGCGCCCAAGTCTTCGGCAGCTTGGAATTGGCGGGCGACTTTTGTCGACGTGAGCGGGTAATCGACGCGGTAGCCGCGGTCGCGCAGCATCTGGACTTGTGTCGCCGCGTCGGCACGGCGTTCTTCCTTGGCGATCACAACGTAGATGTCGATCTTGCTGTTGCGCGTGATTGCGTTCTGCATTGCTTCGCAGGCGCTCGGAACTTCGTTAATCACTTCGGCAAGGACCACATCGCCCATTGCAAATCCAAGCGCAGGCAGCGAAACCGCGCCGTCGCTGAGTTGCGCGATTAAATTGTCGTATCGTCCACCGCCGGCGATCGCACGCAGCTTCCTTTTTCTGCTGAACACTTCAAACACGATGCCCGTGTAGTAAGCGAGCCCTCGCACAATCCCCAAGTCTATTTTGACAAAGTCTTTCAGGCCTCGTGGAATGATGTGCTGATGCACCAACTGGTGAATATTGGACAATGTAGCCCCGGGTTGTGCTAACCACTCTTTATTGATGGGATCTTCGAGAACGCGCTGAGTCTTGTGTATCCAAGCGTAGACATCATTGATTGATGCATTGAATTCCTTGAGTTGAGCGTTTGTGACTTTCTCATCCTGTCGTTCGAGTTTATCAAGAATTTCCAACAACCGTCTGAACTGCGCATCATTCACCGCGGAGGTGTCTTGCAGTTGACCAAATCGCTCGAGTACAAAACTCAGCCAAGCATCGCGACTGCTCACCCGTACCACAAAGTCGTCCGCAGAGAAGCCGAAGCTTCGCATTATGTCGATTAACAGTGCGAGTATCTCTGAATCAGCTGCAACAGAAGACTCGCCGACGATGTCGCAATTGAGCTGAAAATGCTCGCGAAGACGGCCGCGCTGTTGTTTTTCGTAGCGGAAAAATTGGCCGATGGAGAACCATTTGAGCGGTTTCTTGAATTCGCGCTCATGCGCCGCGACCACGCGGGCAAGCGTGGGTGTCAGCTCTGGGCGCAGCGCGACTTCGCGTTCGCCTTTGTCGGTGAAATTAAAAAGTTGATCGACAATTTCCGCGCCGCTCTTTTTTTTGTAGAGCTCTGTGGCTTCGAGCGGAGGCCCTTCCCATTCCACAAAACCATAACGGCGCGCGACCTCGCGCCAACGGGCGAATATGTAATTGCGCCTGGCGCAGTCCTCGGGGAGGAAATCGCGGAAACCGGGTAAACTTTGCATGGGCGTCGCGTTATGTTGCCCTCCCAAGGGAAATGGGTTTACGCCCGGGCAGACGACCACACGAGGCCGAATTTACGATACGAGGACGTAACTGAAGAAACTCCCGCCTTAGATGGCCGGGGACATACACGTTGGAGAACATCCATTTAATCAAAGCAGAGGGACAAATATGAAACAAACCAGATTAACGAAAATATTGGCCACAGGCGCGCTTTGCGCCGTAGCGCTGGGTATGGCCCTGGCGCAGACCACAACGACGACAACTACGACAGACCCTGTGACAGGCACAACAACAACTCAGCAGGCAACGACCAGCACTGCAGGTACGATCGTAACCTACACGCCCGACTCGGACTATCTCATGTTCCGAACGGCGTCGGGTGCGGCTCCCGTCCGGTATTACTACACCAAGGACACGACCATTCTCGATCCGGAAGGCCACGTTGTTACGTGGTCGGCCGTTCGTCCAGACGTGCCGGCGACCGTCTATTATACGACCGTCGGCGACCGGGTGGTGGTACGGAAAGTTGTGTTGGCCCAGCCTGTCGTCGTTAAACACGAGGAAACGACTACCACCACAACGACGAAGCCGTAATCGTTCCCGCTAAATTAAAAGCGCCCGCAGAAATTTCGCGGGCGCTTTTTTTGTACGCGATTCCATAAGTCTTGTAGCCACCGGCCTGTGGCCGGTTCAACTCGACTGCTTTTCTCGTGATTGAGACGGCCCACAGGGCCGTGGCTACAGCAGCACGCGCTACTCTAGCCGAAGCGGCCAGTTTCACCTTGCCGGCTTCTCGCGTAAATTCGCAGCGGGATGGCCGCATTGAAAAGAGAGAAACCGGATTTGCAGAAGAAAGTGCAGGAAGTGCCGCACAAGCCTGGGGTGTACCTGATGCGTGACCGGTTTAATCGCGTCATCTACGTGGGTAAAGCGCGCGACCTGCGCAAACGGGTGAGTTCATATTTCCTACCGTCCAAACTGGCGCAGGCCGATTTGAAGACACGCGCCATGCTGGATGCTACGTGGGATTTTGAAACGCACACTGTTCGCAGCGAAGCGGAATCGGTTTTGCTGGAGGGCAAATTGATCAAGGAATATCGGCCGCGTTACAATGTTTCCTTTCGTGACGACAAGCGCTTCCTCGTGGTCAGAGTTGATCTTTCAGAAGAATGGCCGCGTTTTCGGCTGGCCCGATTCAAAAAGGATGATGGCAGCCGCTACTTCGGCCCGTACGCGCACGCGGGAGCGCTGCGGCAAACATTAAATTTCATGCGCAAAAAATTCGGAGTGCTCACCTTTGGCCGGGGGGCGCCGACGGAACGGGAACTGAAATCCTCAACGTATCAGGTGCCGGTGCGCTTGAGCGAGATCAGCGCTGCCGAATACCGCGAGCGCGTCGCGCAAGCGTGCGAGTTCCTCGAAGGCAAATCCCGAGAGATGATCGCGGCACTCGAGGAACAAATGCAGAAGGCTGCCGAGAAAATGGATTTCGAAAAAGCGGCGGAATTGCGGGACATGGTCGAGGATTTGCGTGACACCACGAAGCCGACACGGCGGTTTACGCGCGGCAGTTTGCCGAGCACGATCGATCCCATCGCAGATGTGCGAGAGTTGGCGGACGCGCTGCGTTTGCCGCACCTGCCCCGCAGAATGGAATGTTTCGATATCTCGAACATTTCCGCGACACACGTGGTCGCTTCGATGGTTTGTTTCCGGGACGGTGTACCGGACAAGAACGATTACCGGCGCTATCGTGTGCGCACTGTCGAGGGACAGGACGATTTTGCCAGCATGGCCGAGGTCGTTCGGCGGCGCTATTCGCGGATTCTCCTCGAAGCGCGAGCGGCAAACTCCGACACAGCGGAATTTTCACAGGAGAATGCAGCTGAGACGCTGGCACGAATTTCGCGTCATCCCGAGCGAAGTCGAGAGACCCCGTTGCGACACGCACAGGTAACTCCGCGGGATTCCTCGACTCCGCTGCGCTCCGCTCGGAATGACGAAAGCTTTGTTGCCGTTCGTCTTCCGGACCTCATCATTGTCGATGGCGGAAAAGGGCAGCTCTCGGCCGCGTGTCGTGAATTGCAGCGATTAGGCTTGCATGATCTTCCCATCATCGGCTTGGCCAAGGAACGCGAGGAGATTTATCGGCCGAGTCGGGCGTTACCATTGCGACTCCCAATGGATTCGCCTGCGTTGCGATTGCTTCAGCGCATTCGCGATGAGGCCCATCGGTTTGCCAACGCGTACCATCAGCTACTCATGAAAAAACGCGTCGAAGAAAGCATTCTCGATGATTGCCCTGGTGTAAGCCAAAACCGGAAAAGTTTGTTGCTGCGGCGGTTCGGCTCAGTGAATCGGCTTCGGAAAGCAGGCGTGGAGGAGATTGCCTCCACCGAAGGAATTGGCCGAAAACTGGCCGAAGAAGTGCACGGATTCCTGCAAAGGCATTGATTTATCCGCAGATGTCGCAGATTAACGAAGATTCCTTTCAAATGAGGTCAATCTTGGGAACTGTGGCCGATCTGTGGATCGCCTTGTGGCTCTTTGCACTGTCGGCGGCAACGCAAGCACAGACGCTGGCGCCCGCCGCGGCAGTGAGTCCAAGCGCTTCGCCGGAAGAAGAGACGATCATCCCCACTTTCGAGACGCAAAAACTTGCGCGCACTTACATTCTCGATGTTCCGGCGCCACGCGGGCAGATCACAGATCGCAACGGCGCGCCGCTGGCACAAAACCGGCTTACTTACAATCTGGTCATTAATTTTCCCACGCCGCTGGATTTTTCGGATGCGCAGGCACTCAGCTACACAAGGGAAAAGATAGATCAGGCAGCGAAATCAATTGGACGCAGATTCCGGATTTCCGATGAGACGATCCTGCGTCACTACCGCAACCGGGGAATCATGCCGTTCGAGATCGCGCAGAATCTTAGCCAACAGGAATACGAAAACATCAAAGACGCTCTGCCGGCCGGCATGATGGTGCGGCCCATTTACGTGCGGCTTTACCCGAACGGGAAAATTGCCGGTCAAATCGTTGGGTACACGGGTAAGACCGGGCGAAACCCCGACGGCGTTGTTGACAACCACGAAACTCTCTGGCCGGAAACCGAGGGACGCGAGGGGCTGGAGCAAACCTTTAACGAGATGCTCACAGGCAAGCACGGCGAATACAAACTTACTTTCGACAAGGACGGCCGGAAGACTTCCGAGAAACTAATCACTCCGCCGGAGCCCGGGTATAACGTTGTCACCACTCTTGATTTGCATTTGCAGGAACTGGCGGAAAAAGCGCTGGCAGCAAAAGCGAAGCGCGGAGCGATGGTGATTATTGACCCTAACAACGGCGACATTCTCGCGCTGGCTTCCTGGCCTACATACGACCCCAATGTGTTTGTTCCCTCCATCTCGGCCGATCAACTCAAAGCCTTGCAAGACGACAAAGACATTCCGCTTTTGCCGCGCGCATATCGTTCCTCTTATCCGCCCGGATCGACCTTCAAGATTGCGGTGGGCATCGCTGCGCTGGAAAGCCACGCGGTTTACCCAAACGATCGATACGAATGCGTGCCAGCGCTTCAGATTGGCAACGTCACTTTCCACAATTGGAAAAAAGGCAACCGCGGTGCGTTAAATTTCGTTCAGGCACTCACGGAATCGTGTGACACGTGGTTTTACCAAGTCGGCATTAAGACCGGCTCGGGGCCGATCATCGATTGGGCATTGAAACTCGGCTTTGGCGCGAAGTGCGGCATTCCGTTGCGTGGCGAAGCCGAAGGCCGCATTCCGAACGACGAATACATGAAGGCGACACATGGCCGCAAAATCCTCAACGGCGATATCGCAAACATTTCTATTGGCCAGGGGGACATCCAGGTAACGCCATTGCAGATGGCGCAAGCGATGGGAGTCACCGCCAATGGAGGAACGCTTTATCAAACCCGCCTCGTTCAGCAGGTGCAGACATTTGATAATCAAATTGTGACCGCCTACCAGGTGCGTGCCAAAAGAAGCTTGGATCTTTCATCCGAGACGCTGGACCAATTGCACACCGGAATGATTGACGTTGTGAATGGCTCAGGCGGCACGGCGCATCAGGCGAGCCTCGATAACGTAGAAGTCGCCGGGAAAACCGGCACCGCACAATGGGGACCAAAAAATAAAGAGCGCACAGCGGCATGGTTCGCCGGATTTTTGCCTTCCGACCAACCGCGGTATGCGTTTGCGGCTATTTACGAGGGCGATGTCGACAGCAAGGTTCACGGTGGTTCCGCTGCTGCGCCAATGATCGCAGATGTGTTCAAGGAAATTTATCAGGGTGAAAAGATGGTCAGCCATCAGCAGCGGCGCGCTCGCGAACAACCCGAAATCCGCCGTGCCGAGCCGGTGGAGGAAGACGACGAGTCGGATTAGAGACACGAATTACACGAATTGGCACGAATCTCACAACCCTGGTTCCATCCTGCCATACGGTTTCACAGGTAGGGCGCGCCACTCCGTGCGCGCCGTTATCCGCAGACGTTGACGGCGCGCAGAGGACTGCGCGCCCTACCAATACGTCTTACGTTTTCGTGTGAATTCGTGAATGGAGCTGAGGGGATCAGCGACATAGAAGGTAAAGCCGCGACGGGTAGCGGCGAGCGAGCGGGACGCAAGCGAGTTTCAAATTCGTGTCTATGCCGCCGCGGTTTCTTTCGGCAGCTCCATTGTTCCCTTGAACTTAGGCGGTTCTTCTTCCATTCCGAAGTTGTCGGAATAAAGTTCGGTGATCTTCGCCATATCGTCGCCGGTGAGCGGCGGACATTCTGGCGCCCTGGCGAATTCAACGAGCTGTTCGTCGTTATAAATATTCGGCAAGGTCGAAGCGACGCGATCGTCCGCCAGCAGCCATAGCAATGCCGCCTGACCAAGCGTGCGCTTGGAATTTTCAAGGAATCGCAATTTCTCAATTTTCTTGATTCCATTGAGAAGCCAACTGCGCGGACGATGGCTGCGATGATCGGTCGGCGGGAACGTCGTCTCCGCAGTGTATTTTCCTTCGAGCATTCCGGACGAATGCGTCACGCGAATGAGAAACATGGTGTCTTTGCCTGCATCGGTCGCCGCTTTGTGAAACGCGCGCCCAGGATGCTGCTCGAGCATGTTGTAGATGTGTTGCACGCTCGTCATGTCGCGCTCGCGAATGCAATTCACTCCCTCGTACAGCCAGCCGATCGCCGGCCCCAGTGCGATACCGTAGTAGCGAACTTTCCCTTCGCTTCTTAATTTTTCTAGAGTCGTCCAGAGCGGATCATCATAGACCTGCTCCATCCGAATATTATGCAATTGGAGCAGATCGATCCGATCCGTCTTCAATCGATTCAGTGCCGCATCCGTGGCACGTGTCACCGCTTCCGGAGAAAAATCCTGCGGAATTTCCCGCTGCCCGCGTCCCCGGGCTTCACCATGATGGACAAAATCATAGCCGACCTTTGTAGCGATCACGATTTCATCGCGTTGCTTCGGGAACGCCTTCGCGATGAACTCTTCGCTCAATCCGTTTCCGTACGTATCAGCCGCATCGAACAGCGTCACGCCGAGATCGAACGCCTTGTGCATGAGCGCGATCGCTTCGCCCTCGGTAAAACTTCCCCACCAGCCGGTGGAAATCGTCCACAGCCCGAAGCCGACTTCGCTAACTGTTAGGTCGGTATTTTTGAATGTGCGAAACTTCATCCTCCGAAGCTTAACCGCAGAGTCCACAGAGGTCACTGCGGAAAATATCTTGTCTCTGTGCTCTCTGCGTTCTCTGTGGTTAATTACCTGGTGTGACCCACCGAACTGACCCTGCCCTGCTCATCGTCGCACACGGGTCCACGGTGAATCCTGACTCGAGCGCCCCGACCCTGGCACACGCGGCGGAGATTCGGCGACGGAAAATTTTTGCAGATGTCGGCTGCGCGTTCTGGAAAGAGGAACCGAGCTTGCGCGACGCGATTTGTTTATTCGATCCAGAGCTGATTCGGGAAGTTTATGTCGTGCCGAATTTTATCAGTGAAGGTTATTTCACGCAGACGGTGGTTCCGCGCGAGCTTGAGCTGAACGGGCGCATTACAAAACGACCGAACGGCCAGATCTGGAAGTATTGCGAGCCGGTTGGAAATCACCCGATGATGATGGAGTTGCTTGTGCGACGGGCTCAGGAAATCGCGCCGAGTATTCCCGAAAGCGATACCACGCTCTTGATTGTCGCGCATGGAACCGATTTGAATGAAAACAGCGCCGTTGCCGCGAAACGCGAAGCGGAAAAGATCCGTGCACTTGTGAAGTACGCGACTGTGCTGAACGTTTACATGGAAGAGCCGCCGCTAGTGTCCAATTGGCAGAAATTGACGACAACCCGGAACGTAGTCGTGGTTCCGTTTTTTATTTCTGATGGGTTACATAGTTACGAGGATATTCCGAGACTGCTCGGCATCATCCCTGGTCATTCTGAGCGGAGCGAAGCGGAGTCGAAGGATCCCGCAGAATTATCCTCCGGTTACGCTACGGGCTCCCTCGACTTCGTTCGGGATGACGTGAAAATTACGATGCGGGAGGTTTTCCGTCGAAATCCCTACAAGATTGATGATCGCTCGCTGTTCTATGCGCCGTCCATCGGCACTGATCCCGGTTTTGCCGATATCATTGTTGAGCAAGCCTTGAACGCAAAAAGTTGAAAATCGTGCTCGCGCGCGGTTTGTTTTCCGCCAAATTGCTTTCCCGCGAATGAAGGAAACCACGTGTAAAAAGCTGCAGGAAATCGGGGCGTTTGCGCTGGCCGGAGGGTGCACCCGAAAAAGAATGAACCAACTCGTAGAGATGATTCGCGCCGCGCGCGGGTATCGGTGGGTCGGGGTTTACAAGATCATTAAGGATGAGTTCGTGATCATGGCCGAAACCGGCAGCGAGCCACCGGCGTATGCACGTTTCCCCATTAGCCAGGGCTTATGCGGCGCGGCGCTGGATTCGGGTAAGCCGATCATCGTGGGTGACGTACACAAGGATGTTCGTTATCTGCCTACGTTTCACACCACTCGCTCCGAGATTATTGTGCCGATGCGGAACGAGCACCGTCACGTTCTTGGGATGCTCGATGCCGAGAGCGATAAATTGAATGCCTTCAGCGATGAAGATCGACAATTTCTGGAACGCGCAGGCGGGCTGATCGCACACTGCCTGCATTAGCGCGTGCGCGCCGGTTCGGCGGCTGCCGGACGCTCTGCCAATGGCGGATCCTGTCGAGAAACTCCTCGAAACCATCTGCAATGACTCCCGAAGTTTTTGTGTCGGAGAAATTCTGGTTCGGAAGACGACCACCGGCAGGTTTGTTCTATCGCATCGCGATGATAAAGCGGCGGATCAATTCAAGACATTTCGAAGCGCAGAAGACGCGATTGAGATTGCAAAATACGACGACGCTGGAAACTATCGGCCGCTTAAAACCGCACCCAACTTGCGTCATGGTTGGCGACTGGAGCTTGAGACGCTCGAAGACCTTAGACGCGCACTCGACTATTTTTATCCCGGAAGGTTCGCGGTCTTCGCTGCTTGGAAAAGCGATAAACTGAAAACGACGGCGTTACGGGAGACGTTGGATCGACAGTCGGGAATGTACCGTGTCGCCGCAAAAATTGCTGATCCGCAGATCAATGATCTTGTGGCGGACTTCTGCCGATCCAACGGCGGATGTCTGCGAACCATCTTGTGGAAACGCGACGCGGAGGGTGCGATCGCATCGACAAACTTACCGAAAGAGAAATCCGACCCTGCATATGACCAGGCCCAAGCGCTGGGTGGGCCGGGGTCGACGCCTCCGGCTACAATTCCGCTGCTTTGCCAGGAAGCGTGCAATCTGCTGATCGCCGAATGCCGGAAAGTGGTGAAAGGCGAATGATCATTCGCGCGCGCACAGTCGTGACGATGGATGGAGCGACCATCGAGAATGGCGCGGTCACTGTATCCGGCGATCGCATTGTCGATGTTGGGAAATTTGACGAGATCAGAGCGTGTAACGCCGGTGAAATTGTCGATCTTGGCGAGCAGACGCTGTTGCCTGGACTGATCAACGCACATTGCCACCTCGATTACACGTGTTTGCGCGGCAAAATCCCGCCGCAAAAATCTTTCGCCAATTGGATCCGCGCCATCAATGCAGAGAAGGCCAAGCTCTTGCCAAGAGATTATCTCAGGTCAATCGACGAAGGTTTCGCGGAAGCCAAAAGATTCGGGACCACGAGCATCGCGAACCTTACTGCGTTTCCAGATTTGATTCCGCAGATGAGCCCGCCGATTCGCACGTGGTGGTTTGCCGAACTGATCGATGTGCGCGCGCCTGACCGCGCGAACGAAATTGTCGATGATGCATTGGAATTGCTGAGATCATCTTTGGAGTGCGCGGACATGTCCGCGCTTTCAAAGCGGCGACATGTCGCCGCACCCCAAACGCAACATTGGGGTTTAGCGCCGCATGCCTTGTTTACTGCGTCGAAAAATCTGTATCGCTGCTGCGAGGAAATCGCGCTGCGCGACAATATTTTGTTGACGACTCATTTGGCCGAGTCGCGGGAGGAGATTGAAATGTTCCGCAACGCGTCAGGGCCGCTCTATGAGTTCATGAAGAGCATCGGGCGATCGATGGATGACTGCGGAAACGGCACTCCGCTGGAGCTGTTTCTCGGCGCGCTCGGACAGCGCGCCCTACCACAATGGATCGTCGCGCACTTAAATGAAGTCACGAAGAGCGACTTCGATCTGCTCGAAAGATCGGAGAGACGATTTCACGCAGTCCATTCGCCGCGAAGCCACGATTATTTCAAGCACAGCCGATTTCCATTCGAAAAATTGCGCGCGCTTGGATTCAATATTTGCCTGGGCACGGATAGCCTCGCGAGCAATGAGGACTTGAGCTTGTTTGCTGAGATGCGCGCGTTTCAGAAAGAATTTCCAAGCCTTCCTCCGGAAGAAATTTTGCAAATGGTAACCGTCAATCCGGCGCGCGCGTTGCGGCAGGAAAATGTGCTCGGGCGAATCCGGCGCGGCTGTCGGGCCGATTTGATTAGCATTCCCCGTAGCGAAACGTGTGATGTCTTGGAGGAAATTATTGCGTTCGAAGAGCCGGTCGATTGGGTGCTGCTGAATGGAAAAGAGCAGCGGGATACTACTGATACTGCTAAAGTGGCCAGATGAGTTCCACTAAGCAGAATGCGCCCAGCACACGCGAGATGGAGCGCATCAATTGGCTGGAATTCCGCGAGTGGGTTCCGGCAAAAATGCAGACTGTCTTGCTCCCATTGGGCACGCTTGAGCCGCACGGTGTTGCCCCTAATGGAACAGACATTCTCGCGCCGGTAGCGATGGCGCGCGAGATTGCACCGCGCGTCAACGCGATGATCGCGCCCGTGATTTCCTACGGATTCACCGGAATCATGGACGCGTACCCAGGCAGCTTCACAGTTCCCGAGGACGCTTTTCGCAACTATGTTCGCGCGGTCCTGACCGGCCTGGCAAAAAACAAATTCAAGAACATCATTTTGCTGAACGGGCATGGCGGCGGGCAGACGGCGATTTTGAGCGCGCTCGCGCAAGAAGTTGGCCGCGAGACGAACACCAGAATTCTGGTAGTGAACTGGTGGTCTTATTGCAGTGATGTCACGCTGGAGGTGTTCGGCGAAGACGGTGGTCACGGAGCAGAAAACGAGAGCGCATACATCATGGCGATCGATTCCACGCTCGTTCAGAAGAAGCGTTACAAATCCGAGATGGCAACGGCGCTTCCCCCGCCCAACACGTGGAGCGCGTACCCTTTCCCATCAACGATCATGCTCTACAAGGAAGGCCAGGGCTACCCGACGTTCGATCCCGTAAAGGCGAAAAAATATTTCACGAAAGTGAACGACAAAATCGCCCGCCTGATTCAGGAAACGATCGAGAAATGGGACATGACGGGAGTGTGAGCGCCACGCTGCCCTAGAGTTGCTTGCTCGCGGTCGGCCATGCCGGTAAACTCGGCGTATGGCCGGACAGGGAATGCATCAGACACAGAATCTTGCCCTGCAGCACGTTCTCTCGCCGCAGTTGCAACAGAGCCTGCTCATTCTCCAGACACCGCTGCTTGAGCTGCGTAATCTCGTTCAGCAGGAAATGGAGACAAATCCCGTGCTCGAGGAGTTACCCGACGAGCCCGGCGCCGATCAACGCAGCGAGGCTGAACCTTCCGGGGACGACAATTTCAAAAACGAATTCGAGAAGCTGGCGAGTCTGGACGAGGAATGGCGCGATTACATGGCGCAGTCGGCCAGTTACCGCGATGGCTTTCGGGATTCAAAGGAAGCGCAAGACAAGAGGCAGTTCCTTTTCGATTCCATTCCCGTGCAGGAAACACTTCAACAAAATTTGATCGCGCAACTGAATCAGAGCGTGCTCAGCGCCAACGATCGCAAAGCTGCTGAGCTAATCATTGGCAATATCGATGATAACGGATTCCTCCAAAGCACGCCGGAGGACATGGCGCTGAACTCGGGAATTCCAAAGGAAGATTTCGAGAAGATGCTGGCGCTGATCCAGAGTTTTTATCCGGCAGGAGTCGGTGCGCGTGATTTGCGCGAGTGTTTGCTCATTCAACTCCACCGAAACGGAAAGGAACACACCATCGAGTGCAAGATTGTCTCCGAGCACATGGACGATTTGGGTAGGCGACGCTTCCCCGAGATCGCACGCAGGATGGGGATTAGCGTCGAAGACGTGCAAAAGGCCGCTGACAAAATCGCGCGGCTAAATCCGCGACCGGGTCAAGTTTTCGCTGCTGCGCCGCAAAACTATGTGCTGCCCGACGTGATGGTGGAAAAAGTGGATGGCGACTATCAGATCAGCTCAAATAACGAGCGGATTCCGCATCTGCGGATCAGCAATTTATACAAGGACATCATCGCCTCTGGCAACACTCAGACCAGCGAGGTCAAAGATTACATCCGCGACAAGATCCGGAGCGGAAAATTCCTGATCCGCTCGATTCATCAACGCCAGCAGACAATTCTCAACATTGCACGACAGATTGTGGCGCGGCAGCGCGATTTTCTTGAACATGGCCCGTCCCATCTGAAGCCGATGACGATGGGAGAAGTTGCCGATGCCGTGGGCCTGCACGAGACCACCGTTAGCCGTGCTGTGTCCGGCAAATACATGGCTACGCCGCAGGGCGTGTTCGAGATGAAATACTTTTTCACGTCCGGCTACCAAACCGCGACCGGCGAATCGCTGAGCAACACCAGCGTAAAAGAAGCCATTCTAGATCTGGTAAAGCACGAGAACGGCAGCGCGCCGTTAAGCGATCACGAGATCGTCGAGATTCTCGGCGAGCGCGGCATCCCGATCGCGCGACGCACCGTGGCGAAGTACCGCACTGAACTGAATATTCTGCCAAGCCACATGCGGCGGAAATATTGACGCTTCGCTTCAACGTTCGTTATGAACCCTTCCCTTCGCGCAGCTGTGCTCGCCGAATGGCGCGGCTTGCCTGAGAGAAAAATGCGGACTGACCGCTGGAAGTTGCCTGCGGAGCTCGTGCCGAAGATGATGCAGCGCCTGGGACTTCGTGAGCGCCTGCATGAAACAGAGGTAATTGAGACATGGTCAAAGATCGTTGGCGACTTCATCGCCGCGCACTCGGCACCCTTCGCGTTGCGTGACGGAATTCTCTATGTCCGCGTGCTCCAACCGGTTTTGCATTACGAATTGGAGCAAGTTTCGAAGATCGACATCCTGCGGAAGCTCAAAAAACGCTTCGGCGCAAAAATCATTCGCGACGTTCGCTTCCGCGTTGGCTGAAGACCAGCGACTCCTCCGCTGTTTTACTTTACAAGGCAAAGTATCTTCTGCTAAAGCTACGGCACCGGAAGCGGGCGAGTTGTATCGCATTCTCAGTCCCAAAGGTTCTGTCCGGCAAACGATACTCTCTGCCCGTCTGGTTTACAGTAAATCCGACGAAAGCTATGCAACTTTGATGTCTCTGAAACAATG
>Ga0193751_1000038_pt1 | contig 112858 bp, 119 predicted proteins | sample L1c2metaG_FD_143050 | JGI IMG/M metagenome (GOLD analysis project Ga0193751, IMG submission 143050) | Soil microbial communities from a riparian zone of the East river system, Colorado, United States - L1c2 | ecosystem: Environmental > Terrestrial > Soil > Riparian zone | place: USA: East... | reverse complement strand
ATCGTCCGCAAGGGCAAGGAAGAGACCAGGACCGTCAAGGTCGGCCGGCTCGAGGAAGGCGAGAAGCAGGCCGCGCTCGCCAAGGGTCCGACGACGCCGGAAGAGAAACCGATCGTCAAGCGGGTGCTCGGGCTGGACCTCGCCAATCTGTCCGACGATCTGCGCAAGCGCTTCAAGATCAAGGACAGCGTCAAGGGCGTGGTGATCACCGGGGTCGACGGCGGGTCGGCGGCGGCGGAGCGGCGGCTCAACGCCGGCGACGTCATCGTCGAAGTGTCGCAGGAGGCGGTGGCCGACGCGGCCGACCTGCAGAAGCGCATCGAGCAGGCCAAGAAGGACGGCCGCCGCACCGTGCTGTTCCTGGTCGCCTCGGCCGACGGCGACACCCGCTGGGTGACGGTGCCGCTGCAATAGAGCATGATCCCGAAAAGTGGGTACCGGTTTTCGGAAAAGATCATGCTCCAACAAATAAGCCGATCGCGTCACGCCGGCGCGAACGCCTCGCGCCGGTAGCCCTGGATGTAGAGCAACGCCGTCAGATCGCCATGGTCGATGCGCGCGTGCGCCTGCGCGGCGACCAGCGGCTTGGCGTGGTAGGCGACGCCCAGGCCCGCCGCCACCAGCATGGCCAGATCGTTGGCGCCGTCGCCCACCGCGAGCGTCGCGGCCGGCGCGAGACCGAGCCGCGTCGTCAGGTCGTTGAGGGTGGCGAGCTTGGCTTCGCGTCCGAGGATCGGCTCCTCGACCCGCCCGGCGAGCCGCCCATCCGCGACCACGAGCCGGTTGGCGCGGTTTTCGTCGAACCCGATCATGGCGGCGATGCGCTCGCTGAACAGGGTGAATCCTCCCGACACCAGGCAGGTGTGGGCGCCGTTCGCCCGCATGGTCGCCACCAGGGTCGATGCTCCCGGCGTCAGGCGGATGCGCTCGGCAATGACGTCCGCGACGACGGAGACCGGCAGGCCGGACAGCAGCGCCACCCGTTCGCGCAGCGCCGGCTCGAAGGCGATGTCGCCGCGCATGGCCCGCTCGGTGATCGCGGCGACGCGCGCCTTGAGCCCGACCCGATCGGCCAGCTCGTCGATGCATTCCTGACCGATCATGGTCGAATCCATGTCGGCGACGAGAAGGCGCTTGCGCCGGTCTTCGTTCGGCTGCACCACCACGTCGATCGGGTGGCCGGCGAGGCTTTCGCGCAGGCGCTCCGCCCAGGTCCGGTTGTCGGTTTCGTCGGTCGGACTAAAGGGAAGGTCGGCGGCGATCCGCTCGGCAAGCCAGCGCGGCTCGCCGGGAGCAGGCAGGGCCGCGCGCGCCCGCGCCAGGGCGGCCGCATCGAGCGCCGCCGCGCCGGGGCTGGAGATGAGGGTCGCCACGTGGGTCATGGCAACATGGGTCATGCATCGAACGGGCGCAGTCGTCCGCAAGCCGGCAGGGCGGTGCTTATCGCAGGGCCGACCGCGAGCGGCAAGTCGGCGCTGGCGCTGGCGCTCGCCGAACGGCACGGCGGCATCATCGTCAACGCCGACTCCATGCAGGTCTACCGCGATCTGCGCATCATCACGGCGCGGCCGACGCCGGCCGACGAAGCGCGCGTGCCGCACCGGCTCTACGGCCATGTGGACGCCGGCGCGGTCTATTCGGTCGGCCACTGGATCGCCGAGGTTGCCGACGTGCTCGCCGCCGCCGCCGCGCGTGAACAATTGGCGATCGTCGTCGGCGGCACCGGGCTTTATTTCAAGGCGCTCACGCACGGGCTTGCGGCCGTGCCGCCGATCCCCGCGCCGGTGCGCGCGGCCGTGCGTGCGCGGCTCGCCGCCGATGGCCCGGCGGCGCTGCACGCCGCGCTTGCCCGCCACGATCCTGCCGGCGCGGCGGCACTCAAGCCCGGCGACGGCGTGCGCATCGTGCGCGCGCTCGAGGTGATCGCGGCGACCGGCCGGCCGCTGTCCGCCTGGCACCGCGACGGCATGGCGCCGCTGGTCGATCCGGCGCGCGCCGCCGCCGTGTTCCTCGCGCCCGCGCGCGACGAGCTCAAGCAACGCATCGACGCGCGGTTCGACGCCATGATGGCGGCCGGCGCGCTCGACGAGGTGCGCGCGCTCGATGCCCGCGGGCTCGATCCGTGGCAGCCGGCGCTCAAGGCGCACGGCGTTCCGTGGCTGCGGCGGGTGCTGGCCGGCGCGATGCCGCTTGCCGACGCGGTCGAGGCCGCCAAGCGCGACACTTGGCGCTACACCAAGCGGCAATTCACCTGGTTCCGTCATCAGTTGCCCGGCTGGCCGTGGGCCGGCGTGGCCGACGCGGCCCGCATGGTTGACGAAGCGTTGAAGCCGCTTATGGCTTGACTCGCCCGGGCGCATGATTATAAGGAGCCCGAAAGTAAATGATGAAAGGGCGCAGCCGTGCGCAATTTTGTTGTCCTTATCGTAGGAAGGCGCACCGCCGGGGGTGGCTAGGCCCACCCAGGATCCGAGGCGGTGCGTACAAAGGGGCTCACGAGGCCCCTTTTTGATTCTGAGCAGTCCCCCAACGGAAGGCGTGAGCGAGGAGCTAAGGCGATGGCAAGGGAGATGACCGGCGCCGAGATGGTGATCGAGGCCCTCGTCGATCAGGGCGTGCAGCACATCTTCGGTTATCCGGGCGGAGCGGTGCTGCCGATCTACGACGAGATGTTCAAGCAGGACAAGCTCAAGCACATCCTGGTGCGCCACGAGCAGGGCGCGGTGCACGCCGCCGAAGGCTACGCGCGCTCGACCGGCAAGGTCGGCTGCGTGCTGGTGACCTCGGGACCGGGCGCCACCAATGCGGTCACCGGCCTCACCGACGCGCTGATGGACTCGATCCCGATCGTGTGCATCACCGGCCAGGTGCCGACCCACCTGATCGGCAACGACGCGTTCCAGGAATGCGACACCGTCGGCATCACCCGCCCGTGCACCAAGCACAATTATCTGGTGCGCAACGTCGATGATCTCGCGCGCGTGCTGCACGAGGCGTTCTACATCGCGGCGGCCGGCCGGCCGGGCCCGGTGGTGGTCGACATTCCGAAGGACGTGCAGTTCGCCAAGGGGACCTATGCGGGCCCGAAGAACGTGCAGCACAAAACCTACAAGCCCAAGATGAAGGGCGACCTCGACAAGATCCGGGCGGCCGTCGAGCTGATGGCGCGGGCCAAGCGTCCGATCGTGTATTCGGGCGGCGGCGTCATCAATTCCGGCACCGAGGCGAGCCATCTGCTGCGCGAGCTCGCCAAGCTCACCGGTTTTCCCGTCACCTCGACCCTGATGGGGCTCGGCGCGTTCCCGGCGGCGGATCCGCAATGGCTCGGCATGCTCGGCATGCACGGCACCTACGAGGCCAACCTGGCGATGCACGATTGCGACGTCATGCTGTGCATGGGCGCCCGCTTCGACGACCGCATCACCGGCCGGATCGACGCGTTCTCGCCCGGCTCCAAGCGCATTCACGTCGACATCGATCCGTCCTCGATCAATAAGAACGTCCGGGTCGACATCGGCATCGTCGGCGATTGCGCCCATGTGCTCGAGGACATGATCCGGCTGTGGCGGTCCTCCTCGTTCGAAACCGACAAGAAGGCGATGGCCGCCTGGTGGAAGGAGATCGACAAGTGGCGGGCGCGCAAGAGCCTCGCCTATCGCCCCTCCAACGAAGTGATCAAGCCGCAATACGCGATCGAGCGGCTGTACGCGCTCACCCGCGACCGCGACGTCTACATCACCACCGAGGTCGGCCAGCACCAGATGTGGGCGGCGCAGTTCTTCCGGTTCGAGGAGCCCAACCGCTGGATGACGTCGGGCGGGCTCGGCACCATGGGCTACGGCCTGCCGGCCTCGGTCGGCGTGCAGCTCGCGCATCCGAGCTCGCTCGTCATCGACATCGCCGGCGAGGCCTCGGTGCTGATGACCATGCAGGAAATGTCGACCGCGGTGCAGTACCGCCTGCCGATCAAGATCTTCATCCTCAACAACCAGTACATGGGGATGGTGCGGCAATGGCAGGAGCTGCTGCACGGCGGGCGCTATTCGGAAAGCTACACCGCGGCGCTGCCCGACTTCGTCAAGCTGGCCGAGGCCTATCACGCGGTCGGCATCCGCTGCGACAAGCCGGGCGACATCGACCACGCCATCCGCGAGATGATCGGCGTCGACCGCCCGGTGATCTTCGACTGCGTGGTCGACCCGGCGGAGAACTGCTTCCCGATGATCCCGTCCGGCCGCGCCCACAACGAGATGCTGCTCGGCGACAGCGCCGAGAAGTCGGCGGACGCCGTCACCGAGGCAGGCAAGGTGATGGTGTGAGGTCGCACTCAAATCCGGATCAACCCCGATGAACGCCCCGTCGCAGACCCACTACCCGGCCGCCACCGTGGTCGAGGCGATCGTGCACCACACGCTCGCGGTGATCGTCGACAACGAGCCCGGCGTGCTGGCGCGCGTCATCGGCCTGTTCTCCGGGCGCGGCTACAACATCGACTCGCTCACGGTCTCGGAGACCGAGCACGAGAAGCACATCTCGCGCATCACCATCGCCACCACCGGCACCCCGATGGTGATCGAGCAGATCAAGCATCAGCTCGAGCGCCTGGTGCCGGTGCACAAGGTGGTCGACCTCACGGTCAGCGGCCGCGCGATCGAGCGCGAACTCGCCATGATCAAGGTGCGCGGCGGCGGCGAGAAGCGGGTGGAGTCGCTGCGGCTTGCCGAGGCGTTCCGTGCGCGGGTGATCGACGCCACCACCGAGAGCTTCGTGTTCGAGATCACCGGCAAGACCGACAAGATCGACCAGTTCGTCGAGCTGATGCTGCCGCTCGGCCTGGTCGAGGTGTCGCGCACCGGCGTCGTCGGCATCAGCCGCGGGCCGGAGCCGATGTAGTGGAGTAGTGGACAAAGTGCCGGTTGGGATATACGTTGTATATCCGAGGGTGCCATGAAGGCGAAAATTGCGAAATGGGGCAACAGCGCCGCCGTGCGTCTGCCGAAGGCGGCGCTCGAGGCGGCCGGCCTGCGGGCCGGCGCCGAGGTGGACGTGGTGGTCGAGGGGCGCGAATTGCGTCTGAAGCATGTGGTTCGGACTCCCCACTACACGCTGGAAGAGCTTCTCGCCGAGATGGATCGTTTGGGACCAGAAAGTCGGCCCGCGCTTGTCGACTGGGGCCCGGACGTGGGGGCGGAAATCATCGATGACGACTACAGCCGAGGACTTATCCCTGCTCCGGGCGGGGGATCTCGTGTGGGTCGACCTAAGGCCGACGCGGGGACGCGAGCAGGGCGGCGTCCGGCCCGCCGTCGTGCTCACCGATCGTGAGTTCCACCGACGGAACGATACGGCCATCGTTTGTCCAATTAGTTCAAACGAGCAACCTTGGCCGACCAAGGTCGCTTTGCCTGAAGGTCTCGCTGTGAGCGGCGTTATTCTGGTCGACCAAGTGCGGGTTCTCGATCGCTCGGCGCGCGGCTTCAGGGCGGTCGGTCGCGTGCCCGATATGGTATTGGCCGAGGTCCGCGCCAAGCTTGCCGCACTGGTGGGCATCGTCAACACCTCCTGATCAGATGTCGGGTGACCGACAGGTTGATGGCGGCTTGTCTGAGCAAGCCGATGAACCTACAAGCACGGGCCGTGGGCACGAGGGCCCAACCGGAACGCCGATGGAACAAAGCGGGCAATGCTCGCCAAGTGAGGGACGAGGACCATGCGTGTTTATTACGATCGCGACGCCGACCTGAACCTGATCAAGGGCAAGAAGGTCTGCATCATTGGCTACGGCAGCCAGGGCCATGCCCACGCGCTCAACCTGCGCGACTCCGGCGTCAAGGAGGTGGCGGTGGCCCTGCGCAAGGGCTCGGCCGGCGTCAAGAAGGCGGAGGGCGAGAAGCTGCCGGTGATGGAGGTCGCCGCCGCTGCCAAGTGGGCCGACGTCATGATGATGCTCACGCCCGACGAGTTGCAGGCCGAGATCTACCGCGATCATCTCGCCGGCAACATGAAGCAGGGCGCGGCGCTGATGTTCGCGCACGGGCTCAACGTCCACTTCAACCTGATCGAGCCGCGCGCCGACCTCGACGTGATGATGATCGCCCCCAAGGGGCCGGGCCACACCGTGCGCTCCGAATACCAGCGCGGCGCCGGGGTGCCGGTGCTGATGGCGATCCACCGCGACGTGTCGGGCAACGCCCATGACCTCTGCCTCTCCTACGGCGCGGCGACCGGCGGCGGGCGCGCCGGCATCATCGAGACGACCTTCCGCGAGGAATGCGAGACCGACCTGTTCGGCGAGCAGACCGTGCTGTGCGGCGGCGTCGTCGAATTGATGAAGGCCGGCTACGAGACCCTGGTCGAGGCCGGCTATTCCGCCGAGATGGCCTATTTCGAGTGCGTTCACGAGATGAAGCTCATCGTCGATCTCATCTACGAGGGCGGCATCGCCAACATGAACTACTCGGTCTCCAACACCGCCGAGTACGGCGAGTACGTCAGCGGGCCGCGCGTCATCACCGACGAGACCCGCGCCGAGATGAAGCGCATCCTCGCCGACATCCAGTCGGGCAAGTTCGCCAAGGACTGGATGCTGGAGAACCGGGTCAACCAGACCTCGTTCAAGGCGATGCGCGCCAAGATGGCCGCGCATCCGGCCGAGCAGATCGGCGAGAAGCTGCGCGGCATGATGCCGTGGATCAAGCAGCGCGCGCTGGTCGACCGCAGCCGGAATTGAGTCTCGTTCGTAGGATGGGTTGAGCGAAGCGATACCCATCATGGCCGCGGGACCCAGAACGATGGGTTTCGCTGGCGCTCAACCCATCCTACTTGCTTCTTTTTTCGCTTCTCGATTTCGTCCCACAGCCAGCGCGCCGCCTCGGCCGGCGAGGCGTTGCCGCCGCCGGTGGCGCGCAGGTTGGCTTCGCGCATCAAGGTCACGTCGATGGCGCCGATCAGCGGCGCCAGCGCCTCGCTGAGCGCGCGGTCGTCCGCCCGTTTCGGCGCGGCCAGCAGGACGGCGTCGTAGGGCGGGATCGCCTGCCGGGGATCGTCGAGCACGACGAGGTCGTGCTGGGCAATGCGGCCGTCGCTGGTGTAGGCGGCGATCACGTCGACCTCGCCGGCGGCAATCGCCGGATACATGAACTCCGGCTGCATCTGCCGCTCCTGCCGGAACGACAGGCCGTAGACGCGGCGGATCGCCGCCCATTCGGGCCGCGCGAAGAACTCGTAGTCGCCGGCAATCGACAGGGTGGGGGCGTGCGACGCCAGATCGGCGATCGAGCGGATGCCGAGCGCCTGCGCGCGCGCGCGCGTCATCGCCAGCGCGTAGGCGTTCTCGAAGCCGAGCGGGCCGAGCATGGCGATGCCGCCGTGCGCGGCGAGCCACGACTTGACCTCGGCGAGCACCTCGGCGCGCGGCCGCGCGTCGTCGCGGCGCAGCTGGTTCGCCCACAGGGTGCCGGAATAGTCGACGTAGACGTCGATGTCGCCCGCCGCGAGCGCGGCGAAGATGACGTTCGAGCCCAGCCCCTCGCGCCGCGTCGCCGACAGTCCGGCGGCGTTGAGGCGCTGCTCGATCAGGGCGGCGAGGATGTACTGCTCGGTGAAGGTTTTCGCCCCGACCACGTAGGTGGCGTGCGGCCGCGCGAGGTTCGGGGCGAGCGCGCCGGCGAGGATCAGCGCCAGCCCGAGGCCGCCGAGCGCCACGCGGGCGTGCCGGCGCAACCGCACGCCGGTCTCCATCAGCGCCAGCAACTGGTCGACCGCGAGCGCGAGCGCCGCCGCGGCGGCGCAACCGAACAGCACGAACACCCAGTTCTGCGTCTGCAGCCCGGTGAAAATGTAGTTGCCGAGGCTCGCCTGGCCGATCGGGGTCGAGAGCGTCGCGGTGCCGATCACCCACACGGCCGAGGTGCGGATGCCCGCCATGATCACCGGAACGGCGAGCGGCAACTCGACCATCATCAGCGATTGCCGCGGCGTCATGCCGACGCCGACCGCCGCCTGCTTGATCGCGGGGTCGATGCCGAGCAGGCCGGTCACCGTGTTACGCAGCACCGGCAGCATGCTGTAGAGCGCGAGCGCCAGCACCGACGGCAGGAAGCCGAGGGCGGAGAACCGGAACGCCAGCCAGCGCTCGGTGAGCGCGGCGATGCCGAGCAGCAGCGGATAGAACAGGGCGAGCAGCGCGAGGCCCGGCACGGTCTGCACCAGGCTGGCGACCGCGAGCAGCACGCCGCGCAGCGCCGGCCGGTGCGCCGAGGCGATGGCGAGCGGCAGGCTGACCGCGAGCCCCAGCGCCAGCGCGGTCACGCTCACCAGCACGTGGCTGCCGAGGTAGTCCGGCAGCAGCCGCAGCGCGTCGCCCACCGGACCGGCGAGGATGCCGCTCATGGCGCGGCCTCGCGGGCCATCAGCGCGTTGAGCCGCTCGGCCTGGCGGCGCGGCGTCGCCATCAGCTCGTCCACGTAGTCGCCGTGCGTGCCGGTCATCAGCTCCCGCGGCGTGCCCTCGGCGATCAGCCGGCCGGCCCGCATCACGCCGATGCGGTCGGCGAGCAGCACCGCCTCCAGCATGTCGTGAGTGATCATCACGGTGGTCAACCCGAGCTGCTCGTGCAGCCGCCGGTAGTCGCCGCCGATGGCGTCGCGGTTGATCGGATCGAGCGCGCCGAACGGCTCGTCCATCAGGACGATCTTCGGCTGCGCCGCGATGGCGCGGGCGACGCCGACCCGCTGGCGCTCGCCGCCGGACAACTGGTGCGGATAGCGCGCGCGCTGGCCGCGGTCGAGGCGCACGAGGTCGAGCAGCTCGTCGACCCGCGCGTCCATGCGCGCCCGGTCCCAGCCGATGAGCCGCGGCGTCACCGCGATGTTCTCCGCCACCGTCATGTGCGGGAACAGGCCGACGCCCTGGAACACGTAGCCGATGCGGCGGCGCAGCGCGATCGGCGGGACCGCGCGCACGTCCACGCCCTCGACCTCGGCCGTGCCGGCGCTCGGCTCGGCCAGCCGGTTGATGAGCTGCAGCAGGGTCGTCTTGCCGGAGCCGGACGGCCCGACGATCGCCAGGAACTCGCGCTCGCGGACGCTCAGCGACACGCCGTCGAGCGCGCGTACGCGACCGTCGTCGTAGACCTTGCTCACGTCCTTGAACGCGATCGTGGCGGCTGGCGTCATGGCGGGGCCGCGGACCGCCGGCGGCCGGCCTCAGGGCGTGTGTTGCGCTGCACCAACCGATGCCCTTGCCATGACGGTTTCGTTACAGAATTATGACGGCGACCCGCAAGTCGGTCGCCGCGCGGGTCATCGGTTGGGGGCGGCCGCGTGATCCCATGCCGTCCGCCATTGCGTTCATCAAGCACCGCGCGCTTGCCGCCACAAGGGCCGCGCCGCGCGGCTATACCGCCTCGGTCATCTGCCTGGCGGCGGTCCACCTCGCGGCCGTCGCCATCATGGCTTGGTCCGAGGCCGACATCGTATCCAAGGCGGCCTTCATCCTCACCTGGGGCCTGTTCAATTTCACCGCGCTCGCCGTGCTGCGCCGGCCGGTTCTGGCGGCCGCGATCGGGCTGACCCTGATCGTCGTCCTCATCCTGCTCTCGCGCTTCAAGCACGACATCCTGCTGATGACCGTCAATTTCGTCGACGTGATGGTCATCGACGCCGACACCTTCGCGTTCCTGCTGGCGATCTTTCCCGACCTCGCCTGGGTGGCGACGATCGGCGCCGTCATCGCCGTGCCGCTGGCGATCGTGCTGTGGCGGGCCGATCCGTTTCGCGTCGGCTGGCGCGTCGCCATCGCGGGCGCCGCGGCGTGCCTCGCCGGGCTCACCGCGCTGGCGCTGCTGGTGCCGACCGACCGGCAGGCGGAGTTCTACAACGAAAACTACGTGTCCAAGTTCGCCCGCTCCGGGGTGACGGCGATCGCCGACCTGTGGACGCGCGGCCTCATGGAGTCCGATGCCGCGTCGACCGAGCGGCTGGGGTTCGCGGCCGACTATTCCTGCCGGCTCGCGCACACGCCGCCGCACATCGTGATGGTGTTCGACGAATCGAGCTTCGACATCACCGCCATCCCCGGCGTGAAGGTGCCGCCCGACTACCGCCACCATTTCCGCTCGTTCGACGGCAAGGAGCGCGCGTTCGTGGTGGAGGGGGCGGGGGTGATGGCCGGGCTGTCGGTGCGCTCGTACGGGCGGTTTGCCGATTTCATCACCCGCGTCGCCAGCGGCCGGGTCGAGCGCGGCCTGCCGCATTCGCTGCGCCACTGCGGCTACCGCACCTTCAGCCTCTACCCGTTCCTCGGCGCGTTCCTCGGCGCGCGCAGCTTTCAGACGACCACCGGCATCGACCACTTCCTCGACGCCAGGGACATGGGCACCCGCGCGATCGAGCCCGACAGCTTCTATTTCGACTATGCGGCCCGGCTGATCGCCCGCGAGCGCCGCGACCAGCCGCTGTTTCTCCTGGTCTATACGGCGGCCAACCATTTCCCCTGGACCTACCGCTTCCGCCCGGAGCTCACCCCGCTGTGGCGCGATCCGGGCAACGGCGCCGAGGTCGACGAATACGTCCGCCGCCAGAGCATGAGCGCGCGCGACTATGCGGCGTTCATCGAGCGCCTGGGGCGCGAGTTTCCGGGCGAGCCGTTCCTGGTGGTGCGGTTCGGCGATCACCAGCCGTTCTTCGCCAAGCACATCATCGATCCGGCGCTCGACGAGGCGGCGATCGCCCGGCACATCGCGCAGTCCGATCCGCGTTTCTTCACCACCTATTACGCCGTCGAGGCGATCAACTTCCGGCCGGTCGACCTGTCGTCCGCGCTCGACACGCTCGATGCGCCCTACCTGCCGCTGGTGGTGCTGGAAGCGGCCGGCCTGCCGCTCGACCCGTCGTTCGCCGAGCAGAAGAAGATGCTGCAGCGCTGCCGCGGCCTGTTCCACGGCTGCGCCGGCGGCGCGCAGGAGCGGCGGTTCAACCGCCTGCTGATCGACGCGGGTTTCATCAAGGAATAGGTAGGATGGGTTGAGCGCAGCGATACCCATCGTCTTTCGTCTGGCCTCGCCGCCGCGATGGGTTTCGCTGCGCTCAACCCATCCTACAAGTCCCGGAGAAAAGGAGCGATGAGCGAAGGGGCGACCGCCGCAAGCCCGGCGCCGCAGGCGGCCGCGGCGGTCGGGCTCGCGCGCTGCACCATCGCGTTCCGTCTCGCCGACGGTGGCACCTACACGGCGGTCGAAGGCGCGTCGCTTGCCGTCGCGGACGGCGAGTTCGTCTCGATCGTCGGGCCGACCGGCTGCGGGAAATCGACCTTGCTCAACATCGCCGCCGGCCTGCTGGCGCCGTCCGCCGGCACGGTGACGATTTTCGGCGCCGCCCTCGACGGCCTCAACCGCGCGGCCGGGTACCTGTTCCAGGCCGACGCCCTGTTCCCGTGGAAGACCGCGGTGGAGAACGTGGCGATCGGGCTGGAGATCGCTGGCGCGGGCGGCGACGCGCGCGCGCGCGCCGAGGGCTGGCTGCGCCGGGTCGGGCTTGCCGGCTTCGCCGGGCGCTATCCGCACATGCTCTCGGGCGGCCAGCGCAAGCGCGTCGGCCTCGCCCAGGTGCTCATCCGCGATCCGAAGATCCTGCTGATGGACGAGCCGTTCGGGCCGCTCGACGCGCAGACGCGGCAGATCATGGGCAATTTGCTGCTCGACCTGTGGAGCGCCGACCGCAAGGCGGTGCTGTTCGTCACCCACGATCTGGAAGAGGCGATCGCGCTGTCCGACCGCGTCGTCATCATGTCGGCCGGTCCCGCCGCCCGCATCATCGGCGACTGGCGGGTGCCGCTCGGGCGGCCGCGCGACATCGGCGAGGTCAAGCTCGAGCCCGCCTTCCACGCGCTGCATCGCGAGATCTGGGGCACGCTCAAGGAAGAAGTCCTCAAGGGCTATGCCCAGACCGAGGGAGGCTGATCGATGCCGCGGCTTCGTCTGTTCGTCCTGCAGGCGCTGGTCGCGCTGGTGGCGATCGGCCTGTGGCACCTGTTCACCACGGTGCCGATCTTCGGCGTCACCGTCATGGATCCGTTCTTCTTCTCCACGCCGGTCGACGTGATCGCGCGCGTCGTCAAATGGTTCTACGAGGGCACCATCTGGCGCCACCTGTGGGTGACCCTGGTCGAGGCCATGCTGGCGTTCGCGATCGGCGCGATCGCCGGCGTGCTGATCGGCTTCTGGTTCGCCCGCAGGCCGCTGGTCGCCGCCATCTTCGATCCCTACGTGAAGATGGCGAACGCCCTGCCGCGCGTCGTGCTGGCGCCGATCTTCGCCTTGTGGTTCGGGCTCGGCATCTCGTCCAAGGTGGCGCTCGGCGTCACGCTCGTGTTCTTCATCGTGTTCTTCAACGTCTATCAGGGCGTCAAGGAGGTGAGCCAGACCGTGCTCGCCAACGCGCGCATGCTCGGCATGAACGAGCGGCAATTGATGCGCCACGTCTATTGGCCCTCGGCGCTGTCCTGGATGTTCTCCTCGCTGCACACCTCGGTCGGCTTCGCGGTGGTCGGCGCGGTGGTGGGCGAATATCTCGGCTCGGCCGCCGGGCTCGGCTACCTGATCGAGCAGGCCGAGGGCGTGTTCGACGTCGCCGGCGTGTTCGCCGGCATGCTGGTGCTCGCGGTGTTCGTGCTGGCGATCGACTGGCTGGTCGGCGTGGTGGAAAAGCGGCTGCTGGTGTGGCGGCCGGTCGCCGCCGACACCGCGGCCTGACGGCTTCCCCGCCCGGCCGGTTCGCGATAGACATCGGCAACGATGATCGGCGCCCGCGCCGGTCGCGCATCCCGGGAGGAGCTCGTGGCCGACAATCGCATGTACTTCGTCGCGCGCCTGCTGGCGCCGCTTGCACTGGCGGCCGCGCTGGCGATGCCGGGCGCCGCGCCCGCCAAGGACGGCCAGCCGCGCGTCACCGTCGCGGTCGGCGGCGCCGGCTGCCTGTGCTACCTGCCGACCGTGCTCGCCAAGCAGCTCGGCGAATACGAGAAGGCCGGCGTCGACGTCGAGCTGATCAACTTCAAGGGCGGCTCGCAGGCGCTGACCGCGGTGATCGGCGGCAGCGCCGACGTGGTGTCGGGCTATTACGACCATTGCGTCAACCTGGCCGCCAAGAACCAGCAGCTGCAGGCGTTCGTCACCTACGACCGCTTTCCCGGCCTCGTGCTGGTGGTCTCGCCCAAGCAGACCGCCGCGATCGGTTCGGTCAAGGACCTCGCCGGCAAGAAGGTCGGGGTGAGCGCGCCCGGCTCGTCGACCGACTTCTTTCTCAAATATCTGCTCAGCAAGGACGGCCTCGATCCCGCCTCCGCCGCGGTGATCGGCATCGGCCTGGAGGCGACCGCCGTGGCGGCGCAGGAGCAGGGCCTGGTCGACGCCGCCGTCATGGTCGATCCCGCCGTCACCCTGCTGCAGAACAAGTACAAGGATCTCAAGATCCTCAGCGACACGCGCACCCAGAAGGACACGCTCGCGGTGTTCGGCGGCGAGTACCCGGGCGGCGCGCTCTATACGCGCGCCGACTGGATCGCCAAGCACGAGGCCGAGACCGCGGCCCTGACCACCGCCATGGTCGCGACCCTGCGCTGGATCCACGCGCACAGCGCCGAGGAGATCATGGCGAAGATGCCGGAGGACCTGGTCGGCGGCGACAAGGCCCTCTACCTCGCGGCGCTCAAGAACACGATCCCGATGTACTCGGCCACCGGCCTGATGGACCCCAAGGGCGCGCAGGCGGTGCTCGCGGTGTTCAGCCAGTCGGTCCCCGATGTCGCCAAGGCCAACGTCGACCTGAGCAAGACCTACACCAACAAGTTCGTCGAGCAGGCCACCGCGAAGCTCGGCGCGAGTCATTGATGACTCTCCACCGTCATCCTGAGGCGCGAGCCCGCAGGGCGAGCCTCGAAGGATGACGGCGGTGTTGCTGCGCATGCTGGGGTCAATTTTCGTGATGGCGCGCTTCATCGCAATTCATTTGTAGATGCTGCCGGCGGTTCGTAGGATGGGTTGACGCCCGCGAAAGCGGGCGGATACCCATCGATGGGTTTCGCCGCACAACGTGCGGCTCAACCCATCCTACGAAGCCGTCATGAACCTCCTTTCCATCCAATCGCACGTGGCGTACGGCCATGTGGGCAATTCGGCGGCGGTGTTCGCGCTGCAGCGGCTGGGCTGCGAGGTGTGGCCGGTGCACACGGTGCAGTTCTCCAACCACCCGGGCTACGGCGCCTGGCGCGGCAGCGTGTTCGACGCGGCGCTGGTGGGCGAGGTGGTGCGCGGCATTGCCGAGCGCGGCGTGCTCGGCCAATGCGACGGCGTGCTGTCCGGTTACCTGGGCGCGGCGGAGATCGGCGCCGCCATCCTCGACGCGGTCGCGGTGACCCGGGCGGCCAACCCGAAGGCGCGCTATTGCTGCGACCCGGTGATCGGCGACGTTGGCCCCGGCGTCTACGTGCGCGCAGGCATCGCCGAGTTCCTGCGCGAGCGGGCGCTGCCGGTGGCCGACGTGGTCACGCCCAACCGCTTCGAGCTCGATCACCTGAGCGGGCAGGGGAGCGACACGCTGGCAGCCGCGCTCGCCGCCGCCGCGATTTTGCGGGCGCGCGGGCCGCGCGCCGTGCTCGTCACCTCGCTGCACACCAACGAGACGCCGGCCGACTGCGTCGACATGCTCGCCTGCGACACGGGCGGCCGGTTCCTGGTGCGCACGCCGCTGTTGCCGGTGAACGTGAACGGGGCGGGCGACGCGGTCGCCGCCATGTTCTTCTTTCACTACCTGCGCGCGGGCGTGCTCGCGGAGGCGCTGTCGCGCACCGCCTCCGCCATCTTCGGGGTGCTGAAGCATACCGCCGAAGCGGGGGCGCGCGAGCTTTTGCTGATCGACGCCCAGGAGGAGCTGGTGGCGCCGAGCCGCGTGTTTCGTCCCGAGCCGGTCTGAGGTCATTGAAGGACAACCGTCATGCGCCGCCGTTTCGTCACCCTCGACGTGTTCACCCGCCGCCGCTACGCCGGCAATCCGCTGGCGGTCGTGCTGGAGTCCGACGGGCTCGACGGCGCCGCCATGCAGGCGGTCGCCCGCGAGTTCAACCTGTCGGAAACCGTGTTCGTGCTGCCGCCCGCCGATCCGGCGCACCGCGCCCGGCTGCGCATCTTCACGCCCACGTCCGAGCTGCCGTTTGCCGGCCATCCGACCGTCGGCAGCGCGGTGCTGCTCAACCGCATCGACGGCGGGTCCGGCCGGCGCGACATCGTGGTCGAGGAGGGGATCGGCCCGGTGCGCTGCGCGGTCGAGGCGATCGATGCCGACACCGGGCGCGCCCGCTTCACGCTCGCCAAGCTGCCGGAACACGCGGGCCCCCTGGGAGACCGCGCGGCCATCGCCGCCGCCCTCGGCCTCGCCGAGGGCGACATCGGCTTCGACGCCTTCGTGCCGGAACGCTGGTCGGCCGGCGTGCTCTTCTCTTTCGTGCCGCTCGCCGGCCTCGACGCCATGCGGCGCTGCCGCGCCAACACCGCGCACTGGACCGCGGCGTTCGGCGAAGGCCACGGCACCGGCGCCTATGTGTTCTGCCGCGAGACGGTCGAGCCCGGCCACGCCTTCCACACGCGCATGTTCGCGCCGCTCGCGGGAATCGCGGAAGATCCGGCGACCGGCTCGGGCGCGGCCGCGCTCGCCGGCGTCATCGCCCGCTACGGCCGTCCGGCCGACGGCGAGCACGAGCTTGCGATCGAGCAGGGTTACGAGATGGGGCGGCCGAGCCTGATCCGGCTGTCGATGACCGTGCAGGCCGGCCAGCTCACCGCCGGGGCCATCGCCGGCGAGGCGGTTGTGGTGAGCGAAGGCACGATCGAGGCTTGACCTTGGCGGCCGCGGCCGGCATGGCGTGCGGCCATGGCGTTTCCCGTCGTTTCCATCGATCGCGCCGAGTTGCGCTTTGCGCCGCGGCCGTGGGCGTTCGCGCAAGATCGTCGCGCCGACATCGACGCCCACTTCGCGACGCTCAAGCGCGACAAGCCGGACCTGTGGAACGGCCGCGTCCTGCTGCTGCACGAGTTCGCAATTCACCACGCGGTGCTGCGCGGGGCTTATCTCGAGACCGATTTCGCCAGCTTCATCGCCTGGCGCGACTGGGGCTGGCCCGACGCGGCGATGCGCAACTGCTTCGGCCAGGCGGCGCTGCAGGGGGCGGACGGCGCCTACCTGCTCGGCGTCATGGCCGGCCACACGATGAACGCCGGGCGCATCTATTTTCCCTCCGGCACCCCCGACCCGACCGACGTGGTCGGCAGCGCGGTCGACCTTGCCGGCAGCGTGCAGCGCGAGCTGACCGAGGAGACCGGCCTGACCGCGGCCGACGTGGCGCCCGAAGCGGGCTGGCACGCGGTGCTCGCCGGGGCGCGGCTTGCCATGCTCAAGGTCGTGCGCTCGCCGCTGCCGGCCGCCGCGCTGCGCGCGCGCATTCTCGCCCACCTGGCCGCCGAGCCGCAGGCGGAGCTGGCCGACATCCGCATCGTGCGCGGCCCCGCCGACCTCGACCCGATGATGCCGGAGTTCATCGTCGATTTTCTCAGGCACGTGTGGGACTCCCTCTCCCCGGAGGGGAGAGGGTTGGGGTGAGGGGGTTCCCGGACTATTTGATAGCGCAGGAACCCCCTCACCCGGATCGCTCCGCGATCCGACCTCTCCCCTCCGGGGAGAGGTGAAGAAAGGATCGCAGCCATGAAGATCCCCAAGCACATCAAGCAATTCCGCGTCGACGACGGGAAGCGCTTCCGCCTCGCCGACTACGACCCCGCCGACACCCTGGGGCTCGACATCGAGAAGGGCGAGGCCAAGGACATCCTGGCGACCGACATCAAGCGGCTCACCGAGCTGCAGGAAAGCCTCTACGCCGAGCATCGCCGGGCGGTGCTGGTGATCTTCCAGGCGATGGACGCGGGCGGCAAGGACAGCGTCATCAAGCACGTCATGTCCGGCGTCAATCCGCAGGGCTGCGAGGTGCATGCGTTCAAGCAGCCGAGCGAGGAGGAGCTCGATCACGGCTTCCTGTGGCGCGCGGCGGCGCATGCGCCGCGCCGCGGCCACATCGGCATTTTCAACCGCTCCTATTACGAGGACGTGCTGGTGGCGCGCGTGCATCCGGAGCTGCTCGAACGCCAGCGCATGCCGCGCGAGCTCGTCACCAAGCATATCTGGAAGGAGCGGTTCAAGGATATCTGCGGCTTCGAGCGCTATCTCGCGCACAACGGCATCATCGTCGTCAAGTTCCACCTGCGCATCTCCAAGGAGGAGCAGCGGCGCCGCTTCCTGGCGCGGCTCGACGAGCCGGCCAAGCGCTGGAAGTTCTCCATGAGCGACGTCGCCGAGCGCAAGCTGTGGGGCCGCTACATGACCGCCTACGAGGACATGATCCGTCACACCGCGACGGAACAGGCGCCGTGGCACGTGGTGCCGGCGGATCACAAATGGTTCGCCCGGCTGGTGGTGGCATCGGCGCTGGTGCATGCGCTCGAATCCCTTGATCTCAAGTTCCCCAAGGTCGACGGCAAGGCACTCGCCGAGATGCGGCGGGCGCACAAGGCGCTGGTGGCGGAACGGTAGTAGGACGCGGTAGCTCATTTTTGTTCGACGAGACAGTGAAGCTCGCTCCAACCCTCCCGCCCGCGAGCGAAGCGAGCGGTGGGGAGGGTGGACGCGCGCGGAGCGCGCGGCCGGGTGGGGGGACTTTCTTTCTTGCCTTCTTGGTCGTGCCCGGTTGAAGCACCCCCCACCCCTGACCCCTCCCCGCCACGCGCTTCGCGCGCGGGGGGAGGGGAATTGAGAGGCCGGCGCGAGTGATGACGCCCTTGCGCCACCGCCCGGTTTTCCGCTACAAACGGGGGCCGGTCCGGGGTTAACGCGGCGTTTACCGTTGTTCGCGACCTTGGGCCGATGACGAGGGCAACGCGCATGTCGATGCGCCGCGATGCAGCGATCGGACGGGCGGCCGCCATGGCCGGGCCCGGCGCTGCCCTCATTCTTGGCGGTCTCCTGCTCCTTATCGACCCCTGAGGGCCGGCTGGGCGCGCGCGCCTGGGCACTCAGGGGGGTTGATCGAGCCGGACCCCACGAGCGCCCAAGAGCGGCGCGACCGACGAGAAGGAACATTCCATGAGCACGCAGCGCTCCGACCAGGACCGCGTCGTCATCTTCGACACCACCTTGCGCGACGGCGAGCAGTCGCCGGGCGCGACCATGACGCACGAGGAGAAGCTCGCCGTCGCCGAGCTGCTCGACGAGATGGGCGTCGACGTCATCGAGGCGGGATTTCCCATCGCCTCGGACGGCGATTTCGCCGCCGTGCACGAGATCGCCAAGCGCACCAAGAAGGCGGTGGTGTGCGGGCTTTCGCGCGCCGGCCTCAAGGACATCGACCGTGCCGCCGAGGCGATCAAGCCGGCCCGGCGCGGCCGCATCCACACCTTCATCTCCACTTCGCCGGTGCACATGAAGTGGAAGCTGCAGATGACGCCCGAGCAGGTGCACGAGCTGGTGGTGCAGCAGGTGACCCGCGCGCGCAACCACACCGACGACGTGGAGTGGTCGCCCGAGGACGCCACCCGCACCGAGCACGACTTCTTGTGCCGCTGCGTCGAGTCGGCGATCAAGGCGGGCGCCACCACCATCAACATGCCGGACACGGTCGGCTACTCGACCCCGGACGAGTACTACGCGCTGTTCCGCATGGTGATGGAGCGCGTGCCCAACTCCGACAAGGCGGTGTTCTCGGTGCACTGCCACAACGATCTCGGCATGGCGGTGGCGAACTCGCTCGCCGGCATCCGCGCCGGCGCCCGCCAGATCGAGTGCGCGGTCAACGGCATCGGCGAGCGCGCCGGCAACTGCTCGCTCGAGGAGGTGGTGATGGCGATGCGGGTGCGCAGCGACGTGCTGCCCTACACCACCGGCATCGACTCCACCATGCTCACGCGCGCGTCGAAGCTGGTCTCGGCGGTCACCTCGTTCCCGGTGCAGTACAACAAGGCGATCGTCGGCCGCAACGCGTTCGCCCACGAGTCCGGCATCCACCAGGACGGCATGCTCAAGCACACCCAGACCTACGAGATCATGACGCCGGAGAGCGTCGGCGTGAAGCAGACCTCGCTGGTGATGGGCAAGCACTCGGGCCGCCACGCCTTCGTGCACAAGCTCGAGGAGCTGGGCTACCACCTCGCCGCCAACCAGCTCGAGGACGCGTTCGTGCGGTTCAAGGCGCTCGCCGACCGCAAGAAGCACGTCTACGACGAGGACATCGAGGCGCTGGTCGACGAGGAGATCGCCACCGCCCAGGACCGCATCAAGCTGGTGTCGCTCTCGGTCATCGCCGGCACGCGCGGCCCGCAGCGCGCCACCATGAAGCTCGACATCGAGGGCCAGGTGACGACCGAGGAGGCGGAGGGCAACGGCCCGGTCGACGCCACCTTCAACGCCATCAAGACGCTGGTGCCGCACGAGGCGACGCTCGAGCTCTATCAGGTGCACGCGGTGACCGAAGGCACCGACGCGCAGGCGGAGGTGTCGGTGCGGCTCGGCGAGAACGGCCGCTCGGTGACCTCGCGCGGCGCCGATCCCGACACCCTGGTCGCCTCCGCCAAGGCCTATCTCGGCGCGCTCAACAAGCTGATCATCAAGCGCCAGCGCGGCAACCTCGACACGGTGGCGGCGCCGCAACGCCGCATCCACTCGACCGAGGTGGGGTGAGACACGCTCCATTCCTCCCCCCGCGAGCCGGGGTCCCCGCGACGCAAGCGTCGCGGGGTGCCCCGGAGCGAGCGGCGGGGAGGGTGGCGCCGCGCAGCGGTGCCGGGTGGGGGCGATCCCGCTCCAGACCGCGTCCCCAGCAGGCCTCTGCAGGCTTTTACAATGGCGCGGCCCGGGGAGGAGGCGGCTCGCCGCACTCGGACTCGCGTGCCAAACAGGTTTTTGCAGGACTTTACAATAGGTCATCCGCTTCGGCCTCCGCGCCGCGGTCGCTCAATAGGTCCGCAGCCTGCATCAACGTCAGCCAGTCGGCGCCGAGGAACGCCGCGACCGCACGGAGATCGTCACGATCGCCGGCCGCCGGGGCCGCCGGTCGCCCCGGCGCGCGCATCGGCTCGTATTTCGCCCGCGGGCGCCGGGTGCGTGGGCGACGCTTCGGCACTACCAATCGGCCGACCTTCGCCTGCGCTTCCGCCCGCAGGGCCGCCTCGCGCGCGAGCGTCTTCTTGCCGCGGGCGCCGACCGGCCGCCCCCGCGGATTGCCGCTCTGGCCTTTGACGAAAGGCATGCGATGGATTCCCCTGAGGTTCTGCACGGACTCTGCTTGATCCTGCTTGATCCAATCGATTTGTTTGCTTCGTGTGCTGCGCTGCATCCGCGCCGTCGCGCCACTTTTAGCCATGCAGCTGAAGGGCTTCCAATCGGTCCCGGTCCTCGATCCATCGCACTGCAACCGATGCCGCGCTTGTATTTTCGTTGATACTTACAAGTCCTTTGTGCATCGCAGCAGATCGTCTTCCGCATAATTCCAGCCAACGCGCCGCACCCGGCGCCCCCGCGATGAAGGAGCGCTCCGCAACGATCGACGCCGCACGCATTCGTGCGCGGCGCCGGCCTTGTCCGAGAAGGATGCGCAGACGCGACGGGGATGGCCGAGAATAATTGTGCCGCAGTTCAAGTCACAAAGACGTGACCCGAATTCGAGCAAAAAAGTAGCCCGGATGAGCGGCGTGAGCCGCGATCTCCGGGGAGCCCCGCATTTCGCTTGCTCATGCGGGCTACAGGCATTGCGAGGTCCTAGACGAACGCTTCCGCATCGTGCACCCGATCGTGGGGCTCGACGAAGACCAGAACCTCCTCTACGACCTGACCCGCGCCTTCATCGAGGAGGCGCTGTTCTTCGCGTTTGACCTGGCGCCTGCGTTCTCTCACCTTGCGAAAAATACAGGTTGCAGCCTAACATCTGGGCGCCCTGGCTATCATGAGGTCGGCGCAAAACCTCGATATCTCGCGACGCAGCGAGGTGGAGATTTGTTCGTTCCAGACGCACTACGGCAGAATGTTGTATTTCTTGGGCTGCGGTCGCTCAAGGACGGCCATTTTCTTCCTAAGGCCACAGGTTTTCTAGTGACTGCGGGCGAGGGAGAGTTTTTGTGGGATCACCTTGTGACTGCCGAGCATGTCGTTCGCCAGCTCAACGAGGCGATACAGAGCTTGGAGCGAGCGGGTGGCGACCCAATGGAATTGGCCGTTCGGCTAAATCTTGAAGCTGGTGGTTCCGAGACAATTTCGCTGGCGAAAGAAAAATGGTGGCATCACCCCGACATCGACAATCTAACCGACGTTGCAGTTCTGCCATTCTTATTCAATCAAAGATCTGTTGCCCAAGCTCCAATCCTGCTTCATAAAGGCTGGCTAAAAAAAGGGGCCAGAGAGGAATTGCGAAAGCAGGGCGCGGCTCTTGGTCAGGAGATAGCAATCATTGGGCTGTTCCGCCACCATATGGGCGCCGATCGAAATGTCCCGATAGTCCGGATTGGCAACATCGCGGCCATGCCCACCGAACGAGTGTGGACTAAGTATTGTGGATATACAGAGGCCTTCTTAATCGAAGCTCGATCCATATCGGGGCTCAGCGGATCACCGGTATTCTGCAATTTGACGGATGCTCAGCCTCTTCCGCCAGAGATTCCCGCCCACATGGCTCGAGCCGACAATCTTGTTGACCTTCGGAGATACTTGTTCTTTGGCTTGATGCATGGTCATTGGGATTTGCCCAACTTGACTGATGACGTGGTAGTCGATGAGCGCAATGGGCGGCAAGAAGCGGTAAATGTAGGTGTTGGTGTGGTTATTCCCGTTATGAAGATTGTCGAAACGTTGTACCAACCCGACCTTGTGGAGGTGAGGACGGCTTTGTGAAAGAAGGCGCGAGAGAGCGGTGCAGCAAGTAACCCGGGTGAACAGCAGAGTCGCGATCTCCGGGAATCCCGCATCTCGCTCCGCTCATGCGGGCTACGGCTGTTCCCGCTCGCCCCGCACGACGACCTGATCGACGCCTGCTCGCGTCTCTCAGAAATAGAACATGACCGTCTGCGCGACCCACTGACCGGCTTGTTGGGCCAGCAGATAGTATTCGCCGGGCAGCAGGCCACTGAGCGGGATGACGAGCGATCCGCTGCCGCTCACCAGCGGGAGGTTCGGGTTGATCTGGACGCCCGAGATTTGATCGACAATCAGAATCCTGGTGTTTGCCGGCAGATCGAAATACATCACGCTCACCTTTTGCGCCGTCTGACCCGTGTAGTTGAGCGCGGCATTTGCAACGCTGCTTGCGGCGAGCTGCAACAGGGCGGCTAAGCCGATGATCCGGAGAAGCGAGCGCATTGCAATCCTCCTTGGATGTTCACAATCGTTGGTCGAACAAGCGATCCAAGAGGTTCATGTCGGAAAGGGGCCACTCTCAAATTCAAAAGCGGCCACGCGGATGGAAACGGGGCCAGGACCCCGTCCCTGGAGAGAACACTTGAAGAATGCGGGAGGGCGGCGAGTCCTTGGCGGGAGCGCAACCCGGGTCGTTCACGTGAGCGGGCGGCGGGACCAACAGGTTCGGTCGCGCGCGCAACGTGCCCGCGCGGCTTGACTCGTGGGCCGCATTGGAACGCCGGACTAAGCGGGTATTCCCTTGCCGCCGTTGCCGAGCAGCTCGATTTCCTGCCTTGTCGCGCCGGCCAACTGAAGCCACTTCACGGCGATGTCGAGCAACAGGGTTCGGTGGATCGGGTTGGCGGTTCGGCTGGCGAGGCCGAGGCAGTCTTGCGCATTTTCGCAAAACTCGGCTGGGGTACCCATCATCCCATCCCCGTGGGCCAAGAAACGGCTTCAATAGGGTGAGTCAGGTACCCGACACAAATGGCAAAAAAATGGCGCGAGGCCGGACGGTTCACGCCTATGCGTCGTCCAGGTGACGCGCGCGATCGTGTTCCGCCGTTCGATGCGCCGTCGCGTGATCGCGCCGATCGCCCACATAGCGGGCCAGGGCCAGATACCCGAACGCCAGTTCCAGAACCTTCTTGCGTTCGAGCGGGTCGCGCAGGCTCCTGGACCTTCTTACGAGGTCACCCGCCTTGCGCTGGTAGAGTTCGCGATTCGTCACGACACGCCCCCACACACGACACGCTCACCCTCGTTGACCGATACGTAAAAAGACAATTCGTTGCAAATTGGGCAGGTCAGTCGGCGCTCCTCGCTTGACTCTTGTTCCCTCTTCGTTCTCAATCCCCGGCCATGTCCGGCATCCGGCGGCTGGTCGATTACCCGTGGGTTCTGGTCCGGGTGCGCTGCGCGGTGTGCAAGCGGGCCGGGGCCTATCGGCTCGCCCGCCTGACGGTGAAGTACGGCGCCGAGATCCTGCTCGACGACCTGATCGTGCGGCTGTCGTCGGACTGCGCCTGGCGCGACGATCCGCGCGGCAGCGGTTGCGGCGCGCGGTTTTCCGACCTGCCGCCGCGCCGTCCGCCCGACCTGCCGGCGCGGGCGATGCGCGTCATCGCCGGCGGGAAGCGGTGAGGGTCCCTGCGGCAAGGCGGCCGGCGCCGAAAGGCAAGGGGCGACGTTGATGTGCGGGCGAGCCCGCCGGTCATGGCGGGCGGGAAGAGGGGGGCTCCATGTCCTAGGGCGGCGGCCGCTTGTCGTGCGTCATCAGCGCGATCTCGTCCCGGGTCGCGTCGGCCAGCTGGAGCCACTTGGTGGCCAAGCCGAGCAGCGTCTTTCGATGGACTTCGTTCTCGCATTTGTTGGCGAGCTCGACGCACTCCTCGGCGTTCCGGCGAAAGTCGTCTGGCGTGCCCATGATCCCACCCCTGAGACCGGGTAGCGGCGTACAGCAGGCCATTGCGCTCCCCCAACGCAAAACCCGGGGGCGGGTTCCTTGCGACCGGTGAAAATGCAGCGTCAAGGCTGCTTGTCGCCGCCGGGGGACGGGCGGGACTGTTGCTCAGTCAGCCACTTCACCGCCCCGCACCCTTGGCATTCGAACAACAGATAGGCCGGCGTCTCGCCCAGGCCGGACACACGGGTGGAGAATTGGGTTGCCGCGCCGCAACTGTCGCACTGAGGGGATTGCGGTGGTGACCGCCCGGTCGAGAAGTATTCGGGCATGACCGATCGTCCATTTGCAACGTCCCCGTCGTCCTCTCTGTCAAGTCCGGTTGACAGGCAGGGTTCCACAGCGCGCAAATGGATATCGAAGGACGGGTCGCTTGCCGGCGGAAACCGGAGCCCTAATGGCGACCGAGTGCGTCCCAGGATGAGCGGTGTGCGCCGCGATATCCGGGAAATCCCGCATTTCGCTCCGCTCATGCGGGCTACGGCAACGCTTGCATTGGCGGACCGCGGTCACTCGTTGACCTGATGTACCTCCACCACGTTGCCGTCCGGATCGTGGAAGAAGATCTGGTGCCAGCCGTTCATGGCCCACGTTCCGCAATCCGAGTAGGGGACGCTCTTCTCTTCGAGGCGCTTCTTGAAGGCCGCAATGTCGTCGGTCCTGAAGGCGATGTGCCCGCGCTCCAGCGGATTGACGAACTGCTTCTGGCGAAACCCGAGCGCGAGATCCCTCTCTGACATGTGCACCTGGACGTGCCCGTCCGTCGCAAACGCAGTTTCCCCGGCATAGCCCTGATTCGTGATGCGGGCGGAGCTGAGCCCCGGCTCAGCCGCCAGACCCATCACGTTGCGGTAGAAGTCGTCCATCTTCGAGACGTTGGTAGTGGTCAGATTGAGATGATGCAGCTTCATCTTCATGGGGCTATCTCTCCGCTCGACGGGCATGGCAGATGCCGTCGATCTTGTAATCCCGTAAGTGAGACACTTGCAACTCGCGCCCCAGGGGAGTTTCCTGGGCGCGTGGCCGAGGCGCGGGCCGCGGAAAGCCAAAGAGGTCTTCAGGTGCTTCCCTTCGCCCCGCGTCCAATCGAATCTCCGAAGCCGATAGGTTAGACATGAGAAAAAAGAACCCGCATATCGGATCGACGTTCGAAAGTTGGCTCGACGAGGCCGGCCTCCGCGAAGAGGTGACGGTTGCGGCCATCAAGGCCGTCATCGCCCGGCAGCTCGCCCATGAAATGAAAAAGAAGAAGCTGACCAAGAAGCGCATGGCGGAGCTGATGAAGACAAGCCGCGCGCAGCTTGACCGTCTGCTCGATCCCGATAATGGCAACGCGACCATCGAGAGCCTGCAGCGGGCGGCCAGGATCGTCGGTCGCGAGCTGCGGATGGAATTGGTCTGAAGACGGTGGTTACGCGATCCGCGTTCGCGGATCGCCAACCCACCCTACGTTTTCCGGCACACGATCTCGATGGGGATGATCCGGGCTTCCGCCAGGGCGCGGGTGCCGTTGGCGGCCATGGCGGCCGTGGCATCGCCGTGGATCAGCCGGATCGCGCCGAACGGCGGCTTCTCGCCGCGCTCGGCCATGGCGCGGGAGCGCGCGGCGAAAGCCATCGCCTGCTCGATCGTGTCGCGCGCGGTGACGATGGCGAAGCCCGCGTCGGCGAGGGCCTGGCGCGTCTGCGCCGGGGTGGTGAGGAAGCTCGCGGCGGCGGTCGCCGCCCACGGGGTCGGATAGGCGGGGTCGCCGCCCGGGCCCCGGGCGATCTCGGAGAGCGCGAGCCACGCGCCGGATTTCAGCACCCGGGCGATCTCGCCGAAAAATGCGCGCTTGTCGGCGATGTTCATCGACACGTTCATCGAATAGGCGCCGTCGAAGCGCGCGTCGGCGAACGGCATGCGCAGCGCAGTGCCCTGCTCGAAGACGACGCGGTCGGCGAGCCCGACGGCGCGGGTGAGGGTCCGGGCGACTTCGCAGAACTCCGCGGTCAGGTCGATGCCGGTGACCCGGCAGCCGAACCGATCGGCGAAATACCGCGCCGGGCCGCCGATCCCGCTGCCGACGTCGAGAATATGATGGTCCGCCGCGACCGCGACCGAAGCCGCCAGCTCTTGCGTCGCCTCCAGGCCGCGGCCGTGGAAATGATCGAACGGCGCCAGGGCCGCGATGGTCGGATGATCCGGGTCGACGCCGGCGGCGGCAAGTTGCGCGCGCAGCCGCTCGAGCAGGGTGCCGCTGGTGTAGTGGGCGGAGACGTCGGGGTGTGGGGGCATGAGTTGTACCAGGCTTGTAGGGTGGGTTAGGCGCGAAGCGCCGTAACCCACCGACTTCCCGAACAAATAGACGGTGGGTTACGCGGCACCCGCTGCGCGGGCGCCGCTAACCCACCCTACGACGCCTACTTGTCTCCCAAAAAATGCAGCACCGCGAAATTGAACAGGTCGGGGTCCTGCAGGAAGGCGAAGTGGCTGGCGTTGGGCAGGATCAGCAGTCCGGCGCCCGGGATGGTGGCGGCGATGTACTCGGTGTGCTCGCGCTTGATCGCCTCGTCGTGATCGCCGTCCACCACCAGCACCGGCGCGGTGATCGCCTTGAGCTGCGCGTCGGTCCAGTTCGGCTCGCTCGCCCACATCTTGCCGATCTGCTCGACGAAGGCGTCGTATTCCTTCGGCGTCGCCGAGCGGGCCGCGTATTCCTCGCCGGCGCGCTTGATGAAGGCGGCGAAGGTCGGGTTCTTCTCCACGTCGTCCTTGACGCCGGACGGCACGGTGTTGGCCGCGAAGGCGAAAATCTTGCCGACCCGGTCCGGATGGCGGATGGCGAGATCGAGCCCGAGGATGCCGCCGTCGCTCCAGCCGACGACGTCGGCCTTGCGCACGTCGAGCACGTCCATCAGCGCCACCACGTCGTCGGCCATCAGGTCGTAGCCGTACGGCCGCGCGTCGCGGGTGCTGCGCCCGTGGCCGCGGCTGTCCATCACGATCACGCTGTGGTGCGGGGCGAGCGCCGCGATCTGGTTGCCCCAGTATTCCGTGTTGGCGAGGCCGCCGTGCAGCAGGATCACCGGGGAGCCGCGGCCGTAGACCGCATAGTAGATGCTGATGCCGTTGACGGCGGCGTGGCCGCTGCGCTCGGCGGCAATCGGCGCCGGCGTGGGCGGCAGCGTCTCCCAGCGCTCGGCCGCGCCGGCCGGGAGCGCGATCAGGACGAACAGCAGCGCGAGCGGCAGGCGCATCGAGCTTCCTCCTCGAGCCGTCGATCACGGCGAAATCATACAACGCGGGGCGAATGACGAACAGCGAATACGCATCCGCCGGAATAAATCGCCGCCGATCGCGATCTCGATATCAGGAGCGATCGTCGCTTCGCGGGGCACACCCGGAACCAAAGGAAGAGGACAGTCAAATGAGAATCGCAGTGAAGAGCGCACGCTACGCCTTCGCGATCGGCGTCGTGCTGGCGCTTGCGGGCGCCGCGCCGGCATGGTCGCAGAGCCAGATCGGCAACGGGGTTTCGGCCGCGCAAGACCCGTATTCCAGCTATTACAACGGCCCGGCTTCCGCTTATCAGGGCGAGGACGCGTCCGGACGTCATCACTAGAGCATATTTCGTTCGAGTGGAATCGCGCGTAGGGTGGGCAAAGGCGGCCCCAAAGCTTCGTTTTATGCACGGTGCTGGATCCGCCGTGCCCACGCGGTCGGGCGACGTGGGCACGGCGGAACGCACACCGTGCGGTGCGGCGAAGTTTTGGCCGCCTTTGCCCACCCTACGGACTGCGTCGATCTCATCGGAACATGCTCTAGTACAGGCCAGCGAAAGTTCTGACTCCATCGGCCTGCGGGCCGTTTGACGGAAAGGCTCGGATCGGCTGCCAGGCTAAAATGGGTCCCTCGCTTTCGCTCACCTGTACTAGTGGCCTCCAGCAATAAAGCGGTGGGTTACGCCCGCTCCGCGGGCTAACCCACCCTGTACGCGCTGTGTCATCCGCCGCGGTCGCGCCGCGGCCGCGCGCCGCCGCCGGGGTTGCGGTGGCAAATTCCCCCCTGGCCGCTGAGCGCCGCCTGGCATTGCTGCCAGCTGGCATAACCGCAGCTGACATATCCGCCGTCGGGGCCCTGCACCGAAGCGCACCAAAGACCTTCGGCCCGCGCACCCGCACCGGCATCGAGCGCGGCGAGGACGATGACGGCGCCGAGCACGAGGACGGCGCGCAAGATCGTTCCGCGGCATGCTCCGGCCGGAAGATATTCTGACATCGACATCCACCCTCCTTGTCGCGCTCGTTCCGTGGGTAACCGCGAGAACGGCCGGCGCGACGGCCGGCCGTTCTCTCGGTTTTGCGGCGTGATGCTACTACCGATAGATGACGCGGTGCCGCTCGCCGTCCGTGGATCGCGCGGCGTGACGGGCAGGGGCGGGCGGCGCATGCTCGACGAACGCATGGGTGCGCTCGATCACGTCGGTGTCCGGATCTTCGGCGCGAGCGGTCGCGAGCGCGCAGCCCAGCACGAGCATTGCGGCGAGAGCAGTCGTGGCTTTACGTAACATTCCATTCTCCGTTTTTTTGGCGCAATGCGGATTGGGCAGCGGCCCGGCCGCTTGCGCTGACGGAGCTAAAGGACCCTCGAACGCCCCGGGGAATTCCCCGGCTCCAACAGTCGTGTTCGGCGCCGGGCGGCGATTAAATTCGCGTGTGCGACGGCGCCGCGCCGTTACGCCGCTCGCCGGCGAAATCGTAGGCGGCGACGGCCGCGCGCACCGGGGGAACGCTGCGGCCGTCGCGGCCGACGGTGCGCACGTCGACGGTGGCGATGACCTCGCTGCGCAGGACCACGTCGAACACGCCGTCATGCCCGGTCGGCCGGAAGGCGACGTCCTTGCCGCGCAGCGCCTTGGAGACGCGCACCACCCGGCCGAGCAGGCTGACGCGCCCGCCCTGCTGGACGCGGCGGACGATATCGTGCGGCTGGTAGGCGAACGCGGCGGGCGGCTCGGCACCGGCCGGCGCGGCGGACGGCGCCAGCGCCGGCGCGAGCGTCCGCGGCGAGGATAAAGGCGCCTTGCGCTTGTTCTGATAGACCGCTTCCAGCGCCTTGTACCCCTCGGCCACCCGCCCGTAGGTCTGCTCCTCGACGTCGTCGAGAAGATTGTAGAGGATGCGGCATTGCTCGGGGCTGAACGTGTGGTCGAGCATGGTGGCGAGGCCGTGAAACCGGCTCGCCGCGCGCTCGTACTTGTCGCGCAGCTGGATCAGCTTGAGCATGTCCTTGAGCTTGTGCTCGATGCTCGAGCCGTCCACCTGCAGCTCGCCGCGCCGCGTTGATTCGCGGATGCGCAACAGGTCGAGCGCCGCCTTGATCTGCTCGATGTAGCTCGCCTTGAACACCGCGAGGTCCGCGGCCGACATTCCCTGCAGGGACGGGGCCGGACTGCCGTCGATGCGCCGCTGCATGATGCCGATCTGCCCGAGCGTCTCCGGCCGGCTCAGGTCCCAGCGCTCGACCACGCGCAGGTATTGGAACAGATAAAAGCACTTGCCGCAGCAATCGCGCCGCTTGAACGGACGCCGCGCGCGCTCGCAGCCGCAGTTCCTGCATCGATTGTCGTCGGACATGGTTTCTGCTTCCCGTGTTCTTGGGGTTGGCGTTGGTCGATGGCCCGTCATTGATCAGCCGGCGCGGCGCGGAACAGCCGGGCGAACTCGTCCAAGTCCGCGCCGGCGAGGTCGGAGACCGCCCAATAGGCCACGCCCGCGTCGTGCCAGAGCATCACGTTGTAGCCGCCGATCGCGCGCGGGTTCGGCAGCGGGTCGCGCTCGCGCGCGGCGGGCGCGGCAGTCAGGCTGATGAGGTGCTGGCGGTGGCGATAGACGAGCGTCGGCATCGGCTTGCGGCCGACGACATCGATCCGTCCGCCCACCAACGCATAGCCGCCGGCGGCAAGATCGACGACGCGCGGGGCCTCGGGGATGCGCCCGTTGAACCACGGCTTCACGGTATGGCGGTCGGTCGAGACGACGTCGGTCGGGGCGGCGGCCATCAGGGCGCGGACGTGCCCGGAGACCATGGCGTCGGCCAATGCATCCGCCGGCCGCGGGCCGGTGGCGACGTAGGTCGACCCGCTCGCGACCAGCGCGGCGAGCGCGACCGACGCGGCCAGCGCGCGCCAGGACGGCTGCGCGCGCGGCCGCGCGGCATCGATCCTCGCCTCGATGCGCGCGCGCAGGCCGGGCGGCGGCGCCTCACGCGGCAGCACGCGGTGAATGAGCTGCTGCAATGCCTCGGCACGATCCCGTTCCGCCGCGAGCGCCGGTTCGGCCGCCATGCGCCAGGCCAGCGCGAAGGCGTTGGCCGGATCGAGCTCCCCGTCCACATAGGCGTGGACGAGGAGAATCGAGTCGCTCTCGATCGCCGCGCAGGTCACGCGTCCATCCTCCCCATGGCGGCGACCAGCCGGCGGCGGGCGCGGGCAAGCCGCGACATGACGGTGCCGATCGGCACCCGCGTCACCCGGGCGATCTCGCGATAGTCGAGCCCGTCGATCTCGCGCAGCACGACCGTCTCGCGGAACGGGGCCGGGATGGTCGCGATCGCCGCTTCCAGGCGCGCCGCATCGGTCTTGGCGATGAGCGCCGCCTCGGGCGTCTTGGCGCCGATCCGCGCAATCGCGACCTGCGCGCACTCGGCCGCGTCGACGTCCTCGACCAGCACCAGGGCGCTCGCGCGGTTCTTGCGCAGCCAGTTGTAGGCGCTGTGCCGCACGATGGTGAGAATCCACGACCGCGCGTTCCCGTGGTTGAACCCGAGGATGGCCCGGAACGCGCGCAGGCAAGCGTCCTGGACGACGTCCTCGGCATCGGTGCCGTTGCCGGTGAGCAGGCGCGCCAGGGCATGGGCCTCGGCGAGATGCGGCAGCACCACGTGCGCGAAGCGCGCCGTCTCCTCGCCATCGTCGACGGGCCGGCAGTCGCCGTTCACGTCGGGAACCAGGCCGAAATGCCCGTCGTCGCCGGCGTCGGTCCAAACGACCTCGGCTTCGGTCAAAGCGGGGAGAGGGAGAGCCTCGAGGTCCATGTTGCGCCCTGCAAAAACGCTGCAGGCAAGAGACCAATCAAAGCCGCGGTTTATTCCCTCACGAAAAAACAAACAACGGGTGAGCGCGTAGAACGTAGGGCGCAATAGCGAAAGCGTATTGCGCCATCTTGCAGCCAACCGGCCGACGCATTATGACCCTCGGCCCCCGCCTGCGCGCTACGGCATGCACACATCTCGGAACGCATTGATAGGGCAGCGATGGTGACGCTTGCTCCTACCCTCCCGCCCGTTGGCGGGGAGGGTCGGTAGGCGGCCTCCGGCCGCCGTTCTTAGTGTTGAAGAACGCCGGCGCGGAGCGTCGGCTACGCGCGGAGCGCGCGGCGGGGTGGGGGGACTGTCCTTGCTCCTCTTGCTCCGAATTTGCTGAACCACCCCCCACCCCTAACCCCTCCCCGCCATTCGCTGCGCGAATGGGGGGAGGGGAACAGAAAGATCTGTGCATGCCCCAGCGCCTGCGCGGGGTGAGGCTCTAATGCGCCCGGCGCCGCCGGAATAAGAAAACAAAAAAAGCCGGCCTCCGCCGACGGCGGAGGAGGACCGGCCCTGCACCCGGCCCGCGCCGAGAGGGGGATAACGCGGGCCGGGGACACGGAAGTCGTCAGGCATGAGCGATCATTGCGATCACGCCATGTGGACTCGGCGGGCGGGTCGAATATTCCCGCGCGCTGATCTTTTTTGTCCGAGATCAGCACCCAATTGTTGACCCTCATCCTGAGGAGCCGCCGAAGGCGGCGTCTCGAAGGATGGCAGCGAGTCCGGAACGTGCATCCATCCTTCGAGACGCCCGCCTTCGCTACGCTCCGGCGGGCTCCTCAGGATGAGGTCTGAAATATGCAAAAAAATCCGCAAGCCGGGGGCAGCCGGCTTGCGGAGGGGGTCACAAGGTGGCTCTCGTGGCGAGAGCGGTTCGTCGTATGCACCGACGCTGTGGGCCCCGGCGTGTCGCCGGGGCCGGAGGTTCACTCGTTCATGGCCAGAAGTTACGCTGCGCGCGGAAGATGGCCGCCACCACGTTCTGGTCCTTGACGAGGAAATTCTGGGTGGGCTCGGCGACGGCGGCGTTGACGATGGCGTTGCCGCCGAAGCCGCTGTGCAGATTGTTGTACATGATCTCGACGCCCAGATCCAAGTTCTTGACCGGATTCCAGATCGTGCGCGAGCCGATCTGCCAGAAGGCGAAATCGGGCGAGCAGTTGCTCGGCGTGAAACCCGCTCCCTTGCCGAGATTGGCGAGGCCGGCCCCGGTGCAGATGAGAGCGGTCGCGGTGGGGTCATAGCTGATCGCCGTGTAGCCGCCGTAGAGCGAGGTGCGCAGGGTCGGCGTCCAATAGTGCTCGACGCCGGCGGTGGCCGCCCAGGCGGTGGTGAGCTCGAGCGCGCTGCCGTTGGCCGCGCCGGTGCCGCCGTAGACGCCGTCGGTCATGAAGCCGAGGCCGATGCTGCCGCCGTTGAAGATCACGAAGCTGCCGGTCGCACCGTCGTCGACGAAGCCCAGCGCACCCACCCCGTAGGCGACCTGGAAGCCGAACGTGTCGCCCGTGTTCCACGGCAGATTGAGGACCGCGCCGATCTGCGCCGCATAGCCCCACTTGGGATCGGGGCCGCCGTTGGTGACGAAACCGGGATCGCCGCCGCCGGGAGCGACGTTGCCGGCGCTCCCGTAGTAGAGACCGCTGGCGCGATGCGCGGCGACCGACGCCGACACCATGCCCCAGGCCTGGTCGAGCCGCAGGTTGAGGACGGGATCGGAGATCTGATAACCGGCCTGCGCGCTGGGCGGGCCGCCGTTGAAGACGCTTTGCGCGTTGACGCTCCAGTAGCCGGCGCCGTTGACGTTGCTGATGGAGCGCGAGCGCGCGTAGCTGTCCTCGAGGGCGGCCGTCGCCGACAGGCCGTTGCCGAACTGCAGCGTGTAGGCGACCATCGGCGTGCCGTTGCCGGCCGTGCCTTCCGAGCCGATGATGCCCGTCTGGTAGGAATGGATGCCGAAGACGTAGGAGTCGTAGAACGACACCGCCTTGCCGAAGGTGAATCCGGCCCACTGGATGAAGGCGCGGTCGAGATAGGCGGGCGCGTTGGTTCCGGCGCTGATGGGATCGCCGGTCGTCCACTGGATGCCGACGCGCGCGTAGGAGCGCAGCGTGCCGTAATCGGTCTGCGAGCGGGCGTCGAAGGTGAACAATTGCCGCGTCCGCGTCACCAGGCTGTCGGACGTGCGGTCGTAACCCCACACGTGCTGCAGCGCCCCGTTGGACGGGCTGACCCCGGGCGCAAACGTGCCGCCGGCGTTGTGATCGACCTCGGCGCGCAGGTAGCCGCCGATCTTGAGGCACGTGTCGGTGCCCGGCATGTAGAAGAACCCTTCGCCGTACAGGCTGCAGACCTTCACGTACTCGACCGCCTTGGCCTTGACCGGAAGGTCCGCTGCTTGCGCCCCGGAGACCGCGATAACCCCCGCCGCCCCGCCGAGGAGAAGCCTTTTCATCGTCTTCATCTTCGCCTCCAACTTCATCTTGGAAGGGTTCCGTCCCCGCGGCGCACCGGCGCCTCCGGAAGTTCCCCCGTGATCTCGGCAAGCCCCCGCTCGCCCGAGCCAGGCGACGATGCGCGACACCGGCGACATTTTCCAATCACGACGTTGCGTTTGTTTGATCGTTATTTTCCTGAAATCTTGAAGAGGAATTGATGAAGAACGGGGAATAGGATGAATGGTATCGGCGGACTGCGGCGTTCCAGCACCATCGGCGTTCACGCAAAATCGTCCAACAGAAAAATTCCCGTCTTTTACGCAATCCTGGCATGCCGTTGCGCATGCCGCGCAGCCCAAATGGACGGTTTTGTCGGGCGGTCCACCGGCAATTCGGCCGCGTTGCCGTCGCCGGCGAGCCGCAAAATCATCTCTCCAACAAATAAACACGAATGCGGGAATAAAACAACGGCGATTTCGATCTAAATCGTTTTGGCGCGGCCGCGCGAGACGCCCGCGCGAGGCCTTTTTCGTGACATTTATGCAACGGGGGACATTTGTTCATGCCGGCCGCGGCGGCGGCGGGAATAAACGGCGGGCGATCCCGATCGTTACACTCCCGCCGGCGGCATGCGCAAACGCGCACGCCGGCGCCGGCGCGGGGGGACACAGCGATGAGCGACGACCATATCCTGCTCGACCATGCCCGCCGCTACTTCAGCCAGGCGGGACAGAGCACCGACATGAAGAAAATGAAAATGCTGGCCGAGCTGGGGCTGGAGTTTCTTCGGCTGGCGCACGATGGGGCGGGCGCGCGCGGGCCGGCGGACGCGACGGGGGAATCGACGAGCGCAACTGCGCCGCCGGCCGCGGACGACGGTTCGTAGGGCGCAATAGCGTAGCGTATTGCGCCGGTTGTGGTGTGCGGCGCATTACGGCCTTCGGCCTCATGCGCCCTACTTCGAGGCCGTCGCTGCGCGACGGCACCTCAGGGTGACGGATTACAATTGTTCTGTCGGCGGCGTGATGATGGCGGCGGCACGGTCGCGGCTCCGTGAAGAAATAAGCCGGCGATTGCCCGGTCTTCTGAGGTGAAGGGTCCGCAACCGAGGAGACCGAACATGCCCGCCAGGACGAAGATCGCGCTCGTCGCCGTGCTCGTGGCCGCGTCCGCGGCGACGGCGCGCGCCAGCAACGGCAAGCACGGGGCCGCGCACGGTGCGGCGGCGGCCCGGTCGGCCGGCGGCAACGGCGCAACGCTCGCTCCGTTCACCCAGTTCGAGCAGGAGTGGTTCGCGCGCGCGTCGCGCCCGAACAACATGTAAGCGAAGCCGCCCGCTTCAGCCCTTTGTTTGAGCATGATCTTTTCCGAAAACCGGTACCCACTTTTCGGGATCATGCTCTAGGAAACGAGGATCTGCCATGTCGACCAGGATCATGATGGCACTCGCCGCCGTGCTTGCCATCGGCCTTGCCGCGCCGGCGCTGGCCGACAGCGTCGACGGCAAGCCGACGGATCGCTTCGATCGGCATCCGCCCGCCAGCCTGCGCGGATCGCCCGCGATCCTGTTCGAGGACCGCGGCGCCCAGTCCCGGCTGCTCGACGCCTGCGCGGCCGACGACGGCCGCGTCGCATCATGCAGCGGCGGCGGCGTGTTCTGAAGGCAGGGTGGGTTGGCGGCGCGCATGGCCCGTCGAAGACGGGCGTAAACGCCCTGATGCCGCCGCGTAACCCACCGAACGCGGCACGCAAATAAACAGACGGTGGCCGAAACCCGGCCCCGGGCGCCGCGGCAAGAACGGGAGCGTCGAGATGAAGCGGCTATGGGTCGTCGCTCTGGTCCTCTCCGGCGTCGTGCCGGCGCGGGCTTTCACCTGCGAGGACGTGCGCGCGCTCAGCCGCGCCGAGCAGGCGTACTACATCAGGGCTTACAACATCACGCCGGCCCAGCAGGCACGCATTCGTCGTGCCTGTAGATCGCCTTCCGGCTCGATAGCATCGGAAAGCGATCCAGGTTTTTGATTTTGTCGCCCTTTCTGCGGAAAACCGGTGCCCGCCCCGGATCGCGTCCGGGGCGGGCTTTTCCGCGAGCTGCTCCGGGCGGCGCCCGCGCCAAACGCATGCGGCCGGCTCCGCGGAGGAGCCGGCCGCATCGTGCGCGCCCGCGTACAAGGAGACGCCATGGCGGGTGCGCATGTTGTCCTGGAACTTCTCGCCGCCGAAGCTGCGGCCTGTCTTCATAAGACCGCCGATCGCGCGCGATAATTCCCCGCCGGTCATTGCGATCAAAAATTCCTGAACCGCGGGCGCGCCCGATGACGGCCGGCTCGCGAACGCGCGACCAAACATCGCCGCGCGCCACGCCGTCGTGATCGCCCGGAACCGATACCAACAGTCGTTCTCGGAATAACCAACGGGGCCGTTCGGTCTCCTCGGTATCGCAACCATAGGAGACCGCCATGTTCACCAAGACCACGAAAGTCCTCGTCACCGCCCTCGTCCTCGCCGGCGCGTCGCTCACGCTCATCGGCAGCGCGTCCGCGACTCCCAACCAGCGCGGCTGGTCGCAGGGGCAGGGCCCGGGCCAGGAGAGCTACATGAACGAACGTCACGATCCGACCAACACCAACGGATTCTGACGCCGGCCGCCCGCCCGCAACGCGCGGCCGGCCCTCCAGCGGCCGGCCGCTCCTTGCATCCGCGCTCAAGTCATTCCGCAACCGAACCGACCAGGACAGGGAACCAGGCCGATGACCACGAACAGGATTTTTGCCGCCGTGCTCGCGCTGCCGCTGCTGGCGCTGGCAAGCACCGCCCATGCCAGGCCGTACGGCGCGCAGGTGGAGGCGCCGCCCTGGAGCTTCGCCTGCATGACGGACCACGGGCCGAGCCAATGCGGCGAGCCCATGTGGGTGTACGGAAGCGGCAGGTAAATAACGACGGTTCGAATTGTCCACCGTCGTTTTGACAAGACGTGAATATTTTGGACCTCATCCTGAGGAGCCGCCGAAGGCGGCGTCTCGAAGGATGGAAGAAAGCTCCGCGCATGCATCCATCCTTCGAGACGGCCGCTGCGCGGCCTCCTCAGGATGAGGTCCGAGATGTGATCGGCGCGCGGCCTCACTGCAGGCGGTCGATTCGGAACGAATAGCCGAGCCTCTCTCATTCCGCCGCGACCGCCGACGGCAGGTCGGACACCGACAGGCCGAGGCGCGCGGCGACGCCGATGCTGTACTCCGGATCGGCGCGATAGAAATGGACGAGCTGGCGCTTGACGATGTCGAGCGGCACGCCGTCCATGGCGGCCTTGATGTTGTGGAACAGCTGGTCCTTCTGCTCGGGCGTCATCAGGCGGAACAGCGCTCCCGGCTGTTGGTAGTCGTCGTTGCCGTCGCGGTGATTGTAGCGGTCGGCGTCGCCGGAAATCTTCAGCGGCGGCTCGCGCAAGGCGTCGTCCTGCGCCGGGCCGGCAAACGAGTTCGGCTCGTAGAAGGCGTCCGGATTGGCATTGCCGGCAAGCCGCATGGCGCCGTCGGCGTGGTAGGTATGAACCGGGCAGCGCGGGCGGTTGACCGGAAGCTGATCGGCATTGACGCCGACCCGGTAGCGATGGGCGTCCGCATAGGAGAAGATGCGCGCCTGCAGCATCTTGTCCGGCGAGTGGCCGATGCCGGGGACGATGTTCGAGGGCGCCAGCGCCGCCTGCTCGACCTCGGCGAAATAATTCTCGGGATTGCGGTTGAGCTCGAGGACGCCGACATCGATCAGCGGGTAGTCCTTGTGCGGCCATACCTTGGTGAGATCGAAGGGATTGTACCAGGTGCGGGCGACGTCCGTGGCCGGCATGATCTGCACGGAGAATTTCCAGCGCGGGAAGTCGCCGCGCTCGATCGCTTCGTAGAGATCGCGCTGATGGGTCTCGCGGTCATGCGCCACCTTCTCGGCGGCCTGCGCGTTGGTCCAGTTCCTGATCCCCTGCATGGTCTTGAAATGGAACTTGACCCAGCAGCGCTCGTTCGCCGCGTTGACGAACGAATAGGTGTGCGAGCCGAAGCCGTCGATGTGCCGGTAGCTCGCCGGTAACCCGCGATCCGACATCAGGATCGTGACCTGATGCAGGCTCTCGGGCGACAGCGACCAGAAATCCCACATCGCCGTGGGCGAGCGCAGGTTGGTGCGCGGATGGCGTTTCTGCGTATGAATGAAATCGGGGAACTTGAGCGGGTCGCGCACGAAGAAGACCGGCGTGTTGTTGCCGACGAGGTCCCAGTTTCCCTCCTCGGTGTAGAGACGCAGCGCAAAGCCGCGCACGTCCCGCTCGGCGTCGGCCGCGCCGCGCTCGCCGGCGACCGTCGAGAAGCGGATGAAGGCTTCGGTCTTCTTGCCGACGGCTGAGAACAGCCTGGCCTTCGAGTATTTCGAAATGTCGTTGGTGATCGTGAGCGTGCCGTAGGCGCCCGAGCCCTTGGCGTGCACGGTACGCTCGGGGATGCGCTCGCGATTCTGATGCGCAAGCTTCTCCAGCAGGTGAAAATCCTGCATCAGCACCGGCCCGCGCGCGCCCGCCGTGATCGAGTTCTGATTGTCGGCGACAGGCGCGCCGCTCGCCGTGGTCAACGTGGGGCGTTCGTCCATCGGAGCCTCTCCATGGGTTATCGGTCGGCGATCGGGAGAAAGCCGGTCTGCTGGGGCAGATCCTGGGCTTTCGGGGCGATCAGGTCTAATCGTATTGCGTAGGAGCTACGATAAGAATATCTTATTGCGATGGTCACCTTGCGCCAGTTGCGGTACCTCGAAGCCCTTGCGCGGCATCGCCATTTCGGCCGCGCCGCCGAGGCTTGCGCGGTGACCCAGCCGGCGCTGTCGATGCAGGTGCGCGAGCTCGAGCGGGAGCTCGATGCGGTGCTGGTCGAGCGGCGTCCCGGCAGCGTCGCATTCACCGAGGCGGGCCGGGAAGTGGCGCGGCGCGCCGAGCGGGTGCTCGCGGCGACGCGCGATCTCGTCGACTTCGCCCGCCACCGCGGCCGCATCCTCAGCGGCCATCTCAAGCTCGGCGTCATCCCGACGCTCGCGCCCTATGTGCTGCCGCGGGTGCTGCCGGCGTTGCAGCAGCGCTATCCCGACCTGCGCATGGAGCTGCGGGAGACGCAGACCAAGGTTCTCGTGGCGGAACTCGCCGGCGGCGACCTCGATCTGGTGCTGCTGGCCCTCCCGGTCGCGGACGCGGAGATCGAGACGATCCGCCTGTTCGACGATCCTTTCCTGCTCGCGGTCCCGGCCGACGATCCGCTGCCCGCGAGCGCCCGGGTGAGCCCGCCGCAGATCGATCAGCAACGGCTGATCCTGCTGGAAGAAGGCCATTGCCTGCGCGACCAGGCGCTCGCCTATTGCGGCGCCGCGCGCGGCGTCGTGCCGCTGAGCCTCGGCGCGACGAGTCTGGCGACGGTGATCGAGATGGTCGCCGGCGGCTACGGGGTGACGCTCGTCCCGCAGGTCGCGGTGGACGTCGAGGTGCGCGACGAGCGGATCAAGCTGCTGCGCTTCGCGCCGCCCGAGCCGGGACGCTCGATCGGGCTCGCTTGGCGCCGCACCTCGCCGCGCAAGGTCGAGTTCGTCGCGCTCGGGCAGCTCGTGGTCGAGACGCTCGGCACCGCGCGCAGGAAGAAAGGCGCGCCGGCCAAGGCGCTTTAGAGCGGGATGACTTTTCTTCGAATCGTCATCCCGCTCTAGCTTCTTGTTTGAGCATGATCTTTTCCGAAAACCGGTACCCACTTTTCGGGATCATGCTCTAGCGGCGCGCGTCAGCGCACGGATCATAGCCATTCGGCCCGTAGTCCGGATCGCATCCGAAGCCACCGTTGGGAAGTCCGCTGTATGGTGCCGTGACGGGCGCGGCCGCCGGCTTTGCAAGCACAACAGACGTGGAGCCGAGCGCAAGCGCTGCAACAAGAGACATTGCGATCCTTGTCAACATGATATTTCTCCTCTGCCGGTTTCGCGGGTTGGCGAATCGCCCCTCAGCTGACTCCCGGGGAAAGGCGGCCGGCGCGATGACCGGCCGTCTTGCCTCCAGTGTCGGCATATCGTCGTGCTGCCGTTCGTCAGTAACCGAAGGCGTTTCGTTCGGTGTCGGGAGCCGACGCGCGGTCCATCCAGTTCTGCTCCGCCTGCGAGGGGCCCGGCCTGGGCGCCGCCGACGCGTCGGCAACGAACGTGATCGTGGCGCCGGCGAGAACGAGCGCGGCGACGAGAGTCTTCGTGGTCTTGGTGAACATGATCGGTTTCCTTTGGTTTGCGATACCGAGGAGACCGGGCGAGCACGCGGATTATTTCTTCACGGCACCGCGAGTTCGGCCCTCGCAACGCTCACGCGGCCGAGAACGCTTCGGGACACCATGATGGCGGAAGCAGGTGCACGGGCGCCTGAAAACGGCGCCGATTCGCTGAAGGAGCGGCTTCGGGCGGACGGCGCCGGGCGCCGTCAATACGCAGGCCGGCGTCCGGTTCTAGACTGGCGCTTTCTCGGACATGCCGATCAGTGCCCGCCGAGTCCGCTCATGACGTAGAACCGGATGCCGAACCCTCCGCGTCGACGGCGAAATCATATTGATCGCCGAGATAGTTTTGCAGCACCACGTCACGCGCATCCTCGGTCACGACGCGCGTCGGCATCACCGGTATCTTGCCGCCCGGCGTATCGACGACGAAGGTGGGCACGGCATAGCCCGTGGTGTGCCCCTGCAGCTGGCTTATGATCTCGCGCCCCTTGGCCACGGACGTGCGAAAATGCGCGCTGCCGGGGATGTGGTCGCATTGGTAGAGATAGTACGGGCGGATCCGCATCTTCAGGAGCCCGTGCATGAGCTGCTTCATGGTTGCGGCGCTGTCGTTTATTCCCTTGAGCAACACCGTCTGGCTGCCCAACGGGAGGCCGGCATCCGCCAGGACCCCGATGGCGCGCTTCATCTCCGCTGTCAGCTCGTCCGGATGCGTGACGTGCAGGCTGAGCCACACCGGGACGTCGGCGCGCAGCACCTTGGCCAGCTCCGACGTGATGCGCTGCGGCAGAACGGCCGGGATTTTCGTTCCGATGCGGATGAACTCCACGTGAGGGATCCGCCGCAGCCGGTCGAGCAGCCAGCCCAGCTTCTCGGTCGCCAGCAGCAGCGGATCGCCGCCGGACAGCAGGACGTCGCGGATCGCGGTGTTCGATTGGATATAGTCCAGTGCTTTTTCCCACTGCGGCTGGGAAAAGCTGTACGGGCCCCCGGGTTCCCCCACCATCCTTGAGCGCGTGCAGTAGCGGCAATAGGTGGCGCAGGAGCCGGTCACCAGGAACAGCACGCGATCAGGATACCGGTGCACCAGCCCGGGCACCGGGCTCTGCCGGTCCTCCGCCAGCGGGTCGACCTGCTCGTCCTTCGCCACGATGCCTTCGCGGGCGTCGGGAATGTGGGTGCGGCGAAGCCCCTGGGTGCTGTCGGATCGATCGAGAAGGTGCGCGTAGTACGGCGTGATGCCGACCGGAAGCGGGCCCTTGTGCGCGGAAGCGGCAAGGCGTTCGCTCTCGCTGAGCGAGAATATCCTTGCCAGATCGTCGACGGTCCGCAGGCGATTGCGCAGTTGCCAGCGCCAGTCGTTCCACTCCGGCCTGCCGACGCCGGGGAAGAAACGCCGGCGGAACGCATCGGCGGCCGCATTGATCGGAAATTGCCCATCGACCTTGTCGTACGATGGCCTGGCCGGGTCGCCCGCAATCCGGCGTCGCATCGACAAGACCTGCGTCTCTCCGACGCTTTGAGCTTGCGGCATTGGAACCTCCACCTGGTCGTCGCGACACTCGTATTTAGATTTCATTTGCTTGCCTTCAAGGGCGTGGACGTCGGGCCCCGGAGCCTGCCCGGACTTGATCCGCGCCGGCCATGACGCAGAGCACCGGTGGGCGACGGTACAACTCGCCCGACCGGCTGGCTTTACGGGCTCGACGAGCAATCGCGTCCGCCGCGCTCGAGGTCGGTCACGCATTGATAGCTTCCCACCCACAGACCCGGTCGTACCTGGATCATGCGGGCCGGCTGCACGGCAAATTCCGCGGCGAGCGCATGACCCCGGTGCGCGTGCCGCGTGACGTGGCGGGCATCCGCCGGCGTGATCGCGCAGGACGCGACGAGGATCGCGAGAATGAGAGCTGACTTTGTCTTGCCGCGCATGGACGTTCTCCAACGTGAGTATCGGTTCGTGAGAAACAGACCAGATTTGTTTATGTTTATTCCTGCTCTGCGGCCGTATTGCAGTAAACGCGGAGATCGTAATCGCTGTTGGCGGGCACTGCGGCCGGTTCACAAACGCGGCACCTGTTCGCCCGCGCACGGCATCGCGGCCGGTGCGCCGGCCGGGACGGCGTCGGAGCGAAGACGCCCGCACCGCAAATGCGGCGTTCGCGGCGCCGTGATCATCGCGGCGCGCACGTCGCGGGACCGTGAAGAAATAACGCGCACGGCCGGCGCGTCTGCTCGGGTGAGGGGCTGCAAAGCCGAGGACGTCGCCGCGCCGGCCATCGCCGGTGCTACGCCCGCTCCGATCGGCAATGCTGAGGCCGGCCCCCGGGCCGGGTCGCAGGGCGAGAAGAACCGGGAATGACAGGGGCACCCATGAGCACCAACCCGACTGCTGCCGCGGCCTCGGCGGAGCCTGTCACCTCCGCATGGAGCCCGTTTCGCCACGCCACGTTCACGGCGCTGTGGGCCGCCACAGTCATCTCGAGCATCGGCGGCTGGATGTACAGCGCCGCATCCGGGTGGCTGATGACGGGTCTCAATCCGGATCCGTTCGTCGTATCGATGGTGCAGGTGGCAACGACCTTGCCGTTGTTCTTTTTTGCGTTGCCGGCCGGCGCGCTTGCGGACATCGTCGACCGACGCAAATTTCTTATCGCCGTCCAGATCGCAGTGTCGGCCGTTTCCGCCATGTTCGCGGCGATCGTTTGGCTCGGCCTGGTGACGGCCGGCAATCTGTTGCTGTTCACGTTTCTGACCGGCGTCGGCGGCGCGCTGACGGCTCCAGCCTGGCAGGCGCTCGTTGCGCAACTCGTTCCCAAGCAGGATCTCTCCCCGGCGGTGGCGGCGAACAGCGTCGGCTTCAACGTCAGCCGTGCCGTGGTCCGGCGTTGGGCTGCGCGATCATCGCCAAAGTGAGCATTGCCGCGCCGTTTTTGTTCAATGCCGTCAGCAATCTTGGAATCATCGCAACGCTGCTGCGGTGGCGCCCACCGCACCCGGGAACCCGGCCCTTGCCGACGGAACGCTTCGGCAGCGCGGTCCGCACCGGCTTTCGGCATGCAAGAAACAATCCGCCGTTGCGCGCCACATTGATCCGCGGCGCGGTGATCCTGGTGTTCGCCAGCGCCTACTGGGCCTTGCTGCCACTCGTCGCCCGCCAGCAGATCGCCATGGGCCCGGATCTCTACGGCTTTCTGCTGGGCACGATCGGAGCCGGCGCAGTCGGCGGCGCATTTGCGCTGCCTTGGCTGAATGAAAGACTTGGACCCGATCGATTGGTGGCGGCGGGGTCGATCGGCACGGCCGTCGCGATGGTGCTGTTCGGGCTCGCTCGCGACCCTGGCACGGCTCTGGCGGCGGCCGTCATTGCCGGCGTGTCCTGGATTGCAATCCTGTCGAACCTCAATGTCTCGGCCCAGGTCGCGCAGCCGGAATGGATGCGCGCGCGTGGGTTGGCGGTTTACGTAACGGCTTTCTACGGAGCCTTGGCCCTCGGCAGTGCGGTCTGGGGGCAAGTTGCGGCGATGTTCGGCCTGTCCGCCGCCCACTTCGTGGCCGCGGCAGGCGCCCTCGTGGCGATTCCCCTGACGTGGCGCTGGAAGCTGCAGACCGCGGCAGGAGTGGACCTCACGCGGTCAGGCCGCGGCATGAGGAGGCCGCACACCGTCGATGCACTGGCCGGCGCCGGCGGTCATTCATGAGGTCGAGCCGGACCGGGGACCGATGCTGAACACGGTCGAACGGTTTTTCGGAAAAGATGCTCCACCAATAAGCCAGAGCGGGATGACGATTCGAAGAAAAGTCATCCTGCTCAGTCGAAAAATGGCTCAGTGACGAGCTGGCCTCCACGGGAACTCTCTCGCCCGGCGACCGCGCACGAGAGGTCATGCTGCTGACGGAGGGCGCCATGGCGCTCATGCTCATCCATGGCGATCCGGGCTGGGCTGACGCGGCCGCGCAGGCGGCAAGAAAGCTGCTCCAAACACGCCCAGCTCGCGCATCGCGCGGCCGCTGACGGCACTTGGCGGATCTAACGGCAATGTCTGCAGCATGTCCGCGTTCAGGGGTAAGGCAGACATTGCATGCCAGCCGGTCTCAATGGTGCGAGCGAGGCCCGCCAGATGTCTGCTTTCGGGGGGCAAAGCGGAATGTTGTGCTCCATCTGAGCTTTACCGCTTTTGACCCACAGCCGACATCAGGGTCGAGAAAAATCAACCGCTCACGTCCGCGCAGTTCCTCAAGGTGTTGTAGAATAACGCAAAGGATGGCAGCATCGATCCATCCCAATGAGAACATCAGGGGGAGATAATGACCAGGCTCTCAAGGCTGGCGGCCTCTGGTCTCGGCATTGCTCTTGGCGTTGCCGCGCTCGCCCTCCCGGCACCCGCTGCCGACACGCCGAGGCGCGGCGGGACACTCACATTCATGATCCCGGCGGATGCCCCGCCAAGCCTCGATGGCCACCGGGAAACGACGTTTGCCACGATCCAATCGGCGGCGCCGTTCTACAGCGTACTGATCCGCGTTGATCCGAACAATCCATCCAACAGCACGGATTTCGTCTGCGATCTGTGCACCGCCGTGCCGGCGCCGACCGACGACGGCAAGATCTATGCGTTCAAGATCCGCGAGGGCGTGAAATTCCACGACGGAACGCCGCTGACCGCCTACGACGTGGCGGCCAGCTGGCGAAAAATCACCCGTCCGCCCGAAGGCCTGACAAGCTCGCGCGAGAGCCACTACCTGATGGTCGACAGCGTAGAAGCGCCTGACCCGACCACCGTGGTGTTCCGCCTCAAATTTGCAACAAGCGCCTTTCTGCCGGCGCTCGCCGAACCGTATGCGTTCATCTACCAGAAGGCCATTCTCGACAAGGACCCGCGCTGGTACGAAAAGAACATCATGGGCTCGGGCCCGTTCAAATTCGCGGGCTACGAGACCGGCCAGTCGATCAAGGGCGTGCGCAACCCGGACTATTATCGCCCGGGAGAGCCTTATCTCGACGGCTTCATCGCCATCTTCGCAGCCAAGCAAGCCGTGCGCGTCGATGCCATTCGCGCCGACCGCGCGGCCGGCGAGTTCCGCGGCCTACCGCCCTCGGCGCGCGACGAGCTGGCGCGCGAGCTCGGCGACAAGATCGTGTTGCAGGAGAGCGACTGGAACTGCGGCAACGTAGTCACGCTGAACCACCAGAGGAAGCCGTTCGACGACGTGCGGGTGCGCCGCGCGCTGGCGCTGGCGATCGACCAGTGGCACGGCGCACCGGCACTATCCAAGATCGCGAACGTGAAGACAGTGGGCGGCATCGTGTTTCCGGGCTCGCCGCTGGCGGCCACCAAGGCCGAGCTTGAGACTATCGCCGGCTACTGGCCCGACATCGAGAAGTCACGCGCCGAGGCCAAGCGCTTGCTTAAGGAGGCCGGCGCCGAAGGACTGGCGTTCGAACTGTTCAACCGCAACATCGACCAGCCTTACAAGTTTGTCGGAACCTGGCTGGTCGACGAGTGGAGCAAGGTCGGGCTCAAGGTGACGCAACGCGTCGTGCCGATCGGCCCGGCGCATGAAGGGTTGCGCAAGGGCACCTTCGAGGTCGCGCTTGAGGCAAGCTGCAACAGCGTGGTGAACCCGCTGATGGACGTGCAGAAGTATCTGCCGGACTCGGTGTTCGCCGAGAACTACGGTCACTACGAGGACCAGCCGGAGATCGACCTTTATGAGAGAATGCTGCGCGAGGTTGATCCGGCCAAGCAGCGCGCGCTGATGCGCGAGTTCGAGAGACACGTCCTCGACACAATGGCACACGAACTGGTGATCACCTACTGGCACCGCATCGTTCCGCTTCGCTCCTACGTGAAGGGCTGGAAGGTCAGCCCGAGCCACTACGTCAACCAAGATTTGGCCAACGTGTGGCTCGACAAGTAGGGCGGATTAGATAGCGAAGCGTATTGCGCCGCATGGTGTTGATTTGGCGGATTACGTCTTGCGCCGTATATCCGCCCGATATCCGCTATCGACCACAAATGCTCGGAGCCAATACCGGCCAAGCGGCATTCAGCAAGCTGGCTAATGGCAACCAAATTAAGAAAGACCGGCGTGAGCATTCTGGGCGATCTGCCCTGGGGATCACATTTATGCCTCTTCCACGAGACGAAAGAGGACCTGCTCGATACGTTGGTCCCCTATTTCAAGGCGGGACTAGAAAGCAACGAATCCTGCGTGTGGGCAGTTTCCGAACCGCTGACGCGGGAGGAAGCCAGGATTGCGTTGCGCCAAGGGATTCCCGGTTTTGATCATCGTTTGGCGGAGGGAGGCATCGAAATTCTTCCGGGTCACGAGTGGTATCTCAAAGGTGGGCAAGCAGATCCGAAGAAAATTACCGACGGATGGCATGCGAAGCTCCGCGCCGCATTGGCCCAAGGCTACGACGGAATGAGAGTCAGCGGAAACGCATTTTGGCTGGGTACGAACTACTGGAAGGAGTTTCGAGAATACGAACAGGAGCTCGACGAGGCTCTTGCGGGTTGGCCCATGATCGTGTTGTGCACCTACCCACTCACCGCGAGCCGGCCGACCGACGTTTTAGATGTGGCACGCGCGCACGGCGTTACGGTAGCGAGGCGAAAAGGCCATTGGGAGTTCATCGAAACCGCGGAAGCACCGAAGAGAGCCCATTCGCTCACGCCGCGCGAGTTGGAGGTCCTGACGTGGGCGGCGCGAGGCAAATCTGCCTGGGAGATCGGCGAAATTCTCCATATCACCAAGAGAACCGTCGACGAGCACGCCCAGAGCGCCGTCCGAAAGCTCGGCGCAGCGAACAGGACTCAAGCCGTCGCCATCGCCCAACGCAGCCGCATTATCGATGTCGACACATGAACACGGGCATCGGCATAAGTCATACGCGAGAAATACATGGCCGGGCGAACGCCTCCATATCCGCGCGGCGATCATGGCGAGCGATGATAGCCATCGGTCGAGAACTCAGCTGGTCGAGATGTCGGCTTGTGGCTCTTCGGCGACATAGAGGGCTGGCGCCTTCGGCCCTAGCCGTCGATGACCGCCGGGCCCGACCCGATCTTCGCCGCGATCGATCGCCGCGCGGTCACCACTCCGATCATCGAGGAACGCAGAGCAGTAGCGGGCTCTGACCGCCGAATAGCGCCGCGCATGAGGACCCTCAAAGGCGCACAAATTGTTTGGGCCACTGGCGCGTCCGTTACTTGCATCGTTCGCAATCTGTCGGAAACGGGGGCTAGAACTGCGTCGATCTCATCGGAACATGCTCTAGATCGCAGATTCGCGGATCCTTAATTCCAGGCCTCCTTGCTCGCCGCGATCTCGCTCAGCCGGCGGCGGGCGCGGGCAAGCCGCGACATCACCGTGCCGACCGGCACCTGCGTCACCGCGGCGATCTCGCGGTAGGCAAGGCCCTGGAGGTCGCGCAGGACCAGGGTTTCCCGGAACGGCGCCGGCAGCGCGGCGATCGCGGCCTCGAGCCGCTCGGCGTCGCCCTTGGCGATGAGCGCCGTTTCCGGCGTCTCGACGTCGAGCGCCGCGGGATCTGCTTGTTGATGCTCGACCGCTTCGAGATCCTCGACCATGATGAGGGTGGCCGGGTGGTTCTTGCGCAGCCAGGCATAGGCCGTGTGGCGCACGATGGTCAGCACCCAGGCGCGCGCGTTGCCGTCGGCAAAGCCGGCGATCGCGCGGAAGGCGCGCAGGCAGGCGTCCTGCACCACGTCCTCGGCGTCGTCGCGATTGCGGGTGAGCCATCGCGCCAGCGCATAGGCATCGTCGAGATGGGGGAGCACGACCGCGGCAAAGCGCGCATTGGCCTCGCGCGCGCTCATGCGGTCGGCCGCCGCCGCGGGCCGCGGGGCGCCGTCGGGCGTCCGCGAATCCGGAACGGACGACAGCGCGACGCTGGACACCGGACGGCCTGAAAGCGCGTTCATCTGCAGCTCCCGCGTGGTGATCCCCACTGCAGGCGCCAATTGCTGTCAGGACGGATATCGCCTCAAGGGACGCGCGATGTTTTATTCCTGGAACGACAGTCCCCAGGAAATATAAGACAAATCAATGGCTTATCGATAGACATCCTCCGCTTGCGTCGCGCCGACGGCGGGCGCAATGATGCGGCCGTGCGGCATGCACGCCCGAGTTTGCCATGCAGGCCAATGACTCGCCCCGGCATCTGCGCTTTGGCGTCTTCGAAGTCGATCTTCGCACCGGCGAATTGACCAAGCGCGGATCGCGCGTGCGCCTGCAGGGCCAGCCCTTTCAGGTCCTCGCCGCGCTGCTGGAGAAGCCGGGCGAGCTGGTGACCCGGGAGGAGTTGCAGAGCCGAATTTGGCCCCGGACGATCGTCGACTTCGATCACGGCCTCAACAAAGCGATCAGCAAGATCCGCGACGCGTTGGGCGATTCAGGCGACAATCCGCGCTTCGTCGAGACCGTCGCGCGCCGCGGCTACCGGTTCCTCGCCGACGTCGCGGCGATCGAACATCCCGACGGGCCATCCGCGGCCGCGCGCGCGGGCGCTGCCGAGTCCGTCGAACCCGCCGCCGCCCCCAAGCCGGCCTGGCGATCGCGCGTTCCTCTCGCCGGGGTGCTGTCGGGCGTCGCCGCGGTTTTGGTGCTCGCGGCTTTGCTGGCCTGGTTTCTCAACGTCCGGGCCGACTCCGCGCCGACGATTCGCTCCCTCGCCGTGCTGCCGCTGGAGAACCTGTCCGGCGATGCGGCGCAGGAGTATTTCGCCGACGAATCTCGTCGGCTTCGACGCGGACGAGGGCCTGGTCAAATCTCTGCAGGACGGCACGCTCGCCGCGGTGATCATGCAGGACCCGTTCCGCATGGGCTATGACGGCGTCAAGACCGCGCTCGCCGCGTCGCGCGGCGAACAGGTGCCGGCCCGCGTCGATACCGGCGCCAGCTTGATCACCAAGGCCACCATGAGCTCGCCGCGGTCGCAGGAGCTGCTCAATCCGCAGACCAGGTGAGCGGGGCGTCCGATGAAACATCCGACGATCGGACTGCCGTGGTTCACGGGCGCCTGCCTCGGGATGGCGATCGCCGACGCGCTCGTGCTCGTCCTGCAGGGGACGCCGATGCACGACGCGGCAACGGCGCCGATCATGTTGTCCTTCCTCAACTGCGGCGCCGCCGGAAGCCTCGTTGCGCGGTGCATCGCGCGGTGAGTCGTGCTCCGCACGTGATTCGTCGCGCCCATGAGCGCGGCGCGGCTATTTCGCCGGACAGGTCCCGGGGCTGTAGGCTTCGTTGAGGAAGCGCGCGAGCCGCAGGCCGGCGGTGCCGAGCTGCTGGTCGATGGTCGGCAGCACGTCGTTATAATAGGACTCGTCCAGCACGTTGTCGGCGGGCTTGCGGTTCCACACGAACTGCGCGGCCAGGTGAGTCTGCAGCGCCCATTGCTCCGGGCCGGTGCCGTCCGCCGCGACCGCCTGGGCCGCCGGCGTCTGCAGCCACCCGGACTCCAGCCGATCCACGTACGCGCCCCAGTCGAAGATGGTCCGCTTGATCAGGGTTTCGTCCCACGCCGCGTGGAAATTCACCGACTCGGTCTGCGGCGTGCACCCCGGCTTGATCAGGCCGCAGATGTTGACCTTGACCGCAATGGCATTGCCGCCGGTCGCATCCTTGACGGTGTGCAGCGGCTGGTGGATGTCGCCGACGAAATGCACGACGAAGCGCAGGGCGTCGAGCTTCGCCTTGTCGTCCGTGCCGCACTGCAGGGCGGGCTTGAGGTTCACCAGCGCGGCGATGACGCAGGCGTCGTCAACGCACTCGGTGGCCGGGTCGTAGGTGCTCTCCGCCACCGGGATGTCGACGAAGTGCCAGGGCTTGGTGTCCGGCCGCTCGGTGAACTTGATGTCGTCCGCCCAGCTGGAGACCGACGCGAGCGAGCCGTGCTTGAGGACTTGATCGACCGCCTGGCGGGCGGCGTCGCTCAATCGTCGCTGCGCGATCTCGGCGACGATGGAGTGGCCGTCCTCGGCCCACGGATAGGCATATTCCAGCGGCACCGCCGCCAGCAGCACGCCGAGCCAGATCGGTTTCATGCAAGCCTCCGGTGTGAGGGGCGGGTATTGTACAGCGCGGCGGCGAATAGCGAATAGTAGGGTGGGTTAGCCGCCGCAGGCGGCGTAACCCACCGAGTCGACATAACGGTGGGTTACGCGGCTCCCGCATGCGCGGGCGCCGCTAACCCACCCTACAAGCTATTCGCTATTCGCTCGTTGCGCTATGCAAGGGACCGCGACGGAGCGGGCTTCCATGCAGCAGATCAACGTCGGCATCATCGGCACCGGCTGGTGCGGCGGCATTCGCGCCAACGCCTGCGCGGCAAGCCCGCAGGTGGCCGGGTTGCACGTCGCCGAGATCCGGCCCGACCGGCTCGCCGAAATCGCCGCCGAGACCAATCCGGCGACCGCGACCCTCGACTACCGCGAGCTGCTGGCCAATCCGGCGATCGACACGATCATCATCTCGACCACCCCGGAAGGCACGCACTATCCGTTCACCCGCGAGGCGCTGCTCGCCGGCAAGCACGTGTTCGTCGAGAAGCCGCTGGCGCAGACCACCGCCGAGGCGGACGAGCTGATCCGCATCGCGCGCGAGCGCGGCCTCAAGCTCACGGTCGGCTACTCGCAGCGCTTCAACCCGCGCATGGCGTTCCTGCGCAAGACCATCCGCAGCGGCGGCATCGGCGAGGTGGTGACCTGCCTGGTGAGCCGCAACGTCACCCGCGAGCTGGGGAAGAAGATCACCGGGCGGGTGCGGCTGTCGCCCGCCGCCATGGAGGCGACCCACGATCGATTACCTGATGTGGTGCCTGGAGCCGCGCAAGCCGATCCGGGTCTACTCGCAGACCGCGGGCAAGCTGTTTCCGCCGACCATCGGCTCGCCCGACCATCAATGGATCATGGTGACCTTGGACGACGGCACCACGCTGACGGTGGGGGCGGGGTGGATCCTGCCCCTCGGCTATCCCAACTATTCGCACACCTGGATCGAGGTGATCGGCACCGAAGGCGCGCTCACGGTCGACGACAGCCACAAGGAAGTCACCCTCAACACCAGCAAGCACGGCATCCAGTATCCGATGTCGTCGATGCCGGGCGAGCAGGTCGACCACGTGTTCGCCGGCGCCATGGCGGGCGAGACCCTGCATTTCGTCGACGCCATCGCGCGCAACAAGCCGGTCATGGTCAAGCCGGAGGAGGCGCGGCTGATCATGGATATTTATCTCGCCGCCGATCTCTCGGTGGAGCGCGGCGAGCCGGTGACCTTGCCGCGGAATGCGTGAGGCACCACCGGCGTCGTTCCGGAAGCCGAGCGAAGCGAGCATAGCCGACGCTATGCGTCGGCGTTTTTCAAGCTATAAGAACGGCGACCGAAGGCTGCCTATGCCGGAACCCATAACCACGAGCCGGGATTATGGATTCCGGGCTCGCGGGCTTCGCCCGCGATCCGGAATGACGACCGTGGGAGAGGCTTGCTATAATCCGCCATGGCATTCGAGACCCGGCTCAATCCCGCGATGATCGCCCGCCACACCGGCAGCGGCTGGTGGGGCAGCGATACGGTCTACGGCCTCTTGTCCGCGCGCGTCGCCGCGCACCCGGACCGCGAGGCGATCGTCGACGCGCGGCGGCGCATCACTTATCGGGAACTGAAAGACGGCATCGACCGCACGGCGGCGGTCCTCAAGGCCCAGGGCATCGGCCGCGGCGACGTGGTCACCATCCAGCTGCCCAACTGGATCGAGTTCGCCTTCGTGTTCTTCGCGCTCGAATTGCTGGGCGCGGTCGCCAACAAGATCAGCCCGGACTTCCGCAGCCGCGAGGTCAGCTACATTTTGAAGTTCTCCAGGAGCCGCGCCTACGTGTGCGCGCACAGCTTCAAGGGCTTCGACTATCCCGGCATGGTGCGGGCGCTGATGCCGGATCTGCCGGATTTGCGCTGCATCTGCGTGGTCGACGGCGCGGGCGAGGACGGCACCGTGTCGCTCGCGGCCGCGCTCGAAAACACGCCGCCGCTGCCTGAGGGCGAGCGCGCGAAGATGAGCGCCGACGAAATCTTCCGCATGGCGTTCACGTCGGGCACCACCGGCAACCCGAAATGCGTGCTGCACTCGTTCAACACGACCTTGCCGGCCTGCCGCATCCTCACGCGCGACATGCAGGCGAGCGAGCGGGACGTATTCCTGATCTACCTGCCGGTCGGGCTCAACTGGGGCTACCTGCTGCTGGTGCAGGCGCTGCTGCTGGGCGCGCGCGTCGTGCTGCTCGACCGCTTCTCCGGCCGCGCGGCGCTCGAATTGATCGCGCGCGAGAAGGTCACCTTCATCGCCAGCGCGCCGGCCTCGCTCATCGCCATGCTCAACGAGCCGGATCTCGCGCGCTACGACTGCGCCTCGCTGCGCGTCGTCATCACCGGCGGCGCGTCGTGCCCGGTCGAGACCCTGCGCGAGTTCCAGCGCCGCATGGCCGGGCACCTGATCGAGCTCTACGGCATGCTGGAGACCGGCTACCACGCCTACACGCGGCTGAGCGACGACGCGGAAACGGTCAACGGCACCATCGGCCGCTGCGTCGACGGCATGGGCTTGCGCCTGATCGACGCGGACGGCCGCGACGTTCCGCGCGGCGAGCAGGGCGAGATCGCCGCCGACGGGCCGAGCGTGCATCTCGGCTACTACAACAACCCGCAGGCCAACGCCGAGGCGTTCACCGCCGACGGCTGGTTCCGCACCGGCGACCTCGGCGTGATCGCCGACGCCGCCGGCAACGTGCGCATCGTCGGACGCTCGAAGGAGATCATCAACCGCGGCGGCAAGAAGTTCTTCCCGCGCGAGGTCGAGGAGATCCTCTACACCCACCCGAAGGTGCTGCACGCCGCCATGGTCGGCGTCGCCGACGCGCGGCTGGGCGAGCGCAACTGCCTGTGCGTGGTGCCGAAGAACGGCGCGAGCGTGACGCTCGACGAGTTCAACGCTTTCCTGCGCGACCAGGTCGCGACCTACAAATTGCCCGAGCGGCTGGAGATCCTCGACGAGCTGCCGTTCACGCCGACGGGCAAGATCCAGCGCTTCGTGCTGCAGCGGCAGATCGAGGCGCGCGACAAGGCGGGGAAGCAGTAGGGTGGGCAAAGGCCGCGCAGCGGCCGTGCCCACGCGGACCGTAAGCAAAAAACACGTGGGCACGCGGCCTGCGGCCGCTTTGCCCACCCTACGGACCGCGCCCCGGAATGACGGGCCGAGTTTATAACGTCAGATACCGCGCCTTGAGAGCGTCGCGCTCGGCCTGGAAGGCGGCGAGGGGGGCCTGGTAGACGGTGCGGCCCTTGACCAGCATGCACACGTGGTCGGCGACGCCTTCGGCGAATTTCAGGTTCTGCTCGACCAGCAGCACGGTGACGCCCTCCGCGCGCAGGCGGCGGACGACGCCGGCAAGCTCGCGCACGACCATGGGGGCGAGGCCCTGGCTCGGCTCGTCGAGCAGCATGACCTTCGGGTCGGTGGCGAGCGCGCGGGCGACCGCCAGCATCTGCTGCTCGCCGCCGGAAAGCTGCGAGCCCACATTGCGCGCGCGCTCGGCGAGCGCCGGGAACAGCGCGAACAGCCGCGCCAGGGTCCATTGCCGCGCCGGCACGCGCTCGGCGACGCGGATGTTCTCGACCACGGTGAGGTCGGGAAAGATCAGGCGCCCCTCGGGCACATAGGCGATGCCGGCGCGGGCGATGCGGTGCGGCGGCCAGCCGGCGATGTCGCGGTCGCCGAGCAGGATGCGGCCGGCGCGCGGCGGCACCAGGCCCATGATGGCGCGCACCACCGTGGTCTTGCCGACGCCGTTGCGCCCGAGCACGGCGCTGACCTGCGCTTGCGGGATATCGAGGTCGACGCCGTGCAGCACATGGCCGGCGCCGTAGAAGGCGTGCACGTTTTCGAGCCGCAGCATCAGAGCATGATCCCGAAAAGTGGGTACCGGTTTTCGGGCAAGATCATGCTCATTGATCAAGCCCTCCGAGATAGGCGCTCTGGACTTCGGCGTTGGCCTTGACCGCGGCCGGCGGGCCGTCGGCGATGACCTTGCCGCGGTGCAGGACGGTGATCTGGTCGGCGAGGCGAAACACCACCTCCATGTCGTGCTCGACCAGCAGCACGGTGAGGCCGCCGTCGCTGAGCATGCCGCGCAGGATGTGGACGGCGCGGTCGGTCTCCTCGATCGAGAGGCCCTGGGTCGGCTCGTCGAGCATCAGCAGGCGCGGGCGCTGGGCGATCGCCATGGCGATTTCGAGCAGGCGCTGGTCGCCGTGCGACAGCACCCCGGCCTTGACGTCGGCGACGCCCGACAGCCGCATCAGGTCGAGGGCCGCGTCGGCGGCTTGCGCGGTGGCGGCGAACAGCGCGCTGCCGGCGAGCGGGCGCCAGCGACCGGCGTGGCGCGCCTGCGCGGCCACCCGCACGTTCTCGCGCGCGGTGAGCGCGGGGAACAGATGGGTGAGCTGAAAGGTGCGCGCCACGCCCTTTTGGATGATGCGATGCACGGGCAGGCCGGTGATGCGCTCGCCGGCGAAGACGATGTCGCCGTCGGTCGGCGGCAGCACGCCGGTGATGAGGTTGAACAGGGTCGATTTGCCGGCGCCGTTGGGGCCGATGACGGCGCGCACTTCGCCCGGCTCGATCGCCATGTCGACCGCGTCGACGGCGACGAGGGCGCCAAATCGCCGAGAAAGTCCGCGGCATTCAAGAAGCGGCACGGGGCGCCTCCCGGTCGGCGTCGTCGTCAGGCCGCGGCGGTTGCGTGCGCGCGTGTCGGGTCAGCAGGCCCCAGATGCCCTCGGGCGCCAGCATCACGAAGGCGATGAAGATGGCGCCGAAAATGAGCGGCCACAGGTCCGTCGCCTCGGACAGCTCGTGCTCCAGCATGAGGAAGAAGGCGCCGCCGATGATCGGCCCGATCAGGGTGCCGGCGCCGCCCACCACCACCATGATCAGCACCCGGCCGGACACCAGCCAGAAGAACAGCTCGGGGGCGACGAAGCCGGCGAACGGCGTGTACAGCGCCCCGGCGAGCGCGCCGAAGCCGTAGGCGACGACCACCACGGCCATCTTGTAGGCGCGGGTGTTGTAGCCGAGCGCGCGCATCTTGGCGTCGTTCTCGCGGATGCCGGCGAGCACGGCGCCGAACGGCGAGCGCACCAGCACGCGGCACAGCAGGTACGAGCCGACCAGGCAGAACGTCACCAGATAGAAATAGCCGAGCTTGCCCTGGAACACGGCGAGGCCGAACGGCCCGGCCGGGCGCGGGATGCCGCCGATGCCGTCGGACCCGCCGGTCACGTCCTTGAAGCGGAACAGCATGGCGTAGCCGAGCTGGGCGAACGCCAGGGTCAGCATGGCGAACGAGACGCCGGTCGACTTGGTGCAGATCCAGGCGATCGGCACGGCGACCACGACCGCGAGCGCGACGCCGGCCAAGATGCCGAGCGGCAGCGGCAGGTCGAAATGCAGCAGCATCAGCGCGGTCGCATAGGCGCCGAGGCCGTAGGCGGCGGCATGGCCGAACGAATAGAGCCGCGTGTAGCCGACCATGAGGTCGAGGCTCATGGCGAACAGGCCGAAGATCAGCGCCTCGGTGATCAGCGTGAGGGTGAACGGCGGCACCACCGGCGCCAGCGCGCACAGCAGCACGACCACCGCGGCGAGGACGACGCGCTGCATCTCACTCTTCCTTGCCGAGCATGCCGCCCGGGCGCACGACCAGCACCGCCAGCATCAGCAAATACATCAGCGCCAGCGCCAGGTCCTCGAAGTAATAGGCGCCGAACACCTGGACGAAGGCGACCAGCAGGCTGCCGATGATGGAGCCGAGGAAGCTGCCCATGCCGCCGATGATGACGATGACGAAGGCGTCGATGATCACGTTGGTGCCCATGCCGAGGAAGGCGGTCACCAGCGGGGCGGAGAGCACGCCGCCGAGCGCCGCCATGGCGCAGCCGAACGCGAACACGGCCGTGCGCACGGTGCGCACGTCGGTGCCGAGCGCGTGCACCATGTCGGCGTTCTGCGCCACCGCGCGCACCAGCAGGCCGGCGCGGGTGCGCTCGAGGAACTGCCAGATGAGAAGCGCGGCCCCGGCCCCCATGGCGATCAGGAACAGGCGGTAGATGGGGAACGGCTGGTTGACCACGAGGACGATGCCGCGCAGGCGGTCCGGGATGGGGACGCCGAGCGGATGCGCCCCCCAGGCGAGGCGGATCGCCTCGGCCAGGATGATGGCGAGGCCGAAGGTCACCATCAGGTAGGCGCCGGCGTCCTGGCGGGCGTACAGCCGGGCGAGGAAGCTGCGCTCGAACGCGGCGCCGAGCGCACCGACCACGAGCGGCGCGACGATGAGCGACAGCCAGAACGAGCCGGTCCAGGCGGCGACGCTGTAGCCCACATAGGCGCCCAGCATGAACAGGCCGCCGTGCGCGAAATTGACGATGCGCATGATGCCGAAGATCAGGGTGAGCCCGCAGGCGATGAAGAACAGAATCGCGCCTTGCGACAGCGCGTTGAGGCTCTGGGCGAGCAGGAAGCCGGCGAAGTTCATGCGCTCAAGAGGAAGTAGGAGGAGGCGAAGCCATGAGCCTATGCCAACGGCCGGTGACTCTTAGCCCGTCATGCCCGGCCTTGTGCCGGGCATCCACGTCTTTGAGGCTTCAGCAATTCAAGACGTGGATGGCCGGGACAAGCCCGGCCATGACGAGGTGTGTGGGTCCGTAGGGTGGGCAAAATCGCCTGCTGCGGCAGTTGATGTATCGCAGACTTCGTCGGCGATTTTGCCCACGCGCTACGAATCCCGTGGGCATGGCGCTCCGCGCCTTTGCCCACCCTACACAACTGAAGACCGGGTCCGCATGGATCTATCGCGCCCGTCATTGCGCTAGGGCATGCACACATCTCGGAACGCATTGATATGGCACCGATGGTGACGCTTGCTCCTCCCTCCCGCCCCGTTGGGCGGGGAGGGTCGACCGCCGTAGCGAAGCGAAGGCGGGCGGGGTGGGGGGGAATATTCTTGCTCGGAATTTGCTTGAAGCGCCCCCCACCCCTAACCCCTCCCCGCCATTCGCTGCGCGAATGGGGGGAGGGGAACAGAAAGATGTGTGCATGCCCTATCGTCATTGCGAGGAGCCCGAAGGGCGACGAAGCAATCCAGGAATGAGTGGTGACCTGGCCCCTGGATTGCTTCGCGGAGCCTGTCATCGGGCCGGCCACTTCGGGCCGAGCCCGTTGGCTCGCAATGACGCTCACCCCGTGGTCTTGTAGCTGGTGGAGAGGCAGTCGGGGGTGATCGCCTCGCGCGGGTAGATCTTGACGATCTCCGGGATCGGCTCGGCGTACTTGTCCGACGCGGTCACCCGGACGACGAAGCCCTGGTTCTCGCCCTGGTGGTCGCACTGGCGCATCAGGACCGGGCCCTTCACGCTGGTGACCTCGAGGTTCTCCATGGCGCGGGAGATCTTGTCGGCGTCGGTCGAATCCGCCTTCTCGATCGCGGCGAACAGGATCTGCAGCGCCTGGTACATTTCGCCGTCGGTCCAGTCGGGGATTTCCTTGTATTCGGCGAGGAACGCCTCGGTGAACGCCTTGTTCTCCGGGACGTCGTAGGTGAAGGGGTAGCGCGAGGAGCCGAGCATGCCGATCGAATCCTTGCCGAGGGTGCGGATGTCCGCCTGCGAGACGATCTCGGTGAACAGCTGGATGCGCTTGGTCAATTCGTATTGCGTCGCCTGGGAATAGAACGAGCGCGCCTCGTCGCCCTGCAAGGCGACGTAGCAGCCCTGCGCACCCGACTGGATCAGCTTGGTGATGTAGGTCGAATAGTCCTTGTTGCCGACCGGGGTGAAGATCTTGTCGGTGAGGTTCTTGCCGACCGCCTTGATCTGCTCCTCGAACGCGCCGACGCTGGAGCGGCCCCAGGCGTAGTCGGAGCCGAGCGCGACGAAGTTCTTCTCCGGTGCGTCCTTGAGATAGAGCGCCAAGGTGCGCGCGCCCATCGGGGCCGAGGTGTTGGCGCGGAAGAAGTTCGGCACCAGGAATTCCTTGGTGGTGAGCAGGCCGTCGCCGTTGCCGTGCGAGATGAAGAACGCCTTCCACTCGGCGAGCTTGGGCATGATGGCGCGCGCCTCCGAGGACACCACCACGCCGGCGATCAGGCGGCAGTCGTCGCGCTCGACCAGCTCCTGGGTCTTGCGCACGCAGTCGGCCGGGTTGCCCTGGGTGTCGCGGTATTCGAACGCGATCGGGCGGCCGAGCATGCCCTTGGCGGCTGTCATCTTGGCGACCAGCTTGCAGGTGCGCATCACGTGCGCGCCGAGCACCGCGTAGCCGCCGGTGATGACGGTCGGGATGCCGATCTTGATCGGCGCCGCCGCGGTGGCGACGCGCAGGAACGGCGGCGCCGCCAGCATGGCGGCGGCGGCGGTGCCGGTGCGCAGCAGGGCGCGGCGGCTCGGCGTGTATGTTTGTTTCATAGGTTCCTCCCGTTGCGTTGTTCGTTCAGCCGGCGATCATCTGGCCGCCGTCGACTTGAATGACCTTCCCGGTGACGTAGGAGCCGTCGTCGCTGGCGAGATAGGCGGCCATGCGGGCGATCTCCTCGGGCGTGCCGATGCGCTTGAGCGGGATGCCGTCGATCACCTTTTGCGTCGCCGCCTCGCCCCAGCTGGCGAATGCCGCGCGCGCCTGGTCGGTGTCGGTGAGCCCGATGGAGATGACGTTGGCGCGGATGCCGTAGCGGCCTTCCTCGCGCGCCACCACGCGGATCAGCGCCTCGACCCCGGCCTTGGCGGCGGCGCCCTGCGAGTTGCGCGGCTGGCACATCTGCGCGGCGATCGACGAGATGGCGATGACGACGCCGCGCCCGCGCTCGTGCATGTGCCGCACCGCCGCGTGCACCACGTTGAAGGCTCCGATCAGGTCGCTGCGCACGAACTCCGCCCACGCCGCCGGATCCTGGTCGCGCACGCTCGACCACACGACCTGCGCCCCGGCCGAATGCGCCACGATGTCGACGCCGCCGAAGGCGTCGCGGGCGCGCGCGAAGGCGTCGGCGACGGCGGCAGAATCCCCCACGTCGGCCTGCAGCGCAAGCGCCTTGCCGCCGTGCGCTTCGATCGCGGCGGCGACCCGCGCGGCGTCCTCGCGGCGCGCCTTGTAGACGACGGCGACGTCGGCGCCGCGCGCGGCGAGCTCGAGCGCGATGGCGCGGCCGACCCCGCGGCTGCCGCCGGTGACGAACGCCGCGCGGTTGGCGAAGTCTTTCATGAATGGGTCTCGTTTCGTAGGGCGCAATAGCGAAGCGTATTGCGCCGTTGCACGGCCAGCCGGCGCAATACGGCCTTCGGCCTATTGCGCCCTACCTGCCTCAATACGGCGACTGCGGCTTGAAGTCGGGCCGGCGCTTCTCGCGCAGCGCCGCGACGCCCTCGCCGATGTCGGGGCCGGAGAAGCCCATGAACTCCAGCGCCAGCGAGGCGTCGAAGGTGGGGCCGGCGGCGCGCAGCCAGTTGTTGAGCGCGTATTTGGTGAAGCGCACCGCGGTCGGCGGCAGCCGCACCAGCCGCTCGCACACGCCGCGCGCGGTCTCGATCACCTTGTCGTCGTCGACGCACATGCTGGCAAGCCCGATGCGCTCGGCCTCCTCGCCGGTGACGGTCTCGCACAGCAGCAGATAGTATTTCGCCTTGGCCATGCCGCACAGCAGCGGCCAGACGATGGCGGAATGGTCGCCGGCGGCGACGCCGAGGCGGGTGTGGCCGTCGATGATGCGCGCCTTGCGGCCGACGATGACGATGTCCGACACCATGGCGGCGGACAGCCCGGCGCCCACCGCCGGCCCCTCGATCGCGGAGACGATCGGCTTCGAGCAGTTGATCACGTTGTAGACGATGTCGCGCGCCTCGCGCCAGGCGCGCACGCGCGTGTCCCAGTCGGCGACCATCTCGTCGATCAGCCCGAGCTCGCCGCCGGCGGAATAATTGCCGCCCTCGCCGCGCAGCAGCACGCACGACACCTCGGGATCGGCGTCGACGTCGCGCCAGATCTCGGCCAGCTCGGCGTGGCCGTGGCGGTCGAGCGCGTTGAGCTTGCCCGGATTGCTCATGATGATCTCGAGAATGCGCGGCGCCGGGCGCGCGAACTTGAGGAACTTGTAGGCGTCGTAGTCGATCTTCATGGCGTGGCCTGGGCTCGATGGGGGAGGGGAGATGGAGGGTAGCACACGAGACCTCACATGGTCGTCATTCCGGGGCGCCGCGAAGCGGCGAGCCCGGAATCCAGTAATCACCGTCCGTGGATACTGGATTCCGGACTCGCGCCTTCGGCGCGATCCGGAATGACGAGTCAGCGTATCACTCCCCGACCACCCCGATCAGGTCGATCTCGACCAGGGTGTCGCGCACCAGCAGGCCGGTGGTGCCGACGGTGGTGCGCGGCGGCGGGACGGGAAAATATTCCTTCCACACCTCGTCGAAGGCGTGGAAGTTGGCGAGATCGGTGAGGAACACCTGCGCCTTGACCACGCGGTCGAGCGAGCTGCCGGCGGCCGCGAAGGTCTGCTTGAGGTTGTCGAGCACGTAGCGGGTCTGCAGCTTGATGTCGGACGCGTAGTAGGGAAAGTTCGGATGCCGGCGCGCCTGCGCCGGCACTCCGTCCTTGTAGTCGCTGGCGATCTGGCCGGCGGCGAACACCAGATCGCCGACCCGGAACGCCTCGTTGTAATGGGCGAGCGGGCGCGGCGCGCCGGACTTGATCGGCACCTTGTCGATGCCGCGGCCGGAGACGAAGCCGATCAGGTCGATCTCGACCAGGGTGTCCTTCACCAGCAGCCCGGTGGTGCCGACGGTGGTGCGCGCCGGCGGCACCTTGAAGTATTCCTTCCACACCTCGTCGAAGGCGTGGAAGTTGTTCAGGTCGGTGAGAAATACCTGCGCCTTGACGACGTTGTCGAGCGCGCTGCCGGCGGCCGCGAACGTCTGCTTGAGGTTCTCCAGCACGTAGCGGGTCTGCAGCTTGATGTCGGACGCGTAGTAGGGAAAGTTCGGATGCCGGCGCGCCTGCGCGGGCACGCCGTCCTTGTAGTCGCTGGCGATCTGGCCGGCGGCGAGCACGAGATCGCCGACCGTGAACGCCTCGGTGTAGTGGGCGAGCGGCCGCGGGGCGCCGGATTGCACCGCCTGCTTGTCGGCGCCGCGGCCGGGCACGAAGCCGATCAGGTCGATCTCGACCAGGGTGTCCTTCACCAAAAGCCCGGTGGTGCCGACGGTGGTGCGCGCGGGCGGGACCGTGAAATATTCCTTCCACACCTCGTCGAAACCGCTGAAGTGATCGAGATCGGTCAGGAACACCTGCGCCTTGACGACATTGTCGAGCGCGCTGCCGGCGGCCGCGAACGTCTGCTTGAGGTTCTCCAGCACGTAGCGGGTCTGCAGCTTGATGTCGGACGCGTAGTAGGGAAAGCTCGGATGCCGCCGCGCCGCCTCCGGCACGCCGGTCTTGTAGTCGCTGGCGATCTGGCCGGCGGCGAACACCCACGGGCCGGCGACCACGGCTTCCGAATAATGCGCGAGCGGGCGCGGCGCCGCCGATTTGACGATCTCGATCTTCACCAGCGCATTAATACCCGCCCGGAGCGCACCGGCGCTACCGCCATTCGGTTTCAGGCGCCGCTTTCTACACGCGCGGTTCCGGAACGAGGCTCAGCGCCCGATGTGGAGCGAGCAGGATTCGGAGAGGTAACACGCCAGGGCGTCGGCGCTTCTCGCGACGTTCGCGATGCTGACCAGGACGCCCAGCACGATCATGACCCGGGCGACGATCGGCCAGAACCGGGATCCGGGATGCTTGCCGGCCGAGCGCCAGACGCCGACCACCGCCCAAACGTAAGCACCGATCGTCAGCACGATCTGCAACAGAAGCAGCACGACCGCGACGCCGCGGTTGCGGTCGAACAGCAGGATCGTGACTTGCGCGGCGATGGCGAACAGCATCCCGACGGCGAGCCCGTTGATCAGCACGCCGCCGATCCACCACGAGCGGGCCAGGGAAAGGTCGCCGCGCCAGTGACGCGCAAAGTAAGAACCGGACTGCAGCGGGGCCAATTCGGCCCCTGCTTCCTCGACCATTGCCTTGTCTCCCCCTTGTCGTGGGTCCAGCGTACGGCGCGCGACCAACACGCCCATGATGAGTCGATACCCTAGCATCACGCGCCAAGGCTGAAAACGACGATAGTTCTCGATACATGATATTCCGGCCGCTCGCCCGAGGCTCGCCCCGGCCGCAACAACGCGCTATAGTTGCGGCGCCAGGGATGCGTTGGGCAAGGGGCCAATCGTGATGTTCCCGCGGGGTGGGGTGGTCCGCGCGCGCCGCGCATTGGCGCGCGCAACCGGGATGCTGCGCGGCACGCGCCTGCGGGCGGCGATGCTTGCCGCCTTTCTCGCCTGCATCAGCCCGCCGGCCCTCGCGTTCGATCAGGTCGTCCACCATTCGCTGGTCTACGCGGCCGCCATCGCCAACGGCCTGTCGCCGGAGGACGCGGCCATCGTCGCCAACGGGTCCTACAGCCTGGACGAAAACGACACGACCACCGCGTTTTCGATGTCATTGCTTTCCGACGAGGCGAGGGCGGCCATCGATCGCCTGCCGCGCGGAATAGAACTGCCGATGAAGATCATCGAAGAGCTTATCGAGCTGCCGCATATGCGCTCGGGCCAAGTCTTCCACGCCCTGTCCTCGCCGCAGAACCGAAAATTCGTCCAGCAGGCCCACCTCCGCCGCATCAACCGCGTCCTCACCGACCCGAACGAGCCGGGAACGCCGGAGCAGAAGAGGAAGCGGGCCCTGCTGTATCTCGGCGAATATCTGCACTTCGTGGGCGACACCGTCGTCCACCCCAACGAGCCGCTGCTCGGTCACGCTCTCGAAGGACATGTTCCCGATCGCGGCGATCTCAACTTCCACGCGGTCATGCTGGCGCTCGGCCTGTTCGGCCGCGAGATCACCGAGTTCCAGCGCGTTTTAAACGACCCGCATGCCGCGATGAGCTTTCAATGGCTTCCTGAATCGAGCGACGACGCCGCGAAGAGGGCGATCCCCCCGCGTTTGGCCGGCACGGATCAGGGACAGCGACTCCTCGTCGACGTGGGCAAGGCGGTCGCCGACTCGTGGCAAAGGACATATCCGGAGTACCGCAACTTGTGCGCCTTCGCGATGAACGAAGCCGGTGCGGGCGCGCTGCTCGGGGATTCCCTGGAGCGGGAGCGAACGGCGCGGGCCGCCAGCGAGGTCAACCGCATCCTGGCGGCGCGGATGCCGCAGCCCGACGTTCAGCGCTTCGGCATTTTCCACAAATTCGTGCTCGACAGCCAGGGCGAGCCGATCGCTTACTGCCGCGCGGCGGATGATTGCGACGCGGATTACGTGGTCAGGACCTTTGGGACCGCACGCGACATCAATCGCTTGCCGTCAACGTTTGCGGACGTGCTTGCAGACAATCCGGCGCTGCATGACGAACGCGCGGCGGCAGTCTCCGATCTTTTGAACGGAATCAGAAAATCGCCGGTGGAAAGCGCAGTCAGGGTCGGCCAGCTTGTCGCGGCCGGAAAACTCCCCGACGTTATCACCAGCCTGTGCGGCCTCAAGCGGTCTGCCGAGGCGGTGATGGCGCGACCGCCGGCAAGGGCCAGCGGCGCCGAGGTTGCGCGCTTGCGCATGGTCAACGCGAACCTGACGACGACGATCGACCAGGCCGTCCAATGGCACGAGCGGGCGCGCGAAAGCGTCGTCGCGGCCGCGCGCGAGCCCGACCCGGCGCGGCGCCGCGAACGGGAGGCCGAGGCGCGGCGGGCGCTGGGCGCGCGGGACGGCCTGCTGGTGAGCGCCGCACGCCAGGCCGGCGTGCCGCTGGCGCCGGCGGCGAACCGCGGCTCGGCGTTGCAGTTCGGGCGCAGCCCGACGCTCGACCTGCTGCGCAAGATGAACGACGAGTACAAGGCCGAGGGCGCGACCAACCCGCTGGGCACGTTCCTGCAGAATTACGACGGCGCCGCCAAGCGCACGGCCGACGTGCTCAATCGCAATCCCGGAACGCAGTTTTTCGGCATCCCGTCCGCCGCGCGCGGGCCGGGTCCGGGTTCGCCGTCCACGCCTCCCCCGGTCGCGGTCGCCGCGCCGGGGCGCGGCGAACCGGGCGGCATCAAGTTCAGCTCGGCGCGCGCCGCCGACATTGCGGCCAACATCGACGTCTCCTCGATCGCCTTCGACGCGGCGCGCGGACGCATCGTCGCTTCGGGCGCGCAGGGCAGCGAAACCTTCGACCTCGACGTGTTCGCCGACGTGCTGCGCCTGGCGGTCGAAGAGGACGAGCCGTTCTTCAGCCTCGACTCGCTGGACAACGCGGCGTGGGACGGCCGCGGCGCCCGCGTCATGTCCGAGCTCGACAAGAAATACCCGCGCACCGAGGACCTGATCGCTGCCGTCCGGCGCGTCAGCCCGCCGCCGCTGACGCGCGGCAACCGGCAGTACTTCTACACCACCATCGAGGCGCTCGACCCCGACCTCGCCGAACGCGCCTTCGCCGGACAGAACATCGCCACCAAGCTGGTGTTTTCGCCGGCGTGGCTGCGCTACTCGAAAGTCGGCCGCATCCTTTATGAGGCCGATCTGGCGATCAAAGCGGTCGCCACCGGATTCGTCGAGCAGGACGGCGCGATCGTTCCGGTGCCGGCGATCTGGAACCTGCCCGGCTACGATCCGATCTGGGCTCAGCCGTCGACCGGCGCCGCCGGCCGGGCGAATTTCGAGCTCTCGCGCGCCAAGGTCACGGGCGAGGCGGGGCGCATCGACCTCGCCGAGGTCCATCCCGAGCTCTACGTGACGCAGCGCCAGACGGGCACCGACCGCGATCTTCCGCCGCACCCGCGCGACCGCGCCCTGACGGACCATTTCTCCCGCAACTGGCGCGCCTACGCGGACGCCGTTCCGGAAATCGGCCGGCTGGTCACCGTCTTCCGCGCCTACGTGGCGGCGCATCTGCTGATCGACAAGCATCCGGGGCTCAAGGCGCGCATCCTGTCGTTCCCGCGCGAGCTTCCGCCCGAGCAGCCGCCGGTCCTGATCGTCACGCCGCTGATCATACGTATTGCGCTCGAGAACGGGCGGCCGGCCACCATCGACTCGGGTGGGCAGTACGCCTACTCCCTGCATGGCGGATACGGCGGCGGAATCGCGTTCGGAATAACGAAGACCGACGGCGGCGGCGGTCCGCGCATCGTCGTCGCGGGCCTCGACGCTGCGCCCGGGAACTGGTGGCAGGGCCTGTTCGCGGCCGCGTGGTACGACGCGCGGGTCGACGCGGCGGAGAGCCCGCAGGGGCGATCGATCGCGCTCGATTTCGAGGGCGGGGACATGCCGATGTCCTGGCATCTGCGCCTCCTCGCCGCCGCCGCCGTCTTGAGCCTGGGCGGCATCGCGTTCGCGCTCCTGCTCAGGCGCTTCGACTGGCAGCGCATCGAAATCGCGCAGGCCTGCGTGCATTGCGCGCGCGTCCACGCCACGCTCGGCCGCGTCGCGGCGGCCGCCGACGTGGTCGCCGCCGCCGGCCTCGGCTACCTGGTTCTTCTGCCGCTCGTGGCATCGGCCTACGAGACGCCGTCCGGCTGGCGCGAAGCCGGACTGGCCGCCGGCTTGCTGGCGCTGCTGCTGGCGGTGCTGTTCCTGCTCGGGCTGGTGGCCCGCGTCCTGCTCGATTTCACGCCCGGCAAGGCGCCGCGCAGCGTCGGGCCGATATCGACCATGTGCAGCGGCGTGCGGATTGCGGGTTTCTGCGTGGCCGTGCTTCTGTTTCACGGCGGCTTCGGCGTCGCCGGCGTCGGAAACGCGGTCGCGCAATTGCTCACGCCGCCGGTCGCCGAGCGGATATTCGCCATGGCGGGCGGCGCTGCGCCGGTCGCCATTGCCGCGGCGCTGGCCGGCGGCGCCGCCGCGGTCAGCCTGGCGAGCCGCTGGCTGCTTCCCGCCCTGCTGGGCAGCCGGCCGCTGGCCTTGTTTTCCTTCTCCGCCCCCCACACGCACGGTGCACCCTCTCCATGAACGAGCTCTTCGATCTCGTCGACGCCCTGGCCGCCAACATTTCGCGCGTCGTCGTCGGCAAGGACAGCGTGATACGCCTCGTGCTGGCCGCTCTTCTCTCGCGCGGGCACGTGCTGCTGGAAGACAAGCCGGGCGTCGGCAAGACGATGCTGGCGCGGGCGCTGGCCGCGTCCGTCGCCTGCACGTTCAAGCGCATCCAATGCACGCCGGACCTGCTGCCGGTCGACGTGACCGGCTACGTCGACGTCCGCTCCGGGGAATTCAAGCGCGGACCGGTGTTTGCCAACATCGTGCTGGCGGACGAGATCAACCGCGCGACGCCGCGCACGCAGAGCGCCCTGCTCGAGGCGATGGGCGAGCAGCAGGTGAGCGTCGATGGCGCGACCCATGTGCTGGACGATCCGTTCTTCGTGATCGCCACCCAGAATCCGGTCGAGCATCGCGGGGTGAACGACCTGCCGGAAGCGCAGCTCGACCGCTTTCAGATCATGGTGTCGCTGGGCTACGCCGACGCGGCCCAGGAGAAACGCCTCGTCCTGGAGCGCCAGCGCAGCGATCCGCTCGACGCGCTGACGCCGGTGATGGACGCCGCGGGGTTGCGCCGTCTGATGTCCGCGGTGCAGCAGGTGCGCGTCGCCGACGAGCTGGTCGACTACGGCGTCGCCCTGGTGCGCGCCACGCGCGCGTCGAACCTGCTGGAAATCGGCGCCAGCACCCGCAGCACGCTGCAACTGGTGCGCCTGGCGCAGAGTCACGCCTTGGTCAGTCACCGCGCCTACGTCATTCCCGACGACCTGAAAACGCTCGCGCAGCACGTCCTGCCGCACCGCGTCACGCCGGCCTCGGCGCCGGGCGACGGCATGAGCCTGACGCAGTGGAAGCAGGAATGCGTCCGCAGCATCATCGCCGAGGTCAGGTTCCAGAATGGCTGACGCCGGCACGGGCTTCGCGGCCGCCGCCAGGGTCCGCGTGCAGCCGCAGCGCACCGCGCTGACGCTGTTCGCGGCGGCGCTGCTCGGCGCGGTCGTCTGCATGCTGCAGACCGACAACGCCGTCGCCGCCGCCGGCCTCGTCGACGCCGTCCTCGTCCTCGGCTGGCTCGCGGCGGCGACCGCGATTACGCATGCGTGCGGCGGCCATGTCCTGGCGCTGAAGCCGCCGCAGATGCATGCGGACTTCCACCAGCTGTCGGGCTTTCGCGTCGAGGTGCGGCTGGGCAACCGCGCGCGGCGGATGCCGGCCCTGTTCGTGACGTTGCGGCTGGACTCGCGCACCGAGAACGTGCCGCTGGTCTCGCCGCCGGTGTTCGTCGCCGCCCTGCCGCCGCGCGCCTCCGCGGCGTGCGGATGGGACATCAGCGTGCGCAAGCGCGGCGAGGTCGAGCTGCGCGGCGTGCGCGCGACGGTATGCTTTCCCGGCAGCCTGATCGCGCACGAATGCCTGTTCACCTTCGCCTACCGCAAGCTCGCCTTGCCGGCGGTCTTTCGCCTCGACAACCGCGCCCTCGAGATGCTCAGCGGCCGCCGGCGCGCCGAGAGCAGGAGCGCGTCGTTCCCGGCGTCGGTGGGCGAGTTCATCGGCGTGCGCGACTACCGTCCGGGGGACAATCCGCGCGACGTCCATCTCGCGCTGTCGACGCGGCTGCCCGACTTTCCCTACCAACTCGTCGTGCGCGAGTACGAGGATCCGGAGGCCGACAATGTCTGCGTGGTGCTCGACACGCTGATCCCCGCGGCGGGCGACAACATCGACGTGTTGCGTTACAACCACGAGGTCTCCTTGTCCTTCGCCGTGGCGTTCTGCCGATTGCTGGTCGACCGGCGCTATCACGTGCGCTTCTGCGCGGTGGACGGCGCCGGCGGCCGCATCGACCTCAAGATCCTGCGGCCGACCAGCGACCTGCCGAAGCTCGAAGCGCGGCTTGCCCGCGTGCTGCCGGTGACGGAAGCGAAGCCGGTCGCCCGCCTGGTCGCGGACGTCTTTTTCTATGCCAGCGGCGCGCTGTTCTTCATCAGCCTGCGGGACGGCATACGCGCGCCGCGCGGCGTGTTCGCGATCGAGCCGCACATGCAAAAACGGCTGGTGCGCGAGGTCGTGGGCGCATGAACGCCGCCGCGCCGACGCCGGTCGCCAAGGCGGCGCCGCAGCCGCTCCCGCGGTTCGACGGGGGCGGGCACTTCCAGGCGGCGCTGGATGCCGACTGGCGCTACCGCGCGCTGGTCGCCGCGGCGCTCATGATCGCCGCCGCCGCCGGGGCGGGGCTGGGCACGCTGTCCTCGCGCGCCGGGTTGGCGACGGCGCTGTTGTGGAGCGTCACGGTCGCCGGACTGGTGGCGCGGTGCGCCGCCCGGCGCGACGGCCTTGCCGGGCAGCTTGGCCGGCCCGGCGCCCTTGTGGTGCTGGCCGCCGCGCCGGTGGTCGCGGCGATGGCGTCGGCTGCGGATGGGCTCGAGGCGCTGCGCACGATCGGCGCCGCCGCCGCGGTCGGCGCCGCGCTTTGGCTGCTGTCGTGGCGGTTCCCGCTGTCGCACTGGCTGTCGGCGGGCGCCGTGCTGGCCGCCGGAGCGGCGTCGGGAGCGTGGGCCGCGCCGGCGATCGGCGGCGTCAACGGGTGGATCGCCGCGGGCCTCGGCCTCGCGGCCGCCGCCATCATCGTCGCCGCCAGCTACCGGCGCGCCGGCGGCGTCGACGCGACCGTGGCGACGACGCGGCTGGCGGGGCTCGGGTGGGCGATCTTCGCCTGGGGCGGCGCGGCGCGCGGCGGGTTCCACGCCGACGCCGCGTTGGTCGCCGCGCTGGCCGTTGTCGCGCTCGACCTGTGGACGACGCGCCGGCGTGCGTTCGCCGCCGTCGTCGCCGCCGGCGTCTTCATCCAGCTCGGCGCGTTGCCTCCGGTCGAGGAGTTGCTGCGCGGCTCGCTGCTGCTGCAGCCGCTGTTCTCGATAGCGGCGTTCGCGGTGCTGATCATCGCCGGTTGGCGCTTCGTCGCGGCGTCGCAGGCGCGCCAGCCGAGCGTCACCTATCGCATCGCTCCGCTCTGCGTGGTGCCGCGACTCGATCGCGGCCTCGATCATCCGGTGAAGATCAGTGTCGCCTGATCCCAACGCCCTGCTGCGCAGGTGGTTTGCCGCGGCGGCGATCGCCGCCGTGGTGGTGGGCGCCGCGGTGGCGCTGGCGATATTGCTGCCGAAGCCGCCGGGGCTCGTTGCAACCGACCGGCCGCCGACACCCGCGGCCTCCGGACAGCAGCCGAGCGAAACCGCCCCGAGCACGACCGCCGAGCGGCCGCCCGCCGCGCAGCCGAGCCCGCCGGTTCCGCCCAAGCCGCGGCAGCTGGACGACAGCGGCGCCGTCATCGCCTGGGGCGGGTCGACCGCCGGCAGGGCAGTGCGCCTGGAGCTGCAGGGCGTCGACCGGGAAAAATTCTCCGGCAGCGAGTTCTACGTCTCCCGCGGCGACGGGCCGATCGAGGTGCTCCCACGTGGAGATTACGCCGCGCAGCTGTCCGATCCCGCGCCCGGCCGCTACCGCTGGGGAGCCATGCTCGACGTTCGCGGCGGTGCGGAGCCGCTGCGGGTCGAGCCGCCGCGCGGCGATGCGACAGGCGCCGACTTCATCGTGGTGGGACCGTTACCGTCGATCGCGCGCCTTGCCCAGCGAACCCTCGAGGGCGCGCCGCTGCCGGCCGACCGCCGGGCGGAGGGCGCGGTGCGGCTGGGCGTGGAGCTGCGCGAGGACTATCCGGACGCGGTGCTCGAGGTCGAAGTGAAGGCCGGCGCCGCGGCGTTCGACGGGAAGGAGCTGTTGCGGGCGCCGTTTCGCGCTCTCTCCGCCGATGTGACCTTCGCCGGCGCCGCGGGCCGCTATCGCTGGCGTGCGCGCGTGGCTCTGCCGGGGCGCGCGCCCACCGACTGGCGCGATGCGGACGCCGGACCGGACTACGATTTTGCGCTGTTCAGCAAACCGGTCCCGCCGCAGCCGTCTCAGTCCCAGCAGACTCCACCGCCCCGGCCACAGCCCCAACCGTCGACCGGTCCGACGCCGTCGCCCCGGTCCCCGCCGCAACCGCCGACCGGTCAGACGCCGCCGCCCTCCGACCCTACGGCGCCAGCTTTCGCGGGCCGGCCGCCCAGCGCGACGGGCGGGACCGGAACGGGCTCCACCGGGCTCGGCGGCGGCCGCAGCGACCCGCTGCCCTCGCACCAGATCGAGCAGGCGTCGTTCTGGCAGATTGCCTTCATGCGGCTGCTGGTCGGGCTTGGCGTGATCGGCGCCGCGTTGGGCGCGATCGCCCTGGCGTTGCGCGGCCTGCGCCGCGCCGTGCGGCGGAGCTGATCGTGGCGGCGGCGGCCTCGCTATGGACGGAGCTGTGCGGGCTCCTGCAGGCGCGCGGCGAGCTTCCGTTCCAGGTCGATCTCCTCACGCCCGCCGAGGTCGCGACCGCCGTGCGCGCGGCGAACGGCGACCGGCGGCCGCACGACTTCGTGTGGAATTACTTCTACCCCCGCCACTATGGCGACGCCGACGGATCGCTGTCCGAGGCCGGCGCGCGGGCACTCGTCAATTCGTTCAAGGCGCGGGCGGCGCCGCCGCCTGCGGCGGCGGCCGACGCACCGCAAGCCGTGCGCTGCGGGATTTGCCACGCGCGCCCGGTCCAGGGGAGGGCGTGACGCCGTGGCCGATCCGATTCTCACGCATGTCGCGTTGTGGCGGCGCGTCCGCACGGCGCTGGCCGCGCACGGCATCGATGCGGAGGGAAATCCCAACGAGGTCGCCGACCGGGCGCGCGCCGCCATCGGCGGCGATCAGCTCGACCGCTTCCTGCGCGACTATTATCTCGAGCGCCAGTTTGCCGGCGGCCCGGGCCGCCTGTCCGACGCCGATGCCGCGGCCCTGGTGCGCGACATCGAAACGCGCGTGCAAGGGCTCAAGGCCGGCGGCGCCCGCCCGCGCCAGCCCGAGGCCGCGCGCGCGCACGGCCGCGCGAGCGCCGGCGCTTCCGCGGCGGGCAGCGCGACCGTGCTCGAGGAGGCGGAAGCCTACGGCGAGGACGCGGAGGGCGGATTTTCGCTCGGCGATTCGGTCAAGTCGTTCTGGCGGGAGCTGCAGGAGCGCCAGGCGGCGGCGCGGGCCGAGAAGGAGCGCGCCCGGCAACGCCAGGCGGAGGACGCCCGGCAACACGAGCACCAGCGGGCGCTCGCAGAGGAAGAGCGCCGGCGCCGGGAGGTCGAGGCGGCCCAGGCGCGTGCGGCGGAGGAGACGCGCCGGCGCCAAGCGGCGGAGGACGCGAAGGCCGCGGCGGAGCGCGAACGGCAACGCCAGGCGGAGGAGGCCCGGCTGCGCGCGCTCGCGCGGGCGCAAGCGGAGGAAGAGCGCCGGCGCCGGGAGATCGAGGCCGCCAAGGCGCGCGCCGCCGAGCAGGCGCGCCAGCGCCAGGAAGCCGAGCACGCGCGCCTGCTCGCACTCGCGCGCCAGCTGGAAGCGGAGCAGAAGCGCGCGGCAGAGGATGAGCGCAAGCGCGAGGAGGCGGAACGCGCCAAGGCGCGCGAGCGCGAGCGGGCGCTGGACGCGGAGCGCCGGCGTGCGGCGGAGGAGACACGCAAGCGCGAGGACGCGGAGCGCGCGCGTGCGCTCGAGCTCGCGCGCGAGCTGGCCGCCGCGGAAAAGCGCATGCAGCAGCTCGAGGAGAAACGCGCGCGCGAGCTGTCCGAGCGCCGACGCACGGCCGACGACCGTTCGCGCCAAGCCGCCGCGGCCATCCGCTCCGGCAACGGGCAGGCCGCCATCGCGCTGCTCGACCAGGTCGTCGCGCAGTTTCCGCAGGACGCCGCCGGCTGGTTCGCGCTGGCCTGGTCGTGCGGCCTCGCCGGCAACTTCCGCCGCTCGACGGAGTGCTACGCGAAGGGGCTCGCGCTCGAGCCGGGCAACAAGATCGCGTGGAACAACCTGGGCCGCGATCAGCGGCGCCGGCGGCGCCTCAAGGACTCCAGGCAGGCGCTCGAGCGCGCCCTGCAGATCGATCCCGCGTACGTGACCGCGCTGGCCAATCTCGGCGTCACGCAGCGCGACTCCGGCGACTACCGCGGCGCCGCCGCTTCCTTCGGCCGGATCGTCGACCGCGCGCCCGGCGATGCGGTGGCGTGGTATTGGCTCGGCGTCTGCCGCCAGCAACTGCGCGCGTACGATCACGCCGAACGCGCCTTCGCCAAGGCGGTCGAGCTCGATCCGACGATCGCCGATGCCTGGTGGCGATTGGGCGATTGCCTGCGCGCGCTCAAGCGCCGCGCCGAGGCCCGCCACGCCTACGACCGCGCCGGGAGCCTCGGGGGGCCGCAGCAGAAGCGGGTCGGCGCCGACGCGCTCGTGCTGGCGCTCGGCACCCTTGCCGTCTCCTATGCCGGCGCCGCGCTGCACGCGGATGCATTGGCCGTCGCGGCGGTCGCGGGTTACTGCGCCACGGTGTGGCGGCTGGGGCTGACGCGGGTCCAGCTGTTCCTGATCGCCATGCCGGCCATGATCATCCTGGCGCTGCCGGTCACGGAATACGCCGATTCCACGCCGGTGTGGGTCGCGGTCCTGTTTGCCTATACCGCGATCGTCGGGAAGCTGTGGCGCAGGATCGGGCGATAGCGACCGGCGGCCGCATTTCAGGCTTGGAAAATGCGGGCCGGTCCCCTAGATAGGCTTCCGGTCGAAACGACTAATCCATTACGTGAGCTTGCGGCCGGCGGCAGAGGAGCTGGATCTTTTCGTAAGCGATTGATTCCACTGGCGAAGGGCGCATAGCTCAGTTGGTAGAGCAGCTGACTCTTAATCAGCGGGTCCAAGGTTCGAGTCCTTGTGCGCCCACCAGCCTTCGCAATGATAACAATTAGTTAGGGCACGGATGAAATACAGTCGGCCGTCATTAGGCTCGCTATAGGCTCCCTGCTACCCCTCTTCAATAACCAACCGCGCTCGCTCGTGGTCGGTCAAGGTCGTAAACTCCTTGTTCGCTTCGACGGCCGCCGCTGCTCTGTCGGGAGCGAGCACGCGACCGAGATACACCATCTTCTTCTTGATGACCGATACGCGCCACCAGACTGGCTCGGCATGTTTCGACGCGCACCTCCCCAGGTGTCGGCCGAGCGGTCCAGGCCGGGGTTATCGTTGATTGGGACATTCTTGGCTCGAACCGACGCGCGCGGCTCGGCAGGTTTCGCTTTCTTGGCAGGCATCACGGGTACCCTCAGCACTCGGTACTGAGAGATATCTATGACGTTCTGTCGCTGCGCGTCACAATTTGCGCCTTGCGGCACAGGAGAACCAGGCGGCGGGGATAGTGCTTGCAGGCCGCCTGGAAGGCGGCCCGCGCGACGGGGTTTGCGGCGCATCGCGCTACGACCTCTTCGATGCTGCCGCCCGCAGTGTGAATCTCGACGCTGAAGCCAAGCTCCTCGATCCAGCGTTCGGACACGACACGGCCTAATGTCCGGCGCGGTAGCGCGCGATCTCGGCCGCCGGCACGTCGGCTACGTAGCAGTATGGCTCGGCGCCGCCGGGGCGGCTGTAGGCGCTACGCTTGCCGCATCGGGTGCCGTTGCGCGCCAGATCCTCGGGGCAGGCGAACGGATGGCCTGTGCGGTAGTAAGCTTGTCGGCTCTCCTGAACGATGACCGCAGCTATCTGCGTGTCGGTGAGCTGCTGCTTGAGCGCCGGCTGTGCGAACGCCGTTAAGGGCACCAGAGCGAGGGCGAAGGCGATTGCGCGCGTCATGGACTATTCCCGCGGGCGATAGGCGGAACGTAAAGTGGTCGCCATAAATTGCGGTCGTGCGTAGTGACGCATGGCCGAGCCATCGCTGCACGAGATGTGGCGGCACATTCTTCTGAAAGGCACCGACGCCGAACGTGTGGCGTAGCCCTTTTGGCATTGCCGGCGCTCCATGGATTCCGGCCACGGCCATGACCTCCTTGACCCGTCGCCAGGCGGTGGTCCGGCTCCAGGGCCATAGACCGCCGCGCAGCACGCGTTGGATCGCGTTGCGCAGCCCGAGAACCCTTGGCTTTCGCCGCTTTACGCACTCCTCTGGCAGTGGTTGCAGATTTGATACTCATTTTAACGTGCACAGGTCAAGCTATTTTAAGGTTTTGAAACAGTATTGGCCATAGTGTATCAAAGTATATTTGCGTCAATGGAGGGACGAATGCTGGAAACTATGTCAGTATCTCAGCTCGGCTCTTCAGATATGCTTGTGGCCTACCAATCCTGCGCGGCCAGCGGGTAGGGTGTGGAATCTCAATCTAATCAGCGTCCCAGCCTTTACTATTAATCTCGCCGTAGGCAAACTCTGAGTTGAGGAGCTGGCTTTCTAGGGGAGGGGAACGTGTCGATTACATCGAAATCAATAGCGATTCTTGTCACGGCTTTTGGCATCGCCGCGGTCGTTGATCCCGCGGAAGCGCGATGCCCCGTTGGGTACATCACGTGCTCCGCGTGGTGCGTGAAATACCGGCCCGAGCAAGCGCCCAGCCACTACTACTCATGCCGCCGCGGGCACACTCAGAGCTGCGTCAATCGACACGGAAGCGAGTCAGCCTGCATTCAGGATCGTCCGCCCTTCAATTGATCCGACGCAGTTTGAGGCAAATCGCCTCCGCGCTGCGAAGGTCCAATCTGCCTGACCCCCATGCAACAAACGTTGTCCATTGCGGTCCTTGCGGGCGTCGGCGGCATGCTCGGATGGGGCTTTGCCGACTTCTTCGCAAAGAAGACGATCGACGCGATCGGCGACATGGTCAGCCTCGTGTGGGCGCATGTATTCGGCACGATTGCCTTTCTGATCGTTCCGGCCTGCCAACTGGCGTTTGGCGGCAGTATCTCGTTGCCTGACACCGGTCAGGGCTGGGCACTGTTGGTCTTCTTTGGGGCACTGCAGGCGGCGGTGTATCTCCTCGTCTACCGGGGATTCGGCAAAGGCCAGCTAGGAGTCTTGAATCCCGTGTTCTCTTCTTTCTCCGGACTAACTGCCCTCCTGTCGATCCTGGTCTTTGGAGAAGCCGTCAGCGGCGGCCAACTATTTGCTCTTTGTGTCATCTTCGCCGGGATTATGGTGATTAATCTTGACTTCCGCGCTCTGCGCATGAGGCAGCTTCGTCTCTTGCATGTTCCGGGCCTTTTGGAAGTGGGCATTGCGACAATCCTTGCCGCGTTGTGGACCCTCGGATGGGACAAGTTCATCGACGGCAAGGATTGGTCCTCGTACGCGGTGCTCATGTACGCGTTCATGACCGTTACCATCCTGGTGATCGCGCGAGCGCGAGGGGTCGCTCTCGCAGTGCGCAGGGGCGATGTCTGGAAGTTTTTGGTCTTGATCGGCATTTGCGAAACTGTCGCATACTGGGCTATCAGCCTTGGCTACAGCACGACGCCACACACGAGCGTCGTTGCGGTTCTCAGCGGCGCTTTCGCGCTGCCGACCATCATTCTCGCCCGCGTGTTCCTCAAAGAGCAGATACCATTGTTCCAGACGGTGGGCAGCGGAATGATCGTTTGCGGCATCGTGCTCCTGCCTGCGCTATGAACAGACCGCTCGGAGCCCAGGTTGTCGACGGCGCCTCGTATAGCCTGCCATTCCGCGAGACACCGTACTTTATCGCCTCTCGAAAGAGGATCATTGCGGCGTACCGAGGCTTCGAGAGTTACTTTCCGGGCGCCGCGATCTACTATGCGATGAAAGCGAATTCCGAGCCCGGTGTTCTTCGCACGCTGGTGGCCGCGGGCGCCGGATTCGAGATAGCGTCCGCGCACGAACTGCGCTTGCTCGCGCGTCTCTCCGTTCCGCCCGTGAAGATAATCTACGGCTCGTCTATCAAGCCGATTGCTCACGTTAAAGAGTGCCATGAATACGGGATCGACCGGTTTGCGGCAGACTCCTTTCTGGAGGTCGAGAGGATCGCCGCAGCCGCGCCCAATGCACGCATCTATATTCGCGCGCGTGTCGATGACGCGGGAAGTGTCTTCCAATTCTCCGAGAAATTCGGCGCGGAGATCGCCAGCATCGTACCGATGCTGCAGCTCGCGACCGCGCGGGGCCTCCGCCCGTACGGAATCAGCTTCCACGTCGGATCGCAGGCGAGCAACGCAGCAGCGTGGGCTAACGCGCTCAGTGCTCTGGCGCCTGCGTTGCACGGGTTGCGGGATGCCGGGATCGGCATAGAGGTGCTAAACCTGGGCGGCGGTTATCCGTACCGGTACCCGTCCGCCCGAGATGCGCCGGATCTTGAGTGCATTGCGACGAGTATCACCGCTGCGCTCGAACGGCTCCCGTATCGGCCCGCTCTAATTCTGGAGCCTGGCAGGGCCGTCATTGCCGACGCCGTTATCCTCGTCACGAGCGTCATCGCGCGCGTGGAGCGGAAAGGAGTGAACTGGCTGTTCCTCGATGCGGGCGTCTACAACGCCCTCCACGAGACGCTCGCTTTCCAGGGCTCGACCCAGTATCGAGTCACTCCGATTCGCGCGAGCGCTGATTGCCAGCAGCTCCGATTTGCCCTCGCGGGGCCAACCGGCGACAGCCCGGATGTCATCATGCGCGATGCGCTCCTGCCCAGCGATACGCGCGTGGGCGATAGGCTTATCTTCCACGGGGTCGGAGCGTACAGCCTCTCCGTCGCCAGCCGATTCAATGGCTTTCCTAAGCCGCCTGTCTATTTCCTCGAGCACGTGGCTTCAAGAGCGCGAGTCATGAGATGAAGAGGCGGTTGGCGTCGTTAGTGGCAGGTGTGGGCGTGACGTCGGCATTCGCGGCTGATCTCAAGCTTGGCCCTGCGACCCCCGATCCCTGGGAGATCGCATACGGCGCGACGCTCATGAGCGACTACAACGTGCGCGGCATCACTCAATCCGCGCGCAGACCTGCGGCGGGCGCCTATTTCGAGTCCCGGTACAATGTAAATCCAAGTCTTCAGCTTTACGGCGGCCTTTTCGGCAACAGCATCGATTTCCCGAATGACGCCGCGTCACAGATCGGGCTGTACGGAGGGATCAAGCCCACCTTCGACAAGCTCTCTGTCGATCTGGGCGCATGGTACCTTTTCTACCCGGGCGGGATGACGTTCGACGGCCTTGGTGGGCCAAGCTCGTGCACTACTCGTAACATTGCGCTCTGCAACACCATCAAGGGAAACCTTGGCTTTTGGGAAGCGTACGCAAAGCCGAGCTATGCAATCAACGCTGTGTGGACCCTCGGGGCGATCACCTACTACTCCCCCTCGGTCCTTAACTCGGGCGCATGGGGAACATATGCCGCGGCCACGGCAAAGCTGACGGTCCCCAGTTCGGTGCTGCCAAAAGAGATCGGTGCATCCATATCAGGTGAACTCGGCCGCTATTGGTTTGGGACGACGGATGCATTCTACGGCGTGCCGGCGTTTCCGGCGGGCGTCAAGCTTCCGGACTACAACACGTGGAACGTCGGCCTCACGCTGACGTACAAGGTCCTCTCGCTCGATCTCCGTTATTACGACACGGACCTAACGAAAGCGAATTGCAACGTCTTGACCGACGATCAGACCGCGACATTTGGTGGGCCCAGCGCGATAACCGCCATCAATCCAACCGGCCTCGTGTCCAACTGGTGCGGTGCGGCTTTCATCGGTAAACTGAGCTTTGACACCACCATTCCAAGCTTCAAGTAGTGGTTCGGCTCGATGATGCAAGTGAATAGACCAGCCGTGTCGTAGATTACCGCGAGAGGCCAATCCGCATGAGGTTTTAGATCGACATCAACGAGCACGCCTGTGCATGTCACGATATTTTTTTGAGGTGCCGCGGGTGTGGCCGCCAAGCATAGCGCGCAGGGCAAAAGAACTTTTGTCAGCCGGATTATCTTTGCTCACATATGTTCATTGCAGATCAACCCTCCCGCGCCGGAGGAAGTATGTCCCATTTGTTCTCAAATTGCTCCGGATAGCGGAATCCAAAGCCACTCGTTGGGTCAGTGGGGTGCGCCAACTTGGATTTTTCGAGCAACTTGTTCGTTTCGGATTGTCGAAGAATGAAAAATATGTCCTGATCTTTGGTACCTCCTACGCGCACCAAAATGTAGAACAAGTTGAGCTTAACCTGCTTTGGCGTAATCAGCCATGCATTATTTGTTGAAAACCCCTTCACGTCTATCCAAAATTGATCACCGTTTTGAGTGCCCACCATCAGATCGGCATCAGGTGTGTTATCTCCCATTGTGAACGAGACGACATAGTATCGTCGGACTAATTCAGATGCGGCAAGGAACTGTGCGGCCCATTGGGTACGTGAGCCTTTTCCGTTCGACTGATTGGCCTTTGCATCACCGCGCCTCCCATCTACTCATTCGCGTCTCTGGCGAGCTGCTCACGGGATGGCCCCACGCGCGGCCGCACTTCTGGCACTCGACCCGCAGCACGTCGAGCTTGCCGGCGAGGTCGTGGAGCGTGAGCGGGTCCTCGCTGGGCACGTCACCCTTTAGTGCCAGGCACTCGTCGGAGATCATACGCCGTGAAATGCTGACATTGCTCCGCGTTTTGGCATCTATGACGTACCACACCACTGAACCAGTGTCTGTGCAAATACCTGTCACCGGATTAAAGGGAATGCGCTCATCTGCAGAATAAGGACGAACGTCCCTTGGACCTTCTCCGATCCGCTCCAGCAAAACTGGTTCCTTGATCTTAAGGTCATTAGCAATTTCCATCTTGGCCAGCGGCACGCGAACGAGCTCAAGTCGACGGCGCAAATTGGTCAGAGCCTGTGAGGTGGGTTTTGATTCATGGGCAAGACGGACGGATTCATACATACTGAATACCCAATATCGTGACAGCGCAATCTGGAAGTCAGGAATCAAATCAATCTCAGTCTGTTGTCGCGTGAGCCTTCCCAAAGTTTCTGTTTCAATTGTCCTCAGGAGCAGATCTATCCTGCCATCAGCATGCGTATACGTGTGCTTGACGCCGAACTCGCCCCACAGACGCCAGGCGAAGTCCCGCCACTTCTCGTTCAAACCCTGTGATTGCGCCAAGGCGTTATACAGAGCAACTGCAATCGGTTCCGAGACGGCCATTTCTTATTCACCACTCCCATGATCCGCGTCGCCGCCGGCGCGTCCGGATTCCGGACCTTGATCCAGTCGGCGCACCGGCCGGACGGGTAGGGCCGGTCCCGGCGCTTGGCCACGACGCCCTCGGCGCCGAGGGCGCAGGCGTGGCGGAAGATCGTGGCTCTCCCGATAGCGCGTGAGCGCCCGGAACGCCAGCGTGTCTCCAGGCGGCCGATTCTTCTAATCGCGTGGGTGGTGATCACGCTTCTTGAGGTAGTCGACGAACGCCCAAAACTGAGGATTTGGTCCTGTCCTCATAGCCGTACCGGCGGTCCAGCCATTGGCGGCTACACTCGTGCGGACGCTTGCTTCTTCATTATTCGATCGGGCCAGCGTGAACGACATCCCAAATGGCTGGTACTTGGGGGATTTTTTCGGCGTGGGTATCCAGGTAGGTGGTGTCACATTGGACGTGAAGCGCGGAGCCCTTAACGCCTAGAGTCTCCCGGATCGCGCGGCGAAGAGCCTCGGCCATCTCGCCTCCTCTCAAAGCGAATTCGTCAAATGAATCAGGGCGTAAGCACCCCCACGCGAGGAATCGTGCGTGGGGTTTTCGCGAAGGGCCGGGCGGTCGCGGCCCCACGCTGGACCAGCAGTGCAATCCCGAGATGATGATCCTACTCAGGGTGCCGTAAAACGGCACGCTCGATCGCGCTGATCGGCTCCGGCCGCGCGGGGAAATAGGTGCGAAGCTTCGCTATTCGTGCCTAGCTTCGCCAGCTTTTCGGCCGTCCAACCCGGAAGCTAACCGGAAGCCGCCGAAGCCGAAAGGCGAAGGGGGCAAGCCTGTTCCGATTTTCCGGCGAAGCGAGCGAAGGCTGATGCGCGCGCCCTGGTCTTGAATCCCAATCCCCAGCCGGCATTCAAGCAATTGATGTTGCATTCCTTCTGTAGTTTCGCCGCGCCGGTCGTGAATTTTTGAGGTTTCTTGCACCGTCGGCATGGCCGTGCAGCGCGCTTGACTTGGCGCAGCCGGGGCCTCATGATCGCCACAACCTCATATTGTGAAGCACGCTTGCGCGCGGTGGAGTTCGCTGGATCGGCACCGATCCGGCGGCGCCGATTCTTGAATTTCGTTTGCCCTGGTGAAGCACTTTTTGGTGGGAGCACACCATGAAGCAAGAATGTTTGCACGCCGGCAATGCACGTAGTTGCGCCGCCCGCCGCAGGGTCATTGCCGGGATTGTCACGGGGCTGATCGTCGTGCCGCTCATTGGCGTGGTGATCTCGTTGCTCGCGGGCCAGATATCGCTGGCGCAGTCGACGAAGATCATGCCCCAGAACCTGATGGTGCGCGGCTATGTTGCGGTCGCCGTCGGCCGCTCGAGTGAAGCTGAAAAATCCGGCTTGTACTCGCGGCTGATTGCCGGAAAGGACGTCCACCTGCCGGGAATCGATGTCTTTCTTTCAGATCCGCAGACCGGCAAAGCCAGCAAGCCTGCCAGGACCGATTTGAGCGGGCGCTTCACCTTGTACGCGCCCGAGCGGGGCGGTTATCGCATCTGCTGGAAGTCCGGCGTATACGGCACCGGTTGCGATCAAAATATCGTCAATGCCGGCGCGGCGCCGCAATTCATCAGCACGGTCCGCATTCAGCTGCAAAAGCGGCCGGGTTCGGTCGCCGTGGCCGGGCATGTCAGGACGGCGGACGGCGCGCTGCCCCGCACGTTCGAGCCGTTGATGAACATCAACGCCTTCGCCACCGTCAATCTGGAGGATGAAAAAGGCAATCGGATCGAAACGGTCTATGTCAACAACTTCGGCGACTATTTGTTGCCCTACGTTCCGGTCAAGCGAAAGATCAAGCTGACTGCCAGCATCGAGGCGGGCACGTTCACCCAGGAGATCTGGCCCGAGGCCAAGATCGAGGGCGAGGCGCTGCATCTGGTCAATCTCAAGTTCGCGAGCTACCGGCCGCGTCTGGCGCCGCTGTTGGCGTTCGATTCCGTCACCCGCCGCCGCGTGCAGAATGCCGCGCCGGGCTCGACCATCGACGTCGTGGCGCGAGCGACCGACAGGAACGGCGATCCGGTCGAGTTCGCGTGGTTTGCCGATGCCGCCGATGGGCAGCTCTCGGCAAGGTCGGGCGCGCAGGTGCAGTGGAAGCTGCCGGCCACGCCTGGCCGTTACTCCGTGACCGCGGTCGCGTACGACGGCAAGGGCGGTTACGACAAGGCCTCGCTGTGGGTGCAGGCCGACGGCCGGGGCGTGCCGTTCGCCGGCATCGTGGTGACGCCGGGCGGTGCGCCGGTCGCGGACGCGTCTGTCGAGATCGTCGGCAACCCGGCGACCAAGACCGATGCCGGCGGCCGCTTCCATACCAACGTCAAGGAGGCGGATCGCTATGTCTTCAATGTGCGGAAAGAAGGCTACGCGCTGAATTCCCGGGTCTACGACGCCGCGGTGACGGGCGGCAGATGGATCCTTCGCCCGGGCGAAGTGCTGACCATCGACCCGACCAAGGACAACCGCATCTCGCACAAGCGCGGCGAGCGGGATTGCCCGGGACCGGACAGCACGCGGGCGGGCTTGGGCGCGGCGGGTGAATCGCTGACGATTCCCCAATGGCAGGACGGCAAAGGCAACGTGGTGGATGCACCGGCATGGTGGGACGGCCCTCGCTCCGCAGCCCAGCTCGGCAGGACGACGGCCGACATCAGCCCGGCGGATCTGGGCGAACGTACGCCGGTCATTCTGCCGCGCGATCTGAAGCCGCCCGCGTGCGGCCCGGGCGTGACGGTGGAAATTCCGGCCAATTCGATCCTCGATGCCAGAGGCCAGGTGGCGACCGCGCCGCTGAAAGTGACGATCGCGACCGTCGACCTGCTTTCGCCGCAGCAGATGCCGGGAGAGGACACCGTGGTGCCGAACGGCGGCGGCGGGGCTTACCTGAAGAGCTTCGGCGCCGGATCGTTGGACCTGCCGTCCGGATTCAAGCTCCGGCCGGGAGCGTCGGCCAAAGTCACCATTCCGGTGGATCGCGCCCGGCGCATGGGCGGCGCTCCGCTGCCGCCGACCGTGCCCATGCTCTCCTACGACGAAGAAAACGGCTGGTGGAAGGAAGAGGACACGCTGACATTGTCGGTCGTAAACGGCGTGCAGGCCTACAGCGGCTCGGTCACGCATTTCACCACCTACAACGCAGACACGTTCTTCAACAACGCGGCGTGCCTGCGGGTATTCAGCCCGTCCCTCCCGGGTCAATATGATCTGGAAGTGATGTCGCCTTATCCCGACGGCACACCGCATTACAAGAAGTATCCGATCGACAATGTAACGTCGACCGAGCACGTCATCTACAACATCACGCCCAATGCAAACATGACGCTCGCCCCGATGACGCAGGGAGCCACCCCACAGCTGATGGGATTTTATGTGGTCAACAGCGGGCAGCCGGAAACGCCGCCCCATTCACCCAACCCGCCGCCCGGGCCGCCTTACACGTCATGCAATAATTTCGTGGTGCTCTCGGTGGGACAAGCGCCGGATTCGCCGGTCGGCGGCGAATTCCTGCACGGGCTGGGGTTCCTCGACGCCGCCAATCTCGGCTTCAACGATCTTACCGCTGCCGGACCAACCGGCAATGCGTTGATCGATGCCATCGCGGGGGCATCGAAGGATTACTACGCGAACGTCGACCCCAACACCGATCGCGACACTTTCGCCAAGTTCAAGTCCAAGCACGGGTTCGGCGTCAACCCCGAAACCGTGGCGCAATATGCCAACTCGGGCGATCTGGGCTTCGGCCGCGACATGCACTGCCTGAAGGACGCGGTAACCGGCAACATCGCCTGCTATGTCACCAACTACGGCACCGGCTACTCGAATGTGCCCCCGGGCGGCGGCACGTCGGATCAGGATGATGCCGATGCCGCGGGACTACGCAGCACGGTTGGCAATTCCAGCGAGGTTGCCACCGTGGCGATGGAGTATGCGCCGATCGAAGGCGACCCCGCGGGCGACAAGGTGGTGAAGTTCTTTGTCTACAAGAAAGGGCTCGCCAACTATGGCCGCAGCATCTCGGCCAACTTGGATGGCCGCGGCGAACGGCCGGTGCCGCAGCTTTGCATGATCTGCCACGGCGGGCTGCTTCCCCAGCAGTCAGCCGGGGTGCCGACATTTGGCAGCGCTGCGGACGTGAAACTGAGCTCCCGCTTCCTGCCGTTCGACCATCGCCTGTACACGTTTCCGAACGACCCGGCCCTGTCGCAGGCAAACCAGGAAGCCCCGATCAAGAGCTTGAACAAGGATATCGTCGACCTGGTTCCCACCGGCGCGCCCAGCACCGACCCGATTCGAGAGGTGGTGAAAGCCCTGTACGATGACGGCACTGCCGCAGGAGCGGCGGCGCAGATTCTCGATTCGCCGGTGACCGGATGGAAAACCGGGCAACCGGCCCCCAACAACCTGCCCGGACAAACAGACTTCTATAATAAAGTCGTGGCGAACGCCTGCCGCGGCTGCCACACGGCACAGCCGTATCCGCAATTGCAGTTCAATACGGCGGACAAATTCGTAAATCTCGCCGGCGTCAATCAACCGCCCGCTGGCCTCAACAACAAGCTCATGCTTGGCACGGCGCAACTGCGGGTCTGCGGCGACTACGTCATGGCACACGCCCCTCGCACCCATGACATTTTCTGGGGCAGCTACACGCAGATACAGGCGGCGATTGCCGCAATCTCGATGCCGACGGAGTTCCAGAGCTTCGGCGACGGCGTGGGCGGCGACACGTGGAAATCCGGGCTGTGCACCTCGTTCATTTCGGCCCTGACGAGCTCGCCAAGCAAATTCTACGAGCAATCGATCCAGCCGATCTGGAACGGAAAGTGCGTGGCATGCCACATTACGGGTGGGATAGGCCCCTTCAGCCTGACGGACGGCCCCTCGTACCAGCAAGTGGTCGCCCGCGTTTCGCCGCCCAATGACGCCGACAACGCCGGCACCTTGCTGCAGCGCATCACCGGTGTCGGTCCCGGAGCAAAGATGCCCCAAAACTGCGTAGCGCCACCGGTCCCACCCGGCTCCGGCCAGCTGCCGTGCCTCGAGCAGTCGGACATCGACAAGATCAAAGCTTGGATCAGAAGCGGAGCAAATTAGAGCATGATGGCGAAAAAGCCTGCCCCGGACTTGATCCGGGGCGGGTACCGGGTTCCCGCCTGCGCGAAGCCCTGGTTACGGCTCATCATTTGGCTTGGTGCTTCGGCGGGCGAAGGCAGGTCGCAAAACATCATGCTCCAACAATAAGCCGAAGCGGGATGGCGATTCGACGAAAAGCCATCGCGCTTCAGGATTCAAGTGCACCTGTCGGCCGCATCGCCAGCGCGCTGCCGAGGCCGCCGGCGGCGGCGATGGCGGCGAGGCCGGTGGCGGCGTCTGCTTCGCGCTGCAGCTCGTGCCACAGGCGCACCGCCAGCACCGCGCCCGACGCGCCGATCGGATGGCCGCGCGCGAGCGCGCCGCCGCCGCGGTTGACGCGCGCAGGGTCGAGCCCGATGCGGTCGACGCAGGCGATCGCCTGCACCGCGAACGCCTCCATGACCTCGGCGACGGTCACCGCATCGGCGTCGATAGCGTGACGCGCCAGCACGGCGCGCGCGGCCGCGACGGGCGCGAGGCCGGGCATCGTCGGATCGCCGCCGCGGCGCGCGCCGCCGAGGATGTGCACGGGCCGGCCGGCGAGCGTCAGGCGCGCGGCGACCGCTTCGGTGACGACGAGCACCACCGCGGCCGCATCGGCCTCGACCGCGACGGTCGCGGCGGTGACCGCGTGCCGCGGATCGCCGGCGAGTGTGGGCAGCCGCGCGCACAGGCGTTCGGTCAGCGCGCGCGCAAAGGCGTCGCGCTCGACGCCGGCAATATCGACGATCTCATGATCGATGTCCGCCGCCGCGCCATGCGCCAACGCCTTGCGATGGCTCTCGATCGCGAACGCCTCTTGCGCCTGCCGGGTGACGCCGAGCGCGCGCGCGAGTGACGCCGCGGCTTCGATCATGTCCGGATCGCGCTCGGGCCACGGCGTGAACGGCGGGCGCGCATAGGCGCGCGGCGCTTCGTCCTTGTCGTACGGACGCTGCATGCGGATGGGTGCGCGGCTGAAGCTCTCGACCCCGCCGGCGACGATCGCGCGGGCTTCGCCGGCGGTCACGCGCGCGGCGGCCAGCATCACCGCGTCGAGGCCGGCGCAGCACTGGGTGTCGAGGGTGAGCGCGGCGGTCTCCTCCGGCAGGCCGGCGAGAAGCGCGGCGACGCGGGCCGGATTGCCGCCGCCGTAAAGCGCGTTGCCGAGGATGACGTCGTCGACCTCGCCCGGCGCAAGGCCGGCGTCGGCCAGCACGGCGCGCATGGACGCGGCGGCAAGGAACGTGACGGTGGCCGCGCGAAACGCGCCGTCGCGCGGCACGACCGCGGTGCGGCGGGCGGCGACGATGAAGGCGGCGCTCATGTCAGGTGCTCGCACGCACCCGCGCGCCACAAGCGGTCGAGCGCGGCGAAATCGCTCTTGCCCGACAAGGTGCGCGGCCAGGCGCGGACGGCGGCATAGACGCGCGGCACCTTATAAAGCGGCAAGGCGCGGCGCAGGTGGGCGATGAGCTTCGCCGGGCGCGCGCCGGCCGCGTGCCGCGGCAGCACGAGCGCGACCATGCGCTCGCCGCGCTTGGCGTCGGGCAGGGCGAGCACGGCGGCGGCGGCAACGGACGGATGGGTTTCCAGCGCGCGCTCGATCTCCTCGGGAAAGATGTTCTTGCCCGACGTGACGATCATGCGCTTTTCCCGGCCTTCCAGATAAAGAAATCCGTTCGCGTCGAGCCGGCCGCGATCGCCGACCGAGACGGCGTTGCCGGCACGGTAGAGATCGTCCTCGCCGCCGACCGCGTAACCGGAGAATACCAGCGCGCTCGCGACGAACACGCGGCCGACCCGGCCGGGCGGCAGGCGGCGTCCCGCGCGGTCGCGGATGCTCAACGTGACGCCCGGAAAGGCGCGGCCGACCGAGCCGGGCGGCACCCGCTCGCCGTCCTTCGCCACGGCGACGAAGCTCAATTCCGAGGCGCCGTAGAACTCGGCGAAGCGGGCCGCCGGGAAGAGGCGCCGCAGGCCGGGCAGGGCGTCGGCGAACCACTTGGCGCCGGAGGAGAGCACCCAGCGCACGGACGTGAGCGGCCGCGCGCGCGCGCCGGCTGCGAGGATGAGGCGCAGATGGGTCGGCACGCCGTAGACGACGCTCACGCCGTGGCGGCGGATGAGCGCGGGGATCGCGGCCGGGCGGAAGCGGCGGCACAAGACCACGGTGGCGCCGGCGTGCAGCCCGTGCACCATGGCATAGAGGAACAGCGAATGGGCGAGCGCGCCCGGCGCCAGCACCACGTCGTTCGGGCCGAGGCCGAACTCGACCGCGTCGCCGCGAAAGCTTTCCACCCACGAGCGGTGATCGCGGCGATAGCCCTTGGGCGTGCCGGTCGAGCCCGAGGTGAAGCCGACGTAGAACGGCAGGCCGCCGTCGGGTTGGCCTGTCGGCGCGTAGCGGGCGGGCGCGCCGAGCGCGGCGGCGACGCGGGCGAACGGCAGCGCAGCGGCGAGCACGACGGCGTTGCGCCGCGCTGCGAGGCTCGGGTCGGCGGTGACGATCATCGCCGGCCGCAGCGCCGTAAGCGTTCGCCGGGTGAGGGCAGCGGGCCAGGCCGGATCGAGCACCTGGGCCGCGCGGCCGGCCCGGGCAACGGCGAGGAACAGCAGCGCCAGCGCCGGCCCGTTGGGCAGATGCAGCGCGACGCCGGCGCCGGCGGGCGTGCGCGCCGCGATGCGGGCGGCGAGGCGCTCGACGAGGGCGGACAAATCGCGCCAGGCCAGGCGGTCGCGTCCGACGATCAGGGCGGCGCGCGCGGGCGTGCGCGCGGCATGCCGCGCGATGTTCGCCGTGACCGCGCTCGCCATTCGCCCCCCCCTGTGCCGCCCGTTGTCCGCCTGCCGCCGCAGGCTAATGACCCTGCGGGGGGCCTTCAATGATGGCGCCGCCCGTGCGATCATGCCGCCATCCGAAAAATCATTGGGAGGCCGCAATGGCGAAATACCTGCTGGTCAGCTTCAAGACCTGCCCCTGGGTGCAGCGCGCCGCGATCGTGCTGCGCGAGAAGAACATCGCCTTCGAGTTCCGCCACATCGAGCCCGACAACCGGCCCGACTGGTTCCTCGCCATCTCGCCGCACAAGAAGGTGCCGGTGCTGCGCCTCGACGACACGGTGTCGCTGTTCGAGTCGAACGCCATCGCCGAGTTCCTCGACGAGACCACGCAGCCGCGGCTGCATCCGGAGGACCCGGTGGTGCGCGCGGTCAACCGCGCCTGGACCGACTATATCCCGACCTTCGCCGCGGAGGTGACCGCGGTCGCCTACGCCGACAGCGAAGCGGACTACCGCAAGGCGGTGGAACGCATTCCGCTGCCGTTCGAGCGGCTGGAAGCGGCGCTCGCCAAACAGGGCAGCGGCCCCTTTTTCAACGGCAAGACCTATTCGCTGGTGGATGCCGCCTACGCGCCGTTCCTGCAGCGCTACTTCTACCTCGACCGGATCAAGCCGCTCGGTCACATCGAGAAATACCCGCGGCTCAAGGCCTGGGGCGAGGCACTCATGGCGCGACGCTCGACCCATTCATTCCCGGAGGCGGAGTTCGAGGCGATGTACCGGTTGAACATCAAGAAACGCAACAAGTACCTGGCGCAGTTCGTCGCGCTGCCGGCCGTCGCGGCGGAGTAGGGCGCTGCCAACGTAGACGTAGGGTGGGTTAGCGGCGCACATAGCCCGTCGAAGACGGGCGTAAACGCCCTTATGCTGCCGCGTAACCCACCGTGAAACCGCCGATCAAACAAAGATGGTGGGTTACGCCCGCGCCGCGGGCTAACCCACCCCTACGACGCGGGCTAACCCCCCACGCTGGTGCGCCAATCACGCCGCCGAGCGGACGTCGATCTTGACTTTGAGACCCGCGCGCGTTGCCAAGGTCAGCAACGTGTCGAGCGAGAACTTGTTGATCTTGCCGTGCAGCAGGTCATTGAGGCGAGGCTGGGTGATGCCCAGCCGGCGCGCGGCTCGCGCCTGGGTCGTGTTCCAGCCCCGCACGGTTTTGTTGATCGCGGTTATGACGTTAGACCGCATCGTCATGTTCGCAGCGTCTTCGGGATCGTCTTCCAGAGCGTCCCAGACGTTGGCGTAGGTTCGAGCTTTCATCGCTCTAATCCTCTTTTCAACTGCCGCAGGCGTGCATCGGCAAGATCCAGGTCGCGCTGCGCGGTCTTCTGCGACTTCTTCTGAAACGCGTGCAGCACATGGATCGCATCGGCCAGCGTCGCGACGTAGATCACGCGGTAAGCCCCAACGCCTGCGCGGATTCTGATCTCACGTACGCCGACGCCGATCGTCGGCATCGGCTTCCAGTCGGTCGGGTCCAAACCCTTCTGGACCTGATATAGCTCATGGCCGGCTTGCCGCCGTGCATCTTCAGGGAAGTCGCGCAACCGGTCGAGCGAATCCCCGTGAAATGTCACGGACTTGAATGCCATAGGAAGGAATATATCATTATTTATATAAGCAGCAAGTGCAAAGGGGATAAGCGCGCGTCGGTAGGCCTATCGGAGAAGATATTTTCCCAATTCCAGGGGCATAAGGTATTCCCCGGCTTTGGCCGCCCTGCATTTGAGAATGCCACGGCGGTTGTGGCGGCGCGCGCGCCGCCTTAAATGGTCGTTGCGGGTGCGCATCAACGCCCGCCACAGGAGTCTCCCATGGCCCAGGTTGCCGAACTCGATACCGCCCCCGATACGATCGAGGCGACGCTCAATTATCTCAAGGACACCGGCGAGGCGCCGTGGACCTACAGCGGCGGGGAGGGCTCGACCGAGGTCAGGAGCGGCGGCGAGCGCGATCCGCACAAGGTCGCCATCCGCAACGGCCGCCTGCACACGAACGAGTTCGCGCTCGAGCGCAGCGGCTTCCGCTTCGTGCGCCACGACACGGCGATGCAGGATTTCCTCGATCCCGACGAGGTCAAGCGCGTGTACTACCCGGAGATGGAAGCGCTGATAAAGGCGGAGAGCGGCGCCAAACGCGTGGTCGTGTTCGATCACACCCTGCGCACGGCGGACGACGCGTTCCGTGAGGAGCGCAAGATCCGCGAGCCGGTGCAGCGGGTGCACAACGACTACACCGAATGGTCCGGCCCGCAGCGGGTGCGCGACGTGCTGCCGGAGGAGGCCGAGGCGCTGCTCCAGCGCCGCTTCGCCATCGTGCAGACGTGGCGGCCGATCCGCCATCCGGTCGAGACCTTCCCGCTCGCCATCGCCGACGCGGCGAGCCTCGCGCCCGACGATCTGGTGATATCGGAACGGCGCTATCCCAATCGGATCGGGCAGACCTACGCCATCACCTATAACCCCGGCCACCGCTGGTTCTGGTTCCCGCGCCAGCGGCGCAACGAGGCGATCGTGTTCAAGGTCTTCGATTCCGAGAAGGACGGCCGCGCCCGCTGGACCGCCCACACCGCGTTCGACGACCCGACCGCGCCGCCCGACGCGCGGCCGCGCGAGAGCATCGAGATCCGCACGCTGGCGTTTTTCTGACATTCCGCGTACGGCGACGAAGCAATCCAGAGCGGCGCGCACGGCCCCTGGATTGCTTCGTCGCTTCGCTCCTCGCAATGACCGGTGCGCTTCTGCTATGGTCGGCGTCCTGTTGCGCCCTACGGCGTGGTGTCCCATGGCCTGGCTCGAGCGCCTGAGCGTGATCCTCGCCTGCGTCGTGCCGGCGACCCTGGTCGACGCGGCGCTGGAGGCGCCCAGGCAGGTCCCGGCGCCGCCGTCGTTTGCCGGCCAATTGCTGATCGCGGCGCCGTCCATGGGCGACCCGCGCTTCTCCCAGACCGTCGTGCTGATGGCGCGCCACGACAAGAACGGCGCGTTCGGCATCGTCATCAACCGGCCGGCGGGCGAGCGCACGCTGGCGAGCCTGCTGGAAGCGCTGGGCGAGAAGGAGGCGGACGTCGAGGGCAGCGTGCGCATCTTCGCCGGCGGCCCGGTCCAGCGCGAGATCGGCTTCGTGGTGCACAGCGCCGACTATCGGCGGCCGGAGACGATCGACATCGACGGCCACGTGGCGGTGACCTCGCACCGCGAAATCCTGCGCGACATCGGCCGCAAGCACGGCCCGAAGAAAAGCCTGATCGCGTGCGGCTACGCCGGCTGGGGCCCGGGCCAGCTCGAGGGCGAGATGGCGCTGCGCGCCTGGTTCACGGCGGCGGAAGACGCGCGGCTGATCTTCGACGAGGACCGCGACAAGGTGTGGGACGAGGCGATGAAGCGAAGGACGCAGGATCTGTAGGATGGGTTGACGCCCGCACTGGCGGGCGGAAACCCATCGATGGGCATTGATGGGTTTCGCCGCGCTCAACCCATCCTACAGGAAGCAACGGGAGAACATGCCGATGCGCATCGATCGTCGTAGATTGCTGCAGAGAGGCGGCGGGCTTGCCGCCATCCTGGCGTCGGGCCGGGCGCCGGCCTACGCCCAGGGCACAAGCCTGCACTGGCTGCGCCTGGTCGATTTCGTGCCCGCCTCCGACGTGCTGCTGCGGCGCGAACTCGTGCCCGAAGCGGAGAAGGCGCTCGGGCTGAAGATCACGTTCGAGGCCATCAACGGCAACGACCTGCAGGCGCGCATCACCTCGGCGATCCAGTCGGGCACCGGGGCCGATATCATCGAGGCCCTGCACAACTGGCCGCAACTCTATCCCGAAAGCGTCGTCGACGTGAGTGACGTGGCTGACGAGATCGCCGCGCAGCAGGGCGGCTTCTATGACGTTTTCCCCACGGTGGCGAAAGGCGCGAACGGCTGGCTCGGCGTGCCGTGGTGCGCGCTCGGCATTCTCCTGTGCTACCGCAAGTCCTGGTTCGACGAGATCGGCTTCACCACGTTTCCCGACACTTGGGCGGCGTATCGCGAGGCCGGCAAGGCGCTCAAGGCCAAGGGCCGGCCGATCGGGCAGACGCTCGGTCACGCCTACGGCGACGCGCTGGTGTTCTCCTATCCGTATCTGTGGTCGTGGGGCGGCAAGGAGGTCGAGGCCGACGGCAAGACCGTTGCGCTCGACAGCAAGGAAACGCTGGAGTCGGTCAAGTTCATGGTCGGCTTCTGGAAGGACGCGCACGACGAGGGTGGGCTCGCCTGGGACGACTCGAGCAACAACCGCGCGTTCCTCGCCGGCACCATCTGCGCGACCAGCAACGCCGCCTCGATCTACATCGAGGCGCTGCGCAAGCCGGACGCGTACCAGACCGAGAAGGGGACGCCGCTCAAGGACGACATCCGCCACGCCCCCTATCCGCGCGGCAGCGCCGGGGCGGCCACGCTCCATCTGAACCAGTCGCACATGATCATGGGCTACTCCAAGAACCAGAAGGCGGCGAAGGATCTCCTGCGCTGGGCAAGCTCGCGCGCGGTGTTCGAGAAGTGGTTCGTGTCGCAGAAGGGATTCTCGATTCCGGCGACGCGCGAGTGGGCAAAGCACAAGCTGTGGAACGAGGATCCGGTGATGACGCCGTTCAAGGACGTGATCCTCACCGCCCGCGCGCCCGGCTGGCCGGGGCCGTCGAACCGCAAGGCGGCCGAAGTCGTGTCCAAGTACATCATCACCGACATGTACGCCAAGGCGGTGCAGGGCATGCAGGCCGAGGACGCGGTGAAGTGGGCGCACGCGGAGCTGGTGAAGGTGTACGGGGGGTGAGGCGCTCGATTTGTAGGATGGGTTGAGCGGAGCGAAACCCATCGATGGGTATCGCCGCCATAGGGCGTTCACGCCAGTCTTCGACGGGCTATGGCGGCTCAACCCATCCTATTTAATCCGTGACGCCCAGGACGTGGAAGATCTCCTCGAGCTGCGGGCCGATCGGCAGGTTGATCCGCTCGCCGGTCGGCGTCTTCCTGATGAACCACTTGTGATAATACTCGAGCAGGTCGCGGTTCTCGGCGAGCTGGCGGAACGTCTGCGCCGCCACCGCGGCCATCTGCGGGTCGTCCTTGCGGAACATGATCCCGTACGGGTCGTAGGACAAGAAGTCGCCGACCACGATCAGGTCGCGCTGCATGCCGTGGCGGGCGATCAGGCCGTACAGCAGGATGTCGTCGGTGGCGAACGCGTCGGCCTTGCCGTCGACGACCAGGCTGTAGGATTCCTCGTGATCGCGCGCCGCGATCACGTTGGCGCCGAGCTTGAACCTCTCGTTCAGCCGCTTCATCACCTGCTCGTTGGTGGTGCCGGCGGTGACCACCACCACCTTGTCCTTGAGGTCCTTGTAGGACCTGATCGGAGAGCGGCGCTTGACCATCAGCTTGGTGCCGGTGACGAACATGATCGGCGAGAAGGCGACCTGCTTCTGCCGCTCGACGTTGTTGGTGGTCGAGCCGCATTCGAGATCGATCTTGCCGGTGACGACCGCGGCGATGCGCGTCTCCGGCGTCACGGCGACGTAGTCGACGCGCAGCTGCGGCTTGTCGATCTCGCGGCCGATCTCGTCGACGATCGCCTGGCACAGGTCGATCGAATAGCCCATCGGCTTGCCGCCGGGCCCGACGTAGGAGAACGGGAACGACGCCTCGCGATAGCCGAGCGCGATCGTCCCGCTGCGGTCGACCTTCGCCAGCGTGCCGGCCAATTGCCGGACCGGCTGCTCCTGCTCCTGCGCCGCGGCGCCTGCCGCCAACGCGGCGGCCGCGAGCGCCGCCGCCAGGGCCCATGCGCGCCTCATGGCACCCTCACTCCGCCGGCGCCGACGCGGCGACCGGCTCGGGATCGTCCATCGGCTCGTGCTCGTGGGTCGGGTCGTACTCGCCCTCCCACTTGGCGACCACGACGGTGGCGATCGAGTTGCCCACCACGTTGGTGGCGCTGCGCCCCATGTCGAGGAACTGGTCGATCCCCATGATCAGCAGCAGGCCCGCCTCCGGGATGTTGAAGGTGGACAGCGTCGCCGCGATCACCACCAGGGAGGCGCGCGGCACGCCCGCCATGCCCTTCGAGGTGAGCATCAGCAGCAGCAGCATGGCGAGCTGGGTGCCGAGCGGCATCTCGATCCCGTAGGCCTGGGCGATGAACACGGTCGCGAACGTCGTGTACATCATGGTGCCGTCGAGATTGAACGAATAGCCGAGCGGCAGCACGAAGCTGACGATGCGGTTCGACACGCCGAAGCGCTCGAGCTGCTCGACCGTCTTCGGGTAGGCGGCTTCCGAGCTCGAGGTCGAGAACGCCAGCAGGAACGGCTCGCGGATGAACCGCAGCAGGGTCAACACGCGCGGGCCGATGAAGACGAAACCCGCGCACACCAGGATGATCCACAGGATCACCAGGCAGAGATAGAACTCGCCCATGAACTTGCCGTAGGTGACCAGAATGCCGATCCCCTGGGTCGTCACCGTGGCGGCGACCGCGGCGAACACGGCAAGCGGCGCGACCAGCATCACGTAGTTGGTGATCTTCAGCATCACGTGGGCGACCTCGTCGCAGACGACGACGAGCTGCTTGCCCTTCTCGCCGAGCGACGTGACGGCGATGCCGACGAAGATCGAGAATACCACGATCTGCAGGATCTCGTTGTTGGCCATCGCCTCGACGATCGAGCGCGGCACCACGTGGGTGACGAATTCCTTGAGCGAGAGCGCCGAGACCTTGAGATTGGTCGCCGTGCCGGCGTCCGGCAGCGGCAGGTTGAGATTCTCGCCGGGACGCAGCAGGTTGACCATGAACAGGCCGAACGCCAGCGAGACCAGCGAGGCGGTGAGGAACCACGCCATCGCCTTGAGGCCGATGCGCCCGATCGCCTCGGTGTCGCCCATGTGGGCGATGCCGACGACCAGCATGGAGAACACGAGCGGCGCGATGATCATCTTGATCAGCCGCAGGAACAGGTCGGTGACGATGGAGAAGTAGCCGGCGACGATGGCGGCGGTCTTCGGGTCGGCAATGGTGTTGTTGAGGATGTACCCGACCACCGCGCCGAGGATCAGCCCGCCGACGATCCAGTAGGTAAAGCGCTTGCCCATGACCTGCTCCCGTGCTCGCGCGGAGCCGGGAGAGGTCGCCCGCCCCGTCCCGACGCGCCCGGACGCAAGCTTGCTGGGTTCACGGCCGCGGCGCAACGGCGACGGCGGCCGTTGTCCCAGGATTTTGCTGTAGGATGGGTCGAGCCTGTAGGATGGGTTGAGCCTGTAGGATGGGTTGAGCCGCCATGGCCCGTCGAAGACGGGCGTGAACGCCCTGATGGCGGCGATACCCATCATGGGTTCGATGCCTGTAGGTTTTGATGGGTTTCCGCCCGCCTGCGCGGGCGTCAACCCATCCTACAAGATACGGAGTCCGCGATGCGGGCAGCCTGGTACGAGAAGAACGGCGCGGCCGCCGACGTGCTGCACGTCGGCGAGGCGGAGACGCCGCGGCCGGGGCCGGGCGAGGTGCGGGTGCGCCTCGCCACCTCGGGCGTCAATCCGTCCGACGTGAAGAGCCGCGCCGGGACCGCGCGCAAGATCGCGTTCCCGCGCGTCATTCCGCACAGCGACGGCGCCGGCGAGATCGACCTGGTGGGCGAAGGGGTGCCGCCGGCGCGGATCGGCGAGCGGGTGTGGATCTGGAACGGCCAGTGGAAGCGCGCGTTCGGCACCGCCGCCGAGTACGTGACCTTGCCGGCCGCGCAGGCGGTCGCCCTGCCGGCACATATCGGTTTTGCGGCCGGCGCCTGCCTCGGCATTCCGGCGCTGACCGCCTGGCATGCGCTGGCGCTCGCGGATGCTCGCGCCGGCACCACCCTGCTGATCGCCGGCGGCGCCGGCGCGGTCGCCCACTACGCCATCCAGTTCGCCAAGGCGCGCGGCGCGACCGTGATCACCACGGTCAGCTCCGCCGCCAAGGGCAAGGTCGCCGGCGAAGCCGGGGCCGATCACGTCGTCGATTACATCCGCGAGAACGTCGGCGAGCGGGTCGCGGCGATCACCGGCAAGGCCGGCGTCGACGCGGTGATCGAGCTCGACCTGGCCGCCAATGCCGGCCTGCTGCCGACGGTCCTGCGCCCCAAGGGCACGGTGGTGGTCTACGGCACCGGCAAGCCGGAGGCGCAGATCCCCGCCGGGTTCTGCCTGGTCAATTCGATCCGGCTGCAGTTCATGCTGGTCTACGAGCTGACCGCGGACGAGCGCGCCCGCGCCGTCGCCGACATCACCCGCATGCTCGATGCCGACGCGCTGATCCACAACGTGGCGGCGACGGTGCCGCTCGCCGACATCGTGGCCGCGCACCAGACGGTCGAGCAGGGCAAGGCGATCGGCAACGTGGTGCTGCAGGTCAATTAGGCCCAAGGGCCGGACTGCACGCAGCCTCGCCATCTTGCGCATTGGCAGCCGGTCGGCGATCCCGTTAGATTGCATCGTTCCATTAAAGGGAGAATGCGATGCCAGCCAAGATCGTCGACCTGTCGGCCCGCTCGAGCATCATCGAGGCGGAGCCGTTCGGACTGCATTTCTGGGAAGCCACGCCGCAGGAATTCATGGATTACCTGAAGGACCCGCGCGGCGTCCTGGCGTCGATGGGCATAAAGCTGCCGAAGACCACCCGCGTCGAAACGACGATCGAGAACCACGATTGGATGAGCGGCAACACCCGCAAGCTGGCCGCCAAGGGCGGTCCCGTCATCGTGTGCAACATCGGGACCGGCGGCGTCGGGCTCCAACGCGACGTCTACCGCGTCGTCAGCTACGCGCACACCCACGCCGCGATCGGCAAGCACAAGAAGACCCTGCTGCATTCCCGCAACGAGCAGGAACGCAAGTCGAAGTAGCGGCGTCGCGTCGGCCCCAGACGTCAGATCAAACCAACCGGCGGCCGTCGGCGAACACACGCGACCACTGCAGCACGCGCACCGTCTTGCGCAGGCCCGTGGGCCACAACGGGTCGGCGCGGTAGAGGGCGGCGACCGCTTCGGCGCCCTCCGCCTCGACCAGCCACAGGCCGCCGGCCGGCGTCCCGTCCGCGCTCTCGCGCAGCGGCCCGGCGGCGCGGATGCGGTCGCGATGCCGTTCGAGGAAATCGAGGTGGGCGGGCATCAGCCGCGCCCGCGCATCGGCATGCGCGTCGTCGTCGGTGAACAGGACTGCGTAGAGCATCGTGCCCCCGGGCTGTGACGTGGGCGAGTTGTCCCTCGGGGTCGTCATTCCGGCCCTCGCGCTTCGCGCTCGACCGGAATGACGACCGAGCTGTATCGACCGGATTCAATCACCCTCCCAGCAAGCCTAGCTCCACGGTCCCTGCAAATACATCATCGATTTTGCCGATAAAGCCTGCAAAAATGCAGGCCATGGAGTGGAGCGACCTGCGCTACGTGCTGACCGTCGCCCGCGCCGGCACCCTGGCGGCGGCGGCGCGGCGGCTGCGCGTCAACCAGACCACGGTGGCGCGGCGGCTCGCGGCCGCGCAGGCGGCACTGGGCGCGCGCCTGTTCGAGCGCCGGGACGGCGCGCTCTATCCGACCAAGGCGGGCGAGGCGGCGCTCGCCCGCGCCGCCCAGGTCGAGCAGGAATTTCTGGCGCTCGAGCGCGGCGTCGGCGGCGCCGACGCGGTCGTGGCCGGCAGCGTGCGCGTCACCGCGGTGCCGATCCTGGCCAACCGTCTGCTGATCCCGGCCCTCCCGCGCCTGTTCGCGCGCCACCCGCGTCTGCGGGTCGAGCTCGTGGCCGAGCCGCGCAACCTGAGCCTGACCCGGCGCGAGGCCGACATCGCCGTGCGCCTGGCCCGGCCCGAGGCCGGCACGGCACTCGTGCGCCGCATCGGTGAGCTCGACTACGCGGTCTACGGGCCGCGCCGGCGGGACGCAGAGAAGTTGCCGTGGATCACCTACGAGGACGGATCAAGCCACCTGCCGCAGGCACGCTGGATCGCCGCGCAGGATCACGCGGCGGCGCCGCTGCTGGTCAACGACGCCGAGGCGATCGTGCAGGCGGTGCGCGCCGGCATGGGCAAGTCGCTGCTGCCGTGTTTCGTCGCCGCGCGCGAGCCGGGACTGCAGCGTCTTGCCCGCGGCGTTGTCCTGTCGCGCGACATCTGGCTGCTGGTGCACCGCGACCTGCGCGCCCAGGCACGCATTGGGGCGGTGATCGACTGGTTGACGCAAGTGACGCGGGCGTGCCGCGCGGCGTAGCGGTCATCACGCCTCGATCACCACCGTGCCGTCCTCGACCCGCGTCGGGTAGGTCTTCACCGGCACCATGCAGGGCGGAGCTACCACCGCGCCGGTGCGGATGTTGAACTGGCCGCCGTGGAAATTGCATTCGACCACGTCGCCGTCGACGTAGCCTTCGCCGAGCGAGCCGGGGCCGTGGGTGCAGGCGTCGTCGGTGACGAAGAACTCGCCGTCGAGGTTGAACACCGCGACCACGAGCCCCTCGGCCTCGACCCGCAGGGGAGTGCCGACCGGCACGTCGGCGGCGGGGCACAGCGCGATACGCTTGGTCATCAAATCCCTCGGTGGGAAATCCGCGCCCCTGGCAGAACGGCCGGGGTCGGCTTATGATCTGGGTTCATCGTCAACGCCAAATTGGCCGACCAGCAATGCTGAGACAAGAGCAGAACGACCTCCTCACCAAGACCGGCCCGGGCACGCCCGGCGGCCGGCTGTTTCGGAGTTACTGGGTGCCGGCGCTGCTCGCCGACGAGCTGCCGGAGAACGAATGCCCGCCGGTGCGGGTGAAGCTGTTGTCCGAGCGCCTGCTGGCGTTCCGCGACACAAACGGGCGCTACGGCCTGATCGACGAGTTCTGCGCCCATCGCGGCGTGTCGCTGTGGTTCGGGCGCAACGAGGAGGGCGGGCTGCGCTGCCCCTATCACGGCTGGAAGTACGACGTGACCGGCCAGTGCCTGGAGGTCCCCTCCGAGCCGGTGGAAAGCGGCTTCTGCGGCAAGATCAAGCTCAAGTCCTATCCGCTGGTGAAGATCGGCCCGGTGCTGTGGACCTACATGGGCCCGGCGGAGAAGACGCCGCCGCATCCCGAATACGAGTTCGCGCAGGTGCCGGCGGCGCACTGCTTCACCTCCAAGCGGACCCAGGAATGCAACTGGCTGCAGGCCATGGAGGGCGGCATCGATTCGAGCCACGTGTCGTGGCTGCACCGCGGCGCGCTCGAGTCCGATCCGCTGTTCAAGGGCGCGCGCGGCAACCGCTACAATTTCAACGACGCGCGGCCGGTGTTCGAGGTGGTCGAGCATCCGGGCGGGCTCTACATCGGCGCCCGCCGCAACGCCGAGAACGGCCATTATTACTGGCGCATCACCCCGTGGGTGATGCCGTGCTTCACCATGATTCCGCCGCGCGGCAACCATCCGGTGCACGGGCACTTCTGGATCCCGATCGACGACGAGAATTGCTGGGCGTGGAGCTTCGACTATCACTCGACCCGTGCCCTGACCACGGATGAAGTGCAGGCGATGCGCGCCGGCAAGGGCATCCACGTGCAGTACGTGCCGGGCAGCTTCCGGCCGGCCGCCAACAAGGACAACGACTATCTGATCGACCGGGCGGCGCAGAAGGCCGGCGTCACCTACAGCGGCGTCGACGGCATCGCCATGCAGGACGCGTCATTGCAGGAGAGCATGGGCCCGGTGGTCGACCGCACCAAGGAAAACCTGGTGTCGACCGACAACGGCATCATCATGGCGCGCCACCGCCTGCTGCGCGCGGTCAAGGCGCTCATCGACAAGGACGCGACCCCGCCCGGGGTCGACCCGGCGCACCATCGCGTGCGCTCGGCCGCGGTGGTGCTGCCGCCCGACCAGGCGTTCAAGGACGCGGCCAAAGAGGCGCTTTCGGTGCGCGCCGGCCTGGCGCACGCGTCGGTGTGAGATGGCTCAAAGCGAAAGCGCGCGCGCGACCAGCGCGGCGGAAGCGCGCTACCGCATCGACGATCCCAATTCCCGGCTGCGCGCCGTCAAGGTGATCGCGCTCGACGCGGCGAGCGAGCGCGTGGTCAAGCGCATCGCCAAGGGGCCGTGGCGCCGGGCGACGTTCTTCACCTCGCTCACCGGCGACGCGCCGAGCGGCGGGACATGGTCGATGCAGGCGTGGCTCGGCGACGTCGCCGGCCGCGCCCAGGACCTGCTCGACGAGATCGCCGGCGCCGACCTTGTCGTCATGGTGGCGCAGGCGGGCGGCAGCCCGCAGGCAGCCTCCGTCATCGGCGAGGCGTGCGGCCTCAACAACGTGATGAGCACCGCGCTGATCGTCGACGCCCACGGGCAGTCCGACGCGGCGCTGTCGCGCACGTTCGCGGCGCTGCGCCCCTACGCGTCGATGCTGGTCGTCGCCGACGGCGAGGACTACATCGAGGCGATGCTGGCTGCCCTGCGGGCTTAGCGAATAGCGAATAGAAAGGTAGCTGCTCGCCGTTCCGCTAACTATTCGCTACTCGCTACTCGCTATTCGCCCTCTTCCCGTCACTTCCCCACCACCTCGATCTGCACATCGACGTTGTTGCGCGTCGCGTGCGAGTAGGGGCAGATTTTCTCGTGCGCCTCCCCGGCGAGCGCGGCGAGATCGGCCTGCGGCAGGCTCTTGTCCTCGACGTGCAGGGTGACCGCCAAGCCGAATCCGCCGCCCTCGCGCGGACCGATCGAGACCGCGCAGGTGATCGCGGCCTTGCTGGCGTCCTGCTTGTGCTGCTTGCCGATGAAATCGAGCGCGCCGCCGAAGCACGCGGCGTAGCCGGCCGCGAACAGGTGCTCCGGCGTGGCGGTGCCCGGCTTGCCCGGTCCGCCCATCTCCTTCGGCACCGACAGGCCGGCATCGACGATGCCGTCGCTCGTGCGCGTATGGCCGTTGCGGCCGCCGGTTGCCGTCGCGGTCGCGGTGAACAGCGGCTTGATCTTGTCCATGGCTTCCTCCGGGTCGGATCACCTGCGCAATGTAGGTACGGCAATGGCGAATAGTGAGTAGCGAATAGCGAATAGACGCCGCGCGTCGCTTGCTTAACTATTCGCTATTCGCTATTCGCCCTTCACTATTCGCTATTCGCCGAGGATGCCCATGCGCCTGTGCCGGTTTGCCGAGAACCGCCTTGGACTGGTCGAGGGCGAGGCGGTGCGCGACGTCACCGCCGCGCTCGCGGCCTTGCCGCCCCATCGCTATCCGCTGCCGCAGCACGATCCGCTGATCGCCCACCTGCCGGCCCTGCGTGACGGCATCGCGGCGGCGGCGCGCAACGCGCCGCCGATCGCGCTCAAGGACGTCGCGCTGCTCAGCCCGATCGCCAATCCCGGCAAGATCGTCGCCGCGCCGGTGAACTACAAGAAACATCTCGACGAGGCGCGCGCCGACGCCGCCATCCATCACCAGAAGCAGGTCGACGAAATCCAGAAGATCGGGCTGTTCCTCAAGGCGACGAGCTCGGTGGTGGGACCGAGCGAGGGCATCGCGGTGCGCCATCCCGACCGGCGCACCGACCATGAGATCGAGCTGGCGGTGGTGATCGGCACGCGCGCCGATCGGGTCGCGCGCGAGCGCGCGCTCGACCACGTGGCCGGCTATTGCATCGGCTTCGACATCACCGTGCGCGGACCGGAGGAACGCAGCCTGCGCAAGTCGATCGACAGCTACACGGTGCTCGGTCCCTGGTTCGTCACCGCCGACGAGGTGCCGAACGCCGCGGCGCTCGACCTGCATCTGGCGGTGAACGGCGAGCCGCGGCAGCGCGCCAACACGCGCGACCTGCTGATCCCGATCCCCGCGCTGATCGCGTTCGCGTCGGCGTTCTATACGCTGCTGCCCGGCGACGTGCTGCTGACCGGGACGCCGGAAGGCGTCGGCCCGATCCAGCCGGGCGACGTGCTCGATGCCGGCATCGCCGGCCTCGGCCGCATGCAGGTGCGCGTGCGGGGTCTCTCAGCGGAAGGGTAGGGCGCAATAGCGAAGCGTATTGCGCCGCCCTGCAGCCAGCGGCGCATTACGGCCTTCGGCCTAATGCGCCGCTACAAACAACTAATGCAAACGGAACTCGCCGTCGACCGGGCGGATTTCGGCGGGACGGATGAGGCGCGCATGCGCCACCGTCACCGAGTGCACCGGGCCGTCGAGCGAGCCCTGCCAGAAGGCGAGGAATTTCTGCAGCAGGGGAAACTCCGGCCACAGATCGTAGTCCTGCCACACGTAGGATTGCAGCAGCCAGCGATAATCGGGGCGGCGGTAGAGGATGCGCGCGGTGGTCAGGCCATAGCCCTCGAGCTGGACGCGGAAATCTTCCGAGATCATGGTCTTGCGCTCCGTGCCGCCTCGTGCGGTCCTTATCTTCGTGTCAGATAAACGCGATGGCCCGCGGTCGAGTTCCCCGCGGGCTCAAACGAAGCCGACGGAACCTTTTGCAATGGCGAGCGTTTCAGCCGTGCTCGACACCATCGAGGGAGCGCGCCGGTGACCGTGCAGGACACGCCGCCGCGCGCCGCCGGCGGCAACAGACCCGGCAACAAACAGGGGCTGCTGTCGGTGCTCGGGCCGGGATTGATCACCGGGGCGTCGGACGACGACCCGAGCGGCATCGCCACCTATTCGCAGGCGGGTGCCCAGTTCGGCTTCGCCATCTCGTGGACGATGCTGTTCAGCTATCCGCTGATGGTGGCGATCCAGGAGATCAGTGCCCGCATCGGCCGCACCACCGGCCGCGGCATCGCCGGCAACATCCGCCGCCATTATCCGAACTGGATGCTGCAGGGCATCGTCCTCCTGGTGCTGGCGGCGAACACGATCAACATCGGGGCCGACATCGGCGCCATGGCGGACGCGATCAGGCTGCTGATCGGCGGCCCGCATCTCGCCTACGTGGTGGCGATCGGCGCGGTCTCGGCGGCGCTGCAGATCTTCGTGACCTACGAGCGCTACGCCGTCTTCCTCAAGTGGCTCACCCTGGCGCTGTTCGCCTATTATTTCGGCACGGTGATGGTCGTGCGGGTGCCGTGGGGCGAGGCGGTGCGCGGCTTGCTGATCCCGACCGTGTCGGGCGACCCGGCGTTCTGGACCACGGTGGTGGCGATCCTCGGCACGACCATCAGCCCCTACCTGTTCTTCTGGCAGGCCTCGCAGGAGGTGGAAGAGGTGCGGGCCGACCCGGCGGCGCAGCCGCTGGTCAAGTCGCCGTCCCAGGCCGCCCAGGCGTTTGACCGCATCCGGCTCGACACCTGCATCGGCATGGCGTTCTCCAATCTGGTGGCGCTCGCCATCATCGTCACCACCGCGGCAACCTTGCATGCGCACGGCATCGTCGACATCGAAACCTCGTCCCAGGCCGCGTCGGCCCTGCGGCCGGTGGCCGGCGAGTTCGCCTCCACGGTGTTCGCGCTCGGCATCATCGGCACCGGCCTGCTGGCGGTGCCGGTGCTGGCGGGCTCGGCCGCCTATGCGCTCGCCGAGGCGCGCAAATGGCCGGACGGGCTGGCGCGCAAGCCGCGCAAGGCCAAGGCGTTCTACGCGACGATCGCCGCCGCGACCCTGGTCGGGGTGCTGATAAACTTCTCGCCGGTCAGCCCGATCAAGGCGCTTTACTGGAGCGCGGTGATCAACGGCGTGGCGGCGGCACCGATCATGGCGATGATGATGCACATGACCGCCAACCCGAAGGTGATGGGGAAATTTCGCGTGCACGACGGCTTGCGCACCGTCGGCTGGTGCGCCACCGCCGTGATGGCGGTGGCGGTCGTCGGCATGTTCGTCGGGATGGTCCGCTAGATGCGTCCCAGCAACGCCAGGATCACCACGATGATCAGGATCGTTCCCAGCAAGCCGCCCGGTCCGTAGCCCCAGCCGCTGCTGTAACCCCAGGTCGGCAGGGCGCCGATCAGCAACAGAATCAAGATGACGATGATGACGGTGGAGAGCATGGTCCGAACTCCTCGGTGCGGTTTCCACAATCAATGCACCAACGGTGCAAAGGTTCCCGGCTACTCCCGCACGCAACCGTCAACAAATACTCAGCGCGCGGCGCGGCGCTTGCGCGTGGCCGCGGCCTTCTTGGCCGAACGGGAGCGCGCGGCCTGCGGCCGGGCGGCGGCCGCCCTGCCGCCGAGCCGCCCGCCCTTGCGCGAGGGCGCGTGGTTCTCCGGCTTGCCGCGGCCGGAGCCGCTCTTCTTGCCGCCGTGCGTTTCCTTGTTGACCGTGGCCCACGCCCGGCGCTCCGCTTCCTTCTCCGGCACGCCGCGGCTTTCGTAGCCTTCCTCGATGTGCTCGGCCTGGCGCTTCTGCTTGTTCGTGTAGCTTGATTTGTCGCCGCGCGGCATGGCGGGCTCCTGCTTCCAGGGAGGGGGCGATGGAAGCGGAACGCGCGGAATCGCCGGCAGGTTCCGTCAACGCGCGGCGGTCGGCCGGTTGAGCATGATGCCGGCGACCAGCGCGCCGAGCACGGCGATCGAAGCGATGCGGCGCGGGCCGAGCGTCTTGGCGATTTCCACCCCCAGCGCAATCATGGCCGGGTCGAGCCCCAATGGCGCCCGGCGGCTCTCGCGCCGGCGCAGCTCCTCGGCCGCGCGGCGCCGCGCCACCACGATCACGGTCACGGCGACCGCCGCGATGACGAGGAACAGCACCGCCAGCACGACGCAGGCGGTGACGGTGTCGTAGGCGTGGGCGGTCCAGACGAAAAGCCCGACGCACTGGAGGAAGAACGCCGTGACCCCGGCGGCCGCGGCGATCACCCCCATCACAACGGTGGTCAGCGCGCGGTCGAGCTTGTCCTTGAACTCGGAGACCAGCCCGATCACACCGGCGGTCCTCAGCGGCGCCAGGTCGCGCCGAACAGGAATCCGACCCCGATGGCGAGCGCCAGGGTGGTGAGCGGGCGGGATTGCAGCGATTCCTCGATCGCGTCGGTGAAATTCTCCGTCACGTCGAGCACCGCCTCGCGCGCCTCGCGGCCCTTTTCGCCGGCGCCGGAAATGATGGAGTCGACGTTGTCCTTGATCTTGCGCAACTGCGCCTTGGCTTCGCCGAGCGCGTCGTCGCCGCTGTCGCTTATGGAATTGCCGACCTGCTCCGCCAAGTGCGAGATGTCCTCGCGCAGGTTCTGCAGATCGCCGCGAATGTCGTCGACCGCCGTCCGGCCGTTTCTTTTCTTCCTGGCTGGCATGGGGCTAACTCCAAAAGCCGACAGTGGAATCCGTGGCGCAGAGGCGCCTTCTCGACAACGCCGCCACCGGTAAAAGGTTCCGGTCGGGCTATTGCGGCAGCTCGATTTCGTCCTTGGGATACAGATCGTTGAGCGTCACCATTCCGGCGATGAGAAGCGGGGTGGCGAGCAGGGCGCCCACCGGGCCCCACAGCCAAGTCCAGAACACGAGCGCGATGAAGACCAGCAGCGGGCTCAAGTCCAGCCGCCGGCCGATGATGTTGGGCGTCACGAAGTGTCCCTCGAGGGTCGCCAGGCCGACGAAAAAAGCGGGCGCGACCAGCGCGTGGCCGATGGACGGAAACACCACCACACCGGCCACGAACAGCGCCGCCGCCATGATCATGGGCCCGACGTAGGGGAGGAAATTCAGCGCGCAGGCGAGGACGCCCCACATGGGCGCATTGGGCAGCCCGATGAAATAGGTGGCGCACCCGACGACCAACCCGACGCAAACGTTGATGACGCCGGCGGTCGCGACGTAGCGGGTGAGGTTGTCCTCGATGGCATTGAGGATGCGCAACGCGCGCAGCCGCGCCTCCTGGCTGGGGAAGAACAGCACCAGATGGCGGCGCAGGTGATCGCGGCCGGTGAGGAAGAAGAACAGCGCGGCGAGGAATACGACGAGCTCGCCGATCGCCGGGGTGAGGATCGCCAGCGCGGGCTGGATGAAGGTCGTGACCTCGATGTTCATCCCGACATTGCTGCTGCCGGGCGAAAGGGCGTGCTGCAGGTCGCGCAGCGCCGAGAACGGCCCCGCCAGCAGCTGCAGCTTGTTGCCGAGCGAGGCGGCGATGTCGGGGCCGCGGTCGAGCCATTCCATCAGGGGCGCAGCGGTCAGAATGATGGCGAGGTTGACCAAGCCGACGAACGCCACCACGCAGGTGAGCGCAAACAGCCACGCCGGAACGCCGCGGCGCGCGGCCGCCACCTGGAGCGGCCCGAACATGGCGGCGAAGATGAACGCCGACACGATGGGGAGAAGGAGCGACCGGGCGAGATCGAGCGCGCCCGTCAGCAGCAGCAGGAATACGCCGATGGTCGACGCGCGTGCCGCCCCGGTCCAGAACGTATCGGGGCTCAGCATATGCGGCCGGTCGGCGGAGGCCGGCGGCGGGCGGCGGGCGCGCGCACTCGAGCGTGAAATGTCCACTTGCGCCTCGCCAAACTTAAGGGGCCGCACCCGCCATCGAGCGGGCACGGCCCCTACGCCAGGGTCGCCGTCCCATCTTTCACGCGCGGCACGTGCCCATTTTCTTCATGGCTCCATAACGCGGGCGGCATTGCTTGGTTCCGGCATGGCCCGCTGACCCGCCCTCGTTTGCGGGAACGGAATCCAATGGTCCCGCGTTCCTTTAGGGGTTTTTCCGAGCCCGCCCGCATTGCTAGACCCGAAGATTGCTAGACCCGAAGGATGGTGACGTGCGCGACCCGGGTCCGATTGCTTCCTCGACGGAGAATGCGGGGCTGCTCGAGCCCGTGATCGCCCGCGCGCCGATGGTCCTGCGCATTCCGCTCGACGCCTTCCAGCACTTCCTCGCCGCCGACGGCTGGGCGATCGCGAGCTACATCGCATTGGCGATCCTGACGTCGCTGTTCCCGTTCCTGATCCTGGTCAATGCGATGGCCGGGGCCATCGGCTCGCGCGACCTCGGGGACGAGGCCGGCCAGCTTCTGCTCGGCGCCTGGCCGCGCGAGGTCGCCGCGCCGATCGCCGGCGACGTGCGCCAGGTGCAGATGGAGGCGCAGAGCAGCGCCGTGACGCTCAGCGCGCTCGTTGCCGTGTATTTCGCCTCGAATGGAATCGAGAGCCTGCGCATCGGGCTCAACCGCGCCTACGGCGTGCTGGAAACGCGCAGCTGGTGGCTGCTGCGGCTCGAATCGATTCTCTACGTGCTGGTGGGCGCCATTGCGCTCCTGGTGGTCGCGGTGTTCGTGGTGCTCGGCCCGCTGCTGGTCGCGACCGCCGTGAGCTACGCGCATTGGCTCGGGCCGATCGACCGCCTCGGCACCTTCGCGCGGCTGGCGACGGCGGCCGGCATCCTCATCGTGCCGCTCGTGCCGGTGCACCTGTGGCTGCCGGCGGGGCGGCGGCGCATCCGCCAGATCCTTCCGGGGGTCGCCGTGACGATCGTGCTGTGGGTCATCGGCGGCGCCGCGTTCGGGCTCTACCTCGCGCAGTATGCCAACCGCTACGTCACGACCTATGCGGGGCTCGCCTCCGCCATGATCGCGCTCGTGTTCCTCTACCTGTCGGCCGCGATCTTCATCTACGGGGGCGAGCTCAACGCGGCGATCCTGCGCGCGCGGCGCGAGCGCCGGCGGGCGGAAGGCGGCGAGGCGCAACCGGTCAGAACGGGAATGCCGTGATCGCGCGCAGCAGCGACAGGATGCCGATGATGATCACGATGACGCGCACGATCTGCTTCGCCCGGCCGTCGATCGGCAGCCGGTCGACGAGATAGAGCACGAGAATGACCACCAGGAAGGTGATCAGAACGCTGATGAGGATCGACATCGGTAGGCCCCCGGGACGTCAGTGCAGCAGGCCCGGCCACAGGCCGGTCACGCCGATGATGATGAGATAGATGGCGACGATGAAGTTGAGCAGGCGCGGGATCAGCAGAATCAGGATGCCGGCGATCAGGGCGACGAGCGGCTGGAGATGAATGAGGCTGACCGTCATGGCAGCGACCCTCCGGTAGCAGGGTAACGCCCCGGAGGCACGCCGGTTCCCTTGCGGGTGCGCGATTTCAGTGCAGCAGGCGCGGCCACAGGCCGGTGACGCCGACGAAGATCAGGTAGATGGCGACGATGAAATTGAGCAGGCGCGGCATGATGAGGATCAGGATGCCGGCCAGCAATGCGACCAGCGGAGCGACGTGGGCGAGGGTGATCGTCATGGGGGTCCCCAGGGAATGAACGACGGCGAAGGCTAGCAGAGCCGTGACGGCCGCGGCAGGGTTTTGCCGAGGCCATTTCGCGGGGCGACGAGCCTCCCGTTTATGCTCGCGATTTCAATGCCTTGACGGTGCACACTGGCGGAACTGCCGGACGTTCACCGTTCGTCAACCATTCCTCCGCGATGTTGTCTTGAATGCGCCTTGTTCCTGCACGATTCCTCGCCCACAACGCCGCGGGCCCAACGGGACGGGTTATCCAATAATGCGCCGCACCACAGCCGCCCTTACGGGCCTGATCGCTTGCCTCTGCGCGAGCGGCACCGCCCAGGCACAATACTACCCGCCGTATTATCAGGCGCCGCCGCCGTACTATCGCGGCCCCCCGCCGGCCGCCTGGGACATCGACGACATGCCGGTCGGCACCGTGCCGGGCGACTACGACCGGGCGCCCGCGCCGACGCAGCCGGCGCCCCGGGCCAATGCCGCGCCCGATCCGTACGCCGCCTATCGGCCGCCCTATGGCGGGCCGCCGCCGTATCCCGACAACGGCGCCGCGCCCGGCGCGCGTGATCCGTACGCGCTCCCGCCGCCCGGGATCGATCCTTATCAGCAGCGCCCGGTCGAAGGCGCCGCGGTCCAGCCCAACGCCGCGCCCGGAACCATGCGACCGCCCGGCGCAATCGGCGGCGAGCAGCAGATCGCGGCGCTGCCGCCCGACATCCGGCCGGAGGTCGGCGAAAAGGAACTGTCGCCGCGGCTGCGCCGGCAGATCGTCGACTACCAGACCCGCGAGCCGACCGGCACGCTCATCATCGATACGCCCAACACCTATCTCTATCTGGTGCTCGGCAACGGCCAGGCCATGCGCTACGGCATCGGCGTCGGGCGCGAGGGATTCACCTGGGCGGGCACCCAGCGCATCGCCCGCATGGCCGAGTGGCCCGACTGGCATCCGCCGGCGGAGATGATCGAGCGCCAGCCCTACCTGCCGCGCTTCATGGCCGGCGGCCCCGGCAATCCGCTCGGCGCGCGCGCGCTCTACCTCGGCAACACGCTCTACCGCATCCACGGCACCAACCAGCCGTCGACCATCGGCACGTTCGTGTCGTCGGGCTGCATCCGCCTGCTCAATCAGGACATCGAGGATCTCTACGGCCGCGTCACGACCGGCACCCGCGTCGTGGTGCTGCCGGGCGGCAAGCAGCCGGACACCGCGGCCGCCACCGTCCCGCCCTATCCGCAGGTGCGGTAGCCCGCGTAGGGCGCATTAGCGAAGCGTAATGCGCCATTTCTCAAGACGGCGGATTACGCCTTTCGGCTAATCCGCCCTACGATCCTACGATCCGCAAGGTCACAGCGACGCCGGCCAGCATGTCCCAGCCGGACGTGTGGCCGACGCGCCGCGCGGCCGCGACCGCCGCATCGCCATTGCCGACCAGGATCGACGCCACGGCGTCGTGGAGACTCTCGCCCACATGCCCCGCCGCGGCCGCGCGCAGAAAGCAGGCGCTCAGCGGCGACGTGAGGGTGGGCGCGGCATCGGTGACGGCCTGCGCCAGGATGGCATGAATCTTTGTTTGCCCGACTGCGTCGAGCAGGGCCAGCGCGCCCATGAGAAAATCGTCGCCGGACGGCGTGAGCCCGGGGCCGAGGCCGATCAGAGATGTGACCGCATTGGCCTGCGCGGGGCATGACGAGTCGTGGCGTTGTTCCGACAACCACGCTGCGAAGCACGCGACGCGCGGGCGGGCGATGCGGGCGAGCGGAGTGTCGTTGGCGGCGAAGAGCGCGTAAGCAAGACTATCCGGCGGGCTTTGCGTCGCCGCACGCCGCGCGATGGCCGCGCCGATGTCGCCCAGCCGAACGATGGGACCAGGCCAGCGCGGCCGGCGCCAGGTTTCGCAACGGTCGAGGTCGAACCGCAGGTCGCCGATGACGATGCATTGTTCGGCGATGGACGCGGCTTGGCCCCGGCGCAACCCGAGACCCGATATGCGTGCGGAGGCAATGAGGGTCAAAGGTCCGTTGCCGATCCCCGGCTCGCCGATGCAGAGAAATTCATCGCCGATGCGCACATAAAGGCTGCGCGCGAAGACGGCGGCGACGTCTCCGCGTCCGCCGCGGCGGCACATCTCCCGCGCCAGGACGCCGGCGCGCACGATCGGAACGACGCGGCGGCGGAGGGCGATGCTCGCGGTGTCGATCGCATCCGACGCCAGGGTCATTGCGCAGCGGCTCCGCGCTGGCGCGCGGCCGGGCTCGCCAGCGCCATTGCCAGGGCGGCCGCGTCGGCGTTCGAATCCGCGACCATCACGCCGGCTTGCTCGAGCTTGGCGACCTGCTCGGAGCGCGGCTGCGGATCCGCGTCGGTGCCGGTGACCGAGGCGACGATCACGGCGCCGTCGCGGCGCCCGGCGAGTGCCTGCGCCAGATGGCCGGCCGGATCCGGATGCGCGCCGTAGCCGAGCACGACATCGAGCAGGATCACGCCCACGCCAGGGTCGGCGAGCGCCGCCGCCAGCGGCGCATCGCGCACGGCGGGCTCGATCATGGGGTGCGGGCGTCCGCGCGTGAACGCGTCGTCGCCGAGATCGATCATGACGTGGCCGACCGTTGCGCCGTTCACCGTTGCCGCCCCCGGCACCGGGACGTTCGACGCCACCGGCAGGCCGGCGGCGATGAAGACGATCTGCGCCTCGGTGCACAGGGTCCCGCCCGCGAACAGGCCGCGCACGCTGCCGCCGCGCGCCGTTTGCACCGACGTCAGGTCCAGCGGGCGCGTCGCCAGCGGGCGCCCGAGCGCCAGCTCGGCCGCCGCCTTGAGGGTCGGGGCGGCGCGCGCGTTCGCCGGCAGCGGCAAATCCGCGGCGCCGATGAAGCAGATGGTGAAGGGCTTCGCGCTCCGGCCGACGCGGTCGAGCACCAGCCGCGCGACGGCGGCGGCGGGTGGCTTCGACACCAGCACGACGTGCGCGGTCGCCGCGTCGGCATCGAGCGCGTCGATCGCCATCAGGGTCGTGATCGCGCCGACCTCGGCCTTGAGGTCGCGGCCGCCGGTGCCGATCGCGTGGCTCACCCCGCGGCCGGCGCGCGCGATCAGGCAGGAAATTTCCTGGATGCCGGTGCCCGAGGCGCCGACGATGCCGATGTCGCCGCGCGGCACCACGTTGGCGAAGGCGAGCGGCAGGCCGGCGATGATCGCGGTCCCGCAGTCGGGCCCCATCACCATCAGGCCGCGCGCGCGCGCCTCGCGCTTGAGCGCCGCCTCCTCGGCGATCGGCACGTTGTCGGAAAAGACCATCGCGTGCAGCCCGAGGTCGAGCGCCTTGCGCGCCTCGGCGACGGCGAAATCGCCCGGCACCGAGATCAGCGCCAAGTTGGCGTCGGGCATGTCGCGCACGGCGGCGCGCAGCGTGCGCGGAGAATCGGCCGACACCGGCGCGCCCGGCACGGCGGGCCGGTCGAGCAGGCGCTTGGCTTCGGCAAGCGCCGCCGCGCCCGCCGCGGCATCGATCGCGCGCAGCGCCAGGATCAGATCCCCGGGCGCGGCCGTCTCGCCCTCGGGGCCGAGAATGCCGGCGTCGCGCAGAATGTCCTTGTTGGCCGCGGTGCCGGTGATCAGCCCGGCTTCCTCGACCCCCGGCAGCGCCGCGATCTGCCGCGACAGGCGCATCAGCACGATGGAATCGAGGTAGGTGGCGCGGCGGATTTCGTTGACGATCACGCTCATGCGACGCCCATGCTCTGGGCGAACGCGACCAGCGCGTCCTCGAAGCACTTGAGCGGCGCCTTGACGACGCCGGCGCCGACCTGCCCGACGCCGGGCTCGCGGTGGGCGATGCCGGTGTTGATGGTGGGCGTCACGCCGGTCTCGACCACGAGGCGGATGTCGATGCCGGTCGGCACGCCGGCAAAGTCCATCGCCGGAATGGTCCAGGCCGGATTGGCCCCGACCGTGATCTCCGCCATGGCGTGGGTGAAGGCGGCGGCCTGCGAGGCGCGCCCGGCGCCGACATAGCCGACCACGGCCGGCGCCGCCGCCATGGCAAAGCCGCCGAGGCCGACGGTCTCGACGATGGCGGAATCGCCGATGTCCGGGTTGGCGTCGCGCTCGGAAAAACCGGGAAAATAGATGCCGACCGGCATCTCGACCGGCGCGGTGAACCAGCGGTCGCCGGTGCCGGCGACGCGGATGCCGAAGTCGGTGCCGTTGCGGCTCATGGCTGTGACCACCGACGAGCCGGCGACGTCGCGCGCCGGGTCGGTCAAGGCCTTGCCCATGGCCATGGCGACGTTGAGGAAGAACTGGTCGTTGGCGCCGATGAAGCCGAGGCAGGCGACCAAGTCCTCGCTGCCGTTCGCGGTCTGCGCCAGCAGCGGCGCAAGCTGGCGCAGCAGCAGGCTCGAGCAGGCGACGTTGCGCTGATGCATCTCGTCGCCCATGGTCAACCCGCGCGCGATCAGCGGCTTCAAGGGAATTCCGCCGGACTTGCGCAGCGCGCGACCCAAGGCCGGCCCGAGCACGTCGCGCATCCAGCGCAGCCGGTCGAGCACCGCGGCGTCGTTGCCGCCGAAGCGCATCACCTTGCCGAGGCCTTCGTTGATGGCGCAGTAGGCGCGGTTGCCGAACGCCCGGTTCTCCACCACCATGACCGGCTGGCTTCTGGTCGTCATGCCGGTCATCGGGCCGACCGCGGCGAAATGATGATTGGGATGAAACGCGAATGCGCCGGCCGCGGCCTTGCTCGCCGCGTCGTCGAGGTCCGCGGCCCAGCCCTCGAACACCGCGATGCCCATGATGGCGCCGCGCAGCGGGCCGCACATGCGATCCCAGGAAATCGGGGGACCGGCGTGCAGGATGGTGCGGTCGGCGAGACCGGCAATCGCCTGCGACGCCGGAACCACGTCGACCAGCACCGGCTCGCCGGCGAGCAGGCGCCGCAGCGCTTCCTGATTGGCCGAGTCGATTGTCTGCAAAGCGTTCCTCGTCGGACCTGTAGGGCGCAATAGCGAAGCGTATTGCGCCATGAAGCGAAACGGCGGATTACGCCTTCGGCTAATCCGCCCTACGTACGGAGTTTGTTGAGCAGGCCGGCCAACTGCGCATTGCCGCCGGCGGGCGGGCTCCACTGCACGTGCATCACCTTGGCGCCGAGCGCGGCAAGATCGACGGCAAAGAGCTCGAGCCCGACATTGACGATGCGCGGCGGCGCCGCCAGCAGATCGTTCGGCCTGTCGTGGTCTGTCGGGTCCATAGGGTCTGCTCCGGGCGGGCATGGCGGATCGCGCAGGCGCGCGGTCAAGCCCGGGTGGGGATATATCCGGGTGGGGATATATAATGTAGAGCGCGCGTTCAATGGGCGTGCCCGCGCGGGCGTGCCGGCCGCCCGACCGTGGGGGTATTGCGCAGCGCCGCGATCTCGCGCTCGAGCGCCGGCGGGTCGTTCCAGTCCGGCGCGCGGCCCGGATACCACATGGCGCGCAGGCGGCCGTCCGGATCGATGAGAAACTGGGTGCCGGCGACGGCGGCCGCATCGCCGCGGTAGATCGCGAAGGCCGCGGCGGCATCGGGGTCCTGGACCGTGCAGGCGCTCGCCGCCTCCGCGTGCGCGGAATCGACCGGCACCACGACGGTGACGACGTCCGCGCCGGTCGGCGCGCGCGCCGGCGGTA